>ERZ773210.356-NODE-356-length-55430-cov-7.449806_pt1 | contig 55430 bp, 39 predicted proteins | sample MGYA00580528_ERZ773210 | MGnify/ENA primary metagenome ERZ773210 (study PRJEB29015, sample SAMEA2737769) | human gut metagenome | biome: human gut; feature: human-associated habitat; material: faeces | place: China | collected 2012 ...
TCTGTATGTTGATGGTCAAATTCCCAAAGGCTGATATAGCAAGAAAAGATTGTCGGTTTATAAAAAAGCGGCAACTTTTTACTTTTCTTACAATGAAATAGAATTTATTATGAGAAGAGAAATATCTATTGGTGAGAGCAGTCTCTTTAAGACTTTTATAAAAATATTGATATTTATGCCATATTTTTGTGATAAATATGGTATAGATAATTTTAGATGAGCAGTCATGAAAAGGTTATTTAGATGGAGGTGCTTTGATATGGGCAGCAGATATATTGATAAGATCCGTAAGGTAATGGGACGATCACTGACATGTATGATCATTGCAGGCATGCTGACAGCTCCGGTGCCTCAAATGGTTCAGGCACAGGATAGTCATTGGATGAATGTGAAAGCAGTAGTAAACTCACCAACGATGCTTAGACTGTCCTGGAAATCCAAGAAAGTGGCCTATTATAAGCTATACCGCTGCCAAAAGAAAAAGGACAGCAATTATACAAAATATAAACTTATAGCACGATTGAATAAAAATGCTGTTTATTATACGGATAAAAAAGTAAAAAAAGATCAGGAATATGATTATAAGCTGGAAGGATACAAAAACGGGAAGAAGGTGTATCAGGGGTCGCGGCTGATATATACGGGACTTATGTGCTTTTTTGATGAATATCAGGTGCCTGATGCGTATCGGAGTACAGAGGCGGTTTGTCTGAATATCATTAGTTATGGAATGAAGCCGGATGGTTATGAGATATACCGCAGAAATGCCGGAAACAAGAAATTTACACTTCTTGCGGTAACAAAAAAGTCTGTTTCTTCTATGACATATACAGATAAGAAGGTTACTTGCGCAGAATCGTATGAATATAAAGTAAGGTCATATAAAACGATTGCCAAAAAGAGACAGACCAGCAAATACAGCAGTATTGTCAAGATGTCAGCTACAAATCAAACAGGAAAATATCGGGTACAGCTTGTGCCGGAACAGACAAATACAGAGAGTGAAGCAGTTTTTATGATCACAAGTGAAGCAGGAAATGGAGAGATGACATTAAATAATAATGGGTCTGTGCAATTAAAACAAAACTCGGAAAATGTGAATACAACAGATGAAACGGTTGTAAATGTCAATCTGACCGAATACAGCAAGGATGGCATAAACTGGACTGCAGTGGATAAGCAAAAGGAAAATTATCCGGTTATCAAGGAGAAAGAAACGCTCTGGATCAAGGTGAAATCTGACGGCAGGAAGATTAATTCGACAGATGGACAGGTACAGTATAAGTATTACGTAGATATGATCCGTTATAATGATCTGATCTGCAGCTTTGAGGCAGATCTTCTTCAAAAAACGGGAAAAGCGTTTGTATTTGAAGAAGCATATCATTGATAAGGCAGCCGGAGACGGCCGGAAAGGCGGGCATGCTTATTGGGCGGAGGCGTCAGCCCCGGATGAAATGCTCAGGGTCTTTTTATATTTCAGAACAGGATTGCCGCAGACATGCCTCGCTAAAGTCTATATTCATAAAATAGAGGCTGTCATATGATTTTTGATCATTCATAGATAACAACAAAGCCGGACTATTTTAACAAAAAATGTCAAAAATCGACGAAACTCCTCATTGCCATAACACCCCAAATACAGTAAAATAGATTGATTGTGAAGATAAAAAACATGATTTTAACAGCAGTATGTATTTGCTTCCTTTGCCTGTTTGGAAGTGTACAGGTGTATGCGGCAGAATATTATGGAGATTTTCAATACGAAGATAATGGAGAAAACGCATCAATTTATGCGTATAATGGAAGCGACAAAGAGGTTACCATTCCTGCCTATATTAACGACAAGGCGGTAACAGAAATCAATGATTATGCATTTTTATTATGCAATTCGGTAGAGAAGATCATCGTACCATCTACAGTTACGACGATTCATGCAAATGCGTTTTCCGGTGCCGGAAATCTCAAGAATGTGGTACTTGCATCCTCAGATACCAAAATTGAGGATTCCAATGAGAATACAGACAAGAAAGATACAGATGAAAACGGAAAGTCGAATCCGTCCGATGCCACAGACAATAAGAATGGCGATAATTCAGAAAATAAAGATGCCGGAAACGCTAATCAGTCTGGCACATCAGATAATCAGACTAAGGAACAGTCCATAGCCGACAATAATCAAAGCAACAACATAGGGGATTCGAACAGTTCAAAGGATAATAAGACCGATACAAAGAATACAGGAGGTAACAGTACCTTGACAGCTGATGTCACACCACAGTATAAAGTGACTGTAGATTCCTCTGTAGATACAGCCGCAGAGGAAAAGAAGCTTGCCAAGCAGTACAGGACAGAAAACAAGACAGATGCCGGCACTACGGTAAAAAATAGTGATACAGAAAAGCAGAGTAGTGGAACAGAAATTGCGGGAATTGATGAAGGCTTAGATGCCGACGAAACTGCCATCAGCTCGAATGCAGATACAGACTCCGAAAAATCACAAAGTATGCCGGTATGGGGAATTATATTGCTAGTAGTTGTAGCTGCGATTGCAGTGGCGGGAACGGTTTTATTTATCAGGAAGAAAAAGAAACAGAAGTAGAATTATAATTTGAATGGAATCAGAGGTCGCATATGGAGAGCTTTACAATCCGTCTGGCAGGACAGTATTTCACGATCTGCCCTGTCTGTGATTATATCAGAGAATATTGCAAAGATTATATAGTGGCAGATGTTAAAAGGGGTACAGCTACAGAAGTTGGTGGAACTGCGGCAGAGAGTACGCCGGGAAATACCGTAGCTTGTGCGACTGAGTCACCGGTTTATTTCTCGATTGCCACAACCCAGTCGGATATCGACTTTGAGCGTGAAAAATCCGCCAGAGAAGATACAAAAGAGGGCATTCCCATCAGGCAGTTTTCTGATGCATACTTAGAGACACTCGCAGTCTATCGCAAGATTGCAGACCACCTCTTATCCTACGATACCCTGCTTTTTCATGGCTCGGTCATTGCGGTAGATGGCGAAGGCTATCTTTTTACAGCGAAAAGCGGTACCGGCAAATCTACCCATACACGACTGTGGAGAGAGTATTTCGGGGAGCGTGCCGTCATGGTAAACGATGACAAGCCACTTCTTCGTATCACAGACTCCGGAGTGACCGCTTATGGCACACCTTGGGATGGCAAGCACAGACTCAGCACGAATATCGCAGTACCGCTAAAGGGCATCTGCATACTGACAAGAGATACCACAAATCATATCGAACCGGCAGAGCCACATGCGGTATATCCGCTTATCGTCCAGCAGACGAACAGAAGCCTATCGGCAGATGGAATGAAGCAGACACTGTCCCTCATAGACCATATGCTTAATGTAATGCCGGTCTACCGGCTTGGCTGCAACATGAATATCGAGGCTGCAAGGGTGGCTTATGAAGGAATGAACAGACTTAAGAAACAGGAGGAATCATAGATGAGATTAAAAGATACATTTATCACACATGACAGCGATGGAGAGCAGGTTTTGATTGATGTAACAAGCTCATTTGCAGGGCTTGTCAGAAGCAACAGGACAGCTGCATTTATCGTGGAGTGCCTGAAAACAGATACTACCAAAGAGCAGATCGTTGAGGCTATGTATGAGAAATACGATGCACCGAAGGATGTGCTGCAAAAGGATGTGGATTCAATCGTGGAGAAGCTGCGTGGCATTGGAGCGATAGAGGAATGACCAGATTATCTTATGAGAAATATCTACGGAAATATCATACTCTCACATACAAAAATGTAGGAGTGAGTATGCTGCCGCTGTTAAAGCAGGGACGGGATTCTTTTACGGTGCGTGAGGTGAAGCAGGGCGAAAGCTGTAAGCTATGGGATGTCGTGTTGTATAAAAGAGGCACAGACCAGTATGTGCTTCACAGAATTATCAAGGTATATGAAGATTCCTATGATATCCTTGGCGATAACTGCATTGGGATAGAGCGTGGAATCCCAAAGACAGATGTTCTTGGTGTGATGACAGACTTTACCCACAAAGGGAAGCAGTATAAGACCGATGACATAGGATACCGATTGTATGTGTGGCTATGGTGCAGACCATATAAGCTGCGGATATTTTTAAAGAAGATCAGAATGAGATTACAATCTGTTTTGAGAAAACAGAGAGAAAAATGAATCGAAGTTGGTGTGATTATTTATGAAAAAGACGAATAAATCCGCCCTGCACTTTATCAACGAGGTCGCAGGCAAAAGCAGATTATATATCATATTCCTGCTGTTTTTGCAGATGGTACTTGGCATCAGCAGTGTTTTTTATGCTCTGCTCCTGCGTGGACTGATTGATGGTGCAGTGGCACATGACAGCAAAAAAATGCTGACCTTCTGTGTCCTCTTTGCGGCACTTGTAGCAGGGCAGATTGCACTCCGGGCAGTTCTGCGGTTCTTAGAAGAATACGCTAAGGCAACCTATGAGAATGCATTCAAAAGCAGGCTGTTTGCAGGGCTTCTTACACACAATTACGGAGCTGTCACCGCAACCCATTCCGGTGAGTGGATGAACCGCCTGACATCAGATACTGTTGTCGTGTCAGAGGGACTTGCCACGATTGTGCCGGGCGTAGCCGGAATGATAACGAAGATGGCAGGAGCACTTGTGGTAATCCTTATTATGGAACCGAGGTTTGCCTATATCCTTGTGCCTGGTGGAATACTTCTGGTGCTGCTTACTTATATTTTCAGAAAGCAGCTAAAGAAGCTGCACAAGCAGATGCAGGAAAAGGATGGATTTGTCCGTATCTTCTTGCAGGAGCATCTTGGCAGTCTGATGATCGTCAAAGCATTTGGCAAGGAAGCGGACAGTCTTACTGAGGCTGAAAGCCACATGAGTGAGCATAAGAAAGCCCGCATGCGTAAGAATCATTTCTCCAATGTCTGCAATATCGGATTTGGAGCTGTTATGAACGGAGCTTATGTGTTCGGAGCTGTCTATGGGGCATTCGGTATCTATAATGGCACTATGACCTACGGAACCTTTATGGCGATGCTTCAGCTTATCAGTCAGATACAGAATCCGTTTGCCAATATCACAGGCTATCTGCCGAAGTATTTCGCGATGCTTGCGAGTGCGGAGAGGCTGATGGAGATTGAGGCGTATGAAAAGGATAAGGTGCGTGCCTGGGAAGAGGTATGTACCAAGGTCAGGATGAGTGACGAGCAATCAAGATATATTCAGGATAACAGCACTTTCGGCTTGTCGCATGTGGATTTTACATACCTTCCGCCGGTTATTACCGAAGGAGATACGATTATGCCAATCGTATTAAAGGATTACAGCCTTATGATACGAAAGGGCGAATTTGTGGCATTTACCGGTCCGAGTGGCTGTGGAAAGAGCACAGTGTTAAAGCTTCTGATGGGCTTGTATACAGTGGATGCCGGAGAAGTGTATGGCTGTGACCGTTTAATGTTTGCCTATGTTCCGCAGGGCAATCAGCTTATGAGCGGAAGTATCCGGGATATCATTACATTTTCAGATAAGAACAGGACAGGAGATGAAGCAGGCATTCACAGAGCTTTGCAGATTGCATGTGCGGATGGTTTTATCGCAGAGCTGGAACAGGGCATAGATACACTTCTTGGCGAGCGAGGCTTAGGACTTTCCGAGGGACAGATGCAGAGGCTTGCAATCGCAAGGGCAATTTATTCCGACCGACCGGTACTTCTTTTGGATGAAGCTACAAGTGCACTGGATGCCGGGACAGAAGAAGCAGTGCTTGAGAACCTTCGCAGCATGACAGATAAGACAGTGATCATTGTAACTCACCGTCCGGCTGCACTTAAGCTGTGTGACAGACAGATTGCATTTGGAGAAGAAAAGTAACAGTGAATCTGATGTGTCTTATCGAAGCTGGATTGTGAAAATTGTCCGGCAATAGCAAAGGCAGTGCCGGTTTTGGTGCTGTCTTTGTTCGTTAATGAGAATAGTTCCGTAGATGAAGGTTTGCCGGAGTTGCGAAATATGCATATCATTGGTATAATAAGCTATAAAATTCAGAAGGAGAGGTGGCATTATGAAAAAGATAAGCAATGCAGCCGGAAGATGGATCTGTGTGATACTTGTTCTTGTTATGACAGCCATCACATGTGTGGAGCCCGTAAAGGCGGTGACCGGATATAGCAGCACAGCATGGGTTGACAATCTGGACTTTGTAGATATCAGAGGTTCGGAAAAGCCGATTCAGTGCATTTACACCATGGAGAAGGATGGCTCCTTTCTTGCGAGCAGTTATGGCTTCCGCAATGAAGGTGTGAAGACGGGAGAGACCATTTATATTCGTGACTGGACCTATACCTGTAATGGATACACTTATTTCGCAGTCATTTATAAGGGAAGACTGATGTATCTGAATAAGAAGTATATCAATGTGAGTAATCTGGTGTCGGTCAATCAGCCGAAGTATCCGGGCAGAAAAAATAAGGTAAAGATGAAAGCTGTGGCAGGAAACATATCGGATCAGAATAACTGGTTTTATATTTATTCTCAGGCAGACGATTCCCAGCCGGTGAATTGCTATGGTGTTGTTCCGGTGGGGGAGACATTGGAGATCACAAAGAAGGATTACAATTCCGAGTGGACGCAGATTAAGTGGAACGGTCGTATCTGCTATATCCGTAAGGGTAATATTTCCTTTGATGAGGCTTATCTGGCAGGAGCAAGAAGGGAGTGCCAGACGAACATTATGCTTGCCCAAAATGCAAATCTGACATACAAGGGCATTCTTAAAAATTACAATAAGAAACTGACCAGAAAGGAATTCTACAAGCTGGCGGCGAAATGGTGTAAGGCAGCCGGCAAGGTGCAGTTTAAGGCTGGCAAGAAAGTTAAAAATAAGGAATTGAGTGCAAGTCAATACAACACACTGTTGCAGAAAATGATTCGTAAAACACAGGCAGGAAATGTGGCATATAATGCAGCAAAGGTTGACGCTGACGGGGATGGGATTACGAGAGATGTGGCGATTTCACAGTTGTATCGGGCATATCAGGTGACACGGGATAAGGATTATCTGACCACAGGCTTGGAATTTTCAATCTGTACAGCGGATGATCAAAATCTCTGTCTGGATCTTTGGGATACACAGGGAGAATCCGTATTTTTGTCTGATCGTAGCGGCCAGACGGATCAGAGCTTTTATCTGAGCTGCAATAATGGTTTCTGGCGTTTACGGGGCTGCCGGAAAAACTATACGGTTTGTAGTTCAACGAAAGATGTATATCAGGATTTTGCCGGATATGACAGCCAAAAGCTGACCTTTGAATACAACGATGATGGAACAGTGTGCATTAAAAATATCGATGGATTATATCTTGATCTGATCGATGGTGCGGTAAAGAATTCCCATCTTAAATTTGCACCGAAATCCGACAGCAGCACACAGAAGTTTATCATTAAATATAATGAGTAACGAAAGCAAGTGATCAGATTTAAGCATAGCTGATAAAAAGAAAGACCTATTGTGGAGCCGTTATCCACGATAGGTCTTTCATATTTGAGCCATTAAAAATTACTTCCTATATTTTTTCAATACGAGAACAACCGCAGTGTTCTTTATTAAATATTTGAGAACACTTGGTTCTTCTGCAACAAATGATATTTTTGCAGAAAATGCGTGGTATTTGAGAAATGCAAGAACTGTTAATGACCGTGGAAGCTCGGTTCGTACCCCGCGAGAAATTGATTTAGCGGCTGAACAGAAAAGCCTTAATGGGCTGTAATTTTCAATGAAAACCGGATTGTACAATAATCGAAGGTCTAAATCTCCGCAAGTGCTTTTCTAAACGCAAATGCAAACAGAATTGATGTAAATAGCACAGCGATGATATCAGCGATCGGCTCAGCCATATATACACCGACGGTTGGATTTGACACAGCATGTGGGATAATATAGATGAGCGGGATCAGCAGTACGAATTTACGGACAACAGCAACTACGATGGAGTTGACTGCCCTGCCAAGGGAGGTAAAGGTCATCTGGCATGCAATCTGTATGCCGAACAGGAGCATACCGCCCATATAGATTCGTAACATCGGTGCAGCAAATGCAACAAGTGCTCCATCCGAAGTGAAAAGACTGACGAACACCTTTGGGATAAGCTGGACGATAATCCAGAAGATCACAGAGTATGTCAGGCATGTTATCACAAGCAGACGGAAGGTCTTTTTGACTCTGTCTGCATTTTTGGCACCGTAATTATAGCTGGAAATAGGCTGTGAACCCTGTGCAATTCCCTGAAGAGGTAGCATGGCAAACTGCATTACGCTGGTTAAGATCGTCATCGTTCCGACGGCAATATCTCCACCATAACGGAGCAGAGACGAATTGAAGCAGACGGCTACGATACTCTCACTTGCCTGCATAATGAAGGCAGCAAGTCCAAGTGCAACGCAGGGCAGAAAGACTTTTGGCTGCAGACGCATATATTTCCGGCGCAGATGAATCTGTGTTTTATTTCCACAGAGGAAGCGGACAACCCAGATCGTGGAAATGGCCTGTGAAAGGATCGTTGCCAGTGCGGCTCCCTTTACGCCCATATGAAATGCGAAAATAAAGATCGGATCTAAAATAATATTGCAGAGGGCTCCGATCACAACGGAAACCATGGAGATAGTTGTAAAGCCCTGTGCTGTAATAAATGAGTTCATACCGAGAGTCAACTGGACAAACAGCGTACCAAAAGCATAGATGTGCATATAATCCGTTGCATAGCGGATCGTATTTTCGCTGGCACCAAAAGCCAGCAACAGGTCTTTGCCCCAGATTTGTAAAATTGCAGTGAGAACAATGGAAACAATCATCTGAAGCGTAAAACAGTTACCTAAGATCTGTTCGGCGGCTTCGTCCTCCTGCTTTCCCATGCAGATTGATGCTCTAGGGGCACCGCCGGAGCTGACAAGTGCCGCAAAAGCGGAGACAATCATAATGATCGGCATACAGACACCTACTCCGGTAAGAGCTAGACTCCCTTCTCCGGGAATATGACCAATATAGATCCGGTCAACGATATTGTAGAGCATATTAATAAGCTGGGCGATCACGGTCGGGATTGACAGCTTGAGAAGAAGCTTTCCGATGGGTTCTTTCGCTAAAAAGTTTTTATTATCCTGCATGACTGATGGTCTCCTTTAGGTAACGTTTGAAATTGTAGTTTCTTTTTGAACTATATTACATGGTAAGTTTTTTTTCGGGGAAAGTCAAGATATCAGGTTTTTAAATGAAGTATGACATATTTCTTGACAAAATGGTTAGAAAAGACTAACATAACATTTCAAAGCAAACGTAACGAAAGAAAGGAAGATGTCATGAAAGAGAAAGTAAATGTGACAGGTGTGCCGGAGACAATGATCCAGACCTTATATGCGAGGGCAAAGGAATCGGAGAAGCGAAACTCCAAGATTCAGGATACGATGGCAGTAGAGATCGTGGCGAAACTGGACTATGATTTCTCCAATGCGGATAAGGATAAGGCAATGAGCTATGGCGTTGTTGCCAGAACGATTGTGTTGGATGAGCTGGTGGAAAAGTATTTGAGCAGTCATCCGGACACAGTGGTTATCAATATCGCCAGTGGTCTGGATACGAGATGTTATCGCATGAATGGGAAATATTTGCGGTGGTACAACATCGATCTGCCGGAAACGATGCAGATCCGAGAGAAGTTTCTGACCGAAAACGGACCGGTTTACCAGATTACTAAATCGGCAATGGATGCGTCCTATGTGGACGAGATTGAGTATGCCGGTGAGAATGTACTTGTGGTGATCGAGGGGCTTACGATGTATCTGAAGGAGGCAGATGTGCTTCAGATATTCTCGATCATTGAGAAGGCATTTCCGAAGGTAACGGTGATGGTCGAGACAATGTCCCCGTTTGTCGTAAAGCATGTGAAGGAGAAATCCATTGAGGGAAGCAATGCCAAATTTACATGGGGCATTAAGAACGGAAAGCTGCTGCAGCAGCTTGTGCCGGCATTTACTTACAAACAAGAGGTCAGCCTGATCGAGGGAATGAAAAAGCTTATGCCGATCTATCATGTGATCGGAGCGATTCCGGTGGCACAAAACTTCTCCAACAAAATTATCGTGTTAGAGAAGAAATAAAGTCCGACAGGCGAAAGAGGAGCAGTTGATCTGTGAAAACAGACCGCTGCTTTTTTTTTGTTTTCAGCGGAAGTGACGAGACATTTTGCCAAGATGCGAATGAAACAAATAAAACGTTCGCATGTGACAGGAGGAAGCAGAATGTATATTGAAGGAAAAAATCTGGCAAAAAAATATGGAAAGGGAGAGGCAACGGTCTATGCGCTGAATCATACGGATTTCGGCATGGAAAAGGGAGAGATCGTTGTGATCCTGGGACCAAGCGGAAGTGGCAAGAGTACTCTTTTAAATATTCTCGGTGGTCTTGATAAGGCGACGGAGGGAAATATGGTGGTAGACGGAACGGATCTGGAGAAGATGTCAGCTAAGGAGCTGGAGCTTTACCGGAGAGAAAAGCTGGGCTTTGTATTTCAGTCCTATAATCTGACTACAATATTGCAGATCTGAAGGAACATAAAGTAAAGATCAGCGGAGTTGTGTTTGGTATATTTGTGCTGTATCTGATCATCAATATGATCGTGTCAGAATCTGCAACAAACATATCCGTTATGAAGGTGCTTGGTTTTAGCCGTAAAGAGATTTCCAACAGGGTGATCAATGTCAATCATCTGCTGGTATGTATCGGATTTCTGATCGGAATCCCGATCGCCTATGGGTTTGTAAAGGTGGGATATTCCGATACCATTGAGAATTACGGAATGCTGCTCTCGCCGGTTCTTACCGCGAAAACGTTAGTGATTGGCTTTGTACTTACCTGGGTTACCTATGAGATCACACTTCTGATACAGAAGAGAAAAATATCAGGGATTGACATGGTGGAAGCTTTGAAGGAAAATAATAGAAATGAATAAGATTATTGCATGGAGCAATCCATGACATCACTTGGGGCAAATGCGTTTGCCCCTTGTTTCAATCGCTGTTTTAGGGAGGACACAGATGGCAAAACGGGTATTTACGGAGGCAGAGAGAGCAGAGTACAGAGAGAAGATGTTAGCGGCAGGCTTTGATCTGCTGAAGCAATATGGAATGACACATATGTCGGTTGCCAAAATTACAGAGGCAGCCGGCATTGGTGTGAGTACGTTTTACAACTTTTTCCCATCGAAGGAAGCATATGTGTATGATGTCATGGAATACCGGAAAAGGATGATTCCGGTATTTATCAAAAAGGCATTGAACGGGAAAGAAAAGGCGGGTCCTGCGGAGACGAGAAACTATCTGAAAATTATGATCGATGAAGATTACAGTATATTTCCGAGCCTTTCTCCGGAGGATGAAAAACGTCTTCTGGAAATGCTGCCGGAACAGGTGCGACCGGATCTGCAGAAGGAGACCCGGACAAGCATGATGTTTTTTCAGCAGATGGAGGGGATCCGGTCGGATGTAAACATTGCACTTGTGACGAACCTGATCAAGATCTATGTGCTTGGTGCAGAAGGCAGGGAATTGCTGCATGACGCAGCATATGAGGAGACTATGGAGCGTATGCGGGATGTCATCATATATGAGATTTTCGGGAGAACCGAATCGTAAATAATGATTAAAATGCTGATTTGAAAAAGTAAATTCCAGTGCAAGAGTAAATTCCACGGGCTTTTAAATTTTATGAATAAATAACTGATCACCTAGACTTGTCATTTCTCTGGAAAAGTACTATAATTTCATGCGGAAATTTTTAATAGATATCATAAAGGATCCCTCATACAAAAGAAAAGATTTTATTCGGAGGATCTGTGCCTGAGAAGCACAGAAATGGAGTAACGCATGAATGATAAAAGACTTGTACTTAGAGGAGAGGCAGCACTTATTTTGGCAATTATCATAAACAGCATGGGGGTATTGCTGATGCTTCAGTCCGGTTCCGGAATATCGGCAATCTCAAGCGTGCCATATGCATTTAGTGAGGCATTTCCGAAATTATCCCTTGGAACATGGACATATATATTTCAGGGACTTCTTGTGATTACCCTTATGGTTCTGAAAAAGAGGTTTGTTCCATCGTATCTTTTCAGTTTTGTGGCCGGCTTTTTGTTTGGTGAAATGATGGATGTGAACGAATTATGGATCACGAAGCTTCCATTATCTATTCCCCTTAGAATATTTTACTTTGTGTTGAGTTACATCATCATTTGCTTTGGCATCGCATTATCCAACCGCTGTAAGCTGCCGATCATTCCTACAGATCTGTTTCCGAGGGATCTGTCAGAGATCATAAACAAGCCATATGCAAGAGTGAAGATTGCGTTTGATGTGACCTGCCTGTTTGTAACAGCCTGTCTGACATATTTTGCTCTTGGGAAAATATTGGGACTTGGCGTCGGAACCGTTGTGGCGGCATTTACCATGGGAAAGGGAGTTGCGATTGCAGGAAGCCTGATCGATAAGAGGGTGACATTTGTGTCGGTGTTTCATAAAGAACTGAAGGAAGCCGTATAAGTAATTATTTGATATCAAAAGACAAAGACTTTGGGACAATTCCGGCCTTTGTCTTTTTTGTGTATAGGAAAAGCTCGTAACATAGCAGAGATCAAGGAAAAAACGCTGGTTTTTTCCTTTTTTATTTGTTCTAAAATTTTATTGAGAGAATAAAAAAATACAGTTGACAATTTGGTCTAACCGTAGTAGACTAACACTAAAGAAATGGTCTACATCAATTAGACCCAAAGGGGATGAACAAATGGAAGCGTTAAAATTAGGAGCGGTCGAGAGTAAATTTGCCGATGTTATCTGGGAGCATGAGCCGATTCCCTCCGGCCAGCTCGTCAAGCTCTGCGAGCAGCGGCTGGAGTGGAAAAAGTCCACCACGTATACGATGTTAAAACGATTATGTGAGCGGGGTTTATTTCAAAATGAGAAAGGAATTGTTTCTTCTGTAATGACCAGAGAGGAATTCGGAGCGGCACAAAGTGAAAAGATCATTGAGGAATCCTTTGATGGGTCGCTGCCGGCGTTTATTGCAGCCTTTGCCTCCCGTAAGAAACTATCGTCTGCGGATGTGGCAGAGATCCAGAAAATGATTGATGCCTACAGAGAGGAGTAGCCTATGGAACGATGCTTTATAATGATATTAAATAATGCACTTACCGTCAGTGTATTGATTTTTGTAATCATCGTATTACGACTTTTGTTTCAGAAAGCACCGAAAAGGTTAATATGCTTTCTCTGGGTGATCGTTGCAGTTAAGCTGATCGTGCCGGTTCCTTTGGAGAGTACTTTCAGCCTGATTCCAAACCGTACGCCTGTATCAGTGGGTATTGCATCGCAACAGGAACCAATGCTTGAAACAGGATTGAAACCTGTGGACGCTGTCGTAAATCCTGTGATTCATGAACAATTTACTTCCGCAAGGGTCACCGGTGTGAATGTAATTCAGGTATTTCTGCACGCCGGTACCATAGTCTGGATCATCGGAGTGTTTGGAATGCTTGCTTATACAGCGGCCACTTACATTTTGCTGAAACGAAGGGTTCGGGCGTCCATACGCACAGAGCAAAACATATATGAATGTGACGATATTCCCGGTTCGTTTATTCTTGGGATCGTACGGCCGAAAATATATTGTCCATCGGGGATGATCGGGGAAGAAAGGGAATATGTATTGAAGCACGAAAAAACACATATAAAACGAAAAGATCATCTTTGGAAACCGCTTGGTTTCGTGATATTGTCATTTTACTGGTTTCAGCCTCTCTGCTGGATCGCATATATTCTTTTTTGCAGGGACATTGAATATGCCTGTGATGAGCGAGCGACCATGGGCGAGGACAAACAGTGGAAAGCGGATTATTGTCAGGCATTGTTAAATTGCAGCGTAGGACGGAAGAGGATTGCAGCCTGTCCGGTTGCCTTTGGCGAGGATCATGTAAAGGGGAGAGTGAAGAATATCATGAATTATAAAAATCCTGCAGTTTGGATCGTTCTGCTCGCGATTGCAGCATTTGCCGTGGTCAGCGTTTGCTTTGCAACGACAAAGAAAAAAGATGATAATGTGGAGTATCATTTTACCTGTGATTACGGCAGCTCCAAGTTATATTCTAAAGAAGATATGGATGAGGCGATTCAGACGATCATGAATGAGTTTAATAACTGGAAGGGCTGCGAAATGCACAGCATCCGATACGGATCAGATCAGACATGCAGCGAGGGCGACAATTTAAGCTGGATGCAGGAATTAGAAAATGCAAACGACAACAAAGAAACATTTACAGAATGTATTATGTTTGAATGCGATTTTCATTCACCAAAAAGTGATGCGGATGCAGGGGGACTAAATGTGGATGAAGAGTATACAGACTGGCAGTGGTGGCTGGCACGGTCAGAAGGTGGCAGGTGGAAGCTGATGACATGGGGATATTGATAAAGGACTTGTGTTGATTTACAGGAAATGGATGTTGTATTTTTAAGCAGTTTTAAGATAAAAGCTTAAAAATAACAAAGGCAGTGAATCTATGTACTAAAATAGATTCACTGTTTTTTTGATACATACGAATAAAAAATAAAAAATATTCGCAAACCCACTTGACATTTATGTTAGTTAGGACTAACATAAATGCGAATGAAACAGATAAAATATTCGCATAAAACAGGGAGGATTCAGAATGTTTATCGAAGGAAAAAATCTCGTAAAAAAATATGGAAAGGGCGAAGCAACGGTATTTGCGCTGGACCATACGGATTTCAGTATGGAAAAGGGAGAGATCGTCGTTATCCTCGGACCCAGCGGAAGCGGAAAAAGTACATTGTTGAATATACTTGGAGGTCTTGACAAGGTGACGGAAGGAAGCATGCTGGTGGAAGGAAAGGATCTGGAGCAGATGTCTGCCAAAGAGCTGGAGCTGTATCGGAGAAATCAGCTTGGTTTTGTATTTCAATTCTATAATCTGACACCGGATCTGACGGTTCGGGAAAATATTGAGATGACAGCAGAGCTTGTAAATGATCCGGTCAGTGTAGATACATTGCTTGAGAATCTGGGGCTTGTAAAATATCAGAAGCATTTTCCGAAAGAGCTTTCCGGCGGACAGCAGCAGCGTGTTGCCATTGCGAGAGCCATGGTAAAGAAACCGGATATTCTTCTTTGTGATGAGCTGACGGGAGCTCTTGATACAAAATCATCCAGAGATGTTCTGATGAGAGTGCAACAGATGAATGAAACTTATCACACAACCGTTGTGATCATTACCCATAATCTGAACATTGCAAAAATGGCCGACCGCATTATCCGGATCACTGACGGCAAGGTAACATCAAACCGGAAAAATGAAGACAAGCAAAAAGTAGAGGAGATGGAGCTGTAATATGACGATCAACAAGAGGGCTGTGCGCAGCATAAAGAAAAATATATCATTTTATATTATAAGTATCATTCTTACGACACTGACATCCCTGGTCATCGTTGGTGCCATATCAACCGGTCATACACTGAAAAATGTGGTCAATGATTTTGTGGAGAAATACAAGGCAGAGGATGCAGAGTTTGTAACTTATAAGCCGATTTCTGACGAGGACATCAAAAAGCTGGAAAAGGAATACGATGTCCTGGTAGAATACAGTCGTTATAAGGATATCAAATGTAAAGGCGGAGATTTAAAGGGGACAACGCTTCGTGTCTTTGATATGCCGGAAAAACTGAATCTGTGCGAGATCAGAGAAGGGCATAAACCGGGGACGGGAGAGACACTTCTGACGCAGGATTTTGCAGATATCCATGGCATCAGGGTCGGGGATACGATTTCTTGCGGAAAGTATTCATATCAGGTGTCTGCATATACCACAAAGTCCGATTACATCTATATGCTGGAAAAGCTATCCGGTTACATTGACAATGAAAAATTTGCGGTTATGGTAGTAAATGATCAGGAATATGATCAGATTGATGCCGAAGAGACCGGATATTATTCGATTAAGTACCAAAAAGACAATTCCAAAAAGGTGCGGGAAAAGCTCAATAAAGAATATGTGGTCGCAAGCTATCTGGCAGCAACCTCCAATACAAGAATTTCGATGCCGGTCAATGAGGGCGATGCCGTTACAAACATGGCAACCCTGTACGCTCCGGTTATGTTTATCATTATCATTACATTGATCGTTATGATCCTTGGAAGAAATATTAAAAATGAGCAGTATCTTCTGGGAGCCTTTCTTGCACTGGGATTTTCCAGAAAGCAGATCATTGGTCATTATGTGCGGTATGGTCTGATTCCAGGTATCATCGGAAGCATTCTTGGAATTGGATGTGCAATCCCCGTGACCCGATTGCTTTGTCGTTTTTATATCGAATATGATTTTGAAAAGCTTGTCTATACGGTGACATATAATGTCCCTTCGATCATCCTTGCGTTTGTGGCACCGGCACTTCTTTACTCCGCGGCGATTGCAATACAATCCGCAAAACTGCTGCAAAAGTCACCGGTTGATCTGCTTCGCAATACAGGAAAAGACAGCAGAACAGTAGGTGTAATGAAAAACAGCTCTGCGAAGACACAGACAAAAATGAAGGTTAGAAATGTGATCGGACATCCGGGCAGAAGTATCGTGACAACCATTGGTGTTGCGATCGCCGCATTTTGTATTCTTGCCGGTCTTATTATGAGTGACAGTCTGAATGCCCTGCTAAAGGACGGACTGACCAGCTCTGTAAAATATGAATATTTATACCGTCTGAACTCTTTGCATGAGGACACCCCCGAGAAGGGTGAAGCATTATTTCAGAATTATTATGAAGTAGAGGGGAGTACCGTACAGCTTTCTGCACAGGGAATTGATGAAAATTCCAGATATTTCCCGGATCAGACAGAAAACGGGAATAAGCTGGATCTGGACAAATACTATCTGACAAGTGCAGCGGCGCAGACTTATGGTGTGAAAACCGGCGAGAAATTTACATTTTATAATATTGCCGATCTGAAAAAGCATAAGGTAACCATCAGTGGTGTTGTAGAGGATAATACCCATTGTTATCTGTATACTTCAAGAAAGAATGCTGCAAACCTTGCAGACGTCAGTGATCAGGCATATAACTGTATTATCAGTAAGGATAAACTAACATTAGACAAGAAGCTGGTGGCAAGTGAGACGAAGATGACCGTCACGGCAGACACCATGGAAAACCTCATGGGGCCGATGAAAGCAATCATTATCACATTTGAAATTGTTGGAATCGTTCTTGGTGTATTTGTGCTGTATCTGATCATCAATATGATCGTATCGGAAACATCCGTCAACATATCTGTGATGAAGGTGCTTGGCTTTGGCAGACAGGAGATTTCCAACCGGGTACTGAATATCAATCATATTCTGGTATGTATCGGATTTTTGCTGGGAATTCCGATCGCCTATGCCTTTGTAAAGGTTGGATATTCGGATACAATAGAAAATTATGGAATGATGTTATCACCGGTGCTTACGGTAAAAGCCCTTGTGATTGGCTTTGTACTTACCTGGATCACCTATGATCTGTCACTTCTTTTTCAAAAAAGAAAAATTTCAAGGATTGACATGGTGGAAGCTTTGAAGGAAAATAATAGAAATGAGTAATATTATTTTCAACAGCTGTTTTTGGGAGGATACAGATGGCAAAGCGGGTATTTACAGAGGCAGAGAGAACAGAATACAGAGAAAAAATGCTTGCGGCAGGCTTTGATCTGCTGAAACAATATGGAATGACACATATGTCGGTTGCCAAAATTACTGAGGCAGCCGGCATTGGCGTTAGTACCTTTTATAATTTTTTCCCGTCGAAGGAGGCTTATGTATATGAGGTTCTGCAGTACCGGAGGAAGATGATCCCGGAACTGATCAAAATGGCATTGAACGGGAAAGAAAAAGCGGGGCCGGCAGAGGCGAGAACTTATTTGAAGTTTATGATAGACGAGAATTATAGTGTATTTCCAAGCCTTTCCCCCGAGGATGAACAGCGTCTTTTAGAGATGATTCCGGAGAAGGCAAAACCGGATCTGCAAAGAGAGACGGAGATTTCAACCATGTTTTTTCAGCAGATGGAGGGCATACGCCCGGATATCAACATTGGAGTTGTGACGAATCTGATCAAGATATATGTGCTGGGGGCAGAAGGCAGGGAATTGCTGCATGACGCAGCATATGAGGAGACTATGGAGCGTATGCGGGATGTCATCATATATGAGATTTTCGGGAGAACCGAATCGTAAATAATGATTAAAAATTTAAAAAGGTATTGAATCGGAAAGGTGATGGTGTTATAATCATTGCGGTAAAATAATGAGCCTTGAAAGGCGCAGAGATAAAAAGGAGGCGAAGCATATGGACAGTTGTGATAGTCGAAGTCGAAGTACACATAATGATGGATACAGGCTTGGATTTTATTACAGGTGTCTGTAGGCGTGCCGTTTTTCATAAAAGATAAGCCGTTATCCATCGTTATGAATCAATTCACAACTTATAATTGTGCAGCATGACATTATGATGGATTTTTTATGCCCTTTTTCGGGTAAAGGGAGGCTTATGATGACAAGAGAAGTATTAAAGGAACCAATTTTTGCAAAGGAAATTGTTGAAATTACAAGATTTTCTCATTCGATTGATGAGATGAAGGAGAAGCTCAAGGATTACCATGAGAATGACATCGCACAGAGTCTGAAATATCTAAACAGAGCCGAAAGAAATCTTCTGTACAGTGCGATTGATGCAAAATGGATGGCGGAAATCATTTCTTATATTGACGATCCGGGACAATATGTTGAAGAGATCGGAATCGACAAGCTGGCAGAGATCATCAACGAGATGGACGCAGATGATGCGGTAGATCTGTGGGAAGATATTGACGAGAGCGTGAAGGTGAAGCTTCGTACGATGATCGACGATGAGATCCGGACAGATATCCAGCTGATCAATTCCTATGATGAGGATGAGATCGGAAGTTTGATCACCACCAATTATATTTGCATCAAACAGCACCTGACGATCCGTCAGGCAATGCATGAGCTGGTGCAGCAGGCGGGCGAAAATGATAATATTACAACAATTTATGTGGTGGATAATAGGAAACGTTTTTGCGGTGCGATCGATTTGAAGGATCTTATTGTTGCAAGAGAAAATGTGGAGTTAGATACACTGATCAGCTATGCCTATCCGTATTTGCTGGATCATGAGAAGATTTCGGACAGCATCGAAAAGATCAAGGATTACGCGGAAGATTCCCTGCCTGTTTTGAATAAGGACAAGAAAATTATCGGTATTATTACAGCACAGGATGTGGTTGAGGCTGTGGATGATGAGCTGGGAGAGGACTATGCAAAGCTCGCCGGTCTGTCTGCAGAAGAGGATCTGAATGAAACTACCGGAGAAAGCATGAAGAAGCGTCTTCCGTGGCTGATCATTCTGTTGTTCCTCGGAATGGGAGTATCCACTGTGGTCGGAGCATTCGAGGGCGTTGTAGCGGTACTGCCGGTCGTGATCTGTTTTCAGTCATTGATCCTTGACATGGCGGGAAATGTTGGTACACAGTCTCTTGCGGTAACGATCCGTGTGCTGATGGATGAGAATCTGAATGGTAAAGACAAGCTGAAGCTGTTGTTTAAGGAAATGAAGGTTGGATGCTGTAACGGTGCTTTGCTTGGAGTGATGGCACTGGTCTGCCTGGGTGTTTATATTGCACTCTTTAAAGGATATGCAATCGGAACTGCATTTTTGATCTCCGGCTGTGTCGGAATATCCCTTCTGGCCGCGATCATTATTTCCAGTCTGGTCGGAACCTTAGTGCCGATCATTTTCCACAAAATAAACGTGGATCCGGCGGTCGCTTCCGGTCCGCTTATTACAACCGTCAATGATCTGGTGGCTGTTGTGACATATTATGGTCTTGCGTGGATCCTGCTGATCCGGATGATGAAGATAGTGTGATGCAATGAGAAAGGATATTGACAAACGACTTACCGTCGGCGTTATTATTTGCATTTCCTGATAGTTTAATTACATCATTTGTGATTCAATTTATTCATTTTTAGGAAAATGAATAAATTGAATTGACTATGATAAAATTAGAAGATATAATAAAAATGGATTATATGTGACTATAGTATGAAAATATGGAGATTAAATATGCGACAATTCGACTATCGTAAAAAATGGGAAAAACTATTGACGCCGAAGACGGTATCTTATTTAGCTCAAATACACGAATTTAAAGGTGAGCAGACGTTGTTTATTGAAGCTCAAAAAGACACTTTGACACAATTAGTAAAAATTGCCAGAATCCAAAGTACAGAAGCATCTAATAAAATTGAGGGAATTTATACATCGGATGAACGGTTAAAAGCACTGGTACAGGATTCAACTCGACCAAGAACGCGGAATGAACGTGAAATTGCCGGATATAGGGATGTATTAAACACAATTCATGAGAGCTATGATTATATTCCACTCAAACCGTCTATGATCTTGCAATTGCATAGAGATCTTTTTAAATTTGAAGGATATGATATAGGGGGCAAGTACAAAGCCGCCGATAACATTATTGAGGAAGAAGATGACAAAGGAAATAAGTTTGTCCGTTTTCAACCTATGCCTGCGTGGGAAACTCCGGAGGCGATGGACATATTGTGTGATGCGTTCGATACAGCATTAGCTACAGAGCAGATTGATCCGCTTCTGTTGATCCCAATGTTTGTTCTGGATTTTCTGTGTGTTCATCCGTTTAATGACGGAAATGGACGAATGAGTCGATTGCTTACATTGTTACTTATGCATCGATCCGGTTATATAGTGGGAAAATATATCAGTATAGAAAAGTTAATAGAAAAAACAAAGGAAGAATATTACGAATCACTGCAACAGAGTTCTTTCGGATGGTATGAGGAACAAAACGATTATGAACCGTTTGTACATTATATGCTAGGAATTATTGTGGCGGCGTACAGGGAGTTTTCATCCAGAGTTAGACTTTTAACCACGGAGAAGATGTCGAAGTCGGAACGTGTAAGGGAGATTATCAGAGGCACTGTGGGCACAATAACAAAATCAGAAATTTTGGAGAGATGTCCCGATATTAGCCAGATGACGGTTCAGAGGGCACTGGCAGAATTGCTGGAGACAGAACAAATAGTTAAAATTGGTGGAGGAAGATATACAAAATATACATGGAACAATGACAAAGAAGGAGATTAGAAAGCATGATTACGGGAGAACTGAAAAATAAGATTGATGGTTTATGGGATGTGTTTGCTGCGGGAGGACTAGTCAATCCATTGGAAGTAATTGAGCAGATTACATATCTGATGTTTATACATGATTTGGATGATTCTGATAATATGAGAGCGAAGGAAAGCGCTATGCTGGGGCTTCCTTATAAAAGCATTTTTGCTGAAGAGGTGAAGATTGGGGAGAGAACCATAGAGGGGAATCAATTAAAATGGTCTGTATTCCATGACTATTCCGCTGACAAAATGTATTCTGTAATGCAGGAATGGGTGTTCCCGTTTATTAAGACGCTGCACAGTGACAGAAACAGTGCCTATTCGAAATACATGGATGATGCGATTTTTAAGTTGCCAACGCCATTGGTCTTGTCTAAGGTGGTAGATTCATTGGATGAGATTTATAAGATTATGAATGAAATGCAGTCAACAGATGTAAGGGGAGATGTTTATGAATATCTTTTATCAAAGATTGCTCAGTCGGGACGAAATGGACAATTTCGTACGCCAAGACATATTATTCGCATGATGGTAGACCTAATGGAGCCATCCAGTGACGAAGTGATTTGTGATCCGGCGTGTGGAACCTCTGGTTTTTTAGTCGCTGCCGGTGAATATTTTAAGGAGAACAAAAAAGAAGAAATTTTCTTTGATAAACAGAAAAAAGATCATTATATGAATCATATGTTTCATGGATTTGATATGGATAGAACCATGCTTCGTATTGGTGCAATGAATATGATGACACATGGTATAGATAATCCTTTTATTGAGTATAGGGACAGTTTATCTGATCAAAATCCTGACAGAGAAAAATATTCCTTAGTGTTAGCCAATCCTCCTTTTAAGGGAAGCCTTGACGCGGAGGCTGTTTCCGGAGATTTACTGAAGGTTTGCAAAACCAAAAAAACTGAGCTTTTGTTTCTTGCACTGTTTTTGCGTATATTAAAAATCGGGGGACGGTGTGCCTGCATTGTACCAGATGGTGTATTGTTTGGTTCATCAACAGCGCATAAAGCTATTCGGAAAGAAATTGTTGAAAATCAACGACTGCAGGCTGTTATTTCAATGCCTTCCGGTGTATTTAAACCTTATGCAGGTGTATCCACGGCGATTTTGATTTTTACCAAAACTGAGCACGGTGGAACAGATAATGTATGGTTTTATGACATGCATGCGGATGGTTATAGCTTGGATGATAAAAGGTCTCCTGTTGAAGAAAACGATATTCCGGATATCATCGAGCGATTCAAACATTTAGACAAGGAAATGGAACGGAAACGTACAGAACAGTCATTTATGGTGCCTAAACAGGAAATTGTAGACAATGCATATGATCTTAGTATAAATAAGTATAAAGAAATAGAGTATATTCCGGTAGAATATCCACCAACATCGGAGATTATGGCTGATATCCGTAAGATTGAGGCGGAGATTAGCGTTGAGATGGATGAATTGGAAAAGCTACTTGGCTTATAAGAAACGTCGATTTGCAGATGACAGAAAAATTCGGATTTGTAGGGCTACGAGCAAAGTGTGTACCAGCAAAGTTCGTATTGATGTGAAAAAATTGTATAAAGTTTTAATTGCATTGAGTAAATATAGGTTGAATAAGGTGGATAGAATGGTTAAAAACATGATTAAACTTGGAGATGTAGCAACATATATCAATGGATATGCATTTAAGCCAAAAGATAGAAGTAAAAGAGGATTGCCGATAATTCGTATTCAAGATCTTACTGGAAATTCATATGATTTGGGGTTCTATGATGGGACATATCCCCAAAAGATAGAAATAAATGATGGTGATGTATTAATATCATGGTCTGCCAGTTTGGGTGTGTATATATGGAATAGAGGGAAGGCGTTATTAAATCAGCATATTTTCAAAGTTGAATTTGATAAAGCTGATATAGATAAGAATTATTTTGTATTTGCCGTTCGTCATAAACTTAAAGAAATGGGACGGAAAACACATGGCGCGACTATGAAGCATATTGTTAAAAAGGACTTTGAGTCTACAGAGATTCCTTATCCGTCGTATGAGAAACAAGTGGAGATTGCCACTAATTTAAATAAAATATTTAGAATTATTGAATCACGCAATAAAGAATTACAGTTGTTAGATGAACTTATTAAAGCCCGATTTGTCGAACTCTTTGGAGATCCTGCTAATAATGAAAAAGGGTTCATAAAAGCTCCTATGGGAGACTACATGACATTGTTAACAGACTTTAGTTCTAATGGTAGCTATAAAACTCTGGATAGCCGAGTGACCATGTATGATGAGCCTAAATATGCTTGGATGGTTAGAACAACTGATTTAGAGTCTGGAGATATGACATCAGTTAAATATATTGATGAGAGTGCTTATGAGTTGTTATCTAGGTCAAAAATATATGGTGGCGAGATAATTATGAATAAGATTGGTAGTGCCGGAAAGATTTATTTGATGCCACAGATAAATATGCCAGCATCACTAGGTCGGAACGCATTTATGTTTAGATATGATGAGCATATTAATGTTAAGTTTCTTTATCATTTGCTTACATCGGAGTATGGGCAGCGAGAAATACAACAATATGTAAGAGGTGCGGTAACTAAGACTATTACTAAAAATGATGCTAGATCTGTGCTAATCATTGTGCCACCAATCGAACTACAGAATGAGTTTGAAGTATTTGTTGCACAGGTCGACAAATCAAAAGTTATAGCGTACACTATATACATGAACTATAGTAATAGGAGGAGTTGCCATGGAAACAAATTTTGATTATTTGAAAAAGGAGAAAAAATTTTCATCCTTTGCAAATGTTGCGATATCTGCAGAGCGGATTATAATAATGGATCCTGAAGCGAGCATAATAAACAGTCGTCGTGCGATGGAGTTTGCCATTAAATGGATGTATTCTGTAGATTCAGAATTAGAAATGCCTTATCGCGATAATTTGCATAGTTTGATGAATGCCGAAGACTATAGACAAATTATTGGAGTTGATCTCTGGAAGAGAATGGATTATATCCGTAGATGTGGCAATAATGTAGCGCATAGCAGTAAGAAAATGGGACGGGATGAAGCTATGCTCTGCTTGGAGAATCTTTTTATTTATTTAGACTATATTGCTTATTGCTATTCGGATGTGTATGAGGAACATCAATTTGACCCCTCTATTATTTATGAGCGAATTCAAAAGGAGAAAAAATCAAAGGAAGATTCACAGGCTATCAAGGAACTGTTGGTGAAAGAGCAGGAAAAGTATGCAAAGCAGGAAGTTGATTTGCAGAAATTAATGGAAGAGAATGCTTCCCTGAAACAAGAATTATCCTTGAGAAGAAAGGAACAACAGCCATCATATGTTCCGAAACCGTTAGATTTGTCTGAATATAAAACCAGAAAACTTTATATTGATTCCATGCTGACAGAAGCAGGCTGGATAGAGGGCAAAGATTGGATGAATGAGGTTGAATTATCAGGCATGCCAAATAAATCCGAAGTTGGAATTGCAGATTATGTTCTTTATGATGACATGCATAGACCATTGGCTGTCATAGAGGCGAAACGGACATGCGTGGATGTTTCTAAGGGACGTCAGCAGGCAAAATTGTATGCGGATATTTTAGAGCAGCAATATCAGAGAAGACCGGTGATCTTTCTAACCAATGGATTTGAAACGCATATTATTGATGGTCAGTATCCGGAGCGGAAATGTGCAACCATTTATTCCAAGAGAGATCTTGAAAAATGGTTTAATTTACTAAGCATGAAGACAAGCCTAAAGCACATTACGGTGGACAAGAAAATAGCTGGGCGTTACTATCAGGAAGCAGCGGTTAAGAGTGTATGTCAGAGCTTTGGCGAGAAGAATCGAAGGAAAGCTTTGCTTGTTATGGCAACAGGATCAGGTAAAACCAGAACGGTTATTGCACTTTGTGATGTGCTTTTGAAAGCCGGCTGGGTGAAAAATATTCTTTTCCTGGCTGATCGCAATTCATTGGTTACTCAGGCGAAAAGAAGTTTTGTGAATTTATTGCCGAGTTTATCATGTACAAACCTTGTAGAAGATAAAGGAAACTATACGGCTCATTGTGTGTTTTCTACATATCAGACTATGATGAATTGTATTGACACCATCAGCGATGAGCAAGGAAAACTATTTACGAGTGGACATTTTGATCTGGTGATTTGTGATGAGGCACACAGATCCATTTACAATAAATACAAAGACATTTTTAATTATTTTGATGCACCATTAGTAGGTCTTACAGCGACTCCAAAAGATGAGATTGATAAAAATACATATGAAGTATTTGAACTGGAAAATGGTGTGCCGACGTACGGCTACGATCTGGCACAGGCAGTGAAGGATGGTTATCTTGTTGACTATGTTTCTGTGGAATCGAAATTGAAATTTATTGAACAGGGAATTATGTATGATGATTTATCAGAGGAAGATAAGGAAGCGTATGAAAACACCTTTGAAAATGAAAATGGAGATATACCAAAACACATAGAATCTTCGGCGTTAAATACATGGATTTTTAATGAAGATACGATCCGGCGAGTGTTGAATATTTTGATGAATAATGGACTTAAGATTGATTATGGACAAAAAATTGGTAAGACAATTATTTTTGCGAAAAACCATGCTCATGCAGAAAAGATTCTGGAGATTTTTCATAAAGAATATCCACATCTTCCGGATTATGCAAAAGTTATTGATAATTACATGACTTATGCACAAAGTGCTATTGACGAATTTTCTGATCCGAAAAAAATGCCACAGATAGCCATTTCGGTAGATATGTTAGACACAGGTATTGACGTGCCGGAGACACTCAATTTGGTGTTTTTTAAGAAGGTTATGAGCAAGGCAAAATTCTGGCAAATGATTGGAAGAGGAACGAGGCTTTGTCCCGGACTTCTGGATGGAGAAGATAAGCAGAAATTTTATATTTTTGATTTTTGTGGTAATTTTGAGTTTTTCCGAATGAATAAAGGGAAGGCAACGGCTAATATGATAGCCCTGCAAGGTGCGATTTTTAACCTTAAATTTGAAATTTCCTATAAACTCCAGAAAATGGAGTATCAAGTGGAGCGTTTAATTAATTATAGAAACGCCCTGATACAGCAAATGAGTGACAAGGTGAAGGAATTGCCAAGGGACAATTTTGCAGTAAGACAACATTTAAGGTATGTTGAGTTATATTCGACAGAAGCAAATTATCAGGAGCTTACTTATGAGGATACATTAATCGTTCGGGAGGAAGTGGCACCATTGATTCTTCCGGATAAAGACGAGGTCAGCGCAGTGCGGTTTGATGCATTAATGTATGGCATAGAATTAGCGTATTTGCTTGGCAAGAAATATAAAAAAGCAAGAACGGATCTTTACAAAAAGGTTTCCGGGATTGCCGGAGTTGCAAATATTTTGGAGATACAGGCACAGTCTGATCTTATTGACAAAATTCTAAATACGGATTATATGGAGACAGCCGGGATTAATGAATTTGAGGAAGTTCGTGAAAATCTCAGAGATTTGATGAAGTATATTCCGAAGGTGAGCGTACGTTATGATACCAATTTTGAAGATGACCTTTTGTCTATGGAATGGAAGGATGCCGAACTTGAGAATGATGATTTAAAAAATTATAAGGCAAAAGCAGAACACTATATTCGTCAGCATCAGGATAATGCTGTGATTACAAAATTAAAAACAAATAAACCATTGAATATGGAAGATATTAAGAAGCTGGAAGAAATTTTATGGAAGGAAGTTGGAACAAAGCAGGATTATGAGAATGAGTGTGGAACAAAACCTTTGGGAGAGTTTGTGAGAGAAATTGTGGGGTTAGATATGAATGCTGCCAAGGAGGCTTTTTCAGAATATCTAACAAATACAAATATGGATAGCAGGCAAATATACTTTGTTAATCAGATTATAGAATATATTGTTCATAATGGGATGATGAAAGATTTGTCGGTGCTTCAGGAATCTCCATTTACTGATCGTGGAAGTGTTGTAGATGTATTTACAGATTTAACAGTTTGGGCGGGGATTCGTAACATTATTGAGGCGATCAACGCTAACGCAATTGCTGCGTAAGGGAGTCGTATATGTTTGTAACGGCGTATCCGTACTACAGTTGTGCATTCCCCAAAATTGGGAGCTACGGTGCAAGCAGTGGATTCCCGGTATATGGCAGCAAGCTGTAATCTCTGCCGTGTGATCAATACTTGCAATAAGACAAATAGTAAATAACATCGAAACCGTTAAAGGATGCATGTGTCTAAGACAACAACCGGCATCCGTCAGGAGTGAAACGGTTCCGGTGTTATTTTTTTGTCTAAATGGAGCAGAAATGTCTTTTTTGGTATGGATGTCGCCGTAAATTCATGATACGATAATACACGGTTAGGATAAACTAACGAGACGTAAACTTCGTACAACAAGTATTGACTGCGCCCATAATATTTCTTATGTCCTGAAGGGCAGATAGCCATTTTGCCTCGGAAAGCAAATTAATCCATGAGCTGTGACTAAAAAATTGTCTTGTCACTAACGGATTTCGAAAAGACTAATTGCTTTGCTGCTTTGATGTTTGATGAACACATCCTCCCGGATTCGCCCCGAGGTGGGAATCGGATGTTTCGAGAGGCACTTGCACCCGCCGGTACTTACGCCCCAAGTTTCAAAATTCCCCTCTTAATCTACTTGGCACTTGGGGCGTTATGTACCGCTGCGTGGTGCAGTGGTAGCGGGAGCGTGCCGTCCGAAACAGCTGAGCCCACCTATGGGGCTCAGTCGTACGGATGCGTATTTATCAAAGCATTGCAAAGCAAAGTCTTTTCAGAAATCCTACTGATCTGCGTCAATTTTTTAGTCACAGCTCATGGATTTACAAATGCCCGGGCAGGCAAAATGTTATTGCGTGTAATCGGACATAAGAAATATTATGGGCGCAGAGATAGATTATGTGAGCGAAGTTTGAGCGACAAAGTGATTGAGATCAGAAAGGCATGAGAATGGATGTGAATAAACAGGCGATTGCCAATCTTGGCAACAATGTCAAAACAATTGTGAAAAACGAGAATTGCTCGGTGCTGATGCTAAATGATACCACGGGTGAGGGTGTGATGACTGTATATCAGGTGATGCCCGGTGTGATGATCTGCTTCTCGGATATCCATATGGAGAAATGTGATTCTGAATTTGAACTGCAGAAGGATCGGCGGGTGTTCTGTTTGGATCACTGCCGTGAGGGCAGGATCGAGATGGAGGTACAGCCGGGGGTGTTCAGTATTATGCAGGAGAACGAGCTGCGGTTGGATAATAGGGAGAATCATAAGGGAATGACATGCTATCCGCTCCGCCACTATCACGGAGTCAGCGTATTTATGGATGTGGATGAGGCACAGCAGGCACTTGACGAGATGTTTCACGGCTTCAGCGTTGATATTTCCAGACTGCGAGAGCGCTACTGTAACCGGGAAAAGCCGTGTATCCTTCATAAGGACGAGGAACTTGCGCGTATTATTTCCGGACTTTATCAGAAGAATCTCGAGCGGCCGGAGATGGCAGCGTCAAAGGAATATTACCAGATCAAGGTCGTAGAGCTTTTGCTGTATCTTGAGACGATGACACCGGAGGACTGCAGTGAGACCAGACCGTACTATTACAGAACGCAGATGGAGAAGATCAGGGCGGTGCATGAGAAGATTACCGGTGATCTGAGCAAGCGTTTTACGATTGAGGAGCTGTCTTTAATGTATGAGATACCGGCGACAACGATGAAGAAGTGTTTTAAGGATGTATATGGAGATTCCATATACTCCTATCAGAAAAGATACAGGATCAATGTCGCGGCAAGCATGCTGGTCCGGGATGAAAACAGAGAAATCAGGGAGATCGCCTCCTGTGTGGGTTATGAAAATCCCGGAAAATTTTCCGTGGCATTTCGCAGTGTGATGGGTGTTTCTCCGGCAGAATACAGAATCAGGAAAGAAGGAAGGTTGGATTAATATGTCAGAAAACAAACAGGAAAAGAAGGATAGCTGGCTTAAGGTGCTGTTTCGCTATACCGATGGCAGTGAACGCAGGATGGGGTTGTCCGTGATCCTTTCCATTATCAGTGTGATCGGTGGACTTGTCCCGTATTATTGCATTTATCGGGGAGCAGACCTGTATATCCGTAATATAGGACAGGTTCCGATGCCTGAGATTATCCGGTGGTGTATCCTTGCACTGGTCTTTTATGTTGTAAAGATCGTGTGTTTTTCGGCGTCCACATGGATATCGCACATTGCAGCATACCATATTCTGGAGGGGCTGCGTCTCCGGCTGACGGATCGTTTTTTAAAGGCACCTCTGGGAGATGTCGAGGGACACAGCATCGGCGAGATTAAAAGCATTATGGTGGAAAAGATTGAGAATATGGAGCCACCTCTGGCACATATGATCCCGGAGGGCAGCGGTCATATTCTTCTGCCGGTTGTCAGTCTGGCTGCGCTTTGCTTTGTGGATGTTCGAATTGCACTGGCGGCGTTGGTGACGTTGCCGTTTTCGATGGTGCTGATGAGCCTGACGATGGTGATCAGTGGCAAGAGCTTTACGAAGTACGATGAGTCCAATGCGCATATGAACAGCACGATCGTGGAATACATAGAAGGTATTGAGGTAATCAAGGCGTTTGGCAGGGCAGGAACCTCCTATGAGAAATATTCCGGGGCAATCCTTGATTACAAAAAGTTCGTAATAAAGTGGTTATCCTCGACCTGGATTACAATGAAGCTGACTTTTGCATTGTTTCCGTCTACGATCCTTGGAACGCTGCCGGTTGGTCTGTATCTGACGATCCGTGGAAGGATCACGATATCCGAGCTGCTTCTTGCAGTGATGTTATCCATGTCAATGGTCACTTCCTTTGCCAAGATCGAAGTCTTCATGGAAAATATCCGTGAAATGAAATTTAACATCGAAAGCATTGAAGGACTGTTAAATATGAGAACACTGCCGCAGCCGGAGAAGCGCGTGGATTTAAAGAGTCATGATATTGTAATGTCGGAGGTACATTTCTCTTATACGGGCGATCAGAAGGATGAGGTGCTTCACGGAATTGATCTGGCGATGCCGGAGGGCGGCTACACGGCACTGGTCGGACCAAGTGGCGGCGGCAAGTCAACGGTTGCCAAGCTGATCTCCCGTTTCTGGGATGTGACAGAGGGTAGTATCACGATCGGCGGTGTTAATGTGAAGGATATGCCGCTTCAGCAGCTCTCGGAAATGGTAAGCTTTGTTACGCAGGATAACTTCTTATTCCGGTGCTCTATTCTGGAAAATATCCGCCTGGGCGATCCGAATGCGACGGATGAGCAGGTGAAGGAGGCGGCAAGAAAGGCGTGCTGTGAGGAGTTTATCAAGAAGCTTCCGATGGGCTATGATACACCGGCAGGAGAGGCAGGAAAACGTCTGTCCGGCGGCGAGAAGCAGCGTATTGCGATCGCACGTATCATGCTGAAAAATGCGCCGATCGTTATTCTGGATGAGGCAACGGCATTTACCGATCCGGAAAATGAGGATAAGCTGCAGAAGAGCATTGAAGCCCTGACAAAGGGACAGACGCTTCTTGTGATCGCGCACCGTCTGTCCACGATTGCCGATGCGGATCAGATCGTTGTTCTGAAAAACGGCTGTGTGGAGGCAAAGGGAACGCAGGAAGAACTGCTTGACAATTGTGCACTTTATCAGAGAATGTGGCAGGCACATGTGGGTGCGAGACACTGGGCTGTCGGAGAAAAGAAAGGAGGCGGAGAAGTATGTTTGGAACAGTAAAAAGAATTATTGCATGGTGTGGAGACTTTCGCAAGAATCTTTATATCGGCTTTGTATTCTCCTTCTTCTCCGGATGGTTTGCTGCCATGCCGGTGATCTGGGCGGCGTACGTGATCGGAAAGCTGGTGGAATACACCGGGAAAGGAAAGATGCTCACCACGGCGTGGGTCAGTAGAAGCATCGGTATACTGTTACTCTTTGTATTCTTAAGATTTCTGTTTGATTATCTGCGGGCAAGATTTCAGGAGGCGATCAGCTATGAACTGATCGCGAGAGACCGTCTGGCAGTAGGTGACGCGTTAAAGAGAGTATCCCTTGGATATTTTCAGAATATGAATACAAGCACGATCCTGAATTCGATCACAACCGGACTTCATACGCTGGAGGGCATGGGAATCCGTATGATCGACAATTTTGTCGGAGGATATCTTAATTTCATATGTATTCTTCTGTGGTTGTTTTATATTAAATGGCAGATAGGTCTGATCGCCATCACAGGAGCAGCGGTTTCTTTTGTATTTCTGCTGGTGATCTCCCGGTACAGCACACGGAATGCACCGGTGCTTGCGCAGGCAAACAGGGATCTGACCGGAGCGACTCTGGAGTATGCCAGAGGTCTTGCGGTCGTGAAATCCTTTGGCAGGGCAGGAGCATCCATGGGTGCCATGACGAAGGCATGCCGCGGCAGCAGAGACATCAATCTGAAAATAGAGTGGGGTTATATTCCATATAATGCATTTCATCTGCTGGCACTGAAAACGGCAAGTGTATTTATTGTGATCACAGCATTTTCCTTTGGGGTGATGGGACAGCTTGATTTTACGTCCGTGATCCTTGTCGTGCTGTTGTCCTTCCATATTTTTGGTTCGCTGGAGCCGATTTCCGACTGTGCGCATGTGCTGGCGGTGATCGATGACGCACTGGATCATTTGGACGCCCTGACCGGCGAATCCTTTATTGATGCGGACGGAAAAGACATTCCTCTTTCCAGGTATGATATCGAGTTAGAGCATGTTGATTTCTCCTATGGAGAGGGAGAGGAACGCAGACAGGTATTAAAGGATGTTACGGTGACGATTCCGGAGAATACGGTTACGGCAGTGGTTGGTCCGTCCGGAAGCGGTAAATCTACGATCTGTAATCTGATCGCCAGATTTTACGATGTGGACAATGGCAGTGTCCGTGTGGGAGGACATGACGTGCGGGAATTTACCTGTGACAGTCTGTTGTCCAATATATCGATGGTATTTCAGAATGTATATCTGTTCCATGATACGGTAAGGAACAATATTTGCTTTGGTAAGCCGGATGCAACAGAGGAGGAAATGATCGACGCAGCAAAGAAAGCATGCTGCCACGATTTTATCATGGCACTGCCGGAAGGCTACGATACCTTGATCGGCGAGGGCGGCGGCAGTCTGTCCGGTGGCGAGAAGCAGCGTATTTCCATTGCAAGAGCGATCCTTAAAGACGCCCCGATCATCATACTGGATGAGGCAACGGCGAGTGTGGATCCGGAGAATGAGCATCTGATTCAGGCAGCAATCTCAGAGCTGACAAAAGGCAAGACGATCGTGACGATCGCACATCGTCTGGCAACGATCGAGCAGGCGGACCAGATCCTTGTTGTGGACGACGGTCGGGTGGTTCAGTGCGGAACGCATCAGGAGCTTGTCAAGGTACCGGGCAAATACAGAGACTTTGTGGATATCCGGAAAAGATCGGAGGGCTGGCAGCTTACCGGTTGAGGCTTTGTGGATCTTTTGTGTTTTCGTGGCTGGCGTTTGTTTCGCCACTGCTCCAAGTTCATCAAACGATAAAGGCTCGCTGTATAAATATCTCTGGAAAGAGTAAGAGCGAAACATCCGGTAAAATGTTTCGCTCTTGTGTGCTTTCTTATGGAATATTATGACGTTGTATACATGAGAAATGTCTACTTGCCAAGAACTTCTTTTATACTGTTTAATACTACATCCTTTTCGAATGGTTTTGTGATAAACTGTTTTGCACCGTATTTTAAGGCTTCTAAAACCTTGGACTGCTGACCGGCGGCGGTGATCATGATGACCTTTGCATCCGCATTGATCGCAAGGATCTTCTGCAGTGCCTCAATACCGTCCATCTTCGGCATTGTGATATCGAGAGTGACAAGATCGACCGGATGCTGTTCAAACATCTCTACGGCTTCCTCGCCGTTGGTAGCCTCTGCGACTACGGAATAGCCCTCTTCCTCAAGAAGGTTTTTGAGGATCACACGGGACATTCTGGAATCGTCAACCACAAGGATGGATCCCTTTGCATCGGCACTGACTTCATAAACCTTCTTCTCGTTGGAAGAGGAGTGGTATGGGGTAGTGCCCGGTTTCACTGCATCATTGTCTGCGATCACAAGAGTTACTTTATGATCCTCAATGAAGATCGGCAGGATATGGAAATCACCCTCCACGGACTGATCCTTATAAGCAAATACCGGTTCCAGTTCAAATTCCTTATCGTGTTCACTCTGATCAGATGCGAACAATCCGTTATTGACGTTGATAAACTCACACACAGCATCCAGTGTATCGGCTGCATCATTCTGAGCAACACCGGAGAAATTATCGGCGATCAGAGAAAATGCCTGATCGGAAGACTCCTCTGCGAGTGCGAGACAGAGATTTGTACTGCCTGTCAGCTTCTGACCGGCAAGTGCACTGTATGGCAGAGACTTTACATGCCGGATCCGGCCGATATAGAAATCTCTGGATACGAAACGGTTGATATTGCGGACAACGAGACCGGCAAGCTCTGTGATCAGAGGATTGGCGGCACATGCAAAAACAGGGATCAGTGCATCAAGATCATCTGCTTTTAATGCGGTCATATCAGCATCGGAGAAACCGTGCTCCTTCTGAAATGCAGCCAGTGTCTTGTCGATAACGGTAGCGGTCAGCTCCGTACATTCTGTCAGAGACTGTGTAAACTGCATGTAAGGATTTCCCTGCTTTGCCAGTAAGGCATCGATCTGCTCAGCGGTCAGAAGTCCTTTCTCCTGAGCAATATCTCCGAAACGCTTATCGAACTGCATCTGCAGCTGATTGATCATTTCTACGTCTTCCTCAGAAAGTAATCCATCTGCGATGGCAATGGTACCAAGCTTTACACGTACAGAAAGCTGCTTCTCAATGGCTGCACGGTACTCATCCTTTGTAATGATTTGTTTTTCTACAAGGTATGTTCCAAATAATTGACTAAACATAGAATTCACCTCTCCTGTTTATTTTCTGCTTCATATTATACAATAAATTCGTGAAAAATGGAAGAAAAACTGTGATTTTGCTTAATATTATCGCTTTTTGACTGTGCATTTTCGTCATAATATGGTAAAATGAACTATCATAGTTTGAAACTATGAACAAACGCATGAAATATGTATTATTCTTTTTGGAAAGAGAGTGTTAGACTGTCCTTATTACAAAGATGGAGGACGAGAAAATGAGTAATGTAACAACACCATGCAGATATGATTTTGTAGGAAGCTTTTTGAGACCGGCACGTTTAAAGAAGGCGAGAAGAAGCTTTGATGAAGGAAAGGTCTCTTATGAAGAGTTGAAAAAGGTAGAAGATGATGCGATCACAGAGCTGATCGAAAAGACAAAGGAGCTCGGCTATCATGTGATCACGGATGGAGAGTTCCGTCGTGCAACATGGCATCTTGATTTTATGTGGGCATTTGATGGAATCGGCCATACACCAACGACAACCGGACTTCCGTTTCATGGAGAGGCTGCTATGGTAGACGATACATTTATCAATGGAAAGGTTGCTATTTCCGGAGAGCATCCGTTTGTAGAGCATTTTCGTTTTGTGAAGACATTTGAGGATGAGAATACCGTGGCAAAGCAGACAATGCCATCACCGGCACAGTTTTATGCACAGTTTACAATGCCGTTTAACCATGAACAGACAGAGAAGTTCTATGCGACAGACGAGGAGTTGGCAGCCGATATCGTTAAGGCTTATGGAAAGGTGATCGATGATCTCTATGCAGCCGGCTGCCGTAACATTCAGCTTGACGACTGTACCTGGGGCATGCTTGCCGACAAGACAGGACCAATGCTTTACGGTACAACTCCGGAGGGCGCTGTGGATGTCCAGAAGCGTCATAAGGATATCAACAATCAGGTCATTGCAAATGCACCGGAGGATATGATCATCAATACACATGTGTGCCGTGGTAATTTCCACTCTACCTATGCAAACAGCGGTGCCTATGATCCGGTGGCAGAGGTGTTATTCGGAGAGGAAAATGTCAACGCGTATTTCCTGGAGTTTGACGATGAAAGATCCGGCGGATTTGAGCCGCTTTCCAAGGTGTCCGGAGACAAGAAGGTTGTTCTTGGACTGATCACGACAAAGTCACCGGAGCTTGAGGATAAGGCTGAGGTGATCAAGCGTATTCATGAGGCAGAGAAGTATATTCCGCTAGACAGACTTTATCTGAGTCCACAGTGTGGATTTGCTTCCTGTGAGATCGGAAACAAGCTGACCGAAGAACAGCAGTGGGCAAAACTCGCTCTTGTGAAGGAAGTTGCGGAAGAAGTATGGGGCTGTTAATGAATTTGCGACTTATTTTCTGATTGATTCAAGTCAGATCACTAACAAGAAAATAATATATGTTATCAGCAGGAAAACATTTGTCTGTGTTTTCCTGCTGATATTTATTTGTGAAAAGTTTTTCAAAGGAAATGTAATCATAAGAAAAAAGGAACTAAGGATATATATTTCCTAAGAGATATGTTATAATTATGATAGATTAAAAGGTAAGGAGGTATAGTTATGAGTAAAAGAAACCGATGGAAACAAAGATGCAGCGTGTTTATGGCTGTGATGATGATCTTTACCTCCCTATATTGGGGGGAGATGAGGGTTTCAGCTGCGACACCGCCTGTAAAGATCAAGGTGACATATGGACAGACAGAAGCACGGACGATGCTTGCCGATATCAATGAATTCCGAACGTCGGATACGGAGGCGTGGTGCTGGGATAAAACCGATAGTATAAAGGAGTCGTGGCGGACCACGGAGTTACAGTATGATTATGAGTTAGAGCGTGTTGCAATGAAAAGGGCAGCAGAGATTGCGCTTTCCTACGATCATACCAGATCAAACGGCACGAGTTATTTGACTGCATATCCGTCCGGATATAAGATGGTGGGAGAAAATATTGCTGCCGGTTATAAGAGTGCAGCAGAGGTGTTTGACGGATGGAAGGAAGAGAATGAACCTTATGGCGGACAGGGACACAGAAGAAATATGCTCAGTTCTAATTTTAAGGCTATTGGAATCGGGCATGTCGTATATCAGGGATGCCATTACTGGGTGCAGGAGTTTGGTGATAAGGTCATGGATGGGACGGCTTCAGCAGCGAATGACAGTACGCAGATTGAGGATGTAGATGTTTCACCGTCTTATATCACAGCAGTAAAAACAAATCTGGATGATGTCAGTCTGACAGTCGGAGAGAAAGCAACGACAGCAGATTTTTCACTTGCAATAAATGTGCGGGATCAATGGGGGTATCAGAAGGATTGTGTGATAGAGAATATCTGTACTGCAAAAATTGAAGATGAAACCATTGCAAGCCTGTCGGATGACGGTTTGATTATCGGATTAAAGAGTGGTACGACTAAAATCTGGATATCCAACCCATTCGGAGATGATTTTTGCCGTACGATCACAGTCAGCGAGGAAACAGGACCAAAAGATGATCATACAGCGAGTCCGGATGTGGGCAAAACAGATATTTCTGTGGAGCCGATCGAGGATCAGATATATACCGGTTATGCTTTGATGCCGGATGTGGTCGTAAAAGACGGTTCAAAGGTACTCGTAAAAGATATAGATTATACTGTTTCATACAGTAATAATACAAATGTTGGAACTGCTTCTGTAAAAATTATGGGAAATGGAACATATGAAGGTTCTTATACGACGAACTTTAAAATCGTTTCGTGTGCGATAGGACAGGCGACCTGCAGCAGAATTGCAGACCAGACTTATACCGGGGATGCAATTCGGCCATCATTTACCGTTACTTATAATAATAAGACATTGGTAAAAGGAACAGATTACACAATATCTTTTAAGAATAATGTCAATGTCGGAACGGCAACCATTATCATTACCGGAAAAGGAAACTTTGAGGGAAACAAAGAGATAACATTTAAGATTACAAAGCCATCAGATATTTCGGTAGATGCAATTGCAGACCAGACGTACACCGGTTCTGCATTGAAGCCGGAGGTTGTTGTAAAAGAAGGCACAAAGGTACTTAGAAAAAGTGTGGATTATTATGTTTCTTACAGCGACAATACAAATGTAGGAACTGCCACTGCAAAAATCACAGGAAGAGGAGATTATGGCGGTTCCTGTACAACAACTTTTAAGATCCTTCCATGTGCAATCAGTCAGGTTACTATAGGAAAAATTGCAGATAAGACATACAGCGGAAAGAAAATTGAACCATCTGTTAAACTTACCTATGCGAATGAGAGTTTGAAAAAAGGAACGGATTATACTGTTTCCTATGATAACAATATTAATGTAGGAACTGCGACAGCAACTATTACAGGAATCGGCAATTTTACGGGAACAACCACAGTAAGCTTTAAAATTGTAGAAAGTACTGTTAAGATTACGGTTGGCATGATTTCTGATCAGACATTTACAGGAGCGGAGATTACACCGGCAGTTTCTGTGCGGAAGGGAACGAAAAAGTTAACAAAGGATGTGGACTACAAGGTTTCTTATGCTGACAATATCAATGTAGGAACTGCAACGGTTACTGTTACCGGAATTGGCTCTTATGAGGGAACTGCCAGTAAGACATTTCGGATCGTATCCCGTCCGATCAAAGAGGTCAGTGTTGAAACAATTGATACTCAGGAATATACAGGGAAGAAGCTTACACCGAAGCTGAAACTGACTTATAATGGAAAAACATTAACAGAGAAAGTTGATTATGTAGCTGTATACAGCAGTAACATAGGACCTGGAAATGGCGTGGTTAAGATTCAGGGAAAAGGCAATTTTAGCGGACAAAGAACAGAAGTTTTCAAAATTATAGAAAATAAGCAGTCTGCTAACAGAGGTGACAATCAGAACGATAAAAAAGGCGATAATCAAAACGATAATAAAGATGATAAAAAAGACGATAATAAAGACGAAACCGTTCACACCACAAAAATGACGCTGAGCAAGATAAGAGTGACGTTAAAGAAAGGCAAAACTTACCGCTTAAAAGTGACGGTAAATGCCGGAAGCGTAGACAAGATTACGTTTAAGTCATCCAATAAAAAGGTTGCAACGGTGTCTAAAAATGGTGTTATTAAAGCGAAGAAAGCAGGAAAAGCACGCATTACTGTAAAGAGTGGAAAAAGAACAAAATGGTGCAGGGTAGTTGTAAAAAATAAGAAATAAAAGGGAGCAAATAATCATGAAGAAATCAAAAGCAGTCATTGGTGTTTTATGTGGTATTCTGGCAGTTGCCCTTGTGGTGGCATCTGTGATGGTGCAGATTTACGGGGGACGCCGGCAGGAGGCAAAGGCAAATAAGAAAACAACAACTCTGGTTGTCTATTTTTCGGCAACGGGTACAACAAAGAAAGCTGCCAGAAAGGTGAAGAAGGCGACGAAAGGAAAGCTGTATCGTATCAAAGCGGCACAGCCATATACGCGGGAGGATCTGGACTATTACACCAAGGATAACTGCAGGGCACAAAAAGAGCAGAACGATGACAATGCAAGACCGGAGATCGCGGGAAGCATCAAGAATATGAGTGAGTACGAAACGATCTATATAGGATATCCGATCTGGTGGGGCAAGGAGCCTAAGATCATCCGCACATTTTTGGAGTCCTATGATCTGAGGGGCAAAAAGATTATTCCGTTCTGCACAAGCGGTGGAAGCGGAATCTCCGGAAGTATGTCTGAGATCAGAGAATCTGCCAAGGGAGCAAATGTGATCGAGGGAAAGGATCTGACAGAAGTTTCTCTTAAGTCTGTTAAGAAGTGGACAAAATCCATAGGAAAATAATCGGAAATGATTGTAATCAAAAAGGAGCCATATCAATGATTGATATGGCTCCTTTACCGCATTTAATTAAACTCGCCGTTTTTATGTCTCTGGAAGAAGTCCTTTGTCTCCTTGACAATGACACCGTTTAAGGCGAAGATGGCGATCATATTCGGAATAGCCATCAGTCCGTTAAAGATATCAGCAATCGTCCATACAGCACTTACTGTCATGTAAGGTCCGATAAATACGGCAAAGATATATAACCAGCGGTAGATCTTGACGTGCTTCATGTTACCGCCGCTTAAGTATTCCAGACAACGCTCGCTGTAGTAGTCCCAGCCGAGGATCGTTGTGAATGCGAAGAATACAAGACAGAGCATCAGGATGAAGGCGGATACTTCAGCAGGGAACGGAAGCCCCTTCTGGAATGCATATGTAGTTACGGCAACACCTTCGAGTCCCTCTACCTTCCATGCACCGGTCAGTATAATGGAAAGTCCGGTCAGTGTACAGATCACAATGGTATCGATAAAGGTACCGGTCATGCTGACAAGACCCTGGCGGACAGGCTCCTTTGTCTGTGCGGCAGCTGCTGCGATCGGAGCACTACCAAGACCTGCCTCGTTGGAGAAGATACCACGGGCAACACCCTTCTGCATTGCAACAAACATACTTCCGACAGCACCACCGGTCACCGCCTTTGGAGTGAAAGCTGCTTTGACGATGATCTTGATTGCAGCAGGCACCTGTGTAATATTGGTGATGATCAAAATAGCGGCAAACAGGAAATATATGATTGCCATAAATGGCACGATAACCTGGCTGACACTGGCGATTCGTTTGATACCACCGATCAGTACCGCTGCCACGCAGAACGCGAGGATCAGAGAAGCGATCACAACCGACCAGGAGTATTTTCCTAAAAACATGATGTTGACACAGTGTTTGTTGTTTGGATCAAAGAAGCCATGAACGGCACTGGAGATACCGTTTACCTGACTGAAGGTACCGATACCGAAAAGACCAACACAGACACCAAAGAATGCGAACATCTTTGCAAGCCATTTCCATTTCTTTCCCATTCCCTGTTCGATGTAATAAAACGGTCCACCGAGGCTGTGGCCATCCTTGCCAACCACACGGTACTTGACAGCAAGCAGTCCTTCTGAAAACTTGGTTGCCATACCGAAGAAGGCGGCAACGATCATCCAGAACAGTGCTCCGGGACCACCGGTGCCAACAGCAGTTGCAACGCCGACGATATTACCTGTTCCGATCGTTGCACTCAGAGCGGTACAAAGAGCGGAGAAGCTGGAGATTTCACCTTCACCGCCCTCCTCGTTTTTGATCATCCATTTTAAGGCAAGAGGAAGCTTACGGATCTGGAGAAGTCCCAGACGTAAAGTAAGCAGGATACCACCGGATAAGATCAGTACCATAAGTGGGACACCCCATACAAGGTCGTCAATATTTGCGAGTACATCATTAATTGTTTTCCACATTTTTTTATCCTTCCTGTGAATGATTTAGGGCATAAAAATAAAACCCTAATATACTATATCGTTTTTTTGTTTTTTTTTCAACAAAAACTATGTGAACGCGCCCGCGAGAGAATTTGTGATATAATGAGTCCCAAAGGACTCATATTAGGAGTTTCTTCGAAACTCCGTCATGCGCAGAAAGCGTGCGCAGATATATGATATAATGACTCCAATCAAAGGAGGATTTTTCCATGAAAGAAAGCTATCGTTTTTATCAGAATAAAGCGTGTGAATATTTTCCCTGTCATCCGGTGGACGATCCGGATTCGTTTAACTGTCTGTTCTGCTATTGTCCGTTATATCTGCAGGAAAAATGCCTTGGCAGTCCGGAATGGATATTAAGCGGAAAAGGACAGAAGATCAAGGATTGCAGCAACTGCATGGTAGTTCACAGACCGGAAATGTATGATAAGGTACTCGCGCAGCTTTGCAGGCAGGACTTTACGGTTTCGGTCAACGTCTGGAATTTCAGAAATGAGATCTGGCGGAGAATGGCACAGATCGCCTCCTGGGATCAGATGGAGGCGGAGCTGTTCTGGCAGCACCGGGGAGCCGCGATCAGCAGTGTCACCAATATGATGGAAAAGCACAAATATCTTTACCGTGTGACGATCAAGCTGCAGCCGTTTGATGCAGCTTGTGTACAGAATGACCGTTTTTCCTTTGGAAAGCAGGAGATTTTCTGTACGGTGCTGGAACGGATCGACCGCAGTAAGATCACGGAAGGATACCTTTATGCCTTTCATGCACCGGACTTTCCGGTGGAGGAGGCTTCCTCCCTATTGTCACAGTATTATCTGGAAACCTTTCAGATCGCATGTATGGATGTGGTGAGAGAGTGGGTGCGGGACTATCTGGCACGAAAGCACAGTGTTACGTCACCGCATTACTGTTCGGATTCCTTTGGACCGGGCTATTATGGCATGGAGCTTTCGGCGGTGGAGAAGCTGACGGATGTTATGGATCCGGCAGATGCCGGTATTAGTTGTGAGGATGGCATGCTGCAGCCAATGATGAGTCTGGTCGGACTTTATCTGATCAGTACAGAGGATATATTGTCGGACTGTGGTGACTGTGCAGGCTGTATCGGTCAGAAGGAGGGCTGCCGTTTTTGTGCTAATTATGTGAAGCGGTCATAGCGGCAGACAGGGGACTGTCTTATTAAGATTAGATATTGCAATATAAGTAGGATTCGTGTTAAAATCAATATTTAGTCGCAAATAAGGATGATTGATGGAGGAAATATTTATGAGTGAAAATCAGACTTCGTCCCCAATCGCAGAAAATAAAATGGGGACAATGCCAATTGGAAAATTAGTATTTAATATGTCTTTGCCGATGATGATATCTATGTTGGTACAGGCACTGTACAATATTGTGGACAGTATCTTTGTGGCAAAGCTGTCAGAAAATGCGCTGACAGCCGTATCTTTAGCATTTCCGCTTCAGACACTTCTGATCGCTGTCGGAGCCGGTACCGGTGTCGGTATGAACGCGTTGGTGTCGAGGGCACTTGGAGAAAAGGAACATGAGAAGGCGGATAAGATCGCTGCAAACGGCGCATTTATTTATGCCATGAGTTATATTTTATTTCTGATCCTTGGTTTTACCGTGGTCAGACCGTTTTATGCGAGTCAGGCAGGAAAGGCGGATGCAGAGATCATGACTATGGGGATTGAGTATCTGAGTATCGTTATGATCTTCTCCTTTGGATTGCTTTCCCAGTTCTTTTTTGAACGTCTTTTGACCTCTACCGGTAAGACCATATTCAGTATGATCTCGCAGATGAGTGGAGCGGTTACCAATATTGTTCTTGATCCGATTCTGATCTTTGGCCTGTGTGGTGCACCGAAGATGGGGGTTGCCGGAGCAGCAGTTGCAACAGTGATCGGTCAGTGTGTTGCCGGAATTGTCGCCGGAACCTGTCATCATAAGTTTAACCATGAGGTGAATGTACATCTGAAGGGCTTTCGTCCGAATGGAAGGATCATCGGCACAATCTATGCGGTTGGTATTCCTTCTATTATTATGCAGTCGATCGGTTCTGTGATGACCTATTGCATGAACCGTATCCTGATCGATTTTTCATCGACGGCAACAGCAGTATTCGGCGTATATTTCAAGCTGCAGAGCTTTTTCTTTATGCCGGTGTTTGGTCTGAACAACGGAATTACTCCGATCATTGCATATAATTACGGTGCTCGCAAGAGAAAGAGAATGGTTCACACGATAAGACTAAGTATGACAGTGGCGTTCTGCCTGACCTGCATCGGTTTTATTTTGTTTGAGACAATTCCACAGGTGCTTCTTGGAATGTTCAATGCTTCTGCGGATATGCTGACGATCGGTGTGACGGCACTTCGGATTATTGGTATCCATTACCTGATCGCATGGTTCTGTATTATTGCGGGTACTGTGTTCCAGGCACTTGGAAAGGCAGTATTCAGTATGATCGTATCGATCATGCGCCAGCTTGTGGTACTGATCCCGGTAGCCTATGTTCTTGCCAGAGTCGGAGGACTTCATATGGTATGGTGGTCCTTCCCGATTGCAGAGGTGATCTCATTTATCGTTTCCACGATATTCCTGATCCGGATCTACCGGACGATCATACAGAAGATCCCGGCATAGTATGGATCACGACAATGCTTACAGATAAAGTAGAGACAATGAAAGTTCGATTATACTTGAAAGAAAAGAAAGTTGCGGAGGCAGTATGAAACATCGAATATCAGCGGTTATTGCGTGCATATTGGCGGGAGTGCTCCTGACAGCATGCAGTCTGGAAAGTGCGAAGACGGAAGAGAAGACACTGCCAAAGATTACGATTGGCGGGGCCATCTATAAACCGTACTTTTATAAGGACGTCGAAGAAAATTATACAGGCATAGATGTGGAGCTGGCAAAGGAAGCCTGTGCACGTTTAGGCTATCGTCCGGTTTTTAAAGAGATCGATCTGGGACAGCGAAAGGAGTTGTTGCAGAGTGGGAAGATCGATTGTATGTGGAGCTGTTTTAGCATTGATGACAATAATGATGATTATCTGTGGGCAGGACCGTATCTTTACAGCCGCCGTGTTGTTGTGGTACGGGGAGACAGTGATGTGACGAGACTTGCCGATCTGAAGGGCAGATCGATTGCGGTTCAGTCCAATTCTACTTCAGAGAAGATATTTATGAAGAGGGTCAATCATCAGATACCGGAGGTATCAAGAATTGCATCCTACCGAACCTTTGGAGAGGTATTTACGGCACTGCGTAAGGGGTACGTGGATGCGATTGCAGGACATGAGGGCGCACTTCTTGTTTATACACAGGATTATCCGGGACAGTACCGTTATCTGGATATGACGCTGCATCAGGCAAAACTTGGCGTTGCCTTTGCCAAAAACGGCGATGAAAAGCTTGCCGGACGGCTGACGACAGTATTAAATGAGATGTCAGAGGATGGGACAACGGGAAATATTATTGAAAAGTACGGATTAGATGTGGACAGAAATGTATATGGAGGGGCTGACTGATGGGGAAGACTGATGAGAAGATACAGGAATACAGCCCGTTCAAAATAGGGGGAATATTTAGTGTTATTGGAATCCTGTTTCTTGTAATTGTGTATGGGGCGGTGACAAATGCTGAGTGCAGTCAGGTAAAGAAAAATGCGGAGACAACACTGCAGTTTGTGCGTTCACTGTGCCGCAAATACGATGATTATCGGCTTGGAAATCTGACAAGAGACCTTCAGACAGTGATCAATAAATCAAGGACCTTAAGTTCATATGTGAAGGAGACTCAGGCATCGTTAGAAGAATATACGGATATGCAGGATCTAACGGGAATCTGTATTCTGGATGCGGATGCGAAGGTGGTACTCCGGTCGGGACAGCGTCCGCTGGAGGAGAAAGCACTTCTTAAGGCGATCCGTAAGGAGAGTAATCTGAAAAGCATTATTCAGGATTCCAGGAAAACCTATGCGGATCAGATCGAGCTGGAGGGACGTTATTATAATTATGCGCTGGTGGCAAGAACGAAAAAGCCCGGTGTGATCCTGTGTTACGATGATATTACGAGGACGATTGCAGATAAGAATGAACTTTCGCTTGGCTCACTTCTGGCGGGGGATACCTTTGAGGGTGATGCACAGATCATAGTAACAGATGGAAAAACGGTTGTCGGAACCAATGTATCCGATCTGCAGGGACTTGCGGTGGATCAATGTCCGGTCATCAGTGCTTACGGACAGGACAAGGTGCAGAACGACGGGAAATTGTTTGAACTGCGTGACAGCGGGAAAAGCTGGTACGGAAAGCAAGAGTTTTATCGCAGCTATTATTTATATGTTTTTTACAGTGACAAGAATGTTTTTGCCAATCGTATCTATTATATGCTGATCGCATGTGCGGGATACATGGTGGTATGTGTGCTGCTTGCCAATTTGCTGGAGCATACCAGAAAGCTGCGTCTTAAACATATGGAGAAGGAGTATCATCTGGTTAGCACGATCGCCAGTATCTATGAGGCCAATCTGCTGATACACCTGAAGGAGGATAGCTGGGAGGCGGTTGTAAAGTCTGAGCGTTTCAGTGAGGTGATTGATGGAACGCCATCGGCAAGAGAGATGTTAAAGGTATTTACGGACAGACTGGTACAGGATACATATCAGGAGGGCTTTACGAGCTTTGCAGAGCTTGATACGCTGGATGAACGCCTTCGTGGGAAGACATTTATCGGATATTCATATGAGAGCAAGCAGGGGCACTGGTATCTGTCGCTGTTCATTCCGCAGAGAGATGCCGGGGGAAGCCTGCAGTCTGTGATGTTGGTATTTCGCAATGTAACGGATCAGAAGAGAAAGGAAATGGAGTATCAGAAGCAGCTTCGTGTGACAGCGGAGGAAGCGAAACGTGCCGATGATGCCAAGACAGATTTCCTGCGCCGGATGAGTCACGATATCCGCACGCCGATCAACGGCATCCGTGGTATGGTAGAGATCGGAAAGTCCTGTGAGAAGGATGTGCAGAAAACGGATGAGTGCTATGATAAGATCCTTGGGGCGTCTGATTTCCTGCTGGATCTGGTCAATAACGTGCTGGATATGAGTAAGCTGGAGGCGGGAGAGATCGCAATGGAGCATAAGCCGTTTGATCTTAAGGAGCTTATGAAGGATTCGCTTCTGGTGGTGGAAAGTCAGGCGGCACAGCACGGAATCACGATCCACAGGGATGCAGCAGAGGGCGATTACTGGCATTTTGTGGGAAGCCCGCTTCACCTGAAGCAGATTTTCCAGAATATTGTTTCTAATGCGATCAAATACAATAAAGAAAATGGTTCCGTCCGTGTATGGTGCCGCCAGTTGTCCGTGGATGCCGGATATGCGACCTTTGAATTTGGCTGTGAGGATACAGGAATCGGTATGAGTCAGGAGTTTCAGAAGCATGCCTTTGATACCTTTGCACAGGAGTCGGATGCTGTCAGGACAACCTATTCCGGATCGGGACTTGGACTTCCGATCGCCAAAAAGCTGGTAGAACATATGGGAGGTACCATTTCCTTTGTCAGTGAGCAGGGGAAGGGAACAACCTTTACGGTTCATCTGCCGCTGCAGATTGACCGGAAATATTGTAGCGGGGAAGGTGAATCAAAGACCGGCGATGTATCCATTCAGGATCTCCGCGTGCTTTTAGTGGAGGATAACGAACTGAATATGGAGATTGCAGAATATATGCTGACCGACAAGGGTGCTGTTGTGACGAAGGCATATAATGGCAGGGAAGCACTGGAGAAGTTTGAAGCGTCAGACCCCGGCAGCTTTGATGTGATCCTGATGGATATTATGATGCCGGAGATGGACGGCCTGGAGACAACAAAAGCGATCCGCGGTCTGTCAAGAGAGGATGCCGGAAGTGTTCCGATCATCGCCATGTCCGCCAATGCCTTTGCAGATGATATTACAAGGAGCAAGGCGGCAGGTATGAATGCCCATCTTTCAAAGCCGCTTGATTTCGAGGAGTTATTCCGGACGATTAAACGGTATGGCGGTGCCGGGGCATCGTAAGGAATATTAATAACGAAAAGCATATTCAGAAATAAAATACAGGCAGAATGGTAAAGCTTACCGTTCTGCCTGTATTGATCTAAGTCCTTCTGAACCCTAAGGTCTGGATCTGCCCCAGTAGCCTTCGATCGCTTCCCGGTTCAGGTTTTCACCGATGACGATCAGGATCGCCTGGCCGACAGCAATCGGATGGATCTGCGTCTGTTTTAGCGTTGCATTGACAGCAATCCAGCTTTCATCCGGAAGTTTCTGGAAGCCCTTGATCCGGAAGACTTTGCCGCAGGCGGGGTCATTTAATATTTCGCGGCAGGACTTTTGAAGAAAATCTTCGGTAAATTCCATATTCATAAAATAAAGGCTGTCATAGGTCTTCTGACTGTCCATCCAGAGCTTGGCGTAATCGGCACCGTGATATCCACTGCTCATGATCTGACGGAAATCCTGTGTGGTCAGATCGGTCCAGTCCTTTTGGAAAACAGTCTGTCCGGCGGGAAGCGTCATATGAAGCTCATTCATAACACCGGTTACGAACCGTCTGGTCTCTTCAAGCTGCACCGGTGAAACCTCCTGCACATGACTGTAGAGGACGGTACCGGCTTGTGCCGTCTGTGATGCCAGAATATAGCGGGAGTCTTTAGAGAGCTCCTGATCCGGAGCTGCATCGATGATCGTGATCACATTGCCGATTGCATACCAGCGGTCTAAAGGCTCCTCATGGAGGGCATCAAAGAATTCGTCCATATCAAAGATGCCTGAGGGCTCCACCAGTACACGGTCGTAGCCGCACATTCCCATCGCAATCAGCTTTGTTTTAAAACGTCTGCGGTGGCAGTCGGCATCACAGCCGCCGGCGACCATCTCCAGAGTACAGTTGTCACCGAGGATATCCTGCAGCAGCAGGGCATCGACATTGACTGCACCAAAATCATTTTCCAGTATTCCGATGTTCAGCCCCTGATCGATCAGATATTTCGCATATCTGCGGATAAACGTTGTCTTGCCGGAGCCGAGAAATCCCGTGATCAAATCAATCTGAATCATAGTTGCAACCTCTTTTCTGTCTGTTTGTGGACAGTTTATCACAGATGTCCTTAAAAAGCATCTTTTATTCTGTGTATCATGATAGATATTATCGGCATATTCTTTTCTAATATGAGACTTTTTCATGATTATATAAAAAAATTCACAAAACGACTTGTCTCGATAAAATAATACCATTATAATTATCGTAATTAAGAGAAGAATGAACAAATAGAAAGAGGTATGAAAATGCAGCATAAAAAGAACTACGAAATAAGTCTATTCGTAATCGGATGCATTCTGATCAACTGTATCGGCAAGTATGCGGCAGCAAAGATGCAGCTTCCGCTCTGGCTGGATTCCTTTGGCACAGTCTGCAGTGCGTATGCACTGGGACCGGTGTGCGGTGGAATCGTCGGTGCAGCGACGAATGTGATCTACGGTTTTTCCCATCCGGTTTCCTGTATCTATGCCATCACCAATGTGGCACTTGGGATTCTGGTAGGACACTGCGCGGCAAGGGGATATCTGCAGAATCTGTTCCGGACGATGACACTCAGCTTTCTGGTTACCGTGGTGTCGGTGGCAGTATCGGTTCCGTTAAATATCCTTTTCTCCGATGGCAGAACCGGGAATATCTGGGGAGACGGTGTGATCGATCTGCTTGGACAGATGGGACTGATCCATTGGCTCTGTTATGTGATTGGAGAGTTTTACGTGGACTTTTTGGATAAGGTTGTGACGCTGGTGGCGTTTTTTGCCGTGCTGAAGCTGTTTCATGACCGGAGACAGAGAAAGCAGGAGACAAAGAATCCGAAGATACGTCCGAATCATGTGAAGACGGGAATCTTTGCAGGAATCCTTGTTCTGCTTGCCGCATGGCAGCCGGGCTGTGACATGAAGGCGGCAGCAGAAGAGCGTTATAACACATATGTCCAGACGATATATAACGATGGAAACGGGCTGCCGGGTGGCAAGGCGAATGATATTGCCCAGACAAAGGACGGTATCCTGTGGATCGGAACTTATGGCGGACTGTACCGCTACAATGGAAGCAGCTTTCGATGGATGAATGAATACGAGTCGGTCAAAAATGTCAACTGCCTTTATACGGATGAGGCAGGAAGACTCTGGATCGGAACAAATGACAGTGGTGTTTCGATCAGCATTAATGAAGAAATTTCCAATGTTATAGATTCCATGCACGGACTTCCCTCTGATTCGGTGCGATGCATTACAGAAAATTCCGATGGAACTTTTTACATCGGTACAACGGATGCGCTTGCCGTTGTATCCTTATCCGGTGGTCTGGCAGTTACGGATATGATCCCGGAGATCACCTATGCCAGAAGTCTTTCGGCGGATCAGGCAGGTCATGTGGCTGCAGTTACGGATGAGGGAGGTCTGTACCTTCTCCGTAACGGAGAGATCATCGCACAGTGGGAGAAAAGACCGATGCAGGCAGCATATTCCTGTTGTATGTTTGACCAGTCCGGCAAGCTGTATGTTGGAAGAACCGACAATGTGATCGAGGTCTATGAACCCTCCGGCAAGATCTGGAAGAACACGCAGGTGATCAAATGCGGTTCCTTGTCCAATATTAAGTCATTAAACCGCTCCGAGGATGGTGAGATCTTTATTTGTGCGGACAATGGAGCCGGTTATCTGAATGCAAAGAATGTTTATCAGGATATCAATACCAACAAGTTTAACAGCTCGATCGATCACATGCTGATCGATTATCAGGGAAACCTCTGGTTTACCTCATCAAGACTTGGTCTGTTTCGGATGTGTAAGTCTGTGTTTACGGAGATATTTACTGAGGTGGGACTGGATGAGGATGTCGTAAATACCGTGACAAAGTGGGACGGTAATCTGTATTTTGGTACAGACAGTGGTCTTGACATTGTAAATGGACGTATGACGGAGGTTCGGGAGAATGCACTGACAAGAAAACTGCAGGGCATCCGGATACGCTGTCTGATGGTGGACAGCCGCAACCATCTGTGGATCTGTACCTCCGGTTCCGGTGTGCTGGAGCTTGCCACGGATGGAACCATGCACAGCTATACAGAGAAGGAAGGGCTGCTCGGCGATAAGTTCAGAACTGCGATGGAGCTCACGGATGGAACCATTGCTCTGGCGGGCGACATCGGCATCAGTTTTGTCAAAAACGAAAAGATCACAGGAACGATCGGCACAGAGAATGGTCTTGCTAATCCAAAGGTGCTCTGTATGCTGGAGCAGAAGGACGGAAGTATCCTGGCAGGAACAGACGGTAATGGTATTGCACTGATCCGCAATCGGAAGGTGGTTTCGCATTACAAGAAGACAAACGGCTTAAGCTCCGGAGTTGTACTCAGAATGGTTCCGGATACCGATAACGGAGGTATTTTCGTGATCACGAGCAACAGTCTGTGCTTCATGAAAAAGGATCAGATCCGCGAGCTGAAGAATTTCCCGTATTATAATAATTTCGATATGGTTGAGGGAAATAAGGGGGAGGTTTTTGTGCTCAGTTCAGCCGGTATCTATGTTGTAGATAAGAAGAAGCTGGAAAACGGAGAGAAGTTAGATTATGATCTGTTAAATGCCACAAAGGGTCTGCAGGAGTCGTTGACGCCAAATGCATGGAATTATATTGACGAGAACGATAATCTCTATATTTCCGGTGGCTTTGGTGCGGTATATATGAATATCAATGATTACAATTCACACAATTTCTCGTACCGTATGCTGATGAAGTCGATCCGGCTGGACGGGGAGACATCTTATGTGGAGCGAGGAGAGGTCTTTCATATTCCGAGAGGCGTGTCACATATCGAGATCGTACCGGAAGTAGTCAATTACTCGATCAACGATCCGTATGTACGGGTATGGCTGGAGGGCTTTGACAAGGAGCCGGTCATTGTTGCTCAGAGTGAACTGAAAAATATTGTGTACACCAATCTGCCGACAGGAGACTATGTTTTCCACATGGCGGTGTACGATAACCAGAAAGCAAAGGTGATCGAGGAAAGCACCTATCCGATCGTAAAGGACAAAGAAATCTATGATCACTGGTGGTTTTATGTTTATTACGGTGCCGTCCTCGTTTTGACGATCGCATATCTGACCTGGCTGATCGTAAGAACACAGATCCAGAAGAAGCTGAATCTGCAGAAGAAGGAGCTGGAGCTTGCAAAGAACCAGATCCAGATGGGAAATGAGACGATCATCACGATTGCGAGAACGGTCGATGCCAAGGATGAAAATACCAGTCAACATTCCCAGCGTGTATCGGAATACTCTGTTATGATCGCAGAAAAGCTCGGATACGATAAGGAGGATCTGGAGGTGCTGCGAAAAACAGCATTGCTGCATGATATCGGAAAGATCGCGATTCCGGATCGTATCTTAAATAAAGCAGGCCGCCTGACCGATGAGGAATACGATGTGATGAAGTCCCATGTGATCCGGGGAGCAGAGATCTTAAAGAATTTTACGTTTATAGAGCATGTGGATGAGGGGGCACTGTACCATCATGAGCGGTATGACGGCAGAGGCTATGTGAATGGGCTGAAGGGAGAACAGATTCCGCTAAATGCGCGGATCATCGGTATTGCTGATGCCTTTGATGCGATGACAGCCAATCGTGTGTACCGCAAAAAGCTGGATCTTGATTTTGTGTTAAACGAACTGGAGAAGGGCAAGGGAACTCAGTTTGATCCCAAGCTTGTGGAGATCCTGTTAGGTCTTCTGGAGGATGGAACGATCGATGTAGAGAGTCTGTACGGCAGAAAAGATATTCTGGAACAGTCATAAAAGAAAGAGAGGCATGGTATGAAGAGAATATATTTGATCACATTTAGCAGCGCACTGCTCGTTGTACTGGCGGCGTTCTGCCTTCATGTACTGATGCGGGATGACACAAAGCAAAGAAAGATCACTATCGGCTTTGTCTATGTGGGAGATACCAGTACCGCCTATACGGGCAATTTTGTCAAGGCGCAGAGGGCAGTTGAAAAGAAATACGCCGGGCAGGTGAAGACGATCCCGAAGTTTAATGTGACAGAGGGAAGCGAGGAGAGTATTTTGCAGGAGCTGGTGGATGATGGCTGTGATATGATCTTTACGACAAGCTTTGCGTTTGGAGAAAAAGCAAAGGAATGGGCAGGAAAGTATCCGAAGGTGCAGTTCTGCCAGTCGACCTGTGCCAATGCCAACGATAAGCCGGTTTATAAAAATTATCACACATATATGGGAGCAATCTATGAAGGAAGATATATCTCCGGTGTGGCAGCGGGCATGAAATTAAAGCAGCTGATTGATGAGGGAACCATTACGAAGGAGCAGGCAAAGGTCGGATATGTCGGAGCATATCCGTATGCGGAGGTAATCTCCGGATATACGGCATTTTTCCTCGGTGTGCGATCCATTGTGCCACAGGCACAGATGACCGTAAAGTACACAAACACATGGGGAAGCTATGCCTTAGAGAAGAAATGTGCCTCCGGGCTGATCCGTGAGGGCTGCGTGATCATATCACAGCATTCCGATACGACAGGACCGGCGGTAGCGTGTGAAGAGGTCAAGGGAGAAAAAATCGTGTATCATGTCGGTTATAATCAGAGTATGGCGGATGTGGCGCCGACAACGTATCTTACCGGGTGCAGGATCAACTGGGAACCGTACATTTCCTCTGCCGTGCAGGCAGTCATTGAGAACCGGGATATTGAAAATGAGGAGAATGCGACCGTAAATGGAAATGATGCCGGAGCAGGTTTTGATCAGGGGTGGGTGCAGATGCTGGAATTGAATGAGCTGATCGCCGCACCCGGAACCAGGGAAAAGATAGACTCTTTGATACACCGGTTTGAGCAGAAGAAGGTACATGTATTTCAGGGGGATTATATCGGGGTGGATCCGGAGGATGACACGGATCAGATCTCCTTGAAAAAGGAATATAAAGAGAATGAAAAGAGCTCGGCACCGACATTCCATTATGTGCTGAAAGATGTCATAAAGATTGAATAGAAAGCGGTGTTTTATTTGTAAAAATGTTACAAATACGATATAATATACTCGAAGGAAAAAGTAAATCATTTTATCACGGAACCGGCACGCATAGACCGGTTCCGGTAGTTTATGGGAAAGGAAGGAACAGTTATATTATGCGAAAAAGCAGAAAACTAATGGCAGTTCTGATGTCTGCTGCAATGATGGTTTCAGGACTGAGTGGGGTAAGTGTCCCGGCAAAGGCAGCAAAGAAAACGCCTGTCCGTCTGAATAAGACAAGCGTATCAGTCAAAAAGGGCAGGAAGGTGACCTTAAAGGTCAAGAAGAACAAAACGGTAAAGGTAAAATCCTGCAAATGGACCAGCAAGAAGAAAGCCATTGCAGTGGTTTCAAGGAAGGGCGTTGTTACCGGAAAAAAGGTCGGTAAGACAACCATCACTGCAGCAGTAAAGTATCAGATCAGGGGTAATAAAAAGCTTAAGACAAAGAAATTAAACTGTAAGGTCACGGTGAAGGCTGCAGCAGTGAAAGCGTCGCAGACACCGGCAGCACCGGCAAGCTCTGCGGCAGTGACAGCACCAACACAGACACCGGCAGCTTCGGCAGCAGCACCGACAATCATACCTACGGTTGTTCCGAGCACAGCACCGACACCGAATCCGGACAAGTCTAAGAACGGCATCCGCAAGTATGATGACGGTCAGATGGACAAGACAATGACAGCACCGGAGCTTATGCAGAAGATGGGACAGGGATGGAACCTTGGTAATACACTGGAAAGCTGCGGCATTGATACCAGCGAACTTCAGCCGTCAGAGATCACACCGACGGTATATGAGACAGGCTGGGGGCAGCCGGAGACAACCTACAAGATGATCACGGCGGTTAAGAAATGTGGCTTTAACACCGTTCGTATTCCGGTAGCATGGTCTAATATGATGCCGGATGACGGTACATATACGATCAATGACGCATATTTTAATCGTGTTGAGACAGTAATGAACTACTGCTTTAGAAATGATATGTACGTTGTTCTCAATATTCACTATGACAGTGCATGGTGGGGCATGTTTGGCGCCGCTGACAGCGAGGGCAATGCGAGAGAGGATGTCCGTAAGGAGGCCTGGAAGAAGTATGAGGCAATCTGGACACAGATCGCAGAGCGTTACGGTGAGTATGGAGATCATCTGATCTTCGAGTCAGCGAATGAGGAGTTAAGTGATTTTGTCGGCGGAGATAATCTGGGTCTTAACACGAAGTACGAGGGAGTACAGGGAAATCTCACCAATGATGAGGCATATGAAGTGACAAACCGGATCAACCAGAAGTTTGTTGAGATCGTGCGTAACAGCTCAGATAAGCTTTTCTGTGAGAACAACAAGTACAGACAGCTTCTGATCGCCGGCTTTGCAACCGATCTGGACAAGACCTGCGATGAACGTTTTAAGATGCCGACCGATACCGTAGCAGAGAATGGTCAGACAAAGCTCAGCGTTTCTATTCATTATTATTCACCATATGGCTGGGGAATCTTAGAGGATAAGACGAATGCGGATTATCAGGGAAGCTGGGGGTCACAGGAGGATTACGATTATCTTCATTCACAGTTTGACAAGCTAAAGAAATTCTCCGACAATGGCTATGGAATCATTATCGGAGAGTACGGCTTTGGTAATACCGACAAAAAGGGCATTCCGGCATATGTGAAGGAAGTTATGACATACGGTAAGAAGATCGGAGCAACTCCGGTTCTCTGGAACAATTCCGTATTTGACCGCTACGATGGTGTAATCTGCTTTAAGGATTTTGCACAGATGCTTGAGGAGGTAACGGGAGCAACAAATGTTCCTTTGGAAGAGGGCGCTGTTGACACAGGAACAATGCTGGTTGAGAAGCTAAGCGATGCAGATGTAGCCAAGATGAAGGTTGTTGCATCCTGGGAAGGAATCTGGAGCCGTACCAACAACAAAGGAATTACGGCAGATGGTAAGCCGGATCTTTCTCTGGGCGAGGTTGGTAACTTTGAGACAACAAGCTGCAGTGATGGTCTGACCGTTCAGTCCAACAAGTGGTTCTGGCAGTTGTTTTTGACCTATGACTGGTCGAAATTAAAGAAGCCGGCGATCCGTGTGACAATGGCTTCCGATGAACTGAGCAGCAAGGCGGATTTCCAGTTTGCATACTGCAAGGGTAAGGATATCAATGCAACTCACTTTGACACAATGGATCACGCAGAGTATAATGAGGCAGTGCTTGCACTTAGTGCAGAGAAGCTTGCCGGTGTCAAAAACTGGATTGAGTTCTCCTCTCCGACAGAGGGAGCATCGATTACCAAGATTGAGATTCTGGATCTGGCAGAATAAGAACTTTCCAAGTAGAATACGATTCATAAGATTTTTTTAATGATAAAGATCATCTTTTGTCCGGTGATACCGGATGGAAGATGATCTTTTTGATGTATCGGAAATCCACAATGTATTGCTCTCACAAAATTATTAACTAAGACTTCCCATACCAAAGATGGAGATCCGCCCATAATATTTCTTATGTCCGGAAAATAAAATATGAATTTTGCCTGAGAAATCAGTTGATCCGTGAA
>ERZ773210.358-NODE-358-length-55308-cov-72.479069_pt1 | contig 55308 bp, 44 predicted proteins | sample MGYA00580528_ERZ773210 | MGnify/ENA primary metagenome ERZ773210 (study PRJEB29015, sample SAMEA2737769) | human gut metagenome | biome: human gut; feature: human-associated habitat; material: faeces | place: China | collected 2012 ...
AAGCTCACAAGAGGAGATTTGCGGAATTATATCAAGTATATGTATAGACTTAAAAAGGGAAGATGATTTTGTAAATGTCAGATATGAAAACGGAGAATATATTATCATCAACAATGGCATAACAATAGGACGGGCTGTCATAAATGACAAAGCAACAACAGATTTGTTGAAAATATACTTTTGCAACTAAAAGTGGATGAGCGTTTCAGTGTAACCTTTAGGCGAGAATATCAAAAAATACAAAAAAATACAATTTATTCGGTTGACCAAATGATACTTTTGTCATATAATCTAATCAAAAATAGTAATAATTACTAATTTAACTGGAGATTATTAGCAGGAGGTACCTATCATGGACAAGAAGATTACAGACAGCATTATTTACATCGGTGTGGACGACAAGGACATTGATTTATTTGAGAGCCAGTATGTTGTTCCAAACGGTGTTTCATACAACTCATATGTGATTATGGATGACAAAATTGCAATCATGGATACAGCAGATGCAAGAGTTACGGATAAGTGGTTTGCCAATTTGAGAGAGGCGCTCGGCGACAGAAAGCCGGATTATCTCGTTGTTTCCCATTTGGAGCCGGATCATGCTTCCAATATCCAGAAGGTTGCAGAGACATATCCTGATATGCAGATTGTAGGTAATGCAAAGACCTTTAACATGATGGGACAGTTTTTCGATATAGACTTAACGGACAGAAAGGTTGTAGTGGCAGAGGGAGATAAGCTTTCTCTTGGAAAGCATGAGCTTACATTCGTCATGGCTCCTATGGTTCACTGGCCGGAGGTTATGATGGAGTATGAGTCAACAGACAAGGTGCTTTTCTCAGCAGACGGCTTTGGTAAGTTTGGTGCGCTCGATACTGATGAGGACTGGACATGTGAGGCAAGACGCTATTACTTCAATATTGTTGGAAAGTATGGTGCTCAGGTACAGGCAGTTCTCAAAAAGGCAGCAGGGCTTGACATTGAAAAGATTTGTCCTCTTCACGGACCGATTCTCACAGAGAACCTTGGCTTCTACATAGATAAATACAATACATGGAGCAGCTATCAGCCTGAGGATGAGGGAATCCTTGTGGCATGTGCTTCTATTCACGGCAATACAAAGAAGGCAGCAGAGCTTTTAGCAGAAAAGCTCAAGGCTACAGGCGTAAAGGTTGCATTTACAGACCTTTGCAGGGATGATATGGCAGAGGCTGTTGAGGATGCGTTCAGATACGACAGGCTTGTGCTCTGCGCATGCACATATGATGGAGGTATTTTCCCACCAATGGAGGATTTCTTACATCATCTCAAGGCAAAGGCTTATCAGAATCGTAAGATTGCCTTCGTGGAAAACGGTTCATGGGCACCTACAGCAGCACGCCAGATGAAGGCTATTGTTGAGGGCTTCAAGAACATAGAGTGTGTTGAGCCTGTTGTTACAATTAAATCTACTCTCAATGAGGCATCTGAAAAGCAGATGGATGAGCTTGTTGCAGCACTTACCAGATAGAATTATGGATTAATGAAGACCCGGACGTTTGTCCGGGTTTTTGTATTAATGTGGTTGTATTAAAGTATATATAAATGTGATATTATGATTAAAGGGTCAAAAGGTATCATATCATACAATCAAAGACAAAAAGCCATAATAGTACAATGTCAAATGAGGTAAACTATATGCAGCAGCGAATTACCATAAATTTTAACACAGATAGCAAAACAACCGACAAAACCACTATTCTTGAATACTGCCGCAGTCACGGCATTGCAGGGATAGAAACACCGTGTGGGGGAAAAGGCACCTGCGGTAAGTGCAAGGTGACGGTGACAAAACCATACTATAAGGACGTGCTGGCCTGTCAGACGAAGATTTGTGACGGTATGGAAATTATTGTTGGGAGAAAAGAAAGCACCGGAACCAAAGAAGACAGCATGGTTGTTCTGACAAATGGAGGAAATGTATCGGAAAAATTTAATGAGCATGTGAATAGGAATGTTGAAGACACTCTGGCGGCCTGTGATATCGGAACCACAACAGTAGTCTGTTATCTGATTGATAAAGAGACCGGGCAGATTATCTCAACCAGAAGTGGTGCCAATCCACAGCGCAGCTTTGGAGCAGATGTACTTTCCAGAATTGATGCGGCAGCGAGGGCGGATGATAACGATAAAGCGAATGGCGGCCTGCAGATGATGCAGACACAGATAGTGTCCCTGCTTAACGGCTGGATATCAGAAATGCTCATGGAATGTGGCAGAACTAAAGTAAGCCGGTTTTCAGTTGCCGGAAACACGGTTATGTGCCATCTGCTTATGGGAATTTCACCGGAAAAGCTTGGCAAGGCACCGTTTATGCCGGATGAATATTTTGGCAGGGAGTTTAATCCTTTGGATACAGGACTTGAGAATTGTCAAACCATGATTATATTTCCGGCTGTATCAGGCTTTGTAGGCGGAGATATTACAGCGGGTATGATGGAGACAGTGAACTGCAACGAGCTGACGCTATATCTGGATATCGGAACAAACGGTGAGATGGCGCTTGGAAAAGGCGACAGATATGTGTGCTGTGCCACCGCGGCAGGACCGGCTTTTGAGGGTGCGCAGATTGAGCTGGGCATGCCGGCGGCTAAGGGAGCCGTGGATAAGGTATGGCTGGAAGGTCGCAGAATTAAGTATTCGGTTATCGGAAATGACAGACCAGTGGGACTGTGCGGTTCGGGGCTTATCGATGCGCTTGCCGTTCTTCTGAAAGCCGGAATCATAGATGAAAACGGCACGATTTTAAGCGGACAGGAGCTTCCTATACTGTTTAGGTCGTATGTGTTTGAGGTGGAAGCGGAGGAGACTGCACAGAGCACAGAGTCCTCTCTCGTCGTTCATATTGCACCGGGAGTCTACATTACGCAGGATGATATCAGGAAGCTGCAGCTTGCGAAGGGCGCGATAGCCGCCGGAATAGAAGTATTGTTTAAGGAATATGGCTGTAAGCCATGCGATTTGGATATACTTACATTTGCAGGAGGCTTTGGAAACTACATTGACAAAGCAAGTGCGGCGGCAATAGGATTGTTTCCACAGGAGCTTTTGGACAAGGCAAAAGAAGTGGGAAATGCGGCAGGAAACGGAGCTGTTTCGGCAGCTTTATCGCAGGAAGCCTGGAAAAGAGCACTGGATATAAGTGGGAACATGCGTTACATCGAGCTGGCATCGTATCCGCATTTCAATGAAATGTATGTGGAGCATATGAATTTTTAAATAATTGAAAAATATATATTTTTACTTTATTGTTGAAGAAAATTGTCATATAATGACTTCGGGTGAGATTATATTTTAAAAGAAAAGCTGATAGGGTGATCAGCATCAGGAGGAATATCAATGCGTAAAACAAAAATTATCTGTACTATTGGACCGGCCAGTGAACATGAGGATGTCCTCACCAGGATGATAAAGGCAGGTATGGATGTTGCCAGATTAAACTTTTCTCATGGTTCACATGAGGAGCATCAAGGCAAAATAGATTTAATCAAGAAGGTAAGACAGAAGCTTCATATGCCAATCGCAATCATGCTTGACACAAAGGGACCTGAGTATCGTATCAAGACCTTTGAGAATGGCAAAATAGAGCTCAAGGATGGAGATACTTTCACACTTACCACTGACGATATTGTAGGAAATCAGGAGAGAGTATCAGTAAACTATGAGAATCTGATCAGGGATTTAAAGGTTGGTGACCGTGTGCTTGTTGCGAACGGAATCATCATTCTGCAGGTCCGAGAGCTTAAAGGAAACGATGCAATCTGTGATGTTATCGCAGGAGGTACACTTTCAGACAGAAAGAGCATGAACTTCCCGAATAAGGTCATGAAGCATGCATATTTAAGTGAGCAGGACAAGGATGATCTGCTTTTTGGTATAAAAAACGAGGTGGATTATGTTGCCGCATCATTCGTTTCTACGAAGCAGGATGTAGCTGATCTGAGAAGCTTTTTGGATGAAAACGGTGGAGAGGACATTGAAATCATCGCAAAGATTGAGAACCGCTCAGGTGTAGACCATGTGGAGGAAATTTGTGAGATAGCAAACGGAATCATGATAGCCAGAGGAGATCTCGGTGTTGAGATTCCGGGCGTTGAGGTGCCTGCAATACAGAAGTATCTTATCAACAAGTGCCGTATGCTTGGTACACGCGTAATCACAGCAACAGAGATGCTTGAGTCCATGATTCACAATCCGCGTCCTACAAGAGCTGAGCTTTCGGATGTAGCCAATGCTGTATACGACGGCTCATCAGCTATCATGCTTTCGGGAGAGTCTGCAGCAGGTAAATATCCTGTAGAGGCTGTAAAAAATATGGCAGAGACAGCAGAGTATACGGAAAAGCAGATAAACTACGGCAAGAGATTTGCCAATGCGGATTTCCAGACAAAAAGCATAGTTGACGCTATTTCACATGCTACATGTGCCATGGCAATAGATGTGGATGCGAAATGTATCGTAGTCAGCTCACTGACAGGACGTACAGTGCGCATGGTCAGCCGTTTCCGCTGCCCTGTTGATATAATAGGCATGACAACCTCTGAAAAGGCATGGCGCAAGCTGAACCTGAGCTGGGGTGTAAAGCCGGTTCTGTGCGAGGAATACAACTCAATGGAGGTTATGTTCTACAATGCGATGAACGAGGCAAAGAGTGTCATGAAGCTCAAAAAGGGTGATCATATAGTGCTCACAGGAGGTCTTATCAATGGTAAGACAGGTAACACCAATGTGATTAAGGTTGAGACAGTTTAGTACATTTGTGCTATTGATTAAATCGTATATATGTCATATAATTCTTAACGGTTAATAAAAACAATAAATTTAAAATAAACAATTTCGAGATGAAGTTTGCAGGAAAACGGCAGCGATTTTACCTTATCAAAGCCTACCGAAGGAGTAAAACTCTCAGGTGCCGCAGCAGGCGGTGCAACTGTAAATGGATCGACTCTCTGGAGACACCCGCTTGGCGGGGGCCGAAGGTGCAACGTACGAATAGGAAGCAGTAGGAGTGCAGTGACTATGAATATATCATGGCACAGGCTGCTTCTCGTACGAATCTCTCAGGCAACAGGACGGAGAAGATATTGGACAGATATTCTTAAGATAATCTTCTTAATCCCATGTATCAGACTGTATATGCAGCGTATATGGGGTTTTTTATTTCAATTCACGTAAGTGCTGCTAAGCCTGCTTTTTCAATTGTTTCCGGATGAAATTATTTATATCAATAGTATTTGCTCAAAACACAAAGATTTTGTGTTTAGATAAAAAAGAGAGGCAGGAGTATTTCAATGTGGAACACAATCAACAATTTTCTTAAAGCAGTGGACGATTTCGTCTGGGGAGTGCCGCTCATGGTGCTCATCATGGCAGGAGGTATAATGCTCACAGTGCGTCTGGGGCTTCTTCAGATGAGAAAGCTTCCTCTGGCATTAAAGTGGATGGTCAAAAATGAAGAGGGCGGCGATGGCGAGATTACGAGCTTTGGCGCACTTTGTACCGCGCTTAGCGCAACAATCGGAACCGGCAACATAGTCGGTGTGGCAACAGCAGTCGGTGCAGGAGGACCGGGAGCTCTTTTCTGGATGGTGCTTGCAGCCTTCTTTGGCATGGCAACAAAGTATTCAGAGGGACTTTTAGCTGTAAAATATCGTGTCATCGGCAAGGACGGACATAGTCTCGGCGGACCATTCTACTACATTGAGCAGGGAATGGGCATAAAATGGAAATGGCTTGCAAAGATATTTGCATTTTTCGGCGTATGCGTTGGACTTTTCGGAATAGGAACATTCAGCCAGGTAAACGGAATATCAAGTGCTGTAAACAATTTTTTTGACCCTAAAAACCAGCATACAGTAAAGGTTTTACCGTTCCTTGGTGAGTATTCATGGTCAGTTGTCATTGCGTCACTTGTACTGGCATTCTGCGTGGCAGCAGTGCTTATCGGCGGAGTAAAGCGTATTGCAAGTGTCAGTCAGGTAATAGTTCCTTTTATGGCTGTTATATATATTGTATTTGTGCTCGTGCTCGTGGTATGCAATATCACAGCGGTTCCGGCAGCGTTTGCTACAATAGTAAAGGCAGCGTTTTCACCGAGAGCCATAACAGGCGGTGCCGTGGGAAGCTTTCTTGTTGCAATGCAAAAGGGTGTTGCCAGAGGAATCTTTTCAAACGAGGCAGGACTTGGTAGTGCCCCGATTGCAGCGGCAGCAGCCCAGACAAAGGAGCCTGTACGTCAGGGACTTGTCAGCATGACAGGAACCTTCATTGATACAATAGTTATATGTACACTTACAGGACTTTCCATCGTGCTCACAGGCGCATGGCAGGTTGACGGACTCGAGGGCGTGCAGGTCACTACATATGCATTCCAGAATGGTCTTCCTTTCCCGAAAGAGCTATCAGCATTTGTACTTATGCTGTGTCTTGTATTTTTTGCCTTTACAACTATACTCGGTTGGGATTATTATAGTGAACGGTGCTTAGAGTATTTGAGCGGCGGCAGGATGAAATATGTAAAGGTATACCGCTGGATATATATCCTTGCTGTTTTCATTGGACCTTATATGACTGTAAGTGCGGTGTGGACCATCGCAGATATCTTCAACGGTCTCATGGCTCTGCCAAATATGATAGCGCTGTTTGCTCTTAGCGGTGTTGTTGTTAAGGAGACAAAGCATTTCTTCGAGCGGCACAAAAATGGAGAAATCGAGGATTAATTATGTTTTATATTTTGCGACATGGAAGAACAGATTGGAATGAGGAGCACAAGCTGCAGGGGGAGGTGGATATCCCACTCAACGAAACCGGCAGGCAGATGGCTTACGATGCCGCAAAAAAATATAAGGATATAGACTTTGACATATGCTACTGTTCCCCGCTTAAGAGGGCTCAGGAGACAGCAAGGATTTTTCTTTCAGGTAGAAACCCTGCAGTAGAGATTATCACTGACAACAGGCTTCACGAGATGTGCTTTGGTGATTATGAGGGAGTGAAGAATATCAGGCAAAAGCCTGAATGTCCTGTCTACCTGCTCTTTGAGGAGCCGGAAAAATATGTGGCTAGGGATGGCGCAGAGAGCTTTGAGGAGTTATATCACAGAACAGGCGAGTTTATAGAGCAGGTGCTAAAACCACAGCTTGCAGCAGGCAAAAGTGTGCTTGTCGTGGGACATGGCGCAATGAACTGCAGCATAGTCAATCAGTTTCGCGGCACACCTATAAAGGATTTCTGGAAGGATATGCAGGGAAACTGCGAGCTGCTTAGGGTTGAATAAATTTAGATTATTCTGAATTGTTATATCGTTTGTAATAGATAGGGCATACCGGTTGTGGTGTGCCCTGTTGCTGTCAGAAGCTAATTTCAATAGCATGTATTTATAAGTAAATGAGCATTATATTATAAGTAATACTAAATTGACCGCATAGCCTTATGCTCGTAAAATAATTTTGTAAAATTTTTATTAAATGAGAGTATAAATATTTGGAGGAACCAATGAAAAAGACAACAAACTCTTCACCTTACCAGTTTGAAGGCAGAATACCTCTGTCTCAGGCTATTCCGCTTGGACTGCAGCATGTTATGGCTATGTTCATCGGAAACCTTACACCTCTTATCATAGTTATGGGAGCATGCGGGCTCACAGCGGACGCAGGCTTTGCGGAGCTTAGAACAGCTCTCCTACAGAATGCAATGATTATCGCAGGTATTGTAACATTCGTACAGATGTTTTCCATCGGACCTGTCGGCGGAAAGGTACCTATCGTTATGGGAACCTCTTCGGGCTTTCTTGGAGTATTAAACAATACAGTTGCAGCGTGTGGCGGCGGAGTTATAGCATATGGAGCTATTATGGGAGCCTGCCTTGTAGGAGGTATCTTCGAGGGCATACTCGGAGCCTTCTTAAAGCCTTTGCGCAAGTTTTTCCCGGCAATCGTTACAGGCTCAGTTGTTATAGCAATCGGACTTTCACTCCTTGGAGTGGGAATCAACTACTTCTGTGGTGGAACAGGCAAAAATGATTACGGCTCACTGCCAAACCTTTTTATTGGAATGGTTGTACTTATAGTAATCGTGCTTCTTAAGCATTTTGCACCATCGCGCAGTATTTTTTCATCATCTGCCATCCTTTTTGGTATTCTGGCAGGATATATTGTAGCAATAATTATGACACTTACCATGTCACATACAGGCGTGACCGCTGACGGTGTCAAATACACATATTCATGGGTAGTAAACTTTGATGAGGTTAAAAATGCGGCATGGATAGCAGTTCCAAGCTTTATAGGCTTTGGAAAGCTGTCAGATGTGGGAATTTCCTTCCATGCCAATGCAATCATCCCAATCGGCATCATGTTTATCGTTACTGCAATCGAGACAGTTGGCGATATCTCAGCCTGTGTGGAGGGCGGAATGGACAGAGAGGCTACAGATTCAGAGCTTTCAGGCGGTGTTATCTGTGATGGTCTTGGTTCATCATTTGCAGCGCTTTTTGGAGTACTGCCAAATACCTCATTCTCACAGAATGTAGGTCTTGTTTCAATGACAAAGGTTGTCAATAGATTTGCTATTTCAATGGGAGCCATATTCCTCGTTATTTGTGGATTCTGCCCAAAGATTGGAGCTCTCATGTCAATCATGCCTCAGTCAGTGCTCGGCGGAGCTGCTGTTATGATGTTTGCCTCTATCCTGATTTCGGGAATTGAGCTCATCACAAAGGAGCCAATCGGCAGCCGTGAGATTACAATTATCTCAGTTGCAATCGGTTTAGGCTACGGACTTGGCGCTACAACCGGTGCTACATCACATCTGCCATACTATGTACAGCTTATATTTGGCGGTTCAGGTATCGTGCCTTGCTCACTTTGCGCTATTCTTCTCAATATTATTTTGCCGAAGAAATCAAAGAACGCGCCATATATGTGGGATATGGACGAGAAAGACGATGTGAAGCGTGTGGATGACTAACGCTTAGGATTTTTAAGCCGTCCGGTGCATTAAGTACACCGGCGGCTTTATTGTTTGTGGGAAAGTATGGAAATATATGGAAAAAGTGATTTCAATAGTGGGCGCTGGTGGCAAGACCACACTCGTCCATAAGCTTGCAAGGGAATATCACAGGAGTGGAAAAGGTGTGCTTGTTACAACGACAACGCACATGTATGTCGAAGCTGACACTGACCTATCCTGCGATTTTTTTGCGTTAAGGGATAAAATAATAAAAGATGGATATTGTATGGCGGGGAAGAAAATATCAGAACAGTCAAAGCCAAAGATGTGCGGACTGCCGTATGATTTGCTTGATAAACTGATTAAAGACATGCCACAGGCGTTAGATTATGTTATAATCGAAGCAGATGGGGCAAAGCACCATTCTCTCAAATATCCGGCAGCGGATGAGCCTGTCATATATCCGCTCACCACAGATGTTATCATAGTGCTTGGCACGTGGGAAAAGGGCAGGCCGTGTAAGGATGTGGTATTTAGGTATGAGCTCATGCAAAAAGAGCTTGGAACGGCAGAGGATGCAGTGGTTGATGATTCGATTATAGATACGCTGCGGCAGGTCTATGTCAGAAAGCTGCGCGATAGCGGGTTTGAAGGACGGGTATCGTGCGTTTTTGCGAATGAGCGTGGGTGGTTCTGAATAGTTGCAAATATGGAAATAATAAGGTAACAGGGTAATTAATCAGATGAGCATGAATCAGAGCAATAATCGGATAATAAAGAAAAATTTGTTAATCATATGCCGCGGTGCAGGAGACCTTGCGACCGGCATCATTCACAGACTGCACCGGGCAGGACATAGGGTGATAGCACTTGAGACAGACTATCCGGCTGCCATACGGCGCCAGGTGTCCTTTTGCGAAGCAGTGTATGATGGGAGCGCAGCTGTAGAGGGTGTGACAGCCAGACTTGTTCCTGCCTTGACTGATGCAGAGACTGATACAGAGACATATTCAGGGATAAATGACACACCGGCAGCTCATATTGTATCAGAAAAGTGGGATAGTTCAGCCATCGAAGCTGTGCTTGAAGCCGGAGAGGTCCCGCTTCTTATAGACCCAAAGGGTGAGTCAATTGCACTTTTAAAGCCGGATGTTGTGGTAGATGCCATAATAGCAAAGAAAAATCTGGGCACCACAATCGATATGGCACCGCTTGTGATAGGAGTAGGCCCGGGCTTTACGGCAGGGCAAGACGTGCATCTGGTGATTGAGTCCATGCGTGGGCACAATCTGGCGCGCATCATTACCGATGGCATGGCACAGCCCAACACAGGTGTTCCGGGAAATATCGCTGGCTTCACAAGTGAGCGTGTGATTCACGCTCCGGCGGCAGGATATATTCATGACGTCAGAAAAATCGGAGATATAGTGCAAAAGGGCGATGAGATAGCACGGATATATCCGGATAAAGAAAGCTATGACAATGCATTGTCTGAATATGTCCCTGTAAATGCTACAATTACAGGCATCATACGAGGCCTTATCCGTGAGGGATATTATTTCAGGGAAGGCTTCAAGATAGCGGATATCGACCCGCGCGAGAGTGAGCTAACAAACTGCTTTACAATCTCTGACAAGGCAAGAAGTATAGCAGGCAGTGTGCTTGAGGCGGTATCGGCATTTGAGCACGGCGTAAAGATTTATTAAATAATAAATGAGGGTAACTATTAAGGTGTTTTCAGTAGTTCTGAATAGTTACAGTGAGGATAAATAGATTGACGCAGGAAAACGAATTAGATATCAATAATCAGGAACAAAATAAAGGAAAGCTCACACATTTTAATGAGGCAGGGGAAGCTCACATGGTGGATGTGCATGCAAAGGATGACACATACCGCGTGGCGAAGGCCTGTGGCACGATAAAGGTAAATGGCGCCGTATACAGGGCGGTATCTACGGGCACAGCTAAAAAGGGCGATGTGCTGGCAGTGGCGAGAATTGCGGGAATCATGGGCGCAAAGAACAATTCCATGCTTATTCCGCTCTGTCATGCTATTGCCATGACGAAGTGCGATGTTGAGTTTGAGCTGGATGAAAAAAACAGCAGTATCACGGCAATCTGCACGACAGCCTGTGTGGGCAAAACCGGTGTAGAGATGGAGGCCATGACAGGGGTCAGTGTGGCGCTTCTTACCATATATGATATGTGTAAGGCACTGGACCGTGGTATGGAAATCGGGCAGATACATCTGCTGGAAAAATCCGGTGGCAAGAGCGGACATTACGTTGCTGTTCACAATTAACAATGTGACCGGCAACGATTACAGCCCATTTAAAATGCTGAGAATTTAAAAATACACAATTAATCAAGGATAACAGGGAGATGTAATGTATACTGTAGGGATTATAACGATAAGCGATAAAGGAGCAGCGGGCCAGAGAGAGGATAAAAGCGGTCCGAAAATAAAGGAACTGCTTCCCAAAGATAAGTATGATGTGGTTTCATATAAAATCATACCGGATGAGAGGGAACAGATTGCAGACGAGCTTGTCAGGCTGTGTGATGATGTGAAATGCAATCTGGTGCTTACAACCGGAGGTACCGGTTTTTCACCGAGAGATATCACACCGGAAGCTACAATGGATATTGCAGAGCGTAATGCACCGGGTATCGCTGAGGCACTGAGAGCGTACAGCATGAGTCTTACACCTCGAGCCATGCTTGGCAGAGGAGCTTCAGTAATCAGGAAAAACACACTGATAGTCAATCTGCCTGGCAGTGTTAAGGCAGTGTCGGAGAACATGGATTTCCTGATGGGAAATATAGAGCATGGGCTTGATATTTTACTGCAGTATGACAGTGAGTGCGGCCGGTGATGGAAATGCACGGGGGATGGTTTAGGACAGTAACTATTTACAAAAATAATATTTGGAGTGTGGGATTATATGAAGCTTATGAAGACAACGGAGGCAGTCGGACAGGTGCTCTGCCACGATATCACACAGATTATCGCCGGTGTGAAAAAGGATGCGGTTTTTCGCAAGGGGCATATTATAACAAAAGAGGATATACCGGTGCTGCTTAGCGTCGGAAAAGACACCATATATATATGGGAAAATGATGAGACCATGATGCACGAAAATGAGGCAGCAGAGGTGCTTTATCGTATGAGCGCATGTGGCACAAATAGCAATGAGACCGACATCGAACGTCATTGTGAAGCCGCAGAATCCGGCGTTTTTGGTGGCACCACAAGTAAAATGCATCCATCCCCTGTAAAGGAAGGCAAGATAGAGGTGATTGCTGACTGTGACGGACTGCTTAAGGTGGACAGCGAAAAGCTGAAAAAGGTCAACTCCTTTGGTGAAATGATGATAGCCACAAGGCACGGCAATACCACTGTGAAAAAGGGGGATAAGCTCGCCGGAACAAGAATCATACCGCTTGTCATAAAAAAGGATAAGATAGAGGCGGCTTCGCACATATGCGATGACGGACCGATTCTTGATATAAAGCCGTTTGTGGTCAGAAAAGCAGCAATAATCACAACCGGAAACGAAGTGTACCATGGCAGGATACAGGATGCGTTTACCCCTGTCATCGAGAAAAAAATAGCAGAGTTTGGTGCACAGATGATGTTTCATGAGGTGTTTGATGATGATGACCAAAAAATAACAGACGGATGCTTACGCGCAATAGAGGCAGGAGCGGAGATTGTATTCTGCACAGGAGGAATGAGCGTGGATCCTGATGATAAAACACCGCTTGCCATAAAAAATACAGGCGCGCGGATTGTGTCGTACGGTTCACCGGTGCTGCCGGGAGCCATGTTTTTGCTGTCGTACTATGATGCAGGTGACAGGCTGGTGCCGATATGTGGACTGCCCGGCTGTGCCATGTACAACAAGCGCACGATATTTGATATTGTATTGCCGAGGCTTATGGCGTGTGATATGATTTTGGCAGATGAGCTTGCCGGACTTGGAGAAGGCGGACTCTGCCTGAATTGTGATGTCTGCACGTTTCCTAACTGCGGTTTCGGGAAGGGCTTTTAATATGCGCGATAGATTTGGCAGAGAGATTGACTACATGCGCATATCGGTGATAGATAGCTGTAATCTGAACTGTTATTATTGCAACCCACAGGACAATAATAAAAAATGTCAGGCAATAAATACACTTAGCGTAAAAAAGGTGCTTTGCATAGTCCGCGCAGCCACAAGGCTTGGAATCACGCATTTTCGTCTGACAGGCGGTGAGCCGCTTCTGCATCCGCAGATTGATGAGATGGTTTCACAAATCAAAAAGATACCCGGTGTCAGGAGTGTATCGCTCACCACAAACGCAGTACTGCTTGCGCAGCATGCAAAGCAGCTTAAGGAAGCCGGCATAGACAGTATAAATGTGAGCCTGGACACGATAGATGCGTCAGAATATGAACATATCACAAAAAAACCGCTGCTTGAAGAAGTGGAGCATGGAATCGATGCTGCCATAGAGTGTGGAATAAGAGTGAAAATAAATGTGGTGCTCACACCGCAGACAGATGTGGTAGAGCTCACACGATATGCTGAAAAAAAAGGCACAGATATCCGTTTTATAGAGATGATGCCGGTAGGTGCGGGACATACCAACGGAGCCTTGCCGTATAATAAGGTTATTGGTACGCTTTCAGGACTGTATGGAGAGCCTTGCCGTGTAAATACTAAAGAAATAAAAGAAATTAATTCGGGATATAATAAATATAAGGAGGAACGGCAGACACAGGAAAGCATGCAGGCATATGAGGGACGTAAGAATCAGGATAACGGTCCGGCAGAGTATTACATTTTTCCGGAGCTTGGTATCAGAGTAGGTCTGATTCAGGCAATTCATGGGAAGTTCTGCGACACCTGCAACCGCATACGTGTTACGGCAGACGGCAGGCTTATGCCATGTCTGGGAAGCAGCGTGGCGATGGATTTAGTACCTGATTCATGTGATAATACAGATGATGTGGAAAATGATTTGGTAATAGCTCAGGCACTAGGGGCTGCCATAGAGGCAAAGCCAAGGTGTCACAATTTTAATGATAATACAGTGGCATATACAAAAGCTACAGAAACAAAAGCTGCGGAAGTAAATGCAGCAAGAAATATGAGCCGGATAGGAGGCTGATAGAAAATAATGGGAAAGCTTCTTGCAATCAATATAAGTAAAGAGAGAGGAACTGAAAAGAGAGAGGTGCCACAGGCGGAGCTTGTTGCAGACTATGGCATCATGGGAGATGCGCATGCCGGAAAGTGGCACAGGCAGGTCAGCCTGCTTTCCGCAGAAAAAATAGATGCCTTCAGGGCAAGAGGAGCGCAGATAGACAACGGCGCATTTGGCGAAAATTTAATTATATCAGGATTTGATTTCAAGAATTTACCGCTTGGAACACGCTTTTGCATAGGAGATGCCATCCTTGAGATGACGCAGATAGGCAAGCAGTGCCATTCGCATTGTGCTATATACAAGAGGATGGGCGAGTGCATAATGCCAAAGGAGGGCGTGTTTGCAGTAGTTGTAAGAGGTGGTCAGATACATGCCGGTGACGAGGTGAAGTTGATTCCTGCCAACATATATGCTTCGATAAAGGACAGACCGGCGGACAGCCGCTGTGAGCTGTTGACAGTCATAGAAGGAGCACATGCCGGTGAAAAGGCGCTTTATATAGATGGCAGAATAAGAGTGGCATCAGGCAGTGCATGGGCAGATGAAATAAATGACAATGATAATTCCATTGTGATGTTTAAACAGCAGATAGGCAGCAGACCACGCCTCATAATCTGCGGAGGAGGGCATGTATCGGCGGCACTTGTACGTATGGCATCACTTTTGGCCTTTGACATATGGGTGATAGAGGACAGACCTCTGTTTGCCGATAATGCAAAGCGCCAGGGAGCAGACCATGTAATTTGCGGCGATTATAAAAAAATTCTCGCCACGCTAAAGCCGCAGGCGGATGATTACTATGTATGCATGACAAGAGGCCATCGCTTCGATATGGAATGCCTCACGGAGATATTCAGAAAGCCCTATGCCTATGTGGGTATGATGGGCTCAAAGAAAAGAGCTGTGATAGTGAAAAAAGACCTTGAAGAATCAGGGTTTTCACAGGAAATTATATCCGGATTACATTCTCCGATAGGCCTTGCAATAGGGGGACAGACACCGGAGGAAATTGCTCTTTCGGTGATAAGCGAGATAGTAAAGTGCAAAAATGAGCGTACAAGCTGCACTCAGATGGATAACGAAGTGCTTGACGCACTTATTGAGGCAGCTAAGCAGCATGTATCAGATGCGCAGAAAGCAGATACACACTACCAGAATGAGAAGTATATACTGTGTACCATCATAAAAAAGAACGGCAGTGCACCGCGCGGTGTTGGCACACAGATGCTTGTGAGCTCAGACAACCGTATTGTTGGAACAATAGGCGGAGGATGTGCGGAGGCTGAGGTTATAAGCCACTGCAGGAGGCTGTTTCGCAAGCAGGAGTTCAAATGTGAGCTGATTGATATCAGCATGAACACTGACGATGCCGAGAAGGAGGGCATGGTGTGCGGAGGCAGTATTTCAGTGCTGCTGGAGCAAGCGCCCATCAGCGCAGCTGATTCTAATGCGAATGCGGCTTGCAACAGTGAAGGTACTGAACAGTTACGAAAAGAGAGATTAAAAGCATGAGTTTAAGAAGAAAAACAGGTACTGACGGATCAGTAAAGGAGCGTAAGGGCTTAAAGAGAAAATTTGCAGCATATGCAGGACTTGCGTTTGGACTTATTCTTACAGCTGGACTTTTCGCAGGCTGCGGAAAGAAGGATACTGCAGATGTGGATTTATCGATTTTCGCGGCAAAGAGCTTAAATGGTGTTATGGATGAAATTTGTGCAGCCTATGCCAAGGCGCATCCAAATGTAAACTTCCGGAACAACTACGACAGCTCGGGAACCTTGATGGCACAGATTAAAGAGGGTGCGAAGTGCAACATCTTTTTCTCTGCAGGAGTGGCACAGATGGATGAGCTTAAGAATGGCTATGATGGAGGAAGCGTGGTGGACGATACCCGTGTTGATCTTTTAAATAATCAGGTGTGCCTTGTTACATATAAGAATAGTGGCACGGCAGTTACAGGCTTTGCAGACATCTCAAAGGCTAAAAATATGGCGCTTGCTGACGGAACAGTTCCTGTAGGACAGTACACCAGAGCAGCGTTAGTAAATTCAAAAATGGTTGAAGGTGATGCTTCAAATCCACAGGCTATTTCAGATTCTGATATCTCAAAGGCACTTGAAGGTCTGGAAATAAACAGCTGTGCCAATGTAGGTGCGGTTGCATCTGCCGTAGCTGAGGGCGCAAATGAGATAGGAACAGTTTATTACTCAGATACATTCGGATACGAGAACCAGCTTGATATTATAGAAAAGCTTCCAAACAGCTTAACAGGCGATGTCATCTATCCGATAGCAGCCTTAAAGGGAGACAGCACCACATCAGATGAGCTTGAAGCAGCAAAGGAATTTATCGCATACCTTCAGACAGATGAGGCAATGTCAGTATTTGAGAAATATCATTTTTCGGTAAATGCATAATGGGACAGATTGATTTTTCACCGCTTTGGGTAACATTAAAAACAGGAATAGTAGCGTCAGTTTTTTCTTTTTTTATAGGAATAGCTTTTGCTGAGCTTGTCATAAACACAAAGGGCAGAGTGAGGGCATTCTGGGATGGACTGCTGACACTTCCGATGGTATTGCCGCCTACCGTGGCCGGATACATTCTTTTAAGGATTTTCAGTACAAGACGTCCTTTTGGAGGCTTTTTAGGCAAAAGCATGGGGATACAGGTAGTACACACGTGGCTTGGCTGTGTGGTGGCAGCAACCATCATTGCCCTCCCTCTCATGTACAGAAATGCGAGAGCGGCATTTGAGCAGATAGATGAAAATGTCATATATGCGGCGCGCACTCTCGGCATAAGTGAGTGGAAGATTTTCTGGAAGATACGTCTGCCGATGGCAAAGCCCGGCATCATATCGGGTGTCACGCTGGCCTTTGCCAGAGCTATCGGTGAGTACGGTGCCACATCGATGCTTGCCGGAAATATAGCAGGAAAGACCTCGACCATATCACAGCAGATAGCAATGGTCATCCAAAGCGGTGACTATGCCGCAGCGGGATTCTGGTGTATAGTAATCATAGCGATTTCGTTTGCATGCCTTGTATCGATAAATATGATATGTGGCAAAAGCAAGGGCATAAAGAGAAAGAGAAAAAATAATGTCGCTCATAGTAAAAATAAAAAAACAGTTGGATAATTTCATGCTTTCGGTTGACATGGAGCTTGCGGACGAGATTGTGTCCGTAATCGGTATGTCGGGCTCAGGAAAGAGTATGACACTCAAGTGCATAGCGGGGATAGAGACTCCTGATTCAGGTTTTATATCATTAAACGGCCGAGTGCTGTATGACTCAGATAATCGCATAAATCTGCACCCCGGTAAGCGCAGGGTAGGCTATCTGTTTCAGGACTATGCACTTTTTCCTACAATGACCGTGATGGAAAATATATGCATAGCAATGGGACATCGCGATGAGGAAAAGGTGAAGGTCTGGCTGAGGCGCTATGGACTTGATGGCATGGCAGACACATATCCGGACCATCTCTCGTGTGGACAGAGACAGCGCGTGGCAATGCTTCGCATGCTTGCGGCTAAACCGGAGTGCATACTGCTCGATGAGCCTTTTTCAGCGTTGGATGAGCATGTGAAAAGAAGTATGGAATCAGAGCTTATGGAGATGCTCACTGACTATCACAATCCTGTTGTCTTTGTGTCACACAATCGCGATGAGGTGTATCGTCTGGCCGGGCGTATCGGCAGTATTGAGAGCGGTGTGCTGAGTACAGTCCGCGACAAAAAAGATTTCTTCATGCGGCCTATGTCTGTCGAGCAGGCACTGCTTGTGGGCTGCAACAATATATCAGAGGTAAAATGGCAGGATAAGCATCATTTGCTTGCCGTGAAATGGGATAGCGTATTTGAGGTAACGGATGAGCAGCTTGAACAGACTGCAATGGATATGGACGACATATCACACATAGGTGTTTTCCCTCAGGATATAATAATATCTGCAGGCAAAGCAAAATCAGCACTTATATATAATGATAAAAATATAATCAGGATTAAAGAATATAAAATAGTTGAAGAGCTGAAAAACTGGGAGGTATCGTGCAAATTAAGTAACGATTCAATAATTTATGCAAACCTTCCAAAGCATACAGAAGCAAATATGCTTAGCAAAAATATAAATGATGAGCTTTATATAAAGAATTTTTATCTGCTTGGATGAGAAGTAAATGAGGACATACTATGATTTATATGGACAACGCTGCCACAACAATTAAAAAGCCGGATGCGGTGTATGATGCAGTGCTTGATGCAATGAAGCACTGCGGCAATTCAGGTCGCGGAACGTCGGATGCATCGCTTGATGCGTCAAGGAAAATATATGAGGCCAGAATGTGCCTTACAGAATTTTTTGGTGGGGAGGATGCGGATAGACTTGTTTTTACGGCAAATTCCACTGAGGCGCTTAACATTGCAATCCACGGACTGTTTGAGCCGGGGGAGCATGTGATTACGACACAGCTCGAGCACAATTCGGTGCTCAGACCTCTTTACATGCAAAGGGAGAGGGGCGTGTGTGTGGATATTGTGCCATGCAGTGATGAAGGAATAAAAAAAGGGGTAATTTGCTCGCGGGATATAGAGGCTGCAATCCGTCCGGACACAAAAGCCATCGTCTGCACACATGCTTCAAACCTCACAGGCAATGTGGTGGACATTAAGTCGATAGGGCAAATCGCACGAAAGCATGACCTTTTATTTATAGTTGATGCGTCGCAGACAGCCGGTGCGCTTCCAATAAATGTAAAAGACATGAATATTGATGTGCTCTGCTTCACAGGGCACAAGGGGCTGATGGGTCCACAGGGAACAGGAGGGCTTTATGTGGGAGAAAGAGCAGATATAAAGCCGGTTAAAAGCGGTGGCACCGGAGTGCTCAGCTTTCTTGAGAGCCAGCCTACGGAGCTTCCGACAAGACTTGAGGCCGGTACCTTAAATGGCCCGGGAATTGCAGGGCTTTTGGCAGGAGTAAAGGCGATTGAAGAAATTGGTGTGGATAACATATATGCCAAAGAACATATGCTGATGAAGGCTTTTCTAAAGAAAATAAAAACAATCCCGGGCATCAGGATATATGGGGATTTCGACATGCTGCCGGATAATGGCAGGCACTGTGCGATTGTTTCAGTAAATATAGCTGATATGGATTCTGCTGAGGTATCGGATATACTTATGAATGAGTATGGCATTGCAACAAGAAGTGGCATACACTGCGCACCACTGATGCATAAATTCTTTGGAACACAAAATCAGGGTATGGTGAGATTCTCATTTTCATATTATAATACAGTTGATGAGATAAATGAGGCCGCTGAAGCGCTTATGCAGATTGCGGCATTGCGATAAATAGTATTAAATAATTGAAAGGAGCAAAAATGCCACAGGAAATAGTGTTTTGCAAGGGCGGTGGCTGTACTGCAAAGCTTGGTCCGGATTTGTTAAGTAATGTTTTAGCAAAGCTGCCAAGGGGTGAGAAAGACAGCAATCTGCTCATCGGATATGATAGCTGTGATGATGCGGCAGTGTACAAAATTTCAGATGACACGGCGGTAGTCCAGACGCTTGATTTTTTTCCGCCGATGGTTGATGATCCGTATACGTTTGGACAGATAGCGGCCGCAAATGCGCTCAGTGATATCTATGCGATGGGCGGCACAGTAAAGACTGCATTGAACATCGTCTGTTTCCCTGAGAAAATGGATTTGAATATACTCGGTAAAATAATGCAGGGAGGCGCCGATAAAGTGATAGAGGCAGGAGGTACACTTGCAGGCGGGCATTCTATAGCAGACAGCGATGTGAAATACGGACTTTCTGTCATGGGAACAGTTCATCCGGAGCACATCTACAGCAACAATACAGGGCAGCCGTCAGATGTGCTTATACTGACTAAGAAGCTCGGAGTGGGGCTTGTATGCAACGCAAACCGTGTCGGTGAAGCTCCGCTAGGTGCAATTGAGGATGCGGTAAACTCTATGACTACACTGAATAAGGCAGCATCCGAAATCAGTCATGCTTTCGATATACATGCATGCACAGATGTCACGGGCTTTGGTTTTTTAGGGCATCTGAGTGAGATGTTAAATGATGATATAACAGCACTTATCGACTCGATTTCTATCCCGGTCATTACCGGAGCACTGCGATGCGCAGATGAGTTTTTCCTCACGGCAGCAGCGCAGCGCAACAGAAACCACGTAGGTGATAAGGTGTGTTTTGCGAAAAATATACCTTTCTCAATGGAGGAGGTGCTCTTCGATCCACAGACCTCCGGAGGACTGCTGTTTGCAGTAAAAGCCTCTGAGGCAGATAACTTTTTGCATGAGCTTAAAGCCGCAGGGCTTCCGGCCGCAAAGGTGGGACGATTTGTTGAACGGCGCGATGTGCCGATATATGTGAACTGATTAATCATAACATAGGGAGGATTATAAATATGATAACAGTAAATGCAATAGGGGATACATGTCCAATCCCAGTAGTAAAGACAAAGAAGGCAATTGAGGCTCTCACCCAGCCGGATACGGTGGAGACACTTGTGGACAATGAAATTGCAGTGGAAAATTTAAAAAAGATGGCTGCACAGAAGGGATATAGCTGCGACAGCAGTAAGCTCGACGACGGAAGCTACAGTGTAAAGCTGACAATTGAGTCTCTTGACACCGGATCACTTTCAGATACAGACGAGGCTTCACAGTATACATGCAGGCCGGCTGCAGATAACAGAGTTGTTGTAATCCGCTCTTCATATATGGGAGAGGGCAGCGAGGAGCTTGGAAGTGTACTCATAAAGGGCTTCATCTATGCACTTTCGCAGCAGGACAACCCGCCTGAAACCATGCTTTTCTATAATGGAGGAGCGAAGCTGACCTGTGAGGGCTCAGAGTCACTTGAGGATTTAAAGGAGCTTAAGAGCCGTGGGGTGAAAATTTTTACCTGCGGAACATGCCTGAACTACTATGAGCTGTCAGATAAGCTTGCAGTGGGAGAGGTGACCAACATGTATGATATCGCAGAAAAGATGGCTGGGGCATCTCTTATTGTAAGTCCGTAGAGTTATACAAGGTGTGAGGTAATGGATAAAAATTTGGCAAGAGAAAAGAAAAAACGGCTAATCATCACCTTCGAGACTACCACAGCACCGTTAAAGATGGATATCAAGGGCAAGGCATGTGGTATTCCGGGGCGCACGATTCCTCTTCCGTCTGTTATATCGGCAGGCTGTGGGCTGGCGTGGCGTGCAGAGCTTTCTGACAGAGAGTGCCTCATAGCCTTTATGAAGGAGCAGGACATCAGGTGGGAAGCGATGTACGAAATCGAAATGAGGTAACTGATAGTTACCTATATATAACAGGAGAAAAATATGTTTTATTACAATCAGTATGTGAGGGCGCAAAGCCTTGATGAAGCCTATGAGCTTTATCAGAAAAAACCGAATTTTGTGCTGGGCGGCATGCTCTGGCTCAAAATGAAAAATAAGACGCTTGGCACGGCAATTGACCTGTGCGATCTCGGGCTTGACCAAATTGATGAGGATGAGAACGAGTTTAGAATCGGTGCATATGCAACACTCAGGCAGATAGAGACACATGAAGCCCTGAATGCATATACACACGGCGCAATCGCAGAGTCAGTCAGACATATTGTCGGAGTGCAGTTTAGAAATGTGGCAACTGTTGGAGGAAGCATCTGGGGCAGATTCGGATTTTCGGATGTCATGACGATTTTCAGGGCACTGGGAGCAAAGGTGCAGCTTCACAAGGCGGGAATTATGGATTTGGACGAGTTTGCGGCACTTCCAAGAACAACGCGCGATGTGCTTGTGTCAGTAATAGTACCGAAAAATGCAAAGGGCGTAGTATACTTAAGCCAGAGAAATCAGTCAACAGACTTTCCGGTGCTCACATGTGCAGTGGCAAATAGAAGCGGCAGGTATGTGGCGGTTATCGGAGCATCACCATGTATGGCAGAGCCTGTGTGGGATGAGGATGGCATACTCGATTGTTTAGCAGATGCAAAGACAGATGGTAATGCAGCTTTGACAGATAACTCCGAAACCAATGCCAAAATAGATAAATTTGCCGAATATGTTGCAGAGCATATCCGTTTTGGAAGCAATATAAGGGCAGGGGCTGAGTACAGAGAGATAATCTGCAGGGTGCTTACACGCCGCGCTGTCACACAGTCACTTGACATCTGCGATGATGTAATGTAATTGTCGCCAGTCACATATAAGGTAAACAGAATTTTGGCAGCTCTATTAGTGCGATGGCGTCAATGCATTAGCATTAAGAACGAATATTAGGCACGAGCATTAAGCAGGAAGGAATTCATATATATGGATGTTAAAATAAAATTAAATGGAAAGTTAATAACCGACTCGGTAGACCAGGATATGGTCCTTTTAGACTTTTGCCGCAAGCACAATTGCTTTTCGGTGAAGAGAGGCTGTGAGTCAGGCAACTGCGGTCTTTGTACAGTGCTTCTGGATGGAAAGCCTGTGCTGTCATGCAGCACGCCGATAGGCAGGGCAGACGGCAGAGCGGTGGACACCCTCGAGGGACTTGAGGAGGAAGCTAAGCAGTTTACAGGATTTTTTGCTGCACAGGGAGCGGATCAGTGCGGCTTCTGTAATCCGGGTTATATTGTAAATATTGTGGCGCTTCTGAGAGAAAATCCTGACCCGACTGACGAGGAAATTCTTGAATATCTTTCAGGAAATCTGTGCCGTTGTACAGGATATCAGAGTCAGCTGCGCTCAATCAGAAATTTCTTAAACAGTAAGAAGGAGGGCGCACCTCTTAATCTTGAGGCAGGCGTCTATGGAGAGGATATCGGAAAGGAGTGGCAGGATGAGCACAAATCAAACTAATGAAAACAGCTTCAACCGCGCCAGAAGGGATTACCACGCAGTTGGAAAATGTATACCTAAAAAGGATTCGAGCCAGCTTTTACTCGGAAAGCCGGTATTTACCGATGATATCACACCGCGTGATGCGCTTGTCATAAAGCTTCTTAGAAGCCCGTATGCAAATGCAATTGTCGAGGATGTAAAGACAGATATCGCTCTTAAGGTGCCGGGTATGGTCGCAGTATACACCTGGGAGGATGTTCCGAAAAAGCGTTTTTCTATCGCAGGCCAGACCTTTCCGGAGCCGTCACCGTACGACAGACTAATCCTTGACCGCCATGTGAGAAGCGTAGGTGACGCCGTCGCTATAGTGGTCGGAGAATCTGAAAAGGCGGTGGACAAGGCTCTTAACATGATAAAAGTAAAGTACACGGTGCTTGAGCCGGTGCTTGACTTCAGAAAATCGCTGGATAACAAGGTACTCGTGCATCCTGAGGATGACTGGTCATCCAGCATAGGTACAGGCGATGTAAAGCGCAATCTCATTCATCACGAGGAGGATGAGCATGGAAATGTAGAGAAAATTCTGTCAGAGTGCGATGAGATTATTGAGCACACATATCGCATAAAGGCAGCGCAGCAGGCATATATGGAGACCTGCAGGGCATACTGTGAGATAGACAGATACGGCAGGCTGCACTGCATCAGCTCGACACAGATTGTTTTCCACCTGCGCCGAATACTGTCCAATGCACTCGATATTCCAAAGTCCATGGTGCGTGCTGAAAAGCCGCGTATCGGAGGAGGCTTTGGTGCCAAGCAGACAGCGGTCTGTGAGGTATATCCGGCATTTGTTACCTGGAAGACAAAGCGTCCGAGCAAGATAATCTACAGCAGAAAAGAGTGTCAGACTATCGCGTCACCGCGTCATGAGATGGAGGTTACCGTGCGTCTCGGAGCGATGAAGGATGGTCATATAAGGGCAATCGATCTTTATACGCTGTCAAATGGTGGAGCATACGGAGAGCATAGTACTACAACAGTAGGACTCTCAGGTCATAAATCACTTCCTCTTTATACAGGAGGCTGCGAGGCAACCAGATTCTCGTGCGATGTTGTGTACACAAACGTGCAGGCGGCAGGTGCATATAGAGGCTATGGTGCCACACAGGGTATCTTTGCACTTGAATCAACTGTCAATGAGCTCGCTGAAAAGCTGCATATAGACCCGGTTGAGCTTCGTTTGAAAAATATCGTCCGTGAGGGCATGTTTATGCCGGCTTATTTTGGCGAGACAGCCAATGCATGTGCACTTGACAGATGCATAATGCACTGTGCGGATAATTTCCATTGGGCAGAAAAGTATCCTGTCCGTGATATGGGAAATGGCAAGGTTCGTGCGGCAGGCATGGCACTTGCAATGCAGGGCTCCTGCATATCAAATGTAGATGTCGGATCGTGTACATTAAAGCTTTCAGACTGTGGCACCTATAATATGATGATAGGCGCGGCAGACATGGGAACCGGCTGTGATACCATACTTGCGCAGATGGCGGCTGAGGTACTCGACTGCGAGCCGGATGATATAACCGTGTTTGGAGCGGATACGGATGCTTCTCCTTATGATTCAGGTTCATATGCCTCATCAACCACCTACATCACAGGAATGGCCACACAGAATGCAGCACTTGAGCTTCGTGAAAACATAAAGAAAATCGGTGCACAGATGCTGGGCTGTGCTGCATCAGAGGTGGATTTCGACGGTAAAGAGGTGTATATCATAAATCCGGACGGTGCAGACAATGGGGCAGTTTCCGTAAGTCTTTCCGATATAGCAACAAAGTCACAGGTCAACAACACGATACCTGTAGATGTCACCGCGACATATTCATCACCTGTTTCGCCTCCTCCATACATGGTAGGAATGGTCGAGATAGAGCTTGATAAGGAGACAGGAGCAGTTAAAATACTTGATTATCAGGCTGTTGTGGACTGCGGAATCCCGGTCAATCCAAACCTCGCGCGTGTACAGACAGAGGGTGGCATAGGCCAGGGAATAGGCATGGCACTTTATGAGAATGTCACTTACAATGCCGGTGGAAAAATCGCAGAAAATGACCTCATGCAGTACAAGATACCGACACGACAGGATGTGGGCAATATCAATGTCGAATTTGAGACAAGCTATGAGCCGTCAGGCCCGTTCGGAGTCAAGTCAATCGGTGAGATAGTTATCAATACACCGGCTCCTGCGCTGGCACATGCCATTTATCGCGCAACAGGCGTATGGCACAGGACAGTTCCGTTTACCCCTGAGAAAATACTTATGGGAATGGTAGACCCTGACTGGCACGAAAAGGACCTAAGAGTGAAATGATTCATATCATATACATGGCGGCTGGAAACAGCCGCCGTTTTGGAAGTAACAAACTGCTTTATGAGCTGGATGGAAAGCCTATGTACAGGCATCTGCTTGAACGTTTGATAGAAATTAAAGATAGATATAATAAACTGAAATCAGACAGCCCGGTCATAGATATAACTGTCGTTACACGCTACCGGGAAATACTGGACTACTGCTCATCTATCCCCGATTGCCATGCAGTCTTAAGTCCGGACAGCGAAAAAGGCATATCCTACACCATAAAGGCAGGAATTATGGCGGTGCAGGAGCAGAAAAAGACCGGTATGCAGGACTACTACATGTTTGCAGTAGCTGACCAGCCATATTTAAAAAGTCAAAGCGTGATTAAATTAATAGACAGGGTACTTGAAAATACAGGGGGCAAGCAATTGGCGTTTTCGCTTCGCTGTGGGGCTGCTGTAGGCAACCCGTGTGTATTTAATTCATCGCTTATACCACAGCTTTTATCACTGGAGGGTGATAAGGGTGGCAGAAGTGTGGCAAAGAAGCATGACTGTGTGTATGTAGATGTTGCAGATGCGAGTGAGCTGATGGACATAGATACCTTATCAAATTCAAAACATACCGTGACATTATAAAAGCTATTATGAAAGAGCACTGTATCAGTGCATACCGAATGTATATTTTATTTAAATTCCCATATACTACCTCCAAAGCATGAATGCAAATGCAAAAAAGTAACCGGAGGACAATAAAGTGAAAATCACAGGATTGACCAGAAGAGTAGATTCCCTCGGCAGAATAGTCATACCAAAGGAGCTTCGCAGGATGCTGCATATAAAAGAGGGAAGCCCACTGGAAATATATATGGATGCGGACGAGACGATAGTGCTAAAGAAGTATTCGCAGGTTGGAAGCCTGAAGAATATATCACAGGCATATGCGCAGAGCCTGTCAAAGGTAACAGGAGCCATGGTATGTGTGGCAGACCGGGATGAGATAATAGCGGCAGCCGGCAAAAACCACAAAAATTATATAGGCAAGGCCTTGTCAAAAGAGCTCGAGAATATTATGGATAAGAGAAAAAGTGTATTGTATAGTAAAAAAGACGATACCCTGATACCTGTGGTAAAGGACGATAAAGCTGACTGTGAAGCGCAGGCAATTGCAGTAATAGTGCATGATGGTGATAGTGCGGGAGCCGTTATACTGTGTGCTTACGATGAAAAAGCCGATAAGTCTGAGATTGCCGAAAAGCTGGCGGGTGCAGCAGCAGAATTTCTGGCTGAACAGCTTGGCTAGAGACAGCGAAAAGCATTGAAAAAAGCATAGTGAAAAACTATTTACTTGACTATAACAGTGATAAAGATGTAAAATAGCGTGATAAAGGGAGCAAATAGCTTCCTTTTGTGCTATAAAGGTATAATAGAAAATTAAGCAATTATTAATTATCTGATGTAGAGGCATTGTAGTATAATAGACAGTACATATTGGATATAGTTGTCAATTATCTATAAAGTATGCCGATATACAATGGTATACCGATAGTTTGGAGGTAACATTTAGAGATGGCAAAACAGAAAAAGACAAAGAAGAAAAAGCAGCATCGCGTTTTCTGGTTTTTCATAAAGCTTCAGATTTTCCTGATGGTACTGATTCTCGGTGGATTATGCTTTTACTACTTTGGCGGCTATGCTGACAAGGTGGCGAAGCTTCACTCAGAGGCAGTAGAGCTCGTGCAGAAATCTGACAAAAACACATTTTTACCGGCGCGGACGAGTACACTCTACGACACAAACGGTGATGAGATATCCGAGACAGCCACTACCAAAAAGGCTGACTATGTGAAGTATGAGGATATACCGCAGAACTTCGTAAACTGCATGGTCAGCATCGAGGACAAGAAGTTCTATAAGCACAATGGTGTGGACATAAAGGCAATAGTGCGTGCCGCAAAGTCAATTATAAAAAACAAGAGAATTACCCAGGGTGGCAGTACCATCACGATGCAGCTCGCCCGAAATATTTATCTGGATACGAACAAGAACTGGCAGCGAAAAGTCAAGGAAATGTTCATAGCGATGGAGCTGGAAAAGAAATATTCCAAGAACGATATTATGGAGTTCTACCTGAATAACGTTTATTTCATGAACGGATATTATGGTATTCAGGCAGCGTGCCATGGCTATTTCAACTGTGAGCTGGCGGATCTTGATTTGTCGCAGACTGCCTTTTTGTGTGCGATTCCGAACAGTCCGACATACTATGACCCGATAAACAACAAGGAGCATACACTGACACGTCGCAATCTCATATTGAAAAATCTAAAGGAAGACGGCAAAATCACACAGCAGGAATATGAGGCCGCTATAAACGAGGAGATAACCCTCAACATGCCAGAGAAGGATGACACGGTCAAGTACAATTATGTGGATACCTATGCATATTACTGCGCTACGAGGGCGCTCATGGAGAATGAGGGCTTCAAGTTCAAGTATTACTTTGATTCCGACGAGGAAGAAAAGGAGTATGACGCTTCATATGATGAGATGTATTCATATTGTCAGAAAAAGCTTTACTCAGATGGTTACAAGATTTATACATCAATTGATCTGACCATGCAGCAGCAGCTTCAGGATTCGATTGACCTGACGCTTTTGGACTTTACAGACACGACCGATGATGGCACATTCAAGCTGCAGAGTGCTGCAACCTGTATAGACAACGACACAGGTGAGGTGGTTGCAATAGTTGGTGGACGAAGCCAGGATGCAGTCAGTCATACGCTAAACCGTGCTTTCCAAAGTCATCGTCAGCCGGGAAGCTCAATCAAGCCGCTCATTGTGTATACACCATCATTTGAGCGTGGAAAGACACCGGATACCATCGTAAATGATCATAAGTTTGATGGAGGACCATCTAACTCGGGTGATGTATATTACGGTGATGTGACTATCAGGCTTGCCGTTCAAAAGTCATTGAATACTGTAGCATGGCAGCTATATGATGAGCTCACGCCAAAGGTAGGCTTACAGTATCTCAAGGATATGAATTTTACCAATATAGTAAAGGACGACTATGTCACAGCAACATCACTTGGAGGCTTTACAACAGGTGTATCCACACTGGAGATGGCATCTGCGTATGCTACACTTGAGAACGATGGAATGTACAGGAATCCGACCTGTATAAAGTCGATTGTGGATTCTGACAACAATATCATATATACATCATCACAGAAGGATACCGTCATATATACAGAAACAGCGTCGCGTATGATGACAGATGTCATGACAGATGTTATGAAATCCGGAACCGGACGTAGCGCAAATCTGGACAATGGCATGCCTTGCGCCGGCAAAACCGGAACTACTAACGATAAGAAGGACGGCTGGTTCTGTGGCTTTACCAGATACTACACCACATGTGTATGGGTAGGCTGTGATATGCCTGAGACAGTAAAAAAACTGACAGGAAGCTCTTACCCTGCAGAAATATGGAAGAACTACATGGATCAGATACATGCTGATCTTACACCAATAGATTTCCTGCCATATGCCCAAATATCGGGTGATTATCAGGACAGCCAGGATACGCCTGCAGACGATCAGACGCAGGAAAATCCTACAGATCAGACTGTGACCACACCTGATGCGGGAACTCCAACACCGGATCAGACCACAACAAACCCGAATAAGACAGATGCTGCTGGCGGTAACACAGGTGGAAATACCGGAGGAAACACCGGCGGCAACACAGGCGGAAATACCGGAGGAAACACCGGAGGCAACACAGATGGAAATACCGGAGGAAACACCGGCGGCAACACAGGCGGAAATACCGGAGAAAACACCGGTGGTAACACAGGCGGTACAACAGGTGGAAATACCGGAGATAACACAGGTGGAAACACCGGGGACAGCACAGGTGGAGCTACCGGTGGTACCACCGGAGGCGGAGCAGCCCAGTAGATTTTTCTTTGCAGTGCTGTCGGGAGTTGTGTTCTTTGCAGCATACGCACCTGTCACAATAGGAAACAAGACGATAGATGCGCTCATATATTCAGTGACCTACAATGGTTCATACCTTGCTGCAGAGGGAATTATCACAATCATAGTGATATCAATCCCACCGGTTAAGAAGGCACTCGACTATGTGAAGCAGATGGTGAACAGCCGGTAGATACTCTATATCTAAACAATTAAATTATGTAAAAATGAGCAGAATAGGTAGAAATACTTGTCCTGCTCTTTTTAGTATTCGAAAAAAGTAAAATAAAACACTCGAAAAATATAAAATAAAACATTAGAAAAATACAAAACAAAATACTCGAAAAACATAAAATAACCTTGTATAATCTGTGAATTAAATGGTATAATAACCATGAAGGGAGCAGATATTTATGGAATATATAAGCAGAATTGTTGATGATGTGATAGATAGAAAAACAGAGGCATTTAATGCAGTGAGCATCACAGGACCAAAAGGATGTGGAAAGACAAGAACAGCAAGAGAACGATGTAAAACTGTTATTGAATTTCAGGATGAAGACAAGAGAGAGGGGTATCTTGCAGTAGCAGAAACTGCACCTAAGCTCTTTTTAAAGAATCCTAAGCCAATACTGTTTGACGAGTGGCAGGATGCCCCAAAGATATGGGGAACAATAAGAAAAGCGTGCGATGACAATCCGGAGAGTGTAGGAGAGTTTTATCTGACAGGCTCATCAAGTAAGAAGATTAATACACCCCATACAGGTACAGGACGAATAACAGAGGTTACGATGTACCCTATGACTTTGTTTGAGACAGGAGAATCAAACGGAAGCATATCGTTGTTTAAATTATTAGAAGATGAAGCATATGATATTGATGGACTTACCACAGATATAAAGCTTGAGGATTTGTTTTTTGCGGTCTGTAGAGGTGGATGGCCGAGATGCATGGCACTTTCAAAGGACAGTGCAAAGCTTGAAATAGCTAAGGATTATTATAGGCAGATTTATCAGAAGGACATATCAGCGATTGATGGAGTAAACAGAAATCCGGAATGGGCAAGGACACTGCTTTGGTCGTATGCCAGAAATATGGCTACTACAGCAAAACGCAAGAATATATTTTCAGATGTAAAAGCCACACAGAATGTTACAGATGTAACGCTTTCTTCATATATAGATGCTCTGGAGCTATTATATGTTGTAAAGGATATAGATGCCTGGACACCGCATTTGCGTTCGAAAACAGCTATCAGAGCTGCCAAAAAGCATATATTTGTTGATCCCTCTATAGGATTGGCTGCGCTTGGTGTTAATCCGGACTATTTTATCAACGATTTGGATCTATTTGGGCATGTATTTGAAAATATGGTGCTTAGAGATTTACTTGTATTTGCTGAAAAGCACAATGCCAGAGTGATGCATTATACAGATGATATGGGCGTAGAAGCAGATGCAGTCTATCAGTTGGAGGACGGCCGTTATGCGCTTATTGAAATAAAAACCGGAGTGAACAAGATTCCGGAAGCGGAAAAATCCTTGCTGCGATTCAAGGATATTATCTTAAAATATAATGAGAAAGCATTGGAAAAAGAAAAACATCCACGTGATGTATATAAAGAACCATCGGCACTGATTGTGATTTGCGCAAATGCAACCATGGCATATACCACGGAGTCAGGAGTTCGGGTTGTGCCGGTTGGGTGTTTGAGAGATTAATATAGAGCAGACTGTAAAATTGAGCTGACCACTCATAATTACAGTCTGTTTTTTATTGTATATTATTGTCACAGTGTGAGGGAGCAGGCGGGCAGAAAATTGCCCATCCAATGAGTTTGTACGAAGCTGCTTAGAGGCTGTTGGAATTGTAATAGGTACACAGTAGCGCACGTGCATGGAAGCACGGGCGAGGCGTTACCGCGCCAAGGACGGCGCGTAAAAGCCGGCTGCGTCAGGCATAGAAAACATGACTTACAATTCTTACAGCCTCTTGGCTGCTGGTAGGAAACGTTTTGGATGGGTAATTTTCTGCCCGCCTGCTCCCGTACCATATAAAAATTGAAAAATAAAAAATACTTTGACTTGACAACTATTTTAAATGTGATATACTTTCACTGTCAAATGATTTGATGACGAAAATATTTGACATGCAAACTAGTGCAAATATACCAGCACACAAAACCGAAAATAAACACAGAAAAAGGAGAACAGAAATATGTTGGAGAAAATCAAGGAAATCGTAGCAGATCAGTTAGGAATCGACGAGGATGATATCAAATTAGAGTCAAACTTCAAGGAGGATCTTGAGGCAGATTCATTAGATCTTTTCGAGCTTGTAATGGCACTCGAGGAGGAGTACGGAGTAGAAATTCCTTCAGAGGATTTAGAGAAAATCGCAACAGTAAACGACATCATTGAGTATCTTAAGAACAAAGGTGTAGAGGCTTAAAAGACATGGAGACAAGAATAACAAAGCTTCTTGGAATCAAATATCCGGTCATTCAGGGTGGCATGGCATGGGTAGCAACCCATGAGCTTGCCAGCGCTGTGTCCAATGCAGGCGGACTTGGCATCATCGGAGCAGGCGGAGCCCCGGCTTCATGGGTAAAGGAGCAGATAGTCGCTGCAAAGAAGGAGACCGATAAGCCGTTCGGAGTCAACCTCATGCTTATGAATCCGGAGGCTGATGAGATAGCAAAAATCATCGCCGAGGAAAAGGTAAAGGTAGTCACCACTGGCGCAGGAAACCCTGCAAAGTACATGGATATGTGGAAAGAAGCAGGCGTCATCGTAATCCCTGTAGTTGCAAGCGTAGCACTCGCAAAGCTCATGGAGAGAGGTGGGGCAAGCGCAGTAATCGCCGAGGGAATGGAGTCAGGCGGACATATCGGAGCACAGACTACCATGACACTTGTGCCACAGGTTGTTGATGCAGTGAGCATCCCTGTTATCGCAGCAGGCGGAATTGCAGACAACAGAGGCTTCAATGCAGCATTTGCACTCGGTGCAGAGGCAGTCCAGATGGGTACACGCTTTGTCACCGCAAAAGAATCGATAGTACATGAAAACTATAAGCAGAAGGTCATTAAGGCCAAGGATATAGATTCCGAGGTTACAGGAATGAGCACAGGCCATCCGATCAGAGTGCTCAGAAACAAGATGACCAGACAATATCTCAAGCTGGAAAAGGAAGGAGCTCCATTTGAAGAGCTCGAAAAAATGACACTTGGCGCACTCAGAAAAGCCGTTGTGGACGGAGATACCGTATATGGCAGCGTCATGGCAGGTCAGAGCGCAGGCCTCGTAAAAAAAGAGGAAACCTGCAAAGAAATCATTGAGGATGTAGTGGGACTGAACAAATAGACAGTATTCACTTTTACATGCAAATTTAAGGATACCGGGCCACCTGGAAAGAGCGGCTTACGGTATCCTGTCAGAAATAAGGAGAAACCGAAAATGGGTAAGAGAGTATTTATGTTTCCCGGACAGGGCTCACAGTATATAGGAATGGGTAAGGAGTTTTACGATACAATGCCAAATGCAAAGGCAGTAATCGACCTTGCCAGTGAACAGACAGGCTTGGATATTCCGGCATTATGCTTTGAGGAAAATGACAAGCTGAATATTACAGAGTACACACAGATATGTATGCTTGCAGTTGAGGCAGCTATATATCAGGCAATCATTGACAAAGGTATCACACCTGATGTCACAGCTGGATTAAGCCTTGGGGAATATGGTGCTCTCATCGCATCAGGAGCCATGACTATGGCAGATGCATTCGCAGTTGTCAGAAAAAGAGGAATCTACATGCAGGAGGCAGTTCCTACAGGTGGAGCCATGACAGCGGTTTTAGGACTTGATCCGCAGGTCATTGAGGATATCTGCAAAAAGACAGCAGATGAGACAAATTCAGTGGTATCGGTAGCCAACTATAACTGCCCGGGACAGATTGTTATCACAGGAGAAAAGGCAGCAGTAGATGCCGCTGCAGCAGCATGCAGCGAGGCAGGCGCCAAGAGATGCGTACCGCTCAAGGTAAGCGGACCTTTCCACTCAGCAATGCTTAAGGGTGCAGGAGAAAAGCTCGCAGATGCACTTGAGAGTGTAGAAATCCACGATATCAAGGTGCCATATATCACAAATGTCACAGCAGACTATGTGAAGTCACCGGCAGAAGTCAAGGATTATCTGACACAGCAGGTTTCATCGTCAGTACGCTGGCAGCAGACCATCGAGCGCCTTATCGCAGACGGTGCAGATGAGTTTGTGGAAATCGGACCGGGACGCTCACTAAGCGGATTTATGAGAAAGATAAATAGAGATGTAAAAGTCGTAAACATAGACAAACTGGAGGATTTTGAAAAGTATGTTAACAGGTAAAAATGCCCTGGTTACAGGCGCAAGCCGCGGAATTGGAAAACAGATAGCTCTTACACTTGCCGCAGCACACGCCTTTGTAATAGTAAATTATAATGGTTCAAAGGAAAAGGCAGATGCCGTTGTTGCAGAGATAAAGGCAGCAGGCGGTGATGCAGTTTCTTATCAGTGCAATGTATCTGATTTTGACGAGTGCCAGAATATGATAACAGCGCTCATCAAGGAGTACAAGCACATAGATATCCTCGTAAACAACGCAGGAATCACAAGAGACGGTCTCATCATGAAGATGAGCGAGGCAGACTATGACGCAGTGCTTGACACAAACCTTAAAGGTGCGTTCAACACAATCCGTCACATGTCACGCTATTTCCTAAAGCAGAAATCAGGAAGAATTATCAATATTTCATCAGTTTCCGGCATACTCGGAAATGCAGGACAGGCCAACTACAGCGCCAGCAAGGCAGGAGTCATAGGACTCACAAAGGCTGTAGCCAGAGAGCTTGCCAGCAGAGGAATCACAGTAAATGCAGTGGCACCCGGCTTTGTAGAGACAGAGATGACAGATGTGCTTGCCGATGCGGCAAAGGAGAATCTTTTATCACAGATTCCGCTTGGCAGACCGGGAAATACAAAGGATATCGCAAACACAGTATTATTTTTAGCATCAGATGCAGCAGGCTACATCACAGGCCAGGTGCTGTCTGTTGACGGAGGAATGGCAATATGAGTAGAAGAGTAGTTGTAACAGGACTTGGAGCAGTAACACCAATCGGAAATAGTGTGGACGATTTCTGGGCATCGGTAAAGGCCGGAAAAATCGGATTTGACCACATCACAAAATTTGACACAACAGATTATAAATGTCACATTGCTGCAGAGCTTAAGGATTTTAATCCACAGGATTTTATGGACAGAAAGGCTGCAAAGAGAATGGAGCCATTCTCACAGTACGCTGTGGCTGCAGCAAAGCAGGCAATTGATGACAGCGGACTTGATATCGAAAAGGAAGATCCATACATGGTTGGATGTGCCATCGGTTCAGGTATCGGAAGTCTTCAGGCTATGGAGCGCGAGACACAAAAGCTTTATGAAAAGGGACCAAACAGAGTCAATCCTCTGCTTGTTCCGCTTATGATCTGTAATATGGCAGCAGGAAATGTTTCTATCCAGTTCGGCCTCAAGGGAAAGAGCATCAATGATGTAACAGCCTGCGCTACAGGAACAAACACAATCGGTGAGGCATACAGAAGCATCCAGTACGGTGAGGCTGACGTGATGGTAGCCGGTGGTACAGAGGGCAGTGTATGTCCTATCGGAATCGCAGGATTTACAGCACTCACAGCGCTTTCTACAGTAGATGATCCGGCAAAGTGCTCACTTCCGTTTGACAAGAACAGAAGCGGCTTTGTAATGGGTGAGGGCGCAGGAGTAGTTATCCTTGAAGAGCTTGAGCATGCAAAGGCAAGAGGTGCAAAGATTTATGCAGAGGTAGTCGGATACGGCTGCTCATCGGATGCATACCACATCACATCTCCACAGGAGGATGGCGCAGGCGCAGCAAGAGCCATGACCAATGCCATGAGCGATGCAGGTGTCACACCGGCAGATGTAAAATACATCAATGCACACGGAACAGGCACACATCACAATGATCTTTTTGAGACAAGAGCAATCAAGCTTGCGTTTGGTGATGATGCGGCAAATCTTAAAATCAATTCAACAAAGTCTATGATAGGACATCTGCTCGGAGCAGCGGGAGCGGTTGAGTTTATAACATGTGTGAAGGAAATCCAGGATGGATTTATACATAAGACTGTCGGCTATGAGACTCCTGATGAGGAGATTGACCTCAATTACTGCAAGGACAGCTATGAGGAGCCTGTTGAGTATGCACTGAGCAATTCACTGGGATTCGGTGGACATAATGCAAGTATTCTGCTCAAGGCTTATAAATAAATTGCTTCTGCTTTTTTAGTGGCTTCGCGAATTTAGGCTGTGAGGTCCGGTGGAGCACACAGTATATTCCTCGTGAAAAATATGAAATCAGTCACGGCATTTTGCACGGACAGGCTGTGATATGGTGTTAGCGCTTCATGCTATTGGAGCGAATGGAACGCCGTGACAGTTCATATTTTTCATTCAGAACACACTGTGCGCTTCCCGGCTCCACTTTGTTGAGCGCGAAGCATGTGCGCAGTTTAGGTTTATGGAATACTTTGTGCTTCATTGCTCCACGTTGCGGAGCGCGAAGCATGTAGATAGGTTAGAGTAAATTGAGAAAGGATAGATGTATATGTCAGTTATGAATACGCAGCAGATCATGGATGTTCTGCCGCACCGCAGTCCGTTTCTTCTCATTGATACGGTTGAGGAGCTGCAGCCGGGTGTAAAGTGTGTGGCCAAGAAGAATGTGACTATGAATGAGCCGCATTTTATGGGACATTTTCCGGGGAATCCGGTGATGCCGGGAGTGCTTATTATTGAGGCTTTGGCGCAGACCGGTGCAGTTGCCATTCTTTGTCAGGATGAGTGGAAGGGCAAGACTGCATATTTTGCAGGCATCAATAATGCCAAGTTCAAGCAGAAGGTGGTTCCGGGAGATACGCTGGAGCTGACCACTGAGATTATAAAGGTTAAGGGTCCTATCGGTGTGGGCAAGGCTGTTGCCAGGGTAAACGGCAAGGTTGCCTGTATGGCGGAGCTTACATTTGCAATAGGTTAATTGCATAAGGAGACATGATGAAGTTATTCAAGAAGAAAGATAAAAATATAGAGGCTGAAGAGACTTTAGCCAAGAACGCTGAGAGCGCAAAAATAGCCGCAGATGGCAAAAATGTCGGTGCAGCACAGGAAACAAAAGAGGATGCCCCTGAGACAATCGTTTGTCCCAAGTGTGGCAAGACTGTGCTCAAATCAGTTGTAAAACAGCACAAATACGTCTGCTATGAGTGTAATTATTATTTCCGTGTGCGTGCTAAAAACAGAATTAGAATGGTTTCAGACAAGGAAGCATTTGAGCCATGGTTTACAGAGCTTACAACAGGAAATCCTCTCAATTTCCCTGAGTATGAGGAGAAAATTGCAAAGACTCAGGAGAAAACAGGACTTTCTGAGGGTATTGTCATCGGTAAGACAAAGATTTACGGCGAGGAGACAGTGCTTGGTGTAATTGATTCAAGATTTATGATGGGAAGCATGGGCCACGTGGTTGGTGAGAAAATCACCAGCGCATTTGAGCGTGCCACAGAGGAAAGACTTCCGGTTATATTATTCTGCTGTTCAGGCGGTGCCAGAATGCAGGAGGGTATCATTTCACTGATGCAGATGGCAAAGACCTCAGCCGCAGCAAAGCGTCATTCAGAGGCAGGACTTTTATATGTGCCTGTACTCACAGATCCTACAACAGGTGGTGTGACAGCCAGCTTTGCAATGCTTGGAGACATCATTCTTGCAGAGCCAAAGGCACTTATCGGCTTTGCGGGTCCTCGTGTTATCGAGCAGACCATCGGACAGAAGCTGCCTGAGGGCTTCCAGAGGGCAGAGTTCCAGCTTGAGCACGGCTTTGTGGATATGATAGTTGAGCGTGAGGATTTAAAGAAGACTCTTTACAAGATTTTACGTGCTCACAGACCTACAACAGGCTATGCCAACTTTGACCCGCTTCACTCAGACGACAATTACGAGCCGACTGAGCTTATGAAGGAGCGCGAGGTCAAGGCTAAGCCATTTAAGGTATGGGATAAGGTCAGCGCCGCAAGACAGATTAAGAGACTTGCATCGGTTGACTATATGGACTATATCTTTGATGAGTTTATGGAGCTGCACGGAGACAGATATTTCCGCGATGACCCGGCTATAGTAGGCGGAATTGCATACTTAGACGGCCAGCCTGTCACAGTTATCGGTGTCCACAAGGGAAAAGACCTTGAAGACTGTGCAAAGAGAAACTATGGTATGCCATCACCTGAGGGCTACCGCAAGGCACTGCGTCTCATGAAGCAGGCAGAGAAATTCAACCGTCCAATCATAACCTTTGTCAATACATCAGGAGCTTATCCTGGAATGGAAGCAGAGGAAAACGGACAGGGCGAGGCAATCGCAAGAAACCTTTATGAGATGAGCAACATCAAGGTGCCAATCCTTTGTCTCATGATAGGAGAAGGCGGAAGCGGCGGAGCTTTAGCTCTTTCTGTAGGAAATGAAGTGTGGATGATGGAAAATGCCACATACTCAATACTTTCTCCTGAGGGCTTTGCATCTATCCTCTGGAAGGACGGAAAGCGTGCAAAGGAAGCCGCAGAGGTAATGAAGATTACAGCACACGACTTAAAGGAACTTGATGTCGTGGATGATATAATACCTGAGTTTGGCGGAGCCGACGAGGATGCCCTTTCATCAATCGGAAACTACATGAAGGGCAATATGAAGAAATTCTTGGAAAAAGAAAGCAAATTGACAAAGGACCAGCTCTTGGAGGAAAGATACAAGCGTTTCCGCAAGTTCTAGTCCCGGAAAGGAAATTCTATGAAGATAGTTGGAACAGGAAGCTGCCTGCCACAGAGAGTGGTCTCAAACGATGACCTGGCAGCCATAATGGACACATCTGACGAGTGGATCAGCTCGCGTACAGGAATAAGAAACAGACACATTGCAACTACTGAGACAACCACCTCACTTGCATGTGATGCAGTAAAAAGCGCACTGCAGGATGCGGGTATTGATGGAAGCGAGATAGATCTGATAATAGCGGCAAGCGTATCCACAGACAAAATCGTTCCATCACTCGCATGTCAGATTCAGGCTGAGATAGGTGTGGGCAGAGCAGTGGCATTTGATATAAATGCCGCATGCTCAGGTTTTTTATTCGGGCTTGCTACGGCAGATGCGTATTTTAAGACCGGCAGATTTCACAAGGCAGTTGTAGTGGGGGCAGAGGTCCTTTCAAAAATAATGGACTGGAATGACAGAAGCACCTGTGTGCTCTTCGGAGACGGAGCAGGAGCAGCGGTTGTGACAGACGAGGGCGATGCCATAAAGGGCTTTGTACAGGGCTCGGACGGAAAAGGCGGAGAGGCGCTTGACGGAGACAATCGTCCCGTAGTCAATCCGTTTACCGACAATGGAAAGCAGTCTGCACTCGGTGGATATGTCACCATGGATGGTCCTGCTGTATACAAGTTTGCGGTAAAGACAGTGCCAAAGGCTATAAATGAGCTGCTTGATGAAATCGGCTGGAGCGCAGATGATGTGGATGTCTATGTGCTGCATCAGGCCAATATCCGTATTATTGAGTCGGTTGCCAAGAGACTTAAGCAGCCTATGGACAAATTTCCGACCAATTTACAGCAGTGTGGAAATATTTCTGCGGCAAGTGTGCCGATTTTGCTTGATAAAGTCCGCAAAGATGGTATGATAAAGCATGAGGAAAAAATAATTTTATCAGGCTTTGGAGCAGGACTTACATGGGGAGCCTGCGCCATAGAGTGGCAATAGAAAGAGGTATTTATGACGGCAGATGAAACTTTAAATGAATTATTGGTGTGTCTGTTCAAGGATTTGACAGAGATAGAGGGCAGATGTCTGATAACAGACGAATTTTCTGATATTTCTATCAACGATATGCATATAATAGAGGCAATAGGAGTCGATGAGCCAAAGCGCTCCGGCACCGTAGCCAAGCTTATGTCTATCACACTGGGCACGCTGACAAAGGCAATAGATGGTCTCACCCGCAAGGGATACGTGAACCGTATCCGCAGTGAGGAGGATAAGCGTGTGGTAAAGCTCTCACTCACCGACAAGGGAAAGAGTGCATACTATCATCATGAGCAGTTTCACCGTCATATGATAGAGCATATAAAGGACGGTCTTTCGGACGACGAAATGAAAGTTCTTATAACTTCACTTGCAAAACTCTCGGATTATTTCAAGGTGGTATATTCCGATGATGAGGAGAATCAGTACCAAAATTGGGATAATATAAATGAAGATAATAAATAAAATGAATTTTTTTTATATAAAACCTTCAAAAATTACTTGATTATAGCAATAGATTTATATAAAATAAACTTGTTGATGTGAAAAATAATTTTGTAAAGGAGATATAAAAATGAGCTATGTTGACGAAGTACTCGCAGTAGTACAGAAGAAAAACGCTGAACAGCCTGAATTCTTACAGGCAGTAACAGAGGTACTTGATTCTTTAAGACCTGTAATCGAGGCAAATGAGGAGCTTTACAGAAAGAACGCTATCCTCGAGAGAATCACAGAGCCGGATCGTCAGATCATGTTCAGAGTACCATGGGTAGATGACAATGGTCAGGTACAGGTAAACAGAGGTTTCCGTGTACAGTTCAATAACGCAATCGGACCTTACAAGGGAGGTCTCAGACTTCACCCTTCAGTAAACCTTGGAATCATCAAATTCTTAGGATTTGAGCAGATCTTCAAGAACTCTCTTACAACACTTCCAATCGGTGGTGGTAAAGGTGGTTCTGATTTTGATCCTAAGGGCAAATCAGACAGAGAGATTATGGCATTCTGCCAGAGCTTCATGACAGAGCTTTCTAAATATATCGGAGCAGATATTGATGTTCCTGCCGGAGATATCGGAACAGGCGCAAGAGAGATCGGTTTCATGTTCGGTCAGTACAAGAGAATCCGCGGATCATTCGAGGGAGTTCTCACAGGTAAGGGACTTACATATGGTGGATCACTTGCCCGTACACAGGCTACAGGGTATGGTCTGTTATACCTTACAAACGCATTATGGAAGGACAACGGACTTGACTTAAACGGAAAGACAGCAGCAGTTTCAGGTTCAGGAAACGTTGCTATCTACGCTATCGAGAAAGCACAGCAGCTCGGTGTCAAGGTTGTAACATGTTCTGATTCTACCGGATGGATTTATGATCCAAACGGAATTGATGTTGCTCTTCTTAAGGAAGTTAAGGAAGTTAAGCGTGCCCGTCTTACTGAGTATGCAGCTGCTAAGTCAACTGCTGAGTATCATGCAAAGCAGAACGGTGAGCACGGTGTATGGCAGTACAAGGTAGATCTTGCTCTTCCATGTGCGACTCAGAATGAGTTAGACATTGAGGATGCCAAGATGCTCGTTGCTAACGGTGTTACATCTGTAACAGAGGGTGCTAACATGCCTACAACTCTTGAGGCTACAAAATATCTTCAGGAGAACGGAGTACTCTTCGTAGGTGGTAAAGCTGCCAATGCAGGTGGTGTTGCTACATCAGCACTTGAGATGAGCCAGAACTCTGAGAGACTTTCATGGACATTCGAAGAGGTTGACGGAAAGCTCAAGGGCATCATGGAGACAATCTACGCTAATATCAGTGATGCTGCTAAGAGATACGATGCAACAGTTGGTGGAAAGACTGACTATGTTGCAGGTGCAAATATCGCAGGCTTTGAGAAAGTAGTTGACGCTATGCTTGCACAGGGTGTTTGCTAATCTGTAGGCACTTATTGAATAATGACTATAAAAACCCCTCCCACAGATAGAAGTCTGTGTGAGGGGTTTTGTAATTAATATTTCAAAGAAAAACTAATTTATTTTTTTATTAGCAAATGCTTTAATACCGCCTGCTACGAAAAGTATAGAGGCGATAATAACGCCGGACACAAGCACAATAGCGTAAACATTGGCATTCACGCAGATATTGGAAGTCCAGTCAGAAAAATTCACGGACTTTATAGTGATTTGTCTGGTACCAAAAATTAAAAATTCGCATATGTCATCGGCAAAAGCTGTCCAAACCGAAGCTGTCAAAACTATAATTGCGGATTTTATAAATCCGTTTGCGTTTAAATATCGTGCATCAAAGAATATGAGCCAGGCTGCAAGTACAAAGACAAATGCTATAATGCAGCCTGCCTTCATTCCAGCAACATCGTTTGTATGACCACACACCTCAATGATTGTGAGGAAAAGCCATAAGGTATCCCACAGCATAGTGATAAGAGCTTTTTTGTCTGATAAAACATGTGGAAGCTCAATTCCTCTGATGACAAACGGAAAGAGAACAATTGATAATCCAAATATAGTTGGAACAGACCAAAGCATAAATTCATTTGAACTATACATTCTGTCAACAAAAAAGAATATCAAAAGCAGAGCAAAAACACCGCAGATTATGCATTTGGTCAGTTTTTTCTGATGTGCCATAAGTGGAACGACTGTCATTGCAGCTACAAGAAGCATAGATGCTGTTACCACCGCAAAGGTATTTAAACCACCGCCATTTGACAGGCACACTATGAAAGTGATGAGTATTGGGATAAGCAGTAGTCCGGCTATTATGACTCCGGTCTTGTAGGCAGCAGATTTTTCCTTTTTCTCATGCTGCTTTAATACACTGTCGGCCTCTTTTTTTATCATTGAATCAATAGAATCGTTTTTTAGCTCATTGTATGTATTTTGACATTTTTCACAAGTCTTAAGGTGTTTTTCAACAAGCCTTTTGCTTGAGGGACTGCATACATCGTCATAGTATAGTGGGAGTAAATCCTGAACTATATTGCAGGTTTCATCGGTTGATTGTGTAATTGGATTATTCATTTCTATCCATCCTTTCTTTGATTTTCAGTCTGGCCCTATGGTAAGTTACCCGTGCCCAGTTCTCTGTTTTTCCAAATATCATGCCTATTTGGGAGAATGGCAATTCACCAAATATTCTAAGCTGAAAGACCTCCTTGTAGGGCTCATCAAGCTCGTGCAGTATAAGATGAATCTGAAGAGCGGTATCTTTATTTTCCAAGCTTTTTACCATGTTATCGGGCTGTTTGAGCTGCTCTTCGTCAAGCTCTGTAAATTTTGTGTTTTTTCGGCATTCGTCCATTGCCAGATTTCTTGCTATGCTGCAAAGCCAGGTAAGCTCACTTGATTTGCCGGCATATGCCTTCTTTGCGGTCATGGCCTTATAAAAAGTATTCTGGGTAATTTCCTCAGCCTGATGTTGATTTTTTACAATTGTCATTACATATGAGTATACTTGCAAGTAATAGGAATTGTACAATTTCTCATAATCCAGAACTGTCACCTCCTTTGTTCATAGGTTAGACGTAGACAGGATTGTTTTGTTACAAAAATTTTAAGATTTTTAGATTATATCATAAAAAGGTAGTTATAAGGTAGGTGGAAATAAGCATATATATCATATTGATAATGAAAAATCACTTGACATACAAGCCACGAAGGTTTACTATAGTTAGCGTAAGCTAATTAAATAATTATTCTTCAGGGCAGGGTGCAATTCCCTACCGGTGGTATAGCCCACGAGCCGCAAGGCATGATTCGGTGAGATTCCGAGGCCGACAGTAAAGTCTGGATGAAAGAAGATGTGAATACATAGTTATAACAGATATCTACTCTGGAGTGTTTTGATACATTCCGGAGTTTTTTATTTCAAAATACCTTTTGACACTCATATCATAAAATGCAGCTAGCATATATTTAATTGAGAATATGGTATTTGAAATCATGATATTTGAAATTATTGGGCCCTGAACATTAATAGTTTGGGGCTTTTTTAGTGGAAAAAGAAGCAAATTCGAGATGTATGTTGTGGCATATAAAGAATATGCAGAAAGGAAACCCAATGACTGATGAACAATATATGAGAAGGGCGATTGAGCTTGCAAAGCGCGGCATGGGATATACCTCGCCAAACCCGATGGTCGGAGCTGTGATAGTAAAGGACGGCAGGATAATCGGAGAGGGCTGGCATGAGAGATACGGAGAGCTGCACGCGGAAAGAAATGCGTTAAAGCATTGTAAGGAATCGCCACAGGGAGCGGATATGTATGTGACTCTCGAGCCCTGCTGTCATCATGGCAAGCAGCCACCATGTGTGGAGGCAGTGATAGAAGCCGGTATAAAAAGAGTATATGTGGGCTCGGATGACCCGAATCCGCTTGTCGCCGGGGGCGGTATCAAAATCCTTAAAGAGCATGGGATAGAGGTTATCACGAATGTGCTCAAAGAAGAGTGCGACCGGCTGAATGAAGTATTCTTTTACTTCATACAGACCGGGCGTCCATATGTCGCTATGAAATATGCCATGACGATGGATGGAAAGATAGCCACATATTCAGGACTATCAAAGTGGATAACAGGAGAAAAAGCGAGAGAACATGTGCAAAACCTGCGCCACAGATATAAAGCCATAATGGCAGGAATAGGAACAGTGCTCGCAGACGATCCACTGCTTACTTGCAGAATCGAGGGCGGAGTAAATCCAATCCGCATAATATGCGATACGCATCTTAAGCTTCCACTGGAATCGCAGATAGTAAAGACTGCAAAGGAAGTGCCGACGATTGTTGCAGTCAGTGAGCGATATCGTGAAAACGCACAGTCAGAAGCCTTGCCTGAAACTGAAAAAGTAAGTATAGAAGAAAAAATCGGTAAATATGAAGAAAACGGAATAGAAATTCTGTATGTAGCTGAAAAAAATGGTCACATTGATTTAAATGACCTCATGCAAAAGCTCGGCGAAAGAAGCATAGACAGCATTTTGCTTGAGGGAGGCGGAATACTCAACTGGTCAGCCTTAGAGAGCGGGATTGTGAATAAGGTGTACGCCTACATTGCACCAAAGCTTTTTGGCGGAGCGAATGCAAAAACACCGATAGAGGGAATGGGAACCGACTCACCGGCACATGCCGTGATGCTTGGAAACAGTAAGGTAACAAAGCTTGGTGATGATTTCCTCATCGAGAGTGATGTTGTGAATACTTAAAAAAGAAAGGCAATATAAAATGTTCACAGGAATAGTTGAAGAAGTTGGAACAATAGATACGATTTCGCGTGGAGCAAACTCAGCAGTGCTTACAATCAGAGCTGAAAAAGTGCTCGATGGAACAAAGGTCGGAGACAGCATAGCAGTAAACGGCATCTGCCTCACAGTCACAAGGCTCATGCCACATGCGTTTACAGCGGATGTCATGCACGAGACGCTAAATCGCTCATCGCTTGCAAATGCGCTAAGAGGAGCACATGTCAATTTGGAGCGTGCGATGGCGGCAGATGGCAGATTTGGCGGACACATAGTGTCGGGACATGTTGACGGAACAGGCAGGATTGTGGAGGTCAAAAAGGATGACAATGCCATCTGGTATACAATACAGGCCGCACCACAGCTCATGCGCTATATAGTCGAGAAGGGCTCCGTCACAATCGATGGAATAAGTCTCACCGTCGCAAAGGTTGCACAGGATAATTTCTCGATATCAGCGATACCACACACTGTAAGTCAGACTGTGTTAAAGGACAGAAAAGTGGGAGCTGCCGTAAATCTGGAAACAGATATAATAGGAAAATATGTTGAGAAGCTGTTGTTTAAAGGGCAGTCGGAGGAAATAATAGGAGCACAGACAATTAAGGAAAATGCTTCACATAAATCCAGCGAAAATAAAAAACAACCGGATGGAATAACAAGAGATTTCCTGGCAAAATACGGCTTTTAACAAAACGCGCAATTGAATAGCTATAAAATCACAATAGAAAGACGAGGACATAAAAAATGAAATTCAACACAGTAGAAGAAGCACTTGATGAGCTTCGTGCAGGAAAAATAATACTTGTCACAGATGATGAGGACAGAGAGAATGAGGGCGATTTCATCTGTGCGGCAGAATTTGCCACAACAGAAAACATCAACTTTATGGCGATGCACGGCAAGGGTCTGATATGCATGCCGATGTCGCAGGAATATGTAAAGAAGCTTCGTTTTCCGCAGATGGTGCAGGAAAACACAGACAATCATGAGACAGCATTTACAGTCTCAATAGACCATGTCTCAACAACCACAGGCATTTCCGCAGCAGAGCGCTCAATCACCGCAATGAAATGTGTCTCTGATGATGCAAAACCAGAGGATTTCAGACGCCCGGGCCATATGTTTCCGCTTCTTGCAAAGAAAAACGGTGTGTTGGAAAGAAACGGACACACAGAGGCAACAGTCGATCTGTGCAGGCTCGCAGGACTAAAGGAATGTGGACTGTGCTGCGAGATAATGCGTGAGGACGGTACCATGATGCGCACAACAGAGCTTATGGAGCTTGCAAAAAAGTGGGACATCAAGTTCATCACAATAGCGGCACTTCAGGAATACAGGAAGATACATGAAAAGCTCGTTGACCGTGTCACAGAGGTAAAGCTTCCTACCAAATACGGCGAATTCAAGGCATATGGCTTCGTCAACAGATTAAACGGAGAGCATCATGTGGCACTTGTAAAGGGCGAAATCGCAGATGGAAGAGATGTGCTCTGCCGAGTACACTCTGAGTGTCTCACAGGAGATGTATTCGGCTCACAGCGCTGCGACTGTGGCCAGCAGCTTGAGGCGGCCATGAGACAGATAGACGAGGAGGGCAGAGGAATACTGCTCTATATGCGTCAGGAGGGCAGAGGCATCGGCCTGATAAATAAGCTGAAGGCCTATGAGCTTCAGGAGCAGGGAATGGACACACTCGAAGCAAATCTGGCACTTGGCTTTGCCGGAGATGAGCGCGAGTACTATATCGGAGCCCAGATATTAAGAGAGCTCGGCGTACACAGTCTGCGCCTTCTCACAAATAACCCTGACAAGGTATATCAGCTCTCAGAGTTTGGCATGGAAATCAGCGAGCGAGTGCCAATCCAGATGAGCGCCACAGCGCACGACCTGTTTTACCTGAAAACCAAGCAGAAACGCATGGGACATATACTCTCATATTAGTACACCGCATCGAGCGTTTTTGCAATGTGTGCGGGGATTCTGAATAGTAACAAATTCTAAATAGTTAATAATTGCAGATAAACTCATCTGAGTAAAAATAAAAACCATAAGGAGAACAAAAATGAACGTAATCGAAGGAAAAATGACACAGGATGGAATCAAGGTAGGAATCGTAGTAGCAAGATTCAATGAATTTATCACATCAAAGCTCTTAGGAGGAGCAAAGGACGGACTCGTAAGACACGACGTGCCGGAGGAAAACATAGACGTAGCATGGGTGCCGGGAGCATTCGAGATACCACTCATCGCAAAGAAGATGGCAAAAAGTGGAAAATACGATGCAATCATCTGCCTCGGAGCAGTAATCAGAGGCGCAACAAGCCACTATGATTATGTGTGCAACGAGGTATCAAAGGGAATCGCGTCAGTATCACTTGAGTCAGAAATCCCGGTAATGTTTGGAGTAGTCACCACCGAAAACATCGAGCAGGCAATAGAAAGAGCCGGAACAAAAGCCGGAAATAAAGGATATGACTGTGCACTCGGTGCAATCGAAATGATAAATCTCGTCAGACAAATCGGATAATATGATTAAAGGGGCAAAAGGTATCATCGATGCATGCTTGCATGTAATTCGTTGTATACCTTTTGACCCTCATATCATTATATAGAATAATAGCATAATCCCCCGAGGGTCAAATATCATCGATATTTGACCCTCGAATATTTATTATATCTGATGTATCTGAAAACTGACACATATGTTAATTTTCATCATGAGATATCGTAGTAATCCACCAAAAAATAACTTTCAAACGCAAGCTTGACAGCAAGGTGTCAAGCTTGCAACCAACCAATAACTAAAAACCGCAAATCTAAAACCGTAAATTACTGTCACAACGTAAGTGGCGTAAGCGCCGGGCATCCGGCAGCGCACACGCACTCCCGCGCAGGCGAATAGCGAAGCTGCTTAGAGACTGTAGAATTATGCCCAAGAAAAACAGAAATGCCCGGCCATGGACGGCCGGGCAAGGCGTTATGCGCCACGGACGGCGCATAAAAGCCGGTTTCGTCAAGCATAGAACCACCCTAAGGCATAATTCGTACAGTCTCTTAGCAGCGTAGCGTAGCAGGCGTGGGAGTGCATGTGTGCTGCACGGATGCCCGGCGCTTACGCCACGCCCTCCCCACAAAAAAGAAGAAAAATTTAATATCTAAAGAATTGCACGAAAAAACTGTATATAGTATAATGATAGTTCAGGAAAACGAAACGGAGGACCATGAATTTTGATAGATATACATTGCCATTTACTATACGGAGTGGACGATGGCTCAAAGTCGCTCGAGGAATCGGTAGAGATGCTCAAGATAGCCAAAAAGCAGGGCATCACAGGCATTATCCTCACACCGCACCTGCGCCATGGAATGTTTAAGCATCCGCTTGAAAAGATAGAGCGACACTATAAAAAGCTGATGCCATATGCAAAGAAGCTTGGAATAGAATTAAAGCTCGGCACAGAGTATCATGTGGCAACCGATATGATAGATGCCTTTCATGGTGGGCTGTGCCATACACTGGCAGATACACAGTATATACTCACAGAGTATTCACATTCCAGCGAATACTCGTTTGTATACAAGATGACGCGCGAAGCAATATTTGCAGGATATATACCGGTGATAGCACATGTAGAGAGATATGAGTGTCTCAGTGATATAAGCCGTATAGAGGATTTGCAGGAGCTTGGAGCGCTCATACAGGTCAATGCAGACTCAGTGCTCGGCATAGATGGCAGACACTTCAAGAGATATACAAAGAAGCTTTTGAAGGCGGGGCTTGTTGATGTAATAGCAAGCGACAGCCATGGCACAAAGGAGCGTGTCTGCAATATGAAAAAATGCTATGAGTACGTGGCAAAGAAGTTCGGTGATGACTATGCGCAGGAAATCATGCAGATCACACCGGAAAATATAATAAACGGAAGATAATAAGTTTAAATACGGGGATAAGTAATGGAGAGAGAACAGGATTTTGACAACGAGATAGAGATAGACTTAAAGGATCTGTTTCTTGAGATAATTTCATATTGGCAGTGGATAATTCTTGTTACGATAGCGACAGGTGCAGTGGCATTTGCGATAAGCAGATTTATGATTACACCTATGTATGAATCGACATCTGAGCTCTATGTACTTTCAAAGAGCACATCCATCACAAGCCTTGCGGATATCCAGACAGGCACCAGCCTGACAAATGATTACATAGTTGTAGTAAAGGGACGTCCGGTGCTGGATCAGGTCATAGAAAATCTGAATCTGAATGAGAGCTACAAGACACTTGGCGGCAGGGTGACGCTTGATAATCCGTCCAACTCGCGAGTACTCAATATCACAGTAACGGATCCCGATCCGCAGATGGCAAAGACCATAGCAGATGAGATAGCAAAGGTCGCATCAGCATATATAGCGGAAAAGATGAAGCAGGATCCGCCGACCATCATCCAGAGCGGATATGATGATGGAGGCGCGGTAAGCCCTAATATCGGCAAAAACACAGTGATAGGAGCCTTTGCGGGAGCATTTCTGTCGATTGCGGTTATAGTGGTTTCTTATCTGTTCAATGATACAATCATAGATACAGAGGATGTGGAGAAGAAGCTTGGCATGAACGTGCTTGGTACACTTCCGCTCGATGAAGCAGAGGATGACGGAGAGCATGGAAAGGGTAGAAAACATAGCAGAGACAGCCGCAGAAAGAAAAGAAAAAAGAAATCGGCTTCAGCATAAGGAAGCCTGTATCAGGAGATGGGCAGATGGAATTAGTAAAATTTGGCAAGCTAAAAGAACAAAGCTATACGATGAAGGAATCACTTCGAGCCTTGAAGACAAATATACAGTTTTGCGGGGATGATATACGCACGCTTCTTGTGACAAGCTCTGTACCAAATGAAGGCAAAAGCACCGTGGCACTTGATCTGGCGCGGTCGCTTACAGAGTCAGGAAATAGAGTGCTTTTCATAGATACCGATATGCGTAAATCAGTCCTTGCAGGGCGTCTGCGTGCCACAGCGGCAAGTGGAGGGGAGATATGCGGATTGTCACACTATCTTTCCGGTCAGAGACGTCTTGAGGAAGTGATGTATGGCACGGAAATACCGGGCCTTTTTATGATATTTGCAGGGCCGTCTGTGCCGAATCCGACAGAGATTCTCGAGAAAAAATACTTTCAGGAGCTTCTTAATTTCGGCAAGGAGCACTTTAACTACATAATTATAGACTGTGCACCGATAGGAGCTGCCATAGATGCTGCAGTTGTAGCAAAGTATTGTGACGGAGCTATAATAGTGATAGGACAGGGCATGGCGAGCGCCAGGATGATACAGAGTGTGAAAAAACAGCTCGAGGCATCGGGAGTGAGGATACTGGGCGCTGTGCTCAACAAGGTAAACAACAAGAAAAACAGCCATGTCAGTGGGTACTATGGCAATTACTACGGCAGCTATTACGGGCGGTCGGATAAAGCATGAAAAGCATCGATGTAGAGTTAGGAAAATCAAATATGCTGCCGCTTATTGCAAGCCAGCAGTTTTATGCTTCGTGGAAGGTCTTTATCAGGGAGCTTTTGCTCAATGCCATGGATGCCTGCAATGTGCGGCAGGCGCTTGAGTGGAGCTGGGGCACGGAGTTCCTTGAGATGGAGCAGGCAAGCCAGATGCGCGATGTCAGGGCCATTTATGAGCCACGCATAGACATCACGTACAGCAGTGATACAAGACTGTTTACGATAGAGGATAATGGAATAGGCATAAATGAATATGACCTGGAGCACTTTATCGCACAGATAGGGGCAAGCTATTATACAAGCACAGATTTCTTCAATCAGCAGCTGAAGTATGAGCCGTATTCTCACTATGGCATCGGGCTATGCTCGTGCTTTACAGTCTCAAAGGCTGTGCTCATCGAGTCGAAAAAGGATAAGGTCATAAACACTGCCTGGAACATAAGCAATCCGCAGGATACCGCACCGGTCATGGCAAAGTGGTTTGGAGAGAGCGGCCAGATAGAGTATGTCATATCGCAGAAAAAGACACCGGGCACACGCATCTCTATCCCCGTAAAACCATCATATGCGCCGTATATAGATCTGGACTTTATAGTAGAAACCATAAAGCACTATATGCTTACACTGCCTATACCTGTAAATATCAGGTGTGATACGAGGGAGGTATGCCTGTCACAGCCAAAGGCAAAGTGGAACTATCCGATGAATGAGCTTGTTGGCATGAATATCATACGAGTGGATAACAGCCTGCTTGAGGGCTATGTTGCCATATATCATCCAAAGCACAAGGGGTATTTTCATAAGTCCACGCTGTACCAGCAGGGAGTCCTTGTGTCAGATGCTACAGACATACTGGGGCTTGCACCATCATGGATAGACAATTTCTCGTATCAGCTCAATATCAAAAAGAGGTTTTTAAATATAAGCATATCAAGAGACGGAGCAGCCTTCGATGAAAAGCTCATAGAGCTCCGCCAGTATATAGGACAGATTATCATAGATACCTTTGGGCAGAGCCCGCTTACACTTGGCCAGTATCTGTCAGATGGCAGAAAACGGCTGGTATGTGAATACGAGGCGGAAAATGAGCTGGTAAGCAGAGCTGTACAGGTGCTTGTATATATAAAGGAGCGCGAGGTAGAGGTGCCGGTGAGGACAGTGATAAACGGATTTATCAGGCGGAAAATAAAGATAGCGTTCATGCAGAGGGCACTTTTTGCACACTATAGGGAGAACTACCCTTATGATTATGGTCAGTTTATTGACAAATACGATATCATAGTATTTGAGCAGAATATCAGAGCTTTTTGGCAGTTTATGACACCGTACATCACATCGATGGAGTATGTTATGGGTGACATGCCGGGCATCATATACACGGATGTATCGGCAGACCTAACCGTGGCAAAGACAGCAGCATCGTTTCGAAACGACTACGTGCTAAGACCGGAGTATTATGATCTGGACCCTGTATTTTGTCTGGTGTCAAATGAGCTGACAGACCCGATGGAGCTGGTGATAAATACCCACAACCGCAATGCAATGCTTTTGCAGCGCGCCGAAAAGTACAAAAAGGTAAGGATTGCGAGAGCTGTAATCATAGAAAATATCAAGCAGAGGATACTGGGCAATGCATCCAGATGGAACAGTATCATAGATTTTGGAGGCGAGCTCGTGCACCAATATGAGCTGGAAAAGCCAATGAGCCTGCAGGCACAGTGGTGCCTCGAGAGAGACTTCCCGGATGAAATCAATGCGTATATAGCAAAGACCTTTACAGACAGGGAAATCGCAGATTACGGGCTTACAAGTCTTTATTTTACAAGGAAGGACTTTATAAAGTGGTGGATGGCACCATAGGCTGTACCGCCATGACATATATTATCAAACACTTATTGAAGCATGAATAAGGAGAACATGAAAATGGAGATATTAGACTTAAACAACGAGGAAGACACAAAAACAACCGATGAGATGGAGCCAAAAAAGCCGGAGGAAAAAACATCACCTGTCAGGGAAATCCTAAGCTGGGTGGTAACAATCGCAATCGCCATTGTAGCGGCAATACTCATAAAGAACTATGTCATTATAAATGCAAATATTCCGTCAGGCTCAATGGAGAACACCATACAGATTGGAGATGACATATTTGGCTTCAGGCTCGCATATACATTTTCTGACCCAAAGAGAGGGGATATAGTCATATTCAATGCACCGGATTCGCCTTCTGAGAAATACATCAAGCGTGTAATAGGTCTGCCGGGAGAGACAGTCACCATAGAGGACGGCCGGGTGTATATAGACGGTGAGGCACTTGAGGAGGATTATCTCAAGTCAAACCAGAGCGGTGAGGATCCGTGGACAGTAAATGCGGGACCTTACGAGTTTAAGGTGCCACAGGACTCATATCTGCTGCTCGGTGACAACAGGAATGGCTCATCAGACGCAAGAGTCTGGGAGCACACATATGTGTCCAAGGACGATATACTTGCAAAAGCGATATTCAGATATTACCCGTTCGACAGATTCGGAGCGGTGAAATAAGCTGTAAATCAGGATATAAAATAAAAATAGAGGTAAAGTAAATGCCAAAGACAGAAACAGACATTGAAAAACGAAATAAATATGGCATGCTGTGCGGTATAGTCGGTATATTTTTAAACCTCATACTCTTTGCCGGCAAGCTCTTTGCAGGAATGCTTAGTGGTGCAATCTCAATCACTGCGGATGCATTCAACAACCTGTCAGATGCAGGCTCATCAATCATCACGATAGCGGGCTTCAAGATGGCGGCACAGAGAGCTGATGAGGAGCACCCATACGGACATGCGAGGATGGAGTATGTGGCTACACTGGCAGTTGCAGCAATCATACTCATCATGGGCTTTGAGCTGTTCAGGGATTCCTTTGGCAAAATCATAAAGCCGCAGGACATAGAGTTTTCATGGCTTATTGTAGCGATACTACTGGCGTCAATAGCCGTAAAATGCGTCATGGCGGTATACAATTTCTATTTTTCAAAAAAACTCGATTCATCAACACTCGAAGCGACAGGCAGGGACAGCCTGTCAGACTGTATCGCTACATCTGTAGTACTTGCAGCCACACTCATAGCGCACTTTTCAGGACTCAATCTGGATGGAATAGGCGGTGTATTTGTGTCATTGTTTATATTCTATTCAGGAATATCATCAGCCAGAGAGGCAATAGACCCGCTGCTTGGAGCAAAGCCGGAGCCGGAGTTTGTCGATAGACTTAAGGAGATGGTACTGGACTTTGACAAAGACATACTCGGCATGCATGACCTTATGGTGCATGATTATGGACCGGGACACAGGATAGTATCGTTTCATGCAGAGGTGCCGGAGGACGGAGATATGGTCGAGCTGCACGATATAGTCGATAATCTGGAGCGCAGGATAAGAAGGGAGCTGGGCTGTATAGTGACCATCCACATGGACCCGGTAGCGATAGAGGACGAGGAGGTAGCCGGACTGAAGGCCGAGGTGCTCTCCGTAATTAAAGGGCTTGATTCGCACATAAATATGCACGATTTTCGTATTATCAGAGGTGATACACATACGAATCTGGTTTTTGACATTGCAGTTCCATTCGGCTATATCACCTCAGATGATGATATATGCAATGCAATACAGGAAAATGTCAGGAAAAAGCTTGGAAAGAATTACTATACCGTGATAGAGGTAGACCGCGATAATTACATAAATATATGACATTGTAAGGGATATATATACGAGCTTCGCCGGTGGCTGTTGGGATAAAGAAACGGTGCACAATAAGATAAAAGAGGGTAAACATTATATAATTTTGTATTTAGTTACCATCAGTTCATTGATATTAGTAGGATCAATTCAGATTTTTTCAGAATTGGAAGGGTATGAAGATTTGCAAATTTATGGAGTGTTTGCAGTAATGGCTTGCTGTACATTTGTTGTAGTAACACTTATGCAGATTGTTGTTTTAAGCCAAAATGCATATATAAAAAAGTTAAATGACATGTATAGCGATGGGAAGGATTGCTGATTCGAAGTAGTTATTTACCAAGATATTTTTACTTCAGCATTTTTATTATAAGCCGGGGCGTTTTGCTTATGTGTGATAAAGAAGTAATAGAAGTGTAAAAAATTTTGCCTTTCCTATCCGATACTTGCCTTTGATATCGGATAGGGCGGGCGGTCATTCGGGCAAGTCCACTTTGCCGACGAAAGAATAGTAAATCTCAATATCCTGTCTGCGTGTGCCGTTTTCATCGTAGCTGCACTCATGCACAACGATTTTCTCTACAAACTCACGCAAGAGGGTGTGGGTCAGTTCTTCAAAGTTCATGTGCTTGCGGACAATGTTCATAAACTTTTCTGCGTTTACGGTAGCGTCCTGTGCTTTGGAAAGCTCCGCCTGTATTCTGGCAACACGCTCTTTCAATTCCTGCTGTTCGGCTTCATAGTCTGCCGAAAGCTCCGTGAAACGCTCGTCAGAAATGCGACCGCTTACGCTGTCCTCATACAGCCGCTTGAAAATAGCGGAAAGTTCACCGATACGCTTTTCGGCAGCTTCCAGTTCCTTTTTCTTGGCGGCGTTCCGGCGTTTGCCGCCGTCCTCGTTCTGCTCGATCAGCAGCTTCATAAACCGGGCTTCATGCTTTGCCGCATAGTTCGTCACTTTCCGTAGATTGGAGAGAACGCCCGCAGTCAAAAGGTCGGTGCGGATAAAATGTGCGGTGCAGTCATGGGTGCGCTTCTTGTAGTTCCCGCAGATATAGCAGTCCTGTTTCCGCTTATCGGTCTGGTAACGCTGCTGATACATGACGCTGCCGCAGTCCGCGCAAAAGAGCATACCAGAGAACAAGCCCACTTCATCATAGCGGTTCGGTCGCTTGCGCTGTTTGCGTAATTCCTGCACACGCTCCCATGTCTGGGTGTCGATGATAGGCTCATGGTGGTTCTCGAAAATTGCCTGTTTCTCAATGGGATTTTCTATGCTGTGCTTGGTCTTGTAGGACGGTTTCTCCGTCTTGAAGTTCACCAAACAGCCCATGTACTCCCGGTTTTCAAGGATATGCACCACGGTATTTGTCGCCCATTTGCACTCATAGCCGGGGTGATAGCGGCGTGTGCTGCCCGTCCTGCGGTATTCCAGCGTTCCCGGCGTTGGGATTTCCTGCTCGGTCAGCATACGGGCTATCTTGGTCGGACCGTTCCCGGCAA
>ERZ773210.386-NODE-386-length-52397-cov-9.979596_pt1 | contig 52397 bp, 44 predicted proteins | sample MGYA00580528_ERZ773210 | MGnify/ENA primary metagenome ERZ773210 (study PRJEB29015, sample SAMEA2737769) | human gut metagenome | biome: human gut; feature: human-associated habitat; material: faeces | place: China | collected 2012 ...
CTACTTATACCGAGACCGGTATCAAGACCTTCAAGTGCAAGGAATGCGATGAGACGCGCACCGAGGAAATCCCGTCTCTCGATAAGACATATCATATCAAGAGCGTTGTTGCTCCGACCTGCACCGCTGAGGGGTATACCATCTATGAGTGCAACGAAGTCCCCGGTTTTACCTACAAGGGCGATTACAAGGCAAAGCTGCCGCATGCCTACGATGCCGGTAAGGTCACAAAGCCTGCTACCATCTACGAGAAGGGTACGAAGACCTTTACCTGCACTTCCTGCGGTGCTACATACACGGAAGATATCCCGGTAGTCGAAAAGACCTGGCATAAGGGCAATACGGTAGCGCCTACCTGCACAGAGAAGGGCTATACCATCTACATCTGCGACCAAGATTCCGCTCTGACCGAAAAACGCGATTATACGAATGCACTGGGGCATGCCTGGGATACCGGTACAGTTACGACAGCAGCGACCTGTACGACAGCTGGTGTTAAGACCTATACCTGCACCCGTAATGGCTGCAATGAGACTAAGACCGAGGAAATCCCGGCTCTGGGCCATAAGTGGGATGATGGTACTGTCACCGTACCCGCTACCTGTGAGGGTGTCGGCGAGAAGACCTACAAATGCCAGAATGCCGGTTGTACGGAGATGAAGACCGAGGAAATCCCGGCTCTGGGTCATAAGTGGGATGATGGCACTGTCACCAAGGCTCCTACCTGCACCGAGGATGGTGTTAAGACCTTCACTTGCCTGAATGATAAGAACCACACCTACATAGAACCTGTTCCTGCGACGGGACACGCTTGGGACGAAGGCGTTGTAACGAAGAAACCGACCTACGAAGAAGACGGCGAGCGCACCTACACCTGCCAGAATGACAAGACCCATGTACATACGGAAGTAATTCCTGCATTGGGCTATACCTTCACGGAAACAATCGTGCCTCCTACTTGCACCGAGGACGGTTACACGCTGCATACCTGCAATGAGAATCCCGCAAAGACCTATCAGGATACGCCTGTTGCTGCGTTGGGCCATCAGTATAAGGAAGTCACTACTCCCGCTACCTGTGGCGCTCCTGGCAGCGTAGACAATGTCTGTGAGCGCTGCAACGATAAGCAGCATGTGAGTGACACTCCTGCTACCGGCGAGCATCAGTGGAATGAAGGCGTTGTAACGAAGGAGCCGACCGCTACTGAGACCGGCATCAAGACCTTTACCTGCACTGTCTGTAGCGCAACAAAGACCGAAGATATCGTCAAGGTACATACCCACGATTACACGCGCCTTGGCGAAATCGTCAAGGAGTCCTCTTGTGAGACCGAGGGCGAGCGTTGGGTGTACTGCAACTACGAGGGCTGCAACGAAAGAGTCTTGAAGCCTATGGCAGCTATCGGCAGCCATGATTGGGACTTTGCAAATGCCGAGTGTCTGAAAAAGGCTACCTGCACCGAGCAGGGCACTATGCTGATGCACTGCAAGCGTGACGCTTCTCATACCATGACTTACTCCTACGGTGGCACGGGTCATGTCTGGGACGAAGGCACTATCACCACGCAGCCTACCTATGATGAGTATGGCGTCAAGACTCTGCATTGCAAGAACTGCGATGCGACCAAGACCGAAAAGGTCCTGCCCACCAAGTACACCTTCACCGTTACCGTTGTTCTGCCGACTTGTACCGAGGACGGCTACACGATGCATAAGTGCAATCAGGACGACAGCTTCTCTTACAAGGACAACATTGTACACTCCACCGGTCATCGTGCCGCGAAGCGTGTTATCGAGCCCACTTGTAAGGAAGAGGGTCGCACCGAAATATACTGCAAAGTCTGCGGTGATGTGAGCAGCACTTTCGATTTCACGCCCAAGAAAGGCCACACTTGGGATAACGGTGTCGTGACTACTGAGCCCACGGCTGAAAAAGAAGGCGTCAAGACCTACACCTGCACGGTTTGTCAGGAAACGAAGACTGAGCCTATCCCGCGCCTGAACAGCAGCGGCAAGTAAGCTGCAAGCCCACAAAAAGCACAAGAAAACACAAAGAGGAGCGTCTGCTTTGGCGGACGCTCCTTTTGCTTTGACTGAAAAACCGCATAAGTGCTCTTGAAAATCTTTTTGACATTGTTTGTCGCACTTGGTAGAATGATGACAGAAAAGAAAGAATGCAAATCCTATGGGGAGGTTTCGGGTATGCTGCAGATTGCAATTATCGAAGACGAAGCAGATTTGGCTCAGCAGACAAAGGATAATGTTGTTCGCTATCTTAATGAGCATGGACTCGAAGGCAATATCGCGGTGTTTAACGATGGCATGGATATTGCAGAGAACTACAAACCTATATGGGATATTCTGCTGTTGGATATTGAAATGCCGCTACTAGACGGTATGAGTGCTGCTCAGAAAATCAGAGAACTAGATGCGACTGTCGTTATGATTTTTATTACCAGAATGGCAAAGTATGCCATTAAGGGTTATGAAGTCGATGCACTGGATTTTATTCTAAAGCCAATCACCTATGCGCAGCTTTCTATGAAACTGCCTCGCGCCATTGAACGAGCCTCTCAAAGGCAGAAGCATCATCTTTTTGTTACGGTAAATGGAGAAAAGCAGCGAATTGAGAGTTCGGCAATCTACTACATTGAGGTGCGGGGGCATTGGCTGTATCTGCATCTGCATAATCAAACCCTGGAGGTTTCCGGTAGTTTGCAAGAAATTGAAGACCGCCTTAAAGACCAGCAGTTTTCGAGATGCAGCAACAGCTACTTGGTAAATCTTCGACATGTGGATGCTGTAAAAAAAGACTCTATTGTTGTCGGCGCAAACACACTTCCCCTTAGTCGAGGTCGAAGAAATACATTTCTCAGCGGCCTGGCAAATTCTGTGACGGGAGGAAATATGAAGTGAATTTGCTGCAAGATATCTTCAGAATTTTGCATCAACCGGTTCAGTTATTGATTGCAGCACTCATGTTTGCTTACAAAGAACCAAAAAGAAAGTTTTGGCTGATTCGTGCTGTACTGGCAGCAATCTTAGGATTTTTGGTTTTGAAGCTTTGCATGACCGCATCACCAGAAATCTTTTTGAATAACTTTTTGGCTTCTTTGGTATGGAGCATAGGCAGTTTTCTTATCCTGCTTTCTATAGAATACTCGATGTTTTATGTAGAACTCAAAATGGCTGCTTATTTCACTACATTAGCTTACCTCACTCAGCATGTCGCTTTTTGTGCGTGGGATGCTATTCAGCCCGGAGCAGGTTATAATGAACCTCATTACTGCTCCCTCAAAGACATAGTAGTAGATACCTTCATTCCCTTTGCTGTATTTGCATTGGTATATGTCGTGATATATCTCTTGATTGCACGACCTATGGTTAAACATGGGTATGCTTCGGTGAGCGTCGGGTATTCTTTTACGACAATGATAGCGGTCCTACTGATATCTATTGTGTTTAGTGCGGTTGTTCAGACCAGCTTTCAGCACCAGAATTACCTGTATCGGTGCTGCAGGATATATTCGATGATATGCTGTGTTCTGATATTGTGGCAGCAGGTGAGTTTTCAAAACAAATTGGCGCAGCAAGAGGAGCTATCCCTTCAAAAGCAGTTGTGGATGCGCCATCAAGCGCAATATGAACGAGCATCGGATAGTGTGAAACTTATCAATCATAAATGCCATGCACTGAAATGCCAGCTGTCAGAGTTGAAGAAGCTTGTGGCACAAACAGGTAATGCACCGGAAAATACAGTTCTTCAAGAAATCGAAAACTCAGTATCGGTATATGACTCTATCATTGAGACAGGAAACGAAATTTTGGACACGATACTGACCGAAAAGAGCCTGTTGTGCGCTGCGAATGATATTACCTTTACCTGTGTTGCCGATGGAAAGGCAGTTGGTTTTTTAGAGGCGGTTGACCTGTTTTCAATGATAGGAAACGCTCTGGACAATGCAGAGGAAGCCGTTCGTAAGCTTGAGGACCACGACGAGCGTGCGATTTCCGTATGCATCTTCTCGAGACATGGCATTGCCATCCTTCAAGTGGAGAACTTCTACGAGGGAGACTTGCGTTTTGTTGACGGCCTGCCCGTTACGACAAAAGGAGACCCGAACTATCATGGGTTTGGTTTAAAGAGCATCCGGAGTACAGCGGAGAAATATGGCGGTACGGTTTCCGTCCAAGCGGAGGACGGGCTGTTCCTGCTTCGTGTGGCACTGCCTGTTGAAACTGAATAAGCAATACCTGATTGCCGGGGAAACCCCGGCAATTTTCTTTTTTGTGCAGAGTAGGAACAAAAAACGACCACTTAGGAAATACGACCTCCTTTTTTTACAGTTTCAGGTATAATGCAGACAAATGACCGAGTCCGGTCAATCAGAAGGAGGAATTCAAATGTCAAACACTGCCCATGCAAAACAAGTACGCAAGCCGAAGAAATTGCCATTTGTCATAATGTGCATTCTGAGTGCTATTGTTGCGGTACTGAATGTACTGCTTTGCGTGCTTGTTCCGAAATACTACACAACCATCAATAGTTTCCTATACAAGGGACCGGATGCGGATAAGGTGGCTGCTTTCCGTCAGGCTTCTGCGGATATGACGCAGAAGGTCGAAAGCGAAGGTATTGTCATGCTGGAAAATAAGAACCAGACTTTGCCTCTCGCTTCCGGAAGCAAAATCAATCTCTTTGGTTATGGCTCTCGTGACACTGTCTATGGCGGCTCCGGTTCCGGTTCCGGTGACAGCAGCAATAACATTACCTTGGAGCAGGGCTTGACTAACGCTGGATTCTCGGTCAATCCAGAACTGGTTTCTTTCTATAACGACCATTTTGTTGAGCGTACCGGTGTCGGTTTCACCGGCAACAACTTTGACATTAACGAACCTGCTGTCAATGAATACTCTGACGAGATGATTGCAAATGCAAAGGCTTATTCGGATGTGGCCGTGTTTGTAGTGTCTCGTCTCGGCGGTGAAGGTGCAGACCTTCCCATGGATATGGACCCGAATGCAACAACGCATATTGTTTCTTCCGGTAAGGACATTGAGCAGGTTGTAAAAGGCGGTGACGCCGGTAAGCACTACCTGGAACTGCAGAGTGTTGAGCAGCAGGTTCTGGATATGCTGAAGGAGAACTTCGGCACGGTAGTTGTTCTGGTCAACTCCACAAATGCCATGGAACTCGGTTTCCTCGAGGACGAGGGCGTGGATGCGGCACTCTGGATTGGATGCCTGGGTTCTACCGGTGCAAATGCTGTCGGTGAAGTATTAAGCGGCGTAGTGAATCCTTCCGGTCGCACTACCGATACATTCGCCTATGCGGTTGAGAGCGCTCCCAGCTATTATAGCATTGGCGCTTATAACTATACAAACTGTGAGTGGGTAAACACCAGCCCCATCGGCGGCGGTGCTGCTCCGGACTTCTACCATTATGTCGATTATATCGAGGGTATCTATGTAGGCTATCGATACTATGAAACAGCCGCTGAGGATGGATTCATTGACTACGACGCCACGGTTCAGTATCCTTTCGGCTACGGTCTTTCTTATACGGACTTTGAAGAAAGCATCTCTGATTTCTCGTTTGACGGCAACAATGTGACCATGACGGTCAATGTGAAGAATAACGGCTCTGTTGCCGGTAAAGATGTAGTAGAGGTCTACTACTCTGCACCGTATACTGAGGGCGGAATCGAGAAGAGTTCTGTCGTTCTCGGAGCCTTTGGCAAGACTGGAATGATTGAACCCGGTCAGAACGAATCTGTGACTTTGACTTTCACTGCTGAGGATATGGCGTCTTACGACTATACCGGCGTGAAAGCAAAGGGCGGTGCCTATGTTCTCGAAGCGGGCGAATATACTGTCAGCCTGCGCAGCGACAGTCACACGGTCATTGATTCTCGGACTCTTACCATCGACAAGGATAGAATCTACAACGACTCTAACGATGGTGCCCGCTCTACTGACGATGTCGCAGCAACCAATCAGTTTGACTATGCTTCTTTTGGCGAATGCACAAGCTATGTGAGCCGTGCCGATTGGGAGGGAACTTTCCCCAAAGAGCGAGCCGCTGCGAGCCGTGAAGCCGGTGCTGCCGCTCTGGACGCAATCAACAATACATCCAACGGTCTTGTTGACACAGCCGAAGACATTGCCGTTGTAAATCATGACCTGAAGATTGAAGATATGAAGGGTCTTGCTTATGATGACCCGAAATGGAATGATTTTCTGGAGCAGATTCCGGTCAGTGAGATGGTTAATCTGGTTTCCAACGGCGGCTGGGCAACACAGGAAGTTCCGTCTGTAGGCAAACTGGGCTATACTGAAGTTGACGGTCCCAACGGTATCAACAACATTATGGCAGGCTCTACCGGCAATCAATTCTGCGCACAGTCCGTTCTGGCATGCAGCTGGAATACTGAGCTGGCATACGATATGGGCGAAACCTTCGCGCAAGAAGCGGTAGCTATGAAAATCGCTGCTCTGTATGCCCCGGCTATGAACATTCATCGCAGCCCGTTCAGCGGCCGTAACTACGAGTATTATTCTGAGGATGGTCTGCACTCCGGTAAAATGGCTGCTGCTGAAACGCAGGGTATCCAGTCTCAGGGTGTTACGACCTACTGCAAGCACTTTGCTGTCAATGACCAAGAGAGCAACCGCGATTCCGGTGGTCTACTGACTTGGGTGAACGAGCAGGCAATGCGTGAAATCTATATCAAGCCCTTTGAGATTGCCGTTAAGGAAGGCGGCACACGCGGAATCATGTCCTCCTTCAACCGTATCGGTGAAATCTGTGCTGCTGAAAATGCTGATTTGCTCACTACTGTCCTGCGCAACGAATGGGGCTTCCGTGGCACTGTCATTACCGACTGCATCCTTCAGCTGTCCTATATCAACATTGACCGCGCAATCGCAGCAGGCAATGACTTGATTCTGTCTTTGATGAATATGCAGGCTCCGAGTGAGGCAGTCACCAATTCTCCTGCCGGTCATCAGGTCCTTCGCACTGCTACGCATAATATCCTTTATACCTCTGCTAATAGCATTGGTCAGGAAGTCAGCGCTATCCCGGTTCCGTACTGGCTGTATATCACGGTTGCGGTTGTCGATGCTGGCCTCATCGCTCTGTGCGTGTTCTACTTTGTCCGCCGCCGCAAGAATGTTAAGCGTTGGAAAGAGCAGAATTCTGTGCAGGCTTAATATGGAGGAGCAGAATGGAGTTTTGGAATCGATTTGCAGCCAAACACCCTGAAACCGCAAAATGGGTACGAGAAGGCGGACTGTTTGTCATCGTATCGAATCTCATTACGGTTTTCAAGTATCTGCTCTTGCAGTTCTTACCGAAAGCATTTGCAAGTTTGCCGGTAGTTGATTTCGGCTGGCCGGGTATTCCTGTTACGCTGTTTGGAGAAACCTTTCAGTGGAATATTCTTGGCTACGATGCAGCCCACGGTGGTTTACCGTATTTCTGTGCATACATGATTGCTATGGTCATTGGTGAGTGCATCAACTTCCCGATTCAGCGAAATTTCGTGTTCCGAAGCAAAGGAAATCTGGGAAAGCAGATTGCGGGATATGTGGTCGCATTCTGCATCATTACCTGCATTGTCAACTCAATCAACTGCGTGTGGGTCGCTGTTGCAGGTCTGGTTGTTCCTGATTTCATCTACAACATTGGCACGACCGTGCTAAACGGCGGCGTATCTATGGTCATCTTCTTCTTCGTGAATAAAATGCTGTTTCCGGCCGCAAAAGATTAAGCATGGACAGCAAAAGACCGCCATGACAAAATTCATTTTCTGACATTCTCTTCATTAGCGTTTTTCCTCAGAAAAGGCCGCTGTGCATGCATGGCGGCTTTTTCATTGCACAAAAAGAAAAGCAGCACTCTGTTTTTGAGCGCTGCAAATCATTCAATCTTTATAAATGATGAGAAATTGTTCTCGTGAAGAAAGATTTAATCTGGAAGATTGATTAGAAGATTTGAGTAAAATATCTCGGGTAAAAGTTTGCATATAAGATTTGCGTATAGAATGGACTTACTTGCGTCGATATGCTATAATAACATCAAAATATCCCCCGAAAGGATATCGATTATATGGCTAAGAAGAATACGGAACGCGGGTTTACACTTGTCGAACTTATTGTTGTACTGGTGATTCTGGCAATTCTTGCGGCACTGCTGATTCCGGCATTGACCGGGTACATTGACAAAGCCAGAAAAAGTCAGGTTGTAGCAGAAACGCGAGCGTTGACACAGGCTGTGCAGACGGAGATGTCTACGATATACGCGCTCAATGACGAGTTCCAAAGACAAAAGACTATTGGCAAGAACTTGACGATTGCGTCAAAAGATGGCAAATATGGAGATGCCAACGGGCAACTAGATAACAAGCTCAAAGAACGCTATGCTGAAATAATTCACCTTTCGGAAGTGCCGATTTTGGAAGAGGAACTTGAATCCACTACAGGTAAATCCTCCTTCTTTGCTATCATAAATAAGAAGGGTGCTGTTCAGTGGACAGTTTACAATAACGGAAAAGGTTATATCGGAATATATTGTGGCGATGATGGAAAAACTGATGTATTTAAAGAAAGCAAAGTAAAAGGGTATGCTTACTATGGCTATTATCTTGGAAAAATCGTTTACTGTATAAATGAAAACGACCCTACTTGGACGAAAAATACGGTTTATAACTGGATGGGAATCGAATGATTTGCCCTGCCTACGCATAAATCAAACGCAAAGCAGTTCACAAACAAAGCAAATACACACTAAAAAGCAAGAGCCCTCGGAGAAATCCGGGGGCTCATTTCTATTATCAAGGTGTAAGGATAATCGAAAGCTGGAGTTACAAACAGCATGCGTTTTGCATTACAATGTCAACCCTCTACACCAACACAGAAATTGGTATAGAGGAATTTTTTCTTCTAAATACTTGACAATATCAGAATGTGCGGCCTCTTTGCTTACCGAAGTAAGCAAAGAGGCCCTTGTAGTTAAAAAGTAATATTGCGAATAGAAGAACCTAATATGCGCTTACAAAAGCACGAACTTCTTGTACCGAAAGAGGTATGAAGTGTTCGTGCTTTTCTTCGTTTTTGCAAGAGCTATCCGGCATGATCTGTTCGGCTTTCCCATTGTGGCTTGTTCACATTATCCATCAAGTATAATTGATTGCGTCGATGAAATGAGGGCGGGAATAAAAGCTTGAAATAAATACTGGAATATAATTCTATTGGAATTTCAACAAAGTTCGACAGAAAAAGAGTGAAAACACGTTGAAATGGTTTGCTTGAAGGTTGTATTATAACTAATACAGATAAATGTAGTATGATACGAATCATTCGACTGGATGCGGATAGTAAAATAAATACAGTCAATATGATGGCCACCTAAGAAGTCTTTTTGGCTTCTCTGGTGGCCTTCTTTATAAACCACATGCGGGAATTGTGAAATTTATATTTATGATTCCCAAATCACCTAAGCGACGCAATCCATTGTAACTGAGGGGATAGGTGATTTTGTGGTGAAACTGCTTAGTTGCGCTCGGAGCAGGGGACCTCCTAGATGTGATTTGACCGAAACAATTCAAATCGCCATAGGAGGTCAAAATGACTGAATTAGAAATGTATGAACTTTGGCTCACTCTTCGTGAATGGGCCAATTATAATCAGCTTAACCAGACGATAGAAAAGAACTGGCTTAGTAATTCGTTCAACAGCCATATCCTTGATTTGTTAGACAAAGAGGAAATCAAATACAGGTCGGAGAAACGTCTCCTTGAATATAGGAACAAGGGGAAAAGGCGACTTGCTGGTAATGCAAATCAGCCGATTGTTATCAATATTGATGATGTGGCTGATGTCATTGATGTTCGTGCGGAAGATGAATTCGCTCGAGTAGAGCTTCTGGTATCATTGAAGCAGGAATTGGAAAGGCTTTCACCCAGAGAGCTAATGATTATTCGTACTTATTTGGATTATCCTATAGAGGTTGTGGCGAGAAAGCTTAAGGTTAGACCCAACACGATTTCTAAGGCACGAAGAAAAATTGCAAGAGAATTGAGAAAGAAGCTGGTTTGAGATGAAAAGGGAAGAACTGTGGACGCCATCTGCAAGGCGGTTTGAATGCCTGCTCAAGGCTGCGCAGAATGGCGACTATAACGCATACATGAGTTTGATGGCGAGGTTTTTTAAGGTAATGGATGACAAGGCAAGGAATAACTACTTGCGCGATTACGAGATGTTTACGGCACTGGTTGAACGGGTCTCAGAAGGAATCTTTGGTTTCAGTTCTGAAGATGCGTATCAGCGTGAATTGAACAAGGAAAAACACCCGTCAAAGAAGCGGAAGAAGTTCGGACGCAGGTGATGATCTGAGCGTTAGTAGTTAATATTGATTCAAATGAAAACAGATTGCTGCAAGCGCAGCAATCTGTTTTTATTTGAATTGGTATCGTTTTAAGCAAAATATGAATCGTGTATCAATTGACAGTTACATATAACAATCTATCGAATTTTAGCTTCATTCACCTTATGAACAAGGGTGTATTTGTAAAATGTGCTGAATTTGTGTACTTGTATAATTAAAGTGAATCCGATTTGTTGATAAATGTCGAATTGTGTGCTATTATATCAATACATATATTGGCAAAATATTGCGTTGGTAGACTGCTGAATTGTGCTAAGGATTTTCCATGAGTAATTTGTGGGAATACCTTTTGCGGCTCAAAACGGCTTTCCCTGATTTCAATTGCAATATGGAAAATAATATGTGTGCAAAGAAGAACGAGGAGTAAGAACATGACAAGGTTTAGGCATGACTTGATTTTGCGGATGATAAAGCTTTTAGATGCTGTACTTGTGACAATACCATTTGCAATGTGCTGGTATCTATACTATGCTAAGCGCGTTGCATCGCCGTACTATGCAAAGGGCGATTACCTGGTCGTGGCACTGTTCTTTGTGCTGTTCATCATCTTTGGACGCGTATATGACGCCTTTCTGATGTCGATGCAGCGTATCTCCGAAATTATCTACGAGCAATTTTTGGCGGCTGCGGTCAGCGACTTTATCATGTACATTGTGATTTGGCTACTGTCCAAGCACCTGCCCAACATTCTTCCTGGCGTGGCAGCTCTTGTGGGGCAGGTTATTATGGCCTCAATTTGGGCTTATAACGCTCACCACGCCTACTTTAAAACCTTCCCGCCGCAGGCCACAGCTGTTATTTATGATACCAGACGCGGTATGGAGCAGCTGATTGGTAAGTACGGTCTAGATGCCAAGTACAAAGTGGTCTCCACAGCTACGGCGGGGGAGTGCATCGAGAATCTTTCCATGCTGGACGGCATCAACACAGTGTTTTTGAGCGGCATCCACAGCCATGACCGGAATATTATTCTGAAATACTGTGTAGAAAACAACATTACTGTATTTGTTGTCCCGCGCATCGGTGACACCATTATGTCCGGTGCACATCACATGCACATGTTCCACTTGCCGATGCTTCGTGTTGGCCGGTATAATCCTCAGCCGGAGTACCTGTTTGTAAAACGACTACTGGATATTGTCATTTCTGCTATTGCGCTTGTGATTTTGAGTCCGATTTTCCTTGTAACGGCTATTGCCATCAAAGCAACGGATCACGGCCCAGTCTTTTACAAGCAAATTCGTTTAACGAAGGATGGCAAAGAATTCGGTATTCTCAAATTCAGAAGCATGCGGGTCGATGCTGAAAAGGACGGCGTCGCTCGTCTTTCCAGCGGCGAAAACGATGATCGCATCACGCCCGTTGGCAAAATCATTCGTGCTTGCCGCGTTGATGAATTGCCACAGCTTATAAATATCTTGAAGGGTGACTTGAGCATCGTTGGCCCCCGTCCGGAGCGCCCTGAGATTGCTGCTCAGTATTGCGAAGAAATGCCAGAGTTCGCACTGCGCCTGCAGGCTAAGGCTGGCCTGACTGGTTATGCACAGGTTTATGGCAAGTACAATACTACTCCTTACGACAAACTGACTATGGATTTAATGTACATAGCGCATCCGAGTATTGTAGAGGATTTCAAGATTATGTTTGCCACTGTAAAAATCCTGTTTATGCCTGAAAGCACCGAGGGAGTTTCCGAGGGTCAGACCACCACAATGAGTGGAGAAAACCATTGATTTACCGCGATTTTCGATGACTTTTGAAGGCTGAAAATTGACACTTTTCCAGAATGTGCTGTCAGGAATAAACAAGGGGTTTCGATGACAATATCATCGAAACTTTTAACCCGGTCATGGAGATGCTATCAGGCACAAATACGAGGACTCCCAGTGAAAAGGCAGGGTGCTATCTGGAATAAACTGAAGAGCTTCCATAGCGATATGAGTGTTTTCAGGCATAAATACATGGATTCCCGGAGCGAGATGATGGTGTCATCAGGAATAAAGACAAGGGCTTTGATGGCGTTATGAGTGAGTGGTGCAAAGGGTCTACATAATTTTGACACATAGTAGAGCTTTATAAGGAATAAACGGCTCAGACTCTTTGAGATGAGTCTGGGCTGTAATCTTTGATATGCGGAGAGAGGAAGAAGAAAAGATGGACGCAAACAAGTATGAAAACTACTCGGTTTTGATGTCAGTATACTTTAAGGAAAAACCGGAGTACTTGAAGACGAGTATTGAAAGCATGATGAACCAAACAATGCCGACGAATGACTTTGTACTTATTTGCGATGGTTCTTTAACGCCAGAGCTGGATGCGACTATTGCAGAGCTGCAACAGAAGTATGGCGAAACAATTCGCACAGTTAGATTTGAGAAGAACGGCGGTTTAGGTCATGCCTTGCAGGTTGGCGTGAAAGAGTGCCGCAATGATCTGATTGCTCGAATGGATAGCGATGATATTAGCCGGCCTTACCGTTGTGAGAAAGAACTTGAAGTATTTGCGGCCCATCCGGAACTTAGTATTGTTGGCAGTGTTATTGAGGAGTTTTCTACAACCCCAGAAGTCATAGATGCAAAGCGTGTTGTGCCTGAAACTAGCGATGAAATTGTAGCCTTTTCTAAGAAAAGGAATCCCTTTAACCACCCATCTGTAATGTATCGCAAGAAAGACGTTTTGAAAGCAGGAAATTATTCTGATGTCCGATATATGCAGGACTACTATCTGTGGATCGATATGCTGATTGCAGGCATGAAAGGGTATAACATTCAGGAACCATTGGTATGGATGCGAGCTGACAGTAACCTGTTTAAGCGGCGTTCGGGAAAGCTTTATGTCGAAATTCAGGTCAATCTTTTTAAGAAAATGTATAAAGCTGGATACATTACATACCCACAGTACTTAAAGTCTTCGGCAATTCGAGTTTGTTCGGCCTCTGCTCCTAATTGGCTGCGGCAGTTCATGTTTAAAAAAGTGTTGAGAAAGTAAGGAAAATATGACGGATAAAAAGCGTTAGACATTATATAAAGTGATATTGAGATGACCGGAGATAACAAGGATACATACCGGAAGAAGAGGAATGGATTGTGACGAATCAGAATACTAGAAATCAATTTGTTGACATTATGCGTGGCATAGCGATGCTTCTAGTTGTTTTGGGGCATACCATGACTGGATGTACCGTTGATTCGCAGAAAAGTTTTCTTTTCAACATCATCTGGTCATTACAGATGCCGTTGTTCATCTTAATTAGCGGCTATGTGACAAAGTATAGCCGCCCAATCTCTGACGGCAAGGAACTGTGGAAATATGTGAAGCGCAGAACGGTTGCCTATATGCTGCCCTGGGCTGTATGGAGCTTTTTAGTTAGAGGCATCATCTTCGGAGAGAATAGTTTCTTAAATGTTAAGCATCTCCTGTGGAATATGGATTCAGGCTATTGGTTCCTCGCAACGATTTGGACGATTAGCATGATTTTCGGCGTGGCGTCCTTCGGTGCAGAGCGGGTGAGCAAAGAAAACCTGCTGAAGAAGCAGACCGTACTTTTGGGGTGCTACGTAGTGGGGATGGTTCTGCTGGTGGGAATTGGCGCAATTTTAGGGCTTTCGTTCTTTGCAATCAAATTGACGCTCTATTATATGCCTTTCTACTATGCAGGGTTCTTGTATGGTCAGTTTGATGACAGGATGAAGGAATCCGATACAGGCAAAAAGATGATTGATAGTATAGTTGCAATCTGCTTTGTAATGTGGATGTTCATCATTCTTAGATTTCCGCTTTATGAGATGTCGGATGGCGGTGCTGCGATTATCTTGCGTGCGGCCACATCGCTGGCTGGGTGTATTGCTGTATGTGGACTCTGCAAGGGAATCTTCTCCAGTAAAATCGGGGGGGGGTACTCTTGCATGGGTCGGAGAGCACTCGTTGGAAGTGTACCTCACACACTACCTGCTTCTCAGCTTGATCAAGCTGGACGAGGCACCAATTCTATACAGTCCAGTGGGGCTAGGCATGGTTTTGGCCAATTATGTGATTACGGTAGCACTTACTGTGATGGCAATAGTGATGATAAACAAAAATGCCGTTCTGAGATTTGTGTTAACCGGAAAGAAAAAGTAAGCAAATTTTTTCTTTGGGCAGGAAAACAAAGCTTGGAAATTTACATGATGCACGGCCTGCTTCTCAATATCTTCAAAAGCAGTGTTGCAATCCAATTTAGCAGTATTGAAGGGTATTTACTAACTGCCGGAAACTTCGCCCTGACAGTAGGGCTGTGTGCAGTGGTTATCCGTCTGCTCGATCAAAATGCCGTACTCAAGAAAGTATTAAATATTCGATAAAAGTTCAAAGGAGAAACGATATGCATCCCAGAGTGCTGATCGTAGGAACGGTTCCTTATAACACAAAATCAACGTCACGCGCTTTTGATGCGTACTTTCACTATTGGGAGAAAGAGAATATTGCACAGATATTCTCTAATACAAAGAAGCCGTGCAAGGGGCATTGCGAGACGCTTTTCCAGATTACGGATCATCGTGTGTTGCAGCGGTGGATGGGGAAGAAAGTCGATACTGGCGTGATTTATCATTATGATGAGCTTGACACCGAGTGGAAAGACAATGATTTGGAACTCGGAAATGCAAAAGCAGAAGCTGCCTACAAGTTCGGTGGAAAGCATACGCCTCTTACGCATTTGCTCAGGGGAATCCTCTGGCGTAAGAGATTCTGGTGCACGGAGAAGCTAAATAATTGGCTAGATGACTTCAAACCAGAATGCGTTTTTCTGGCTTTTTCGGACGACTATTTTATTCCACAGATTGCAATGTATGTCGCCAAGAGGTATAACGTGCCAATTGTTTCCTGCATTGGCGATGACTACTATTTCAATGTGGAAAAAACGCTTAATCCGATCTATCACCTTTATAAATCGACCTACAAAAAATTGATTGATAAAGTTCTGGCTTGGCCGGGTAGTGCAATTTACATCAGCGACAAGATTCGGGATAAGTATAATTCGGAATTTGGCTTGGATGGCGAAACGGTTTATTTGACTTCTACGGTTCAGCGTAAACCGTTCAGCGTAATTAATAAGAAAAATCCTGTTATTACCTATTTTGGAAATATAAGATTAGGGCGTAACAACTCACTGAATGATATTGGATTTGCACTGGGTGGAATTAGTCCTAACTATAAATTAGAGGTTTACTCTAATGAGATAGATGAACGTATCTACTCCGTTTTTAAGGAAAATCCGAATGTTAAATACATGGGCTCTGTGCCGTACAAACAAGTCCAAAAACGTATGGCGGAAAGTGACATAACTGTTATTGTAGAGGGATTCGAGGAAAAGGACATCAACCTTTCTCGATATTCACTCTCTACGAAGGCAGCGGATGCGTTAGCGAGCGGCGCATCCATTCTTACATACGGCTCGTTAGAAAGCGGAATCATTGAGTATATGCAGTCAACGGATGCGGCAATGGTTTGTACGGATAAAGCTAAATTGGTGGATTCGATTACAAAACTGATTTCGAATCAGGAACTTCAGAGGAAATACTACGAACAGGCGATTGTGATGACAAGAGAACATCATAATCTGCAGGCTAGCTGCAAGACCTCGGAAAATGTGGTTGCAAAGGCAATCCAACATATGAAATAAGTGGCAGAGGATACATGGTGATGGAGAACAACTTTTCAATTATTATTTCGACGTGCGACAAGTTTTCGGATTTGTGGGATGCACATATTTTGCTTCTGAATCAGAATTGGGAAGACCGAAATGTGGAGACGTTTTTGGTAACAGATAAACCCACTGATCGTACTTTTGAGAATGTAACAGTGGTGGCGGCAGGCGAAGGCACGGAAATAACGGAACGTCTGAAAGTTGTGCTGCCACTGATTAAGACAGAGTATGTTCTCTTTACCTTGGATGACTATTTCCTGACGGAAAAGATTTCTACTCAAGCGCTTAATGAAGATATTCAAATTATGGAAAAGCATCAGATTGATTATCTGCGTCTGTTTGTTATGACTATGAAGAGCCTGAGGAACAGAAAAGCTAAGGAATTGGAATCGGGCATTTTTCTGCTGAACAATTACGCAGGCGATTACATTGTCAGTCTGTACGCAGGCATCTGGCGTAAGGATTTTATGGGAAAAACGCTGACGAAAACGCTGAATGCCTGGCAGTATGAGGTCGCGTTGACGAATATGGCACGGCAGTTGAATGCCCGTTGCGCAGATAGCCGCCGAGGTGAATTCCCGATTCTTGATGTGATCCGTAAAGGAAAGGTACTGACGAAAGCACGTAAGTATTTTGATAAAAATCCTATTTATAAAGGTGACCGAGAGGACATGCGGGTCAAAGATGAATGGATGCTTGAATTCCGGACGTGGCTGCGTGAGTGGCTTCCGAAGCCGCTGTTCAATCTCTCAAAGGCAATCATGAGACGAAGAGGATACACATTTTTTAGTGATCAGCAGTGAATTTGTTGAGCATTTAGAGGAAAGCGGTCTGTAATGAGATTAAAACTATCAGTCAAATGGAACATGGAATTGATTATTGCTTGGCTATTTCTGACACCACAAATCAATTTCTTTTTGGCAAACTTCCTGGATATGTATGGCATACCTACTGTTACACCGTTTATTTATTCCGTTGCGGTTTTTCTTGGAAGTGTATCGTATGGGAAGACGCTGAAAACAAGACGGGGAATACTATTTACGTGGATCATTGTTCTGCTAATTGTTAGTAGTGCCTTAGTTAATAGTCAAGTGCTAGGGTATATGTTTGATACCAATATAATTCAGTCGAATGTACTGCTATTGATGCTGCTATACTTTCCGATGCTTTTGTTATTACAGCAGAGAATTGATTTGAAAGTGTTGATGAAATACCTGTGGAGAGGTTCACTTGTTACATTGTCGCTTGCAATAGTGGTTTTTGTGACATTACTTTCATCCAGAAGCAGTGTTGATTATATGTCTTTTGCATACATGATGCTCTCTCCTATAATGATATGTTTTATAGAAGGGTGGAGGAAAAAAGGAGTATTGCTTGCATTTCCAGTAATTGCATCCGGTATCCTCTTTGTAATAGGCTGTCGAGGAGCAGTTGTTGCTCTTGCGGTATTTTTTGTGCTTTGTTTCTTCGGGTTTTACCTTAGAGGCGGAAGAAAAGGTAATCGATTGTTCTTGAAAGCGGCCTTACTAATTGCCGTTATTATAACAGGTCTTAACATGAATTCTATATTGAGAATAATTGTTGGGGAACTGAATTCCGTTGGTTTTTCGAGTAGAACGGTTGAAAAAATACTGCTCGGGAATGGAGCATTTATGCAAAGCAAAGGAAGACAGTCGATTTGGAACCAAGCTGTAGGCAGTATCGGAGTATTTGGTAAAGGGCTCTTTGGGGATCGGACTGTACTGCTGGATGAATATCATAATCCAACGTACCCGCATAATTTCATTCTGGAAATCATGATAGATTTCGGAATGATTGTTGGTCCAATACTTATACTTCTATTTGTCTTCCTTATTATGAGAGCATTGTTTATCGCTCTTAAATCTGGGGAGATTCAGAGAATTCAGATGGCATTTGCAATGGTTGCGATTCTTTTTGTGAAACATATGGTGTCTGCGAGTTTCTTAACATCATTTGATTTCTGGTTTTATGTTGGATTAGCGTTGAACTGGATTATTTATCAAAGCGATTGTCCTCGCTCAGAGATAAGATAGAAAGGTATACAATTCATATGAACAGTCTACAAAAAAGAATTGTGAGAATCATCGCACGGGCTAAATATAAAGGAATATGCCTAATCGAGAAAGATGCAGTTGTATACGGCGACTGTCATTTTGAAGGAAAAAACAAAATCAGTCCAGAAGCGCATATTGTATCTGTTGACATGGGATTTGCGAGTTATATAGGTAAAGCAAGTGTGATTTCCCATGCAAAGATAGGGCGCTTTTGTTCAATTGGAGATCAAGTCAAATTGGTTAGAGCCCGACACCCTGTAGATGGCTTTGCTTCAACCCACCCGGCTTTTTATTCCTCGGCAACTATCGCTAGTTTTGTGAAAAAAGACAAGTATGAAGAGTATGAGCAAGGTGATGATGGACTTTCTCTTGTTGTTGGAAATGATGTGTGGGTTGGCAGTAATGTTCTGATTAAAGCAGGAGTTCACATCGGAGATGGAGCAGTAATCGCTATGGGTGCTGTCGTGACGAAAGATGTGCCGGATTATGCGATTGTTGGTGGAGTGCCGGCAAAAATACTCCGATATCGGTTTACAGAAAAACAACGCACGGAGTTGCAGAGATTAAAATGGTGGAATAAAGATGTTAATTGGATATCGAAAAATGCTGACATATTCGACAATGTTGATAATTTGATTGTGGCTCTAAAAGAGGAGAAATAATGCTATGAAGGTTTGCGATTGCGTTAAGGATGCTGTTTGGTATGACCCTCGAGTTAGAAAACAAATTGATGAGTATTTAAGTCGAGGAATTCAGGTCGAAGCTGTTGGAGTAATGGATCCCAGATATGATGAAGCAGAGGTTGCAAAGATTCCGTGTGAGGTTCAGCTTTGCGAAATTGATAAAAAATATTATCAAAAACCCAATGTGCTGCAGAAAATATGGCGTGAGATAAAAACCAATGTGGATTTGTATCGGCTGATTGTTTCAACACAAGCAGATGTAATTCATGCAAATGACCTCAATGCATTGATTCCAGCCTACTACGCATCAAAGAAAATGAAATGTCGGCTGATATATGATACGCATGAGATTTTTTTGGAAAACCCTTGGATGAATCGTAACAAGATTAGTAAATTCATATGGGGGTGTTTTGAGAAGCATATTATTAATAGGGTGGATTTGGTTGTATCTGTTAGCCATGCTGCAGCAGATTATTTGAAGAAAAAATACAATATTCAGAAGATTTTGGTCGTTACAAATTGTGTTAGTGAGAAATCGATTATTCGTAATGCAAATATGAAATATCCGCTACAGGTACTTAACCATGGGCAATTCTATGAAGGCCGTGGATATGACATTCTGGCGGATGTAGCACCACTTATTAAAGATCTATCCGATGTCCAGATTGCACTGAGAGGCTTCGGCAAGCTTGAGCAGAGCATTAGAAAAAAGGTTGAGGAGAACCATATTGATAATTTGGTTTTTGAACCGCCAGTCAAGGTCTATGAGTTGATACCCAAGGCTGCGGAAGCGTGGGTTGGAGTGGCGATTACGGAAGCAATTTCTTTGAATTTCGAACTTTCGGTTTCTAATAAACTCTTTGAATATGCTGCCGCTGGCTTGCCGGTGATCATGTCGGATATACCAGAACATCGGTATTTAAATGAAAAATATCGCTTTGGTGTTATTTTGAAAAGTAATAGCCCGCAGGATGTGGCAAATGCGATAAGATCACTTCATGATGATAAGAACCTATATAATAGTTGCAAAATTAATGCACGCCTACTTGCTGAACAAGTGAATTGGGAAACGGAATTTGGAAGACTTGTTGATTATGAAAAGAAGATTTGTAATTGACATAGAAACACAGAAGGAGGGGGCAATTTGTCAAATAGTAGAACAAGAAATCTTATAAAAGAAACTGCGTGGTTTGCAATAGGTAACTTTGGCTCCAAAATATTGTCGCTACTGTTAGTTCCGCTTTACACAAATATCCTTACTACTAATGAATATGGAACAGTTGATATCATTAGCACAACGATATCGCTGGCAATTCCGTTACTTACTCTATCTTTGCAGGATGCGGCTTTTCGGTATGCAATGGAGAGTGGTATTAGGAAGGAAGCTGTTATATCAGACTGCTTATTGGTAACAATCGCTTCTCCTATTTTGTTGATACTCTTTTATCCGCTTATTGATTGTCTCCTTCCGGTTCTGACAGCATACTGGTGGTATTTCTTTGCTATTTATGTTTTCAATAGCATATCGTCTGTTCTGTCATGTTATTTGAAAGGCGTTGGAAAAAGCAACATCTTTGCAATTCAAGGTATTATCTATACATTTGTTTTTTCTGCGGCTAACGTGGTCTTCTTGCTGTTTGTGAAATTAGGCGTAGAAGGATACTTGCTCAGTTTACTGTTGGCACATATATTCTCGTGTGTGTATATGATCGCTGCGGGAGGACTTCGGTCAGATATCTCGTTGAATTTTATGGATATACCGCTTCTGAGAGAAATGCTGCGGTATAGCCTACCTTTAATTCCGGCTTCTGTTGCATGGTGGATTATGACCTCGATAGACAGATATATGCTGTTATATATGTGTGGAGCTGAGGCTAATGGATTATACAGCGTTGCTCATAAATTTCCTACGGTCATTTCTGTTGTTATGACCTTCTTTATAAATGCATGGCAGATTACCGCTGTTAGAAATAAGGATGACTCGGATATTGGAGAGTTTACATCATCAATTTTTGAAAAACTCTTTTGTGTTGGTCTTGGAATGGCATACTTCATGATTTTAATCTCAAAAATCCTAGGTCGTCTTTTTTTCGCAAAGGATTTTTTTGCAGCGTGGACAATGACTCCGCTTCTTACGGTCTCAACGATTTTCTCGACACTTTCACTTTTTTTAGGTGCGCAGTTTACAGCCAGTAAAAGATCAGATCTTCATCTAAAGTCTAATATTATTTCGATGATTGCAAATGTAATCCTTAATTTCATTTTAATAAAGAAAATGGGAATAGATGGTGCAGCATATGGAACAATGATAAGTTATTTTATTGTTCTAGTCTATCGAATGGTTAAGACGCAAGGCTTGATACAACTTACGTTCAGCAAGCTCAAACTGTATACGATGTGTGTTCTATTGATGGTAGCTGCTACTGTGACGGCTGTTGAACAACCAGGGTATCTAATTATTACAGTTTTACTTTTTGCAGTTTTTATGTTGGCATATAGGAGCACAATCCAACAGGTAGTGCAAGGTGTTTTCCATATGATGGCTCGAAAGAAATGAAGAATTGAATGAGGTGATAACTTGCTTAATATATGCATTACATTTGATTATGAGCTTTTCCTTGGGAAAAATAATGCGCCATATAAGGACATCCTGTTTGATCCTACAGATAACTTGATTAGAACATTATCCGAAAAAGGCGTAAGTGGAACTTTTTTTGCCGATGTTTGTTCGGTGGATGCGCATCATCGGCTGGGAAATGAAAAATACTGCGAAGACTTTACTTTGCAGTTGCAAAGAATGGTCTTGAATAATCAAGATGTTCAATTGCATCTCCATCCGAGTTGGTTGTACGCAGAAAAGCTAGATGGGCAGATTGTGTTGAGCAATAAAGGGTATCGTTTACATGAATTCGGGTTTGGTAATGGGGGTAGGGCGAGCCAGATTATTCAGGACGGAATTTCTTATCTGGAGAATACCTGCAGAACATATAATGGCGATTACAAGTGCGTGGCATATCGAGCAGGAGGATTTTCAGTTCAACCAGAGCAGGCGTTGTTCAACACTCTGATCAAGAATGGAATTCGGATTGATTCTTCTGTTGTTCCGCATATGTACACAAATGAAGCAAATGCTTATGATTTTACAAAAGTACCCGCAGAACTAAACTGGTGGATTGATCCCGATAAAGGTATTTCTTGCAATTCAAAACAAACGAGTCAAACAATCTTTGAGGTTCCGGTTGCGACGGTAAGACCGCGGATTATTCAGGTTATCGGCAAACGTCGCAGTGAGCTAGGATTGCCACCTCACAAGGTTCTTGGTGAATATGTAAAGAGTGACTGTCCTCCTAAGAAGCAGAATGCAATAATGAAACAATATCATAGACTGAGAGATTACAGATATGTTTCATTGGACACTCGTTATTATCTTCGCATTATGGAGGACCTGGAATACATTTACAGAAAGTATGGTATGGATGAACAAGATGGCTATGTTTGCTTGATCTGTCATCCTAAGCTTGCAGATGAATGTCGTGTTATGAACATAGCACACTTAATTGATGAAATACGGAAGGTTCCTGAAAAATTTGCATTAGTGAATTTTTCGGATATCTATAAGAATGAAGTAAAAACAAAGGAGAGAAAAAATGGTTAACGTAATTGGTCTGGGTTACATTGGTCTGCCTACTGCTTTGATGATGGCATCTCACGGCGTGGAAGTTATCGGTACTGACTACAATAAGGAACTGGTTGCAACCCTGAATGAGGGTAAGACCACTTTTAAGGAAAAGGGTTTGGATGAGTTGTTCCAGAATGCTCTGGAAGCCGGCGTGAAGTTCACCACCGAGTATCAGGTTACTGACACCTACATCGTGTCCGTTCCTACTCCGTATGACAAGTTCAGCAAGAAAGTTGATGCCTGCTACGTTGTCGAGGCTGTGAAGGATGTTATGCGTGTCTGCCCGAAAGGTGCAACGGTTGTTGTGGAGTCTACTGTTTCTCCGGGAACTATCGACAAGTATGTCCGCCCTGTGATTGAGGCAAATGGCTTTAAGATCGGTGAGGATATTAACCTTGTCCATGCTCCGGAGCGCATCATCCCCGGCAACATGGTCTATGAACTGCTGCACAACAATCGTACCATCGGTGCTGATGACAAGGCTATTGGCGAAAAAGTGAAGAAACTCTATTCTTCTTTCTGCCAGGGCGAGATTGTTGTTACCGACATTCGTACTGCTGAGATGACTAAGGTCGTTGAGAACACTTTCCGTGCAGTCAATATTGCATTTGCAAACGAGCTGGCGAAAATCTGCCGCCATGACAACATGGATGTCTATGAAATTATCAAGATCTGCAATATGCATCCTCGTGTAAATATCCTGCAGCCGGGCCCCGGCGTTGGCGGTCACTGCATAAGCGTTGATCCGTGGTTCCTCGTTGGTGACTATCCCTCTCTGGCCAAGGTCATTGATGAGTCTATGAAGACCAATGACGGTATGCCTGATTTTGTGTTGAATCGTATCTACGAAATTATGAAAGAAAAGGGCCTGACTGATGTGAGTCGTGTCGGTCTGTATGGTCTGACCTATAAAGAAAATGTCGATGATATGCGTGAGTCTCCGACGCTGCAGCTGTTGGAGAGCCAGGAGCGTCATCTGGCAACTGGTTTGAAGGTTTATGACCCGTTCATTACTAAGGATGTGGTCAAGAACCAGTACCATGATTTGGATGCGTTCCTTGCTGATGTTGATATGGTTGTTGTGATGGTTAAGCATACCGAGATTCGTGAGAATGTGGACAAACTGGCTGGCAAGGTTATTCTGGACTGCCACAACATCATTGATCTGCCGGGTGTGTATCACATTTAAAAGATGATGATTAGTGCTGTGCTGAAAAGGCAGATCGATTCTGCACAGCGCTTTCCTTTGGAGACTAAAACATGAAAAAAGTAATGCTCGTTTTCGGCACTCGGCCGGAAGCAATTAAAATGTGTCCACTTGTTAATGAACTGAAGAAACGCGAAGAGTTGCAGACGATCGTTTGTGTGACCGGTCAACACCGCCAGATGTTGGATATGGTTCTTGAAGCGTTTGATGTTACTCCGGATTATGATTTGTCCATCATGAAGGACAAACAGACGCTGTTCGATGTGACCACCAATATTTTGAACCGCATCAAGGAAGTACTGGAAAAAGAAAAACCTGATGTGGTGCTGGTACACGGTGACACCTCTACGACTTTTGTGACAGCGCTTGCTTGCTTCTACTTACAGATTCCAGTTGGTCATGTGGAGGCCGGTCTGCGTACCTATAACATCTATAGCCCGTATCCGGAGGAGTTCAACCGTCAGGCGGTTTCCATTATTAGTAAATTCAACTTTGCTCCTACAGAGCTTTCTAAGCAGAATCTGCTGAAAGAAGGTAAGAACCCGGACAGCATTTATGTTACGGGTAATACTGCAATCGATGCCTTGAAAACCACAGTTCGTGAGAACTATACGCACCCTGAACTGGAATGGGCAAATGGTAGCCGCCTGATTATGATCACAGCTCACCGCCGTGAGAATCTCGGTGAGCCGATGCGTCATATGTTTAAGGCAATCCGTCGTGTGATGGATGAGCATCCGGACGTGAAGGCCATCTATCCGATTCACATGAATCCTGTGGTGCGTGAAATCGCAAATGAGTATCTGGGTGACGATGATCGAATCCATATCATCGAACCGCTGGATGTTCTGGACTTCCACAACTTCCTGAGCCGGAGCTACTTGATTCTGACGGACTCCGGCGGAATCCAGGAGGAGGCTCCTTCTCTGGGAAAACCGGTGCTGGTTATGCGTGATACCACGGAGCGCCCGGAAGGTATTGCGGCTGGTACACTGAAGCTGGTTGGTACGGAAGAAGAAACCATTTACAAGGAATTCAGTCGTCTGCTGTCTGATGAGGATGAGTATGAGACAATGAGCAAGGCAAGCAATCCGTATGGCGATGGACATGCCTGTGAGCGGATTGCGGATATTTTGGAGGAAAATTAAAATGTCTGCATTTGATAACGCAACCCTTATGATCACTGGCGGTACCGGTTCTTTCGGCTCCACCGTGCTGAAGCACTTCTTGGACTCCGACCTGAAGGAGATCCGCATCTTCTCTCGTGACGAGAAGAAGCAGGATGATATGCGTCACGAGCTTCAGGCTAAGCACCCGGAGAACGCAAAAAAAGTCAAGTTCTACATCGGCGATGTCCGCAACCCCCAGTCTATCCGTGACGCTATGCCTGGTGTTGACTACATCTTCCACGCTGCTGCTTTGAAGCAGGTTCCTTCCTGCGAGTTCTTCCCCATGCAGGCTGTTCAGACCAACATCATCGGTACGGATAACGTCCTGCACGCCGCCATCGACGCAGGCGTTAAGCGTGTCGTTTGCCTGTCTACCGATAAGGCTGCCTATCCCATCAACGCAATGGGTATCTCTAAAGCCATGATGGAGCACGTTATCTATGCTAACGCCCGTGTGGCTGCTGAGCGTGGCGGCACGACCATCTGCTGCACCCGTTACGGCAATGTTATGTGCAGCCGTGGCTCTGTCATCCCTCTGTTCATTGACCAGATCAAGGCTGGCAACCCCATCACCATCACCGACCCCAACATGACCCGCTTCCTGATGAACCTGGACGAGGCTGTGGATCTGGTCATGTTTGCCTTCCAGCACGCCAACCCCGGCGACCTGTTCATTCAGAAGGCTGATGCCTCCACCATCGGTGATCTTGCTAAGGCTGTCCAGCAGTTGTTCGGCGATACCGGCACGAACATCATCGGCACTCGTCACGGTGAGAAGCTGTTCGAGACCCTGATGACCCGTGAGGAGCGTCTGCGCAGCCAGGATATGGGTCACTACTTCCGTGTTGCCGCTGACAACCGTGACCTGAACTACGACAAGTTCGTGGTCAACGGCGAGGTGCATACCATGGCGGACGAGTCTTACACCAGCCACAACACCAATCGTCTGGATGTGGAAGGCACCGTCAAGAAGATCTTGACCACCGAATATGTCCAGAATGAGCTGAAGGGCATTCCCAATGTCTAAAGAGAAGCTGCTTCTGGTTGGCGCCGGTGGCTTTGGCTGCATGGTGGCCGAACAGGCAATGCTGCAATACGACTGTGCTTTTGTAGATGATGGACAGACTGTGGGCACTGAAACATGCGGCATTCCGGTGGTTGGTGGCATTGCTGATTTACCGGTGTTGCGGAAGGACTTCGACTTGCTGGTGGTTGGCATCGGCAACAATCAGTTCCGGGCACAGGTTTATGAGAAGGCAAGAACTCTCGGATACACATTCCCGAATATCATTGCACCTAGTGCTTACATCAGCCCATACGCCAAGGTCGGTTGCGGCTGTGTAGTACTGCAGAATGCTTGTGTCCAGAACGGAGCATCCGTAGGTAAAGGCGCTCTGCTGAATGCTGGTACCGAAGTCCACTGCGAGGCAACTGTCGGAGATTATGCGCTGGTTTATACCAACAGCGTTATCCGCACAGGAGCTGTTGTTGGCAACTATGCTCGTATCGGCAGCAACTGCACCATCTGCAATAATGCAACTGTGCCGGATGGCGCAGATATTCCGGACTGCACCGCAGTACATTAAAGAGGTGATAGGATGAACATTCTAGTCACAGGTGCCAAGGGCATGGTGGGAACCGCCCTGTGCAACAACCTGAAAACCATCCGGGACGGGAAGAATAAGACCCGCCCGGCGCTGAATATTGAAGAAATCTACGAATATGATCTGGACTCCACCCCGGCGGAGCTGGACGAGTACTGCGGCAAGGCGGATTTTGTGTTCAATCTGGCAGGCGTGAATCGCCCGGAAAACCCGGAAGACTTCATGAAGGGCAACTTCGGCTTCGCTTCTGACCTGCTGAACTGCTTGAAAAAGCACAACAACAAGGCAACCATTATGCTGTCCTCCTCCATTCAAGCCACGCTGGCAGGTCGCTTCGGCAACAGCGAGTACGGACGCAGCAAGAAGGCTGGCGAGGAGCTGTTCTTCCAGTATGCCCGGGAGACCGGGGCTAAGGTTGCGGTTTACCGTTTTGTCAACCTGATGGGTCACAGCCGCCCCAAGTACAACAGTGCTGTCAGTACCTTCTGCTGGGCGGTTGCTAACGATGAGCCGTTCACGGTTAACGACCGCAGCACGGAACTGGAATTGCTGTACATCGATGACCTTGTAGAAGGAATGTTTGATCTGCTGGAAGGCAAGGAACAGCACTGTGAATTTGACGGCGTGGAGACAGTTCTGCAAGCGGATGGTCGCTACTGCTGCGTTCCCGTGACCCACAAGGTGACACTGGGCGAGATTGTAGACTTGCTACAGGAGTTCAAGACACAGCCGACAACGCTCATGATGCCGAAAATGCCGGACGGCTCCTTTGCTAAGAAGCTGTACTCCCTGTATCTGACGTATCTGCCCACGGACAAGTTCAAGTACGCCCTGAAGATGAACGTGGACAACCGTGGCTCGTTCACTGAACTGGTGCATACCGCCGATTGCGGTCAGGTGTCCATCAACATCAGCCGCCCGGGCATCACGAAGGGCCAGCACTGGCACAATTCTAAGTGGGAGCTGTTCATCGTGGTTGCCGGTCACGGACTGATTCAGGAGCGGAACATTAACACAGGAGAAACGGTGGAGTTCGAGGTTTCAGGGGACAAGATTGAGGCTGTCCACATGATTCCTGGGTGGACCCACAATATCATCAATCTGTCTGAAACGGAAAATCTTGTGACAGTGATGACTTGCAACGAGATCTTCAACCCGAACCACCCGGACACCTTCTTCGAGCCGGTGTAAGAGAAGATACTGGTTGGCGTTAGGAGAATTTTATGGAACACAATTTTAAATGGAAAAACGATGGGCGCACCAAGGTCATGATCGGCTGCGGTACCCGTCCGGAAATCATCCGACTGGCTGCGGTTATCAAGCGCTGCCGCGAATATTTTGACTGCTGCGTGGTCTATTACAATCAGAACTGGGACAGAAACCTTTCCACCGTTTTCTGGGAGGATTTCGAACTGAAGAACACCTTCGGGGAGTATGGCCCGGACATTCTGGTGCCCGTGGTGGGCGAGAATCTGGGCGTAACCTGCGGCAATATTCTGGGTCGCAGCTATGAGCTTCTGTCTGAGTTGCAGCCGGAGGGTTATCTGGTGCTGGGCGATACCAACTCCTGCCTGTCCGCCATCAGCGCAAAGCGGCTGCATATTCCGCTGTTTCACATGGAGGCAGGCAACCGCTGCAAGGATGAGTGCCTGCCGGAGGAGACCAACCGCCGCATCGCGGACGTGATTTCCGACGTGAACCTGTGCTACTCCGAGTTCGCTCGAAAGTATCTGGCGGACACTGGCCTGCCCAAGGAGCGCACCTACCAGACCGGCTCTCCCATGGCAGAAGTGCTGCACATGAATCTGGAGAAAATTCTGAAGAGCGATGTGCTGGAACGTCTGGGGCTGGAAAAGGATAAGTACATTCTGCTGTCCGCACACCGGGAAGAAAACATTGACTCCGAAAAGAACTTCCTGAGCTTGTTTACCGCTATCAACGCGCTGGCAGAAAAGTATGATATGCCCATCCTGTACTCCTGCCATCCTCGCAGCAAGCACCGTCTGGAAAAGAGTGGCTTTAAACTCGACCCTCGTGTCCGGGTCAACGAGCCGCTGGGCTTCAACGACTATAACAAGCTGCAAATGAACGCTTTGGCTATCGTCTCCGACTCCGGCACTCTGCCCGAGGAGAGCAGCTTCTACCTGTCCATTGGGCATCCCATCGCTGCGGTGTGCATTCGTACCAGCACGGAGCGCCCCGAGGCACTGGAAGCCGGCAACTTTATTCTGGCTGGCATTACCACCCGGGAACTGCTCAACGCCACCGATATGGCTATCAAGATGAAGCAGAAGAGTGTTCTGGGCAAGCCCTGCCCCGACTATGTGGACGAGACTGTGTCCATGAAGGTGGTTCGCATCATTCAGGGTTATGTGAATGTAGTTAATAAAATGGTGTGGAGAAAAGGGTAAGGGTGAAGAAGTTGGCTAAAACAGTATTTATCACCGGTTCCTCCGGTTTTATTGGCTCCAACCTTGCCAAGCGTATTCTGACCACTGAGCCGGATACCAAGGTCATTGGTCTGGACAACATGAACGAATATTATGACGTTCACATCAAGGAAGCACGTCTTGCAGAGCTTCAGGAGTTCGAGAACTACACCTTTATCAAGGGCAATCTTGCGGACAGGGCACTTATCAACAGCATTTTTGAGCAATATCACCCAGTTATTGTGGTCAATCTGGGTGCCCAGGCTGGCGTTCGATACTCCATTACCAACCCGGATGCCTACATCGAGAGCAACATGATTGGCTTCTACAACATTCTGGAGGCCTGCCGTCATTATCCTGTGGAGCACCTGGTATACGCCTCTAGTTCCTCCGTCTACGGCAGCAACAAGAAGGTGCCTTACTCCACTGATGACAAGGTGGATAACCCTGTTTCCCTGTATGCGGCTACCAAGAAGTCTAATGAGTTGATGGCACACGCCTACTCCAAGCTCTATAATATCCCCTCCACCGGCCTGCGGTTTTTCACAGTCTATGGTCCTGCCGGTCGTCCGGATATGGCGTACTTTGGCTTTACCAACAAGCTGGTGAACGGCGAAACCATTAAGATTTTCAACTACGGCAATTGCAAGCGGGACTTTACCTATGTGGATGACATCGTGGAAGGTGTTGTCCGTGTGATGGCAAAGGCACCGGAAAAGAAGAATGGCGAAGATGGCTTGCCCATTCCGCCCTATGCGGTTTACAACATCGGCAACTCTAATCCGGAGAATTTGCTGGACTTTGTGCAGATTCTGTCGGAGGAGCTGGTGCGTGCTGGTGTACTGCCTGCGGACTATGACTTCGAAGCCCACAAAGAGCTGGTTCCCATGCAGCCCGGTGATGTGCCTGTCACCTTTGCAGATACCGAGCCGCTGGAGCGTGATTTCGGCTTTAAGCCACATACACCGCTGAGGGAGGGACTGCGGAAGTTTGCTGAATGGTACAAAGAGTTCTATATGGAGTAAAGGAGGAGACGAAGAGTGAAAATTGCAGTTGCTGGTACTGGCTATGTCGGTTTGTCCATCGCCACGCTGTTGTCCCAGCACCATGAGGTCATGGCAGTGGACATCATCCCGGAAAAAGTTGACCTCATCAACCACAAGAAGTCTCCGATCCAGGACGAGTATATTGAAAAGTATCTGGCGGAGAAGAACTTGAATCTAACGGCAACACTTGATGCAGAAGCCGCCTACAAGGATGCAGATTTTGTTGTTATTGCAGCACCTACCAACTATGACAGCAAGAAGAATTTCTTTGACACTTCCGCAGTAGAAGCGGTCATCAAACTGGTGATCCAGTATAATCCCGATGCCATCATGGTTATCAAGTCCACGATTCCAGTTGGCTTTACGGCTTCTGTGCGTGAGAAGTACCACTGTGATAACATCATCTTCAGCCCGGAGTTCCTGCGTGAGAGCAAAGCTTTATACGACAATTTGTATCCGAGCCGTATCATTGTGGGTACGGATGTGGACAATGCCCGTCTGGTGAAGGCTGCTAATACCTTTGCCGGTTTGCTGCAGGAAGGTGCAATCAAGGAAAATATCGATACCCTGATTATGGGCTTTACTGAGGCAGAGGCTGTCAAGTTATTTGCCAATACCTACTTGGCTCTGCGTGTCAGTTATTTCAACGAACTGGACACCTATGCAGAGATGAAGGGGCTGAACACCCAGCAGATCATTAAGGGCGTTTGCCTCGATCCTCGTATTGGTGATCAGTACAACAACCCCAGCTTCGGCTATGGTGGCTATTGCCTGCCCAAGGATACCAAGCAACTTCTTGCGAACTATGCTGACGTTCCGGAGAACCTGATTGAAGCAATCGTGGAGTCTAACCGTACTCGTAAGGATTACATTGCTGATCGTGTTTTGGAAATCGCTGGAGCATATGAAGCGAATGAGGACTACGATCCCAGCAAGGAACACAACGTTGTGGTTGGCGTATACCGCTTGACGATGAAGTCGAACTCTGATAACTTCCGCCAGAGTTCTATTCAGGGCGTCATGAAACGCATCAAGGCAAAGGGTGCAACGGTCATTATCTATGAGCCGACTCTGGAGAATGGCAGTACATTCTTTGGCAGCGAAGTCGTGAATGACCTTGAAGAATTCAAAAAACGCAGCCAAGCCATCATTGCCAACCGCTATGATAGCTGCTTGGATGATGTGCAGGACAAGGTCTACACCCGCGACCTGTTCCGCAGAGACTAATACTTATTGCAGCCATGTGTTCCGCCACATGGCTGTGCTGCTCAAATATGCTACCTCTCCGTGGTGAGCAGCAGGCAACGAGATTTCCTCTCGGCTAAAGCATGTATTCGTTAATTCACTCTTTGAATGAGGAAAAAACTATAATGGGAAAGTATTTTGGAACCGATGGCTTCCGTGGTGAAGCTGGTATTGATCTGACTGCCGACCACGCTTATAAGGTCGGCCGTTTTCTGGGCTGGTATTACAACGCTCTGCGCGAGCGCAACGGCAACAACGAGCCAGCCCGCATCGTCATCGGCAAGGACACCCGCCGCAGCTCTTATATGTTCGAGTACAGTCTGGTTGCAGGACTGACCGCCTCCGGCGCAGACGCCTATCTGCTGCACGTCACCACTACGCCGTCCGTGGCTTACATTGCCCGTGTGGATGACTTCGATTGCGGCATCATGATTTCCGCCAGCCACAACCCCTACTATGACAACGGCATCAAGCTCATTGACTGCTATGGCGAGAAGATGCCGGAGGAGATTTTGCTTTTAGTCGAAGATTACATTGATGGAAAGCTCCATGTGTTCGATAAGGACTGGCCAGAACTGCCCTTTGCTCATCGTGAGCATATTGGCTGCACTGTGGACTATGTTTCTGGTCGTAACCGCTACATGGGCTACCTGATCAGCCTCGGAATCTACTCTTTCAAGGGTGTCAAGGTTGGTCTGGACTGCGCCAACGGTAGTTCCTGGAACATTGCAAAATCTGTGTTCGATGCGCTGGGTGCTGACACCTACGTCATCAATGCACAGCCCAACGGACTGAATATCAACAACAATGCAGGTTCCACCCACATCGAGGGCTTGCAGAAGTTCGTGGTAGAGAAGGGGCTGGACATCGGTTTTGCCTATGACGGCGATGCTGACCGTTGCCTGTGTGTGGACGAAAAGGGCAACGTCATCACAGGTGACCATATCTTGTACATCTACGGTTGCTACATGAAGGAGCGTGGCAAGCTGCTGACCAACACTGTGGTCACTACCGTCATGTCTAACTTTGGCCTGTATAAGGCTTTTGATGAGAAGGGCATCGGCTACGCCAAGACCGCTGTGGGCGACAAGTACGTCTACGAGTACATGGCGAAAAATGGCTGCCGTATCGGCGGTGAGCAGAGTGGTCATATTATCTTCAGCAAGTATGCCAGCACGGGTGATGGTATCCTGACCAGTCTGAAAATGATGGAAGTAATGCTTGCCAAGAAGCTGCCTATGAGCAAGCTGGCTGAGCCCCTGAAGATCTACCCGCAGGTTCTGGAAAATGTTCGTGTGACCGACAAGAAGGCCGCACAGGATGACGAAGCAGTGCAGGCGGCAGTCAAGGCTGTAGCCGAAGCACTGGGTGACACTGGCCGTATCCTTGTCCGTGAGTCTGGTACGGAGCCTGTCGTGCGTGTGATGGTGGAAGCCCCTGACCACGACACCTGCCAGAAGTATGTGTCTCAGGTCGTAGAGACTATCAAGAGCCGGGGTTATGGAGTTTGAATGCAAACTTGAAACAAGGATGCGGAATCCTGCTGATTGCATCAGTGGCTCTTCTTTCTATCTTGGCGTTGTTGCCTGATGCGGATGTTGACCACGATGCAGGATACACTGCCTCGGAGCTGAGTATCCGAGAAACCGTAGATGAAAACGTGACCAGCACAAGCTATGTGAATTCTGATGGGGGAATCACAGATGCCATTGATATGGGCTACGCGACCGTGTGTAGAATGCGGGATGATAACGATCGAGTTGTAGAGGAACGTTATCTTGATGCAAGCGGAAACCCTGTGGCAAGGTATGGCGATTATTACGGGTTGTCATATGAATACGAAGAAGCGAGTACGGTAATCACATATCTTGACGCAAAGGGAAATCCAATGAAGCGCAGCGCAGGGTACACTACTATAGTCAGAACGCGGGCTGGTGGCAGGGCTTCCGATGATTTCTACTACGACTTGAACGGACGGCAGGTACAGTGCTCCGGCGGATACTACGGGCTTCATCGTGAGTATAATTCTGATGGGCAGAACATCAGCGTGACCTTTCTAGATAAAGACGGTCATGCGGTGTGTACTTCACTTGGCTATGCAGGTGTGACTTATCAGCGTGATGGGAATGGTACTGTTGTCGGTGAGCAGTATTTTGACACAGAATGGAATCCTGTAAAGAATTCGCTTGGTCAGTATGGCGAGTTATATCAGCGCAACGAGCAAGGATACATCGGCCAGATTACCTATCTTGACGCAGATGGCAACCCTACCCCTACCAATGCAGGCTTTACCATCCTCAGACGTACCTATCATAGAGATGGCACAGCAGATACGGATATGTATTTTGATGCGAATGGCAATCCAAAGGCGTTGTCTAAAGGGCAGTACGGCATCAAGCGCAGTGGCAAGGTGAACCTTCTGCTTGACAGAAACGGCAACAATATGCTGTGTGTGGACAACATTCTGAATGTCTTCCCGTGCATGGTGGTTGTTCTTGGCTGCGTTGTCTGTTTGCTGATGATTGTTCTTCCGAAGAGTTTAAACGTAGTACTGACGATTGTTTATGTGGCTTTCATCCTTTATGAAACACTGATGTTTCGTGAGTCAGGGGATGCAAGAACGAATTTTGTCCTCTTTTCCTATGCTGGGAAGTTCTTGAAAGAGCAATCTGTGAGAGTTGGGGTCATCAATAACATCTGGCTGTTCATTCCACTTGGAACGGGGCTGTATAGGTGGTTTCAGAAGAAATGGGTGTTGCTGATTCCTTTCGTAGTGTCTGTGGCAATCGAAACGACCCAGTATATTACGGGACTTGGCATCGCAGAGTTCGATGATGTGTTCGGTAATACGATGGGCGGATGGATCGGTGTGCTGGCGGCATACACCATGATGACGTGGCGCAAGGGAAAAATCAGTCATCATCTTCTACACCATCCCACCCGATGAACTCTTCCTCGGCCTCGTCAAGTTTCGACCAATCAAGGTACTGCCCGCAGTTACCGCAGTAAGACTAGTATTCGTACTCGATGACTTTCTTGCACCGAGGGCAAACGGAGAAGCAGTTCCGGTCCTTGTAGATTCGGACTGTGTTTACAGCCATGGGCAAACGATATGTAGGAGAGAGCAGTATGTCAAGGATGGCGTGAGTGAGAGGACGCTTCTCTGGAGTGTCCTCCCAGACATCAGCGGAGTTCTGATGGCGGAATCTTTTGAAAGTAAACTTCATTTTATAATCACCTTAAAGCATAGATGATTAACACGGACACTTGGATGTATATATGTCCGATTTTGCCCGTTATCCTTGAAAATATATACTATATAGTATATATTTAAGTTATGAGAGTCATGCCTTACAGGTGTGTTGCCTCAAACGTTATCTGGTGTGATATTTGAAACAAGAAAGGCGAGTAGATGGGCAAAAAGGATTCTTCCACGGAAATGGAAAAGATTGGAAAGCTGATATATAAGGATTTGGGCCATCCAGCGTTGTCACAAGTTGGAAATGCGGTAGGAAGCTTAATAAGACTTGTAGCCTTGCCGATTACCTTTTTGGGGTTAACAGCAGAAGAATTAGAAAAGAAATATGCAAAGTTTATACAAAAAACACTTGAAAAGGTTCCGGAGAAAAAGCGAATTGATCCAAAGGCTGTGGTTGCTGCACCGCTTTTGGATCATGTGAAATTTGTTTTCGATGAGGAAAACTTATCTGAGATGTTTTCAAATCTATTGGCAAATGCGATGATGGAAAATGTCGAAGCTATGGTACACCCTGCATTCGCCGAGATGCTTAAGCAACTTAGCCCTTTAGATGCAGAGTTTATGTTTTTATATTTTAAGGATGAAGATATTGTTGAACAAGAAGATATTAAATGGAAATATAGTGAAGGACAGCTGTCTTTAACTATCGAATCTTTACTTCGACTTGGTATAATAAACGGAATAACATATGACAATAGAGATGATGTCGCTTATGCGCTTACTGATTTTGGTAAGCTGTTTCGTGATTTATGCTTGATGACACCGACAGATATAGAACAAGACGAATTTGTATTTCAGGATGAACAGAACAATGCATATATCAGTGGAAAGTATGCGTTTTCCGATACTTTTGGTACAGTGAGAAAGTCGGAAAAAAACGGGCATTTGTATATAAGACATAAATTTTCAATTGAAGATGTAGACAATGGAAGTCAAATAGCTGTTGTCTTTAGAGTATACAATAATTATTCTGAAGAGAAATCTTTAGAGAGGGTGTATTTAGAAAGTCAAAGGGGAAAGATTTATGCGGCAGAGAATAAAATGCCTGTCACAATAAAACCTAAAAAGTTCTTTGACTGTATATTTGCGATTAAATCAAAACAAATGCTTGAGGAACTGGAAAGCGGAAACGGAAAATATGTAATTCAAGAGGGAAAAATGATATATGAGATGTCTGTAACAGAGGCAACGAGAAGAGAGATAGCAGTTTATTTGAAGTATTTTAAGGAGGACAACTAAAATGTGTGAACGAATTGAAATTAATAGTGAACAGGATTGGCAGGATTTTCTTGACTCTGCAACGCGTGAAGAATTGGAAATCCTGAAAGAGGATATTCTTAGCGGAAAGGCCTTTTCTGATGATGATAATGATGACGAATAATTTCGCTCTGTACTTTGAATCATTGAAAATAGCTTTATAGATATGTAAATTTAAGCTGTGAGGCTGTAGTAAAAGCACCGCACAGCTTTGCCGCTCGAAACTTTGCACACCTCTACGTGGTGAGCGGCAGGCAACGCAGTGTGGATACTGTGGCTGAGATGCAGGGACGAGATATTAGGGACATTTAGGTGAAATCATGGATTCTTCGACGATAAGTACAGTTGTTTCGTTAGGTTGGGATAGTGTGTTAAAACTCATGGGTTCCATAGTGCTGAGCCTTGGAGGGGGCGCTGCCATTGCGCTTTTCATTTTCCACTTTATGGCGGATCGTTTGGCGGAACGTCTGAAGGGAAAATATCAGCTTGAATTGGATAAGAAGTTTGAAAGCTATAAGGCTAATCTTGACAATAAAAAGTATGTGACGAAAACAAAGTTCGATGCAGAATTTGATTTGTATAGAAAATTATCAAAAGCATACTTTGAAATGGTGAAATGTATCAACGTGATGATTCCTCAAGGCTTATCTACGGTGTCTGCAAATGAAGAACTGCGAAAAAAAGTGGATGAGGATCACTATACTGCGGCTCAAAAAGCAGTTGTTACAGCACAGGATGAACTAAATAGCAATGCAGCTTTTATTCCCGAGACCTTTTATAACCAATATGAGGCTATTCGTCAACTTTGCATTTTGCAGTTGGACGAGTTTCAGGAGCGTTGGAATGTGGGATCACTTGTGCCCCAGAAAGAGAAAGAAAAAATATCGGTGGAAGCCTATAAGAGAACAGGTGAAATAAATGAAAAGTTCAAAGAGTTAAACTGCGAACTTAGGAAATATTTAAGTGAATTAGATGTTATTGACTAATAAGAAAAAATATACATAACGATGAAAGCAATATTTCTGATATTGCCATCCAACTTCCACAGTGCTATACTAACATCAAATCTTACATATTCTTTCGGGAGGTATCATCCTATGCCCAGAACCAAAGGCAGCAAAAACCGTGTTACCGCATCTACCGACTTCGATGCTCAAATCGCAAAGTTGCAGAAAGACAAGGCAATGCTCGAAGAAGGTCTTTCCAAGACTGTCGCCCATATCGAAGAGCTGAAGACCGACATCAAGTCTCTGCGTGAAAGTCTAAAGCCGCAGAAGGCGGAGATCAAGCAGACCGAAAAAGAAATCGCAAAGCTGGAGGCCAAGAAGGCTGCCGTCGAAGCGAAGGCCGCCGAAGCTGCTAAGAAGGTTGAGGCCGAAGCTGTGCTGAAAAAGCTGCTGGCATCCGGTATGACGGCAGATGATATCCTCGAAAAACTGAAATAAAGCAATACGCCGTGTGATCAGATAAAATCTAGGAGTTCACACGGCATATTTTGAAGCACGATTTATAGTTTGTGACGAAAATAAAAGGATAGAGGTGACTATCTGTGGGCAAGCAGCGCAGACCCGGCGGAGGGCGAAAGAAATCAAAATCGAAATACAGTGCCGAGAAGAATCTGGCGAAGCAGATGGAAGCAGCAGTGCTACTCTATAAGGACAACATGACCCTGCAAGCCATCGCAGACGGCCTGTCCCTCAATCCTATCAAGGTTCGGAAGTTGCTCATCACTGCAGGAGTCTATGAGTCAGACACGGCAAAGCTCGTACAGCAGACATTCAACAATTTCAGAAACACACAGAACTATAAGATTGCTGTCACCTCCACTATGTCTGCCTTACAATTGTCTCGTCCCTCTGTGACCTCTTATCTGCCGTATGAGAAAGGCGTGTACTTCCCGGAGGATGCCGATGCGGAGAACATCAGCACCGGCGCTGAACGTCAGCGTCATTACCGAGCGGTCACAGCGCTGAAGAAGAATCCGTGTGAGGAGAACCTCTGGAAGTGCGTGGTGGCTTTTCGGGGATATAAGTTCAAGACTCTGTCCGGCTTGCCCTTTACATACAAACTGAAGAAGGGCAGGGGAGATGAGTTCACCAAGGAACTGTGGATCGACCGCAGGGAGAGTAGCAAGAGCCTTGCATGGAGCTCTGTCATGCGGGCATATCAGAATATTGGAAAAGTTGGAGAGGTCGTGGACAGACCCAAGGCTTTGGGAGACATCCGGGGTGTGTCGTATATCTATGGGGTGTTCTACCGATTTGGCTTGATTGACGTGCCGAAAAAGGTTAAAGAGAAGATGACGAAGTGATAAGGGTGTAGGTATAGTTTGTGACGAAAATAAAACTGCCCTCCGTGTGAACCACAGAAGGCATACGCCATCACCCATCAACAGAATGAGATGATAATATACCGTTTTAAGGCTGAATGTGATATAATAGAAACGGCGGTTTACCGTACTACTTGTAAAGGGCAGGTGAATGTGCAGATGTACATCATTTGTCATAGCGAGAAATTCGTGTTCAATATTGATAAGATAGTTGAAGCTATCACAAAGGCTTCAAAAGCAACATTGAATCGGATGAACACCCGAATCACCAAGGAAATTCAACAGTTGTTGGATTTGGGTGATAACTCGCTTGAAGATTTTCCGCATTCCCAGTGGCTCTATGAAAGAATTGCAGAGTTGGAACGGATGCGGAAGCACATTAAACTCCTGAAAAAGGCGAAAAGTAATAGAATTCCAGCGAAGTTGCGCGCACTTTGGCTTTGCAGGATAAAAAACAGCAGTCGAACATTAGCGAGCACATCACTTGACCCAATGAGCATCGCACTGCCTGTTCCGCCCACGTTTGAGGCTGCCTTGAGTAGTTTCGGACGTGGGAGGGATTTGGATGCCCTCGCATGCTGAAGAACACTTCGATGCAATCGGAAACTACTACCATATTATAGATCCAGAGGGAACATTGTCTGAAATTGAAAGGGCAAAAAAGGAGGTTGAGGTACTAAATGGTATGCCGAACAGCTTCCCAAAGGCTCTTTGCTATGTAATGAGACTTTCAGGATTCACGAAAGAGGCACTGGCCTTTGAATCGAAGGTGTCTGAGTCGACGATTGGCCGCTACAGAACTGGAAAGGTTAAGCACTATTCTGAGAAAAATGTAGTGGCGCTGTGTGTTGCTATGCACCTTCCACCGTGGCTTTCATTTAAACTCATAGAAAAAGCTGGCTTTGCGTTGGCTGAGACCGAAGAGCAGCAGGCGTTTATGACGGTTCTTACCTGCATGTTTATGAGATCCGTTGATGAAGTGGATGAATACCTAAAAGTAAGAGGAAGTGAGCCGTTGGGTCAGGTAGCTGCATAAACTCAATACCTAATAGCCGACATGATAAAGAGCCGTGCGTCCAATTCCCAGACATGGGAGAAAACGCACGGCTCTTTCGTTAAAACAAGTGGACTTTAAGTTTAAGTACGGAGGCAATTCTGGAAGAAGTTGTCATCAAGGATAAGCTGGGCATCTGTATGATGCTTGAATTTGAAAAGATTCTGACCTTTGACGCCAACTACAACTACATTTTTACCGATAGTATTCAGAATGTCCATGACAGGAATGTAATCGGTGTCACCACTCATGATGATAGCAGTGTCGAAAGCGTTATGAAATCCTTTCGTTAAAACATGTGTTGCAAGATTAACATCGGTTCCTTTTTCTTCAATATAATAAGTGGCAGGATTATTTATATCCATTGTTGCTCCGGCAACAGGACGTGCCACATGTTGACCTTCAATAACCGTAAAGTAATCTTGATTTTTCAGACCCGTAATCCAATTATAGGTTGATTTTCTTTTCGCATCAGTGATGAGAAAATCGTCTGGCTTAGGAGCAAACAAAAAGGTCTTGACTAGTGTATGCGGATTGGAAAGCAGATTGACGACCTCTTTTGGAATTTTGTTAAAGTCAAGTTTTGGGACGACCGTTTGCACATGGGTAGGAACAGGAGTCCCAGCAGCAAGGGCCGCACTTTTCGCATCTTCCAGACACTTAGCACGATAATAATTATACTTAGAAATATCAAAATTCTCGAAGTCGATAAAAACCATTGCACGTAACATTCCAATTGACCTCCGATAATAACTAAAGGGTTGCCTGCTCGAAAGCCAAACAACCCTTTACTAAACACTATAGAACCGAAGTTCAATTATCATTATATAGGCTATCTGGCAAAAAGTCAACATAAATATGGGATTATATCGCTATTGTTCTTCATCTTCAGCCCTTGCCCGGAGCAGGTCTTGAATCTCTTTCTTCGTGGCCGACTGGACGGCAGCTCTTTCCTGAAATTTGACCTTGCCGCAGTCAGGGCAGCGGTCAGGCAGTGACTCTGCCTCAAAGCAGTAATGGCAGACATCACAGAAATAGTAGTTCACAGCGTTTGCACTTCCAATCTGTGTAGTAATATTCTTTTATATCTCATCGGGATACTTTTCTATCCTAAGGTAATCCTCAATATTGGTGATGCCCTCACCGGCAAGATCGGCAATGTCATCGAAGGGAATGATGACCGGCAGCTCTTTCTCAATGCCCACAGCTTTTCTATCACTGTCCTGCATGACTTTCAGTTCTCGATAAACTGGGTCGATCATAACAACTGTGCCAGTCAGACTTATGTACTTGCCGGTACTTTCTGCGGCCTTCATAAAGTACCGTACTACAACCTTCATGCCTTTCTTGACCTGCAGGAGCTTGTCAGAAAGATTGTTCTTCTCTTCATCGGAAAGCTCCACCTTCTTCACCAGCAGCTTGCTTGCGCCCTCGCTGGAAATTTCATCATCGAAGCCACGCAGCGCAGCAAAGGGGCTGAATATCTTTGCCCGGTTTGAGAGTGCCATCCGTGGATGCTTTACTGGAGGTTCAGGACGGCTGAGATGGAGGATGTCCGCATACTTCAGGGCAACCAGCCGCCCTTCCTTGGTATTCTTGGAGTCTGCCATAAAATCCTCCCTCGGTTACTTGGCTTTGTGACCGCCGATTTGACCATTCCGTTCTCGCATGGTTGCGCCATCCAGATAGTTCGTTCCCTTCAAGACGGCGTTCTTACCAAACTTCTTCTTGATGCCGAGCATGGTCGCTTGCAGGGATTTCTCCCGCTCCAGCTTGCTGGTGTCAGTGAACAGATCTATTTGTAAAATACCCTGATCCTTGACCACACGGTTTGCCGCTATTGTAATTCTCCGCACAGTTAGATTTCTGTTGGCAATGCGGTCGAACAGCTCTACCGTGGCGGACATCAGTTGGCTGCTGAGATTGGTCGGGTTGTCCAGTCGTGTACTGCCGTGGGCACCCTTCGGAACAGTGCGGCCGTAGTGATCGATGTGGACAGAACCGTGATAGATGCCTTTGTCACAGTTTTCCCGGTCATAGCCGATGTCCAGTGTCAGGCTGTCTGTGACAAGTCCCTTGTCCGTGAGCTGGAATACCAGACTGTCGGTCATCTCCTGGACGATGATTCGAGCCTTGTCATAAGGATAAGGGCAGGAGAGAACCTGACCCTCGGACAGGCTGTTGGTTTCCGGGCGATAGGCGTTGATTTCCTTCATCCCGCAGGGTTCCATTCCCCAGGCGTGGTCGATAAGGATCTCAGCATCTATGCCGAACTCCTTATATAGTATCTCAGGAAAGTGAATGCTGGCTCTTGCCAGTTCACCCATCGTCTGGATGCCATGCTTTTCCAGTCTGCGGACGGTGCCGGGGCCAGTCTGCCAGAAGTCCGTGAGAGGCTTATGATCCCAGAGCAGATACCGGAAGGATTCTTCGTCAAGCTCTGCGATGCGGACACCGTCCTTGTCCGGTGCAGCGTGCTTGGCAGTGATGTCCATTGCCAGCTTTGCCAGATATAGATTGGTGCCGATCCCGGCGGTGGCGGTGATGCCGGTGGTGTACAATACCTCCCGAATCATGGTCATGGCGAGGTCGTGGGCAGACATTTTATAATGAGTAAGGTATGCGGTGGCGTCGATGAATACCTCATCGATGGAATATACCACGATGTCCTCCGGGGCAATGTACTTGAGATAGATGCCGTAAATCTGCCGTGAGATCTTCTCATAGTACGCCATCCGAGGCGGCGCTACCAGATAGGATACCTCAAGAGAGGGGTCTGCTGCAAGGGTGGTGGCATCGTAGGACGCAGCCGAAAGAGAGGGAACACCGTCTTTGTACACAGCGGTCTTGTTCCGGATGGCATCCCGCAAACGACCGTTGTTGACCTCTTTGACACGCTGCACGACCTCGAACAGTCGAGCTCTACCGGGAATGCCGTAGGACTTCAGCGATGGGGACACAGCCAAGCAGATGGTTTTCTCCGTGCGGCTGGCATCGGCCACGACCAGATTGGTGGTCAGCGGATCGAGATGCCGTGCGGCGCATTCTGCCGAGGCATAATACGACTTGAGATCTATTGACAGATACGTGCGCTGCGCCATGCTGTGTCACTCCCTTTCCGTGGTGAATTTCGCAATGTTATCTGCTTGCTTTTTCAAGTCCCTTGATTTTTTCCTTAAGAGAATCGATTTCCTGCGTTTGCCGATGGAAAATCTCGCGGTTATTTTGCTCGTTCTTGTTATAGGCCAGAGCAAGAAACACCAGAGCCAGACGAAGTTCCTCGTCTGGAATGACCTTGCAGGCTTTAATCATTTCATCTTGGTCGGTAATCTCGGCGAGTGTACTCAGTTTCTCAAAGATGGTCATTGATAAACCCCTTTTGTTGGATGAGCTTATTGTGCCGTCCGCTCCACATACCAGCGGCCAAGCCGTCCGGTGAAGCGAGGGTCGATGTGTTCAAAGAACAGGTGCTTCTCCTGCCCTTGGATCAGGACAGTGAAACAGTCTCCGTTGCAGTCGTTGTCTGCGGTTCCAGCCGGCCGGAAGTCCCGGATAGTTTCGATAGGGAATGTCCTTCCGTCCGCCCAAGTGATAGATGTTGGCTGCATATAGCCGGTTGAATCAAACTCCGAGGCGACCTTTACATAGACACGCTCGATCTTGTTTCGTTTGGGTATCGCCATGTGGGTCACCTCCGATCCTTAGTGCTTAGCCCGCAGGAAGCGGTTGTCGATATCAACGGGCAGTTGGAGGTGCTCACCGCGGCGAATCAGACTGTACATCTTAAACGCAAAAAAAGGCGCTGGAATGCAGAGCTCTTTGGCAACGCTGAAAAAGTCGGTGTTGCCGGAGTGAATCAGATCCAGCACCTCCTCATCATCCAGTAACAGATCGGCGGCGAAGAAATTGGCCTCTCTTTCCAGTCTGCCGGTGGCCTGATAAATGTCGAAATCCTGCATGGCTTGACAGCGCAGATGATTCGAGTGTTCAAAGATATGCCCAAGTTCATGACCGGCAATGACACGCTGCTCTTCGTAGGGAAGGTGAGGATTAACGGCTATGTATCGGACACGATTTACAATCGTAGCGAAGCCACGCAGACCATCCGCATCGAGTGATCTGGCAGGCCAGAGCTTTGTGTTTGGCATCGCATCGATCAATTCAAAAGGGTCACGGGTACCATATTTTTGAATCAGTTTTTGAGTATCGTCAAAGGTTTGAAGTTGTGTCATTCTTTCACCAACTTTCTGGCAGAAGATCAGGTGCCGTTATCTTTGGCATTCTTCCGGTATTTCTTCGGCGTGAACTTTTCACGTGCCACCTTCTTGGAATCCATAAAGATTCGCTGCATTTCAATGGCAAACGCCTTCTGGTCTTCCTCTGAAAGAGAACCGCCGGCGAATAGCTCACGAGTCTGGCTAAGAATCTCGCTGGCCTGTGCCTGACCGCGCCGCCCGTAGAGGGAGCCTACCTCGGTCATAAACTCCTCATTTTCGGTCATCAGATAATTGACATCCGTTTCAAGTAGTTCGGCCAGCTTGGCATACATATCGCGAGTGCGGGGATAGGTGGTACCGGCCTCATAACCGCCAATGGTACGGCGGGTTACGCCCATCTGTTTCGCAAGTTCCTCCTGAGACCACCCCTTCTGCGTGCGGAGGTCTTTTAGTTTTTCCCCGAAGTTCATTGCTAGTGCTCCTTTCCCTAGATGATGTTTTCCCTGAACGTTTGCTCTAAATGTGTTATTGACAAGAGCTAAGAGCGTCGTTATAATTGGAATGGGAAAACTGATTTCGCATTTATTATATCAATGGGAAAATAACCTGTCAAGAGGTTTGCATTGAAATGAGAAGTTTATTTTCTCATAGTGTGCAAAAGATGACACAGCAAAGAGGCCGATAGAAGACGAGGGGGCGAGGAATTGGAGTGCTTTTCGCATGATATGGGACCGGTTGTCCGTATGGCTCGACCGGAAAACCCCAATGAAATAGATGAATATGTGAATCCGTTCTGCACAGAACTGGACGAGATCGGATCATTTCAGAGTTACTGTATCGGGCACTTTGAGCACGAGTGGTTGGATGCGCTGGGCCAGATGATCTCGGAGGGGCGAGTACCGATTACGGATGCACCGAGGGGGATGATCCAACAGAGCTGCGCCACATAGATAGCGGATACATTCATAGGATGGAGTTTTCACGTCTGTATCGGGGGCACTTCTATGCGGATGCCATCGTATAATGAAGCCAACGGATTAGAAAAGATGCGTAGTTTTGTTGATGCAGCAACGATCAACAGGAAAGATTGATCTTGAACGCACCTGACCATGATGCTAGCCAAAAGTGTATACATCGTACTCAAGGTGTCGCTGTTTCTCCGATACGGTGTCGCTACTGCTCCGATTTATGCAATTTTTACAGAGTACAGGAATTCTGAGTAAAAGAGATAACCAGAAATACTAATTATCCACTTCGCAGTCATGTGTAAGCATGGCTACTGTCACAGCCGGAGCATTTTGTCGGCGTTGACAAAATGCTCCGGCTATGATACTGATCAATAAGATTAGGTTGACATACAATGAGGCTGTTGTATACTAAACTTTGACGTACCCTTAAAGCAAAGTGTCAAAACTTATTTCGCTGTGAGCGCGAACGCACTTATGAGCAGGCGATGGACAGATTGACGGTGTCTTTTGCAAGGAACCGATAAAACTGCCAATTAAAATTATAGCGAGGTATCCTCCATTTTTATAATGGAGGATACCTCGCTTTTTATTTATATACAGACTATTTATAGTATAATACCACATAAGCCAACATTTTTCAACAAATCACGTAATATTAAATTATACTGGATTTGAAATTGTCAATTTCACCAGATATACGGGATTTTTTTGTCAGCAAAGCAACCAATATGTGATACTTGTTAGCAAATCACAGCCTAATGAGAAAGGAGTTCCACATGGCAAGACGAGGGGAAAACATCCGTAAACGTAAAGATGGTCGTTGGGAGGGTCGATATATCAAGGGGCGCAAGGCTGATCGAACAGCAATTTGGGGATATATATATGGCCATACCTACACAGAAGTAAAAAAGAAAATGACAATCCGCAAGGCCGAGGTTCGAGCCTGCGCATTGTCGGAACAGAATCCAACATTTCAGGAGCTTTCTCATAATTGGGAAGGCTCCATTTCTTTAGGGGTCAAGGCGTCGACAATTACACACTATCAGTATACTTTGGAGCATTACATTCTTCCTGTACTTGGTGACTATCGTGTGCAAGCGTTAGATGAATGTACCTTAGAAAGGTCATTGCTTGAGATTATCACGCCAACAGATAACAGCCACAAACCATTAGGGGCCACTATGGCGCGCGAATGTCTTATGCTTGTACGTCGCATTTGCCGATACGCAGCACACTTGCACCTTATGCGGTCACTTGAGATTGATGTTAAGCTGGCAACACCATCTATTGCTGCGTCTGCTACGCTCAGCAAATCTGAACAACAATGCTTGCAGAGCTATGTCGAATTTGCTCCAACTACTCGGAAGCTCGGTTCACTGCTAATGATGCAGATGGGATTGCGCATAGGTGAAGTCTGTGGTCTACAGTGGGCCGACTTTGATTTAGATCACGGCATTTTATCCATTGAACGGACAGTAAAACGAATTTACGTGGGCGCAGGCCAAACGAGGGTTGTCATTCAATCGCCAAAAACGAGAAGCTCTGAGAGAAAAATCCCGATTCCTCACGGCATTTTGGAAATACTGAAGCAGTTGCAGCTGAAAGAGAGCTGCAAAGCCTGGTTTTTGTCGGGCAATGAGTCCAAACCTGTTGAGCCGCGCTGCTACCGCAAAAGTGTATACTGCTATCTCAAAGGAGCGGGCGTTACGGTAGTGAATCCTCATGCGTTGAGGCATACTTTTGCAACGACATGCCTGCAAGCAGGTTGCAACATAAAAACGTTGAGTGAGTTGTTGGGGCATGCCAGCTCTGACATTACATTAAAGCGTTATGTGCATACCTGTTGGGAGTGGAAGCAGAATGAGATGAACCGCATTTTCCAGTAATTGATGGTCAATCAAAGGGGCAGTTGCTGCAATAACCACCTATCCTCGCAGTTTTATGATTTAAGTTTTCCATTATAAAAATGGAAGACACTTTGCGAGGAAGTGGGTGGGTAATATGGCGCTGGATCTGTATGAGCATAATGCGAATGCTTACATGGCCGCGTGCGAGATGATGGACAAATACGGCAAAGCTGCTATTGTTCACCCCACAGGTACGGGCAAGAGCTATATCGCGTTCAAACTCATTGAAGCTCATCCAAATGAAGTGATTATCTGGCTTTCCCCCAGCGAGTACATCTTCAAGACTCAGCGGGAGAGCTTACTGCGGCAAGACCAGGACTTTCCGCTTCAAAATGTACGATTTTATACGTATGCCAAGCTGATGTGCAGTACGCCGGAGCAGCTTAACCAGATAGCCGAACAGAACCCCACCTACATTATACTGGATGAGTTTCATCGAATTGGTGCGGAATTTTGGGGCGAGAGCACGCAAAAGCTGTTGTCTCTCTGCCCACGTGCAAAACTGCTGGGTTTGACCGCCACCAATGTGCGTTACCTCGATAATAACCGCGATATGGCCGAGGAACTGTTCAATGGTCATGTTGCATCTGAAATGACCCTGGGCGAGGCAATCGTCCGGGGTATTTTGCCTGCCCCGAAATATGTGACCACGGTTTTTAAATACCAGCAGGACCTGGCACGGTATCAGTCGCGAGTTGACAATCTGCGCAGCCCGGGCATTCAGGATGTGAACCAGAAATATCTGGACGCCCTAAAGCGCGCCTTGGAGCAGGCGGACGGACTGGACAAGGTCTTTGCCCGCCACATCACCAATAAAAGCGGCAAGTACATCGTGTTCTGCTCGGGCAAGGAACACATGGACGAGATGATTTCCCATGTACCGGAATGGTTTGCGGCTATTGATACCGAGCCAACCGTTTACAAAGCACTGTCGGATGATCCCGCCACAGACAAAGCCTTTGCGGCCTTTAAAGCAGACAATAGCAAGCACTTAAAGCTGCTGTTCTGCATTGACATGCTCAATGAGGGTGTCCATGTTGAAGGTATCTCGGGTGTTATTCTGTTCCGCCCGACGATTTCACCCATCATCTATAAGCAGCAGATTGGCCGCGCTCTGACAGCAGGGGATAGCACGACACCGCTTATTTTGGATGTCGTCAATAACTTTGAGGGCCTGTCCAGCATCAGCGGCCTGCAAAACGAGATGACTGCCGCCGTGCAGCGTCTCTATGCCAACGGCGAGAGCGACAAGATCGTTACGGAACGTTTTGAGGTTGTGGAGCAGGTACACGACTGCCGTGTACTGTTTGAGCAGTTGCAAAGCAGTCTGTCATCGACTTGGGACCACTACTTCTCCGAGGCTAGCATTTACTATGCCGAACACGGCAACCTGGACATTCCGCGGCGCTACAAGACGCCCATGGGCTTGAGCCTTGGCGCGTGGCTGCAAATTCAGCGGCAGATTCGCAGCGGCAAACGTGCCGGGAGCCTGACCCAGCAGCAGATTGAACGCTTGGACAGTATCGGCATGCGATGGGACAACTACAGCGACTGGGCCTGGACAAAAGGCTATGAAGAAGCCGCGCAATATTACGCCAAGCACGGCAACCTCATGGTGCCCGTAGAATGGAAAACAAAAGATGAGTTCCCGCTGGGAAACTGGATTTCCAACAAGCGCACTGAAAAAGCCGCTGGCAGACTGGACGCGGAGAAGGTGAGCCAACTGGAGAGCATTGGCATGGTCTGGGATGCTTTCAGTGAAAAGTGGGAGCAGGGCTTTGCCGCTGCGGCAAAGTATTATGCTGACCACGGCAATTTAGTTGTGCCTGTGTCCTACACCACAAAGGATGGGCTACGTTTGGGGGTCTGGGTCAGAAACCAGAAACAAACTTATGCCAACGGAACGTTGCAGTCTGAAAAGGTCGAACGGCTGGAAAGCATTGGAATTCTTTGGGAGCAAAGCAATTTCGACTTCAAGTGGAACGAGGCTTACGAAGCAGCCAAATTGTATTTTGAGGAAAACGGCAGCCTGAACGTGCCCATCGGCTATACCACCCCTGATGGCATAGCCTTGGGAAAGTGGGTGGCCCGCCAGCAGTATGCCTACAAAAGCCCGAACAATAGCAATTGCAAACTGACTCCGGCGAGGGTCACTTTGCTGGAAAAGATCGGTATGCAGTGGCAAAAGCCCGACCCGTGGCAGCATAAGTACGATTTAGCGTGGGATTATCTGCAAATGCACGGCAACCTGCAAATCCCGGCCAAATATAAAACAGCGGACGGCATCTGGCTGGGCCGCTGGTTGTACGACCAAAAGGTTTTACTGCGCAAGCAGTCACCCAGGCTAAGCGCCGAACAGACAAGCAAATTGCGGAAGCTGCTGGATGAGGACACGGCAGGTAAAGCATGCTGAAAAGATTGAGGAGAAATCATGACGAGGTTTAGACACGACCTGATTTTGCGGCTTGTAAAAATCATGGATGCAGTGCTGGTTACAATACCGTTTGCACTGTGCTGGTATTTGTACTATGCAAAACACATTGCATCGCCATTTTACGCAAAAGGTGATTACTTGGTGGTGGCACTGTTCTTTGTGCTTTTCATCATGTTTGGCCGCGTGTACGACGCATTTCTAATGTCGATGTACCGCATATCCGAAATCGTCTACGCGCAGTTTCTGGCGGCGGCAGTCAGCGACTTTATTATGTACATCGTTATCTGGCTGTTGAGCAAGCATCTGCCCAACATCTTGCCTGGTGTGGCAGCATTGGTTGGACAGCTGGTTCTGGCGGCAGTCTGGGCTCGCAGCGCACACCACGCGTACTTTAAGACCTTCCCGCCGCAGGCTACTGCTGTAATCTATGACACGCGCCAAGGTCTGGAAAAGCTGATCGGCCAGTATGGCTTGTATGGCAAGTACAAGGTCGTAGCGACGGCCACGGCAGCAGAGTGTATTGAAAATTTGTCTATGTTGGACGGCATCAACACGGTGTTTATCAGCGGCGTCCACAGCCATGACCGCAACATTATTTTGAAGTATTGCGTCGAAAACAACATCACGATGTTTGTGATTCCCCGCATTGGCGACACGATCATGTCCGGTGCGCACCACATGCACATGTTCCATCTGCCGATGCTCCGTGTGGGCCGCTACAATCCGCAGCCGGAGTACCTTTTTATCAAGCGTTTGCTGGATATTGTGATTTCTGCTGCTGCACTGATTATTTTGAGCCCGATCTTTTTGGTGACGGCCATTGCCATTAAGGCAACGGATCACGGACCTGTGTTTTACAAGCAGACTCGTTTGACCAAGGATGGAAAAGAATTCGGTATTTTGAAATTCCGCAGCATGCGCGTTGATGCCGAAAAAGACGGTGTGGCCCGTCTTTCCAGCGGTGAGCACGATGACCGTATCACGCCTGTGGGCAAAGTGATTCGCGCATGCCGCGTGGATGAATTGCCACAGCTTATCAATATACTACGAGGCGAGTTAAGCATTGTGGGGCCTCGTCCAGAGCGTCCTGAAATTGCAGCCCAATACTGTGAAGAAATGCCGGAGTTTGCACTGCGCCTGCAGGCTAAGGCTGGCCTGACTGGTTATGCACAGGTTTATGGTAAATACAACACCACGCCTTATGACAAGCTGACGATGGATCTAATGTACATAGCGCATCCGAGTATTATCGAGGATTTGAAAATCATGTTTGCAACGGTGAAGATCCTGTTTATGCCTGAAAGCACCGAGGGGGTTTCTGAGGGTCAAACCACTGCAATGAGTGGAGAAAATCACTGAATATCGACGCTTTCGCACATTTTGAACTGCCAAAAATTGGAAAAAATCCAGAGTGGAATCGGGCATAAATACACCTCTTACCGTGGCGTTAAGTTGGATAGTGCTCTCGATAGTGCAAAATGCCGAGACCATGGGCGTGAGAGAGGGCAAAACGAGGTCAATTCGAGGCTCTTACGCCCCGAAAGAGCCCTTTTGTGGATGCGACCGTAGCTCGTGGGTTTATGCCGGATGGCACTGTGATGAGATGTGCTGATATTTACACAGTGGTTTCGGGACGGAGCAATGATAACCCCATCTGCGATTTCATCCCGGTCTTGGAGATAACAAGGCGGATGTGAGCAAGATGGTGATAACCACATGGTCGCAGAGATGCTCATTCGTGTGGGGAAATCCGGCAAAAGCATGGGAGCTACTGTGGCGTGGATGAGTGGAACCTGGAATAAAGACAGGGGTTACAGTAACGAGCGCTGGTGCTGTCAGGACTAAAGACAGCGGCTACCGTAGCGAGCGTTGGTGCTATCAGGGCTAAAGACGGGAACTATCGTAGCGTGAATTTGTCATAGCAACGCTTATTGTAGCGGTACAAGACATAGCGGCAGTGTGACTCACACTGCTGAGAACGATTAGTAGAGCTTTATAAGGAATAAACGGCTCAGACTCTTGGAGATTGAGTCTGGGCTGTTTTAGTGGGAGAGGAATTCGAGATGAAAAAAGTACTTCTTGTGACATTCTCAGACAATGCGGATCATCAGGACATAAGCTTTGGCATGTTTGAAAGCATTTATATGTCGGAAAGTGATAACTGCAATATTTGGATTATGGGAATCAATAATCCAAAGGTCCCTGTTATGGACACACCCCATACACATTTAGTTGACTGCCCAAAGCGGCCTGGAATTGAAAAGAAAACTTTTGACATTAGGGAATTACATAAAATTATAAAGTGGATTAATTCCCAAAGTTTTGATGTGATTTTCTTTGAAACGCTGCATGTTTGGAATCTTGCTATTATGATGTTCTGCCATAAGAATACTGTGATTTTTCAAATGATTCACGATCTTATTCCTCATAAAGGCGACAAACAAGAAAAAAGTGTTCATTTGATGAACAAAGCAGTCTGCAAGCTGGCTGATTACATTGTTTTGTGTAACGAGAAATATGTCTCAAAGGTTACGGAAATTTATGGTGTACCACAGGAGAGAGTTCGCTTCGTTGATATGTGGCGGAGATTTCCGAGGTATACAGAACCTAGCTATTCAAGACGGGTTTTATTCTTTGGACGAATGAATCCTTATAAAGGAGTAGATAATCTGCTGGAAATTGCAAAAAAATGCCCTGAGATTCAGTTTGATGTCGTGGGTCGTGTTGATCCTCAAGTACAAGAACTGGTAGATGAATTGAAAAAGCTGCCTAATGTTATGATGAATAATGGATATGTAACAGATGAGGAAATGGCAAAAGCATTCATTAAGGCAGATTGGATTGTACTTCCGTATAATTCTGCAACGCAATCTGGTGTAGTTATAGACGGCTACCGATTTGGACGTCCATGTATAGCATTTAGCGTTGGTGCTATCGCAGAACAGGTATGCGAAGGAGTTAGCGGATACCTCATTCCAGAGGGTAACAATGCAGCATTTGCAGATAAGTTAAGAGGGGCGGTCTGTATGAGCGAAGGCGAGTATAAGAAGATGTCGCAGAACGCTTATGAATATGGAGTAAAAAAATATTCGGCAGAAGGAGCGATCGGTCGTTTCATGAAATTGATTTCTTGATAGAAGAGAAAGGATTTATTTATGAATATTGTTCTTTTGTCTGGTGGCTCCGGCAAGCGTCTTTGGCCGCTGTCGAATGACATCCGCTCCAAGCAGTTTATCAAAATCTTCAAGAAGGAAGACGGAACCTATGAGTCGATGGTGCAGCGTGTCTATCGCCAGATTAAGAAGGTAGACACGGATGCAACCGTGACAATTGCTACCAGCAAGACGCAGGTTTCTGCGATTCACAACCAGTTGGGCGAGGATGTGGGTATCAGCGTGGAGCCCTGTCGTCGGGATACCTTCCCGGCAATTGCGCTGGCAACTGCCTATTTGGTGGATGTGATGCACGTTGACCCTTCTGAATCCGTGGTTGTATGCCCGGTCGACCCCTATGTAGAGGATAACTACTTTGAAGCCCTGAAGGAATTGTCAGAGCAGGCGAATACATGCGAAGCAAACCTTGTGCTGATGGGCATCGAACCGACCTATCCCAGCGAAAAGTACGGGTATATCATCCCGGAAAGTGCGGATCATGTGGCTACAGTCAAGACCTTCAAAGAAAAGCCGACTGCCGATGTGGCAGA
>ERZ773210.396-NODE-396-length-51708-cov-4.495150_pt1 | contig 51708 bp, 45 predicted proteins | sample MGYA00580528_ERZ773210 | MGnify/ENA primary metagenome ERZ773210 (study PRJEB29015, sample SAMEA2737769) | human gut metagenome | biome: human gut; feature: human-associated habitat; material: faeces | place: China | collected 2012 ...
TTCATTTGATTTTCCTTCTACAATTATTCTTCCTTTTTTTATAGCTATAATATTATCCGAATATTGAATCGCTTGATTAATATCATGTAAAACCATAATAATCGTTATTTTATATTTTTGATTTATTTCTTTAAGTAATCTTAAGAGTTCTAATTGATATCTTATATCTAAATATGTTGTCGGTTCATCTAATAAAAGATAAGGTGTTTTTTGGGCTAAAGCCATAGCAATCCAAACACGTTGTTGTTGTCCACCTGATAAGCTTTTTAATGTTCTGTTTTTGTATTCTTTTAGGTTGGTTACTTCTGATTTCATAATCTTCTTGGGATAATTTTTGTGAATAATGGAGGTAAGGTAATCTTCCATAGCCTACAATTGTTTTTACGTCTTGATCACCATTAATTTGATTTTTTTGATGAACAACAGCAACCTTTTGTGCAAATTCTTTTATTTTATAATTTTGTATATTTTGTTGATTAATTTCTATAAAGCCTGTTTGTGGTTTATAGATACGACTTAATAACATGAGTAAAGTCGATTTACCACTACCATTCGATCCAATAATTGTCGTTATTTGGTTTTCTTCAAATTCTATATTTAAATTTTCTATAAAAGGTTTTTGATGATAACTAAATGATAGATTTTTAACTTTCATGCATAGAACTCCTTTTTAATAAGATAATAAATAATGGACCACCAATAATAGCCATTAAAATAGCAGGTGTTATTTCATAAGGAGCAATAATGACTCGCCCTAGGGTATCAGCTATTAAAAGAACAAGAGCTCCCAATAAGCCACATGCCGGTATTAAATAACAATGTTTATTTCCTACAAATAAACGTGAAAGATGTGGAATCAATAAACCAACAAAACTTAAAATGCCTGAAATTGATACAGAAATACTACATAAAAGAACAGCTAATAAAGAAAGAATAAAGCGATAAAAATTAACATTTATTCCTAAAGATAACAATGTACGATCTTCTAATCCTAATAAATCACATGCTTTTGTAAGAAAGCATAAAATAATTAAAATAGGTAAAATATAAACCATCAATAATTGAACATCATTCCAGGTATATAAAATAACAGAACCTACCGATGATGAAATAGATGAAGAAATACTTTCTATAAATGAAATGATTGCTGTTAAGGTATAATGAATTGCAACACCGACAAGAATAATTCTTGTCGTCTTTAAACCAGATTTCCAAGATAAACTATAGATTAAAATAAATGTAAGAAATCCTCCTAAACATGTCAATAGAGGTTTTACCGTATAAAACTCTGGTAAAAATATACCTACTAGTAAACTCACTAATTGAGCTCCGGCACTAATACCTATAATTCCTGGATCCGCTAAGGGATTTTTTAAAACAACTTGAAATAATAATCCTGATAAAGCGAGCGCACATCCTACTAACATTGTCACAATAACTCGCGGAAAACGTATTTGATAAACACTTGCGACATCTTTGTTGTATTCAATAAATAAACCTTTTAATAATTGCATAAAAGATACTTTGATTGTTCCAGTATTGATAGCAATAAAAAAAGCAATTCCTAATAAAATAATTAAACTTACAATAAAAAGATGTGAATGTTTTTTAATTGTTTTCATATAAAATTCCTTCTAGATCTTCTAATCCTTTTTGATAATTAAAATTAGCACTCATGCCAAAATATTCATTATTTATAATAAATACTTTATTATTTTTAACAGCATCAAATTGTTGCCATGTTTCATTATTAGAAAATTCTTGTTGGAAGTATTCTTTTACTTGTTCAGGCATTGCATGAGAAGTTCTTAAAATAAGATCTGGATTTTGTTTTAACATATCTTCTACACTCACATTCACAAAATCTTTTCCATCACCATCTCCATAAATATTTGTTCCACCAGCTAATTTAACCAAATCACCAACATAACTCGATTCTGTAGCAACAACATAACTTCCTCCTGGAAGTCCCATTAAAATTAAAACACGTGGACTAACATTATTTTTATATTTTTCTCTAAAAGATGTCATGTAATTTACATATTCATCTATAAGTATTTTTGCTTGTTTTTCTTTATTAAATAATTTTCCTAATTCTTCAATACTTTTATACATCCCTGATAAGTTCTTAAGATTTAAAAAAGTAGAACTAATTTTTAATTTTTCATATTTACTTGCAAGATCACTTTCTAATGAATTAGGACTTATAATAAGGTCAGGATTTAAATTAGAAATCTTTTCCATATCAGGTGACATGGCATTACCCACTTTTATTGCTTTTTGATATTTTTTAGGAACAGTATAACTATCACTTTGAGGTATACCAATCACTTGATTTTTCGAAACACCTAATTGATCAAGTATTTCTGTAACTGCAATAGAAGTTGCAACAACAGAAATTTCTTTTGTATTTTGAACTTGTTGGTTTTGGTTTACACATCCTGTTATAAGTGATAGTAAACAAACAAGTAATAGACTACTTTTTAATTTTTTTAACATAAATGATTCCTCCTAAAATAATCACAATACCAACACTTATAAACAATGGATAATAATTTTTTTTGGTCTTTTCCTCTTTTGGATTTTTCTTTAAATTCTTTATAGTAAGTTTCAAATTTTTATCTACTTTCCCTTTAGAATTAATTAGACGATTACTTATTCCTGTTGCATTAGACATTAAAGATTCTTTCGTAATCGTCCCTACTGTTGTCTCTTCTTTAGATGTTTCTTCTGTTGGATTTGTTTCAATGGATGTGCTTGTTTCTTTTGTTTCCTTTTGGCTTGAAGAATTCGATGTTGACTTATTTTCTTTTTCATTTTGACTAGAAGTGGAGGTTGATTCTTGAGGAATCATTTGACTGTTATAAATTCCTGTTCCCACTATTGCCGAGGAAATATTTGGTTTAATGAAGAATTGTACATCCCTACCCATTGGATTAACATACATGATTGGGCTTATATAAAAATCAAGTGAGCTTACTTGTAGGCGATAATGATTAACTGTATCTCCATTTGCGCTACTACTTCCTGTTTTTGTAGCTGAAACAGAACTCATAGAACCACTTGAATTCATTACTTTAAAACGAATATTACTTACATTAGAAGCTAAACCTAAACCCACTGTGATGTAGTATTTTCCATTCGTTTGTTCAACCAATAATTGGCTTTCAACAATATTGCTCACCATACTTTCACCTAAAGCAATATTTTCTCCACCATCTTCTGTTTGCCCAGTTAAAGGATTGGTATAGCTTGTAGAACGACTTATTAAATAAGCCCCATCACTTAAAGCATGAATAGGCGTCATAAACATAAATAACATCATTAATAAAATATTTATTTGTACTATTTTTTTCATAATTCCTCCATAAAAATATGAGGCATTTTTATGCCTCATGTTTTTTTCTTAAAATAACTCCTGTCATAATTGAAGAAATAATCAATAACATTGCCATCATATTAATAGCTGTTTGATCACCAGTTTTAACAACTTTATTTTCATTGGTTTGATTGTTAGTTGTTGTTTGATCTTTAGAATTTGTATTTTCAACTGAATTGTTTTCTTTTTGATTATTTCCTGTATTTGTTTCTAATTTTGTTTGGTTCGAAACATATGTTAAAGTCGCATAATCTACTTTAATTCTTGCACCTAAATCCATATTACCCATCATCGCAACATGTGGATTCATCATGACATCGATATATTCATTTTCATGAGGTAATTCAAAGGACCATAATGTTGGATTTCCTTGTGCATCTTTTTCAATAATTGTAGCACTATGATTTTTATAATCACTAGAGCTATTACCAATATAGAATTCTTGTAAGCTGGCTTTAATTGTTCCAAATGTCATTTCTTTAGTAGAAATATACATTGTTGCTTTTCCATCTTTCACAATAATTTTTGCTTTATTATTTAAAGCATCTGCCGCCATTGATTCTTTATCACTTGTTGCATTCCATAAAGCAACATTCACTTCATATGTACCATCTTTACTAAAACGAGTTGTTACTTCTTCCTCTTTTTTATTTTCTTCTTTTATATCATCATTATCATTTTTAGGTGTTTCTGGTGTTGGATCTACTTTTGTAAGACCATCTAATTTTAATTGTAATCTTGCAGTAGAAGCTCTTGAACTTCCACCATAATAAAAATTAACATTTATCAGTTCTTTGTTTTCATCTAATTTAAATTGAACTTTTGTTGGATGATCATTTTCTTCTTCAATAACAGTTACTTCTTTATAAGTACCATCTTTAAGTTGATATTCCATTTTATCAACTGAAGCTGTTTGTCCATATATTGTCATTTCTTTTAATTTTAAAGTAACAACAACTTCATTATTTTTAACAGTCAGTTGTGCTGAGTCTATAGCTTTTGCGGCCATTGATTGAGCCTCACTATTTTCTTTTAATACATCAACAGGAACATCATAAGTACCATCTTCTAGTGTGTATTCTTTTTGTAATACTTTCGCATTTTCTAAATCTAATGTTAAAGCTACATTTGTAGGATAATCTTTACCATTCCCCATCAAAGCATTCATAAAATCAACTGTAATTGGTAAAACTGTTGAATTATTTTCATCTAATTGCGTTAACTCAAAAGAAATCTTTTCAGGAACTTCTGTTTCTACTGTTGGTCCATTCATTCCTTGGGTATATTTCTCTACTTTTGTTGAAAGTGTTGTTCCATTAGAAATAGTTAAAACATTTGCATAATATTCTGATCCCATGTTAATAATCATATTTTGTAACGTAGCAACTGCTTGCATTTTTCCATCTTTATCTACCGTTACTTCTAATGTATCACCAAAAGCCTTTGCAAAGGCTGTTTTTACTACTGGCATTGGTGCACTACTTGTTAAACTTTTTATAGGAATTTGATAAGTTCCTACTTTTGATAAATCACTATTTAATGCGTTGACTGCCTTTAATGATGTCAGTTGTAATCCTAAAGCCATCATTAAAGCAAGTGTTATCTTTAATAATTTTTTCATTTTGTCCTCCCTTTTTAATTTAAGTTAGCCTTAACTAACTAAAGAGAGTTTAACATTTCCATTTGTTTTTTCAATTTGTATTTTTGTTTCACTTATGTAACAAAATATTCTTTTTATTTTATATTTGTTGAATTTATTTAGCTTTTTACATGTTTCACAAAAGAAACAAAAAAGCCTTCACAATGGAAGACTTTTTAAATTTATATTATTTTTCGAAATCAAATTCTTGGAAAACATCACTTACTGGTAAATTATTTTCAATACTTTCAATTGTTTTAGCAAGTAATGATGCTACCGAAACAACTTTTAATTTATCGAAATGTTTTTCTTTAGGTAAAATAATTGTATCTGTAACAACGACTTCTTTAGCTGCACAGTTTTTCAATCTTTCTACTGCAGGTCCAGAGAATACTGGGTGTGTACAAGCAACGAAAACATTTTTTGCACCTTTTTCAATTAACATATCGATACCGGCAACAATTGTTCCACCTGTATCAATCATATCATCAATCATGATACAGTTTTTACCTTCAACATCACCTAAAACACCCATGATTTCAGCAACGTTAGGTTTTGGTCTTCTTTTATCGATGATTGCTACTGGACAATCTAAAGCAACTGCCATTTTACGAGCACGAGTTGCTCCACCATGGTCTGGAGAAACAACACAAATATCATCTAAGTTTTTATTTTTGAAATAATTACAGATTAATGGTAATGCTTGCATATCATCTACAGGAATATTGAAGAATCCTTGAATTTGTGCAGCATGTAAATCAATTGTTACAACACGATTAACACCAGCTGTTGTTAATAAATCAGCAACAAGTTTTGATGTAATTGGTTGTCTTGGTTTTGCTTTTCTATCTTGTCTAGCATATCCAAAATATGGCATGATTGCTGTAATTTCTCCAGCAGATGCTCTTTTTAAAGCATCGGCTAAAACTAAGATTTCCATTAAGTTTTCAGTAACAGGATTAGATGTTGATTGAACAATGAAGACATCTTTTCCACGTACTGATTCATCAATTTCAACTAAGATTTCTCCGTCAGCAAAATGGTGAACTTTTGATTTTCCCATTTCACATCCTAAATGATCACAAATATCTTGTGCTAATTCTACTGATGATGATAAAGCAAATACTGTAATTTTGTTTTTCATTTTTTCTTTTACCCCTATTTTCCTATTTTATTTCTTTTTTCTTCTAATACTTTACTATAACCTTCTTTGTTCACTTGTCTACTTCTTGCAATTGCAAAAGCATCTTCATGAACTTCATCTGTAATTGTTGATCCAGCTGCAATAAATGCATTTTTACCAACAGTTACAGGTGCAACTAAATTGGAATTGCAGCCAACGAAAACGTTGTCTTCAATTACTGTTTGGAATTTATTTTTGCCATCATAGTTGCTTGTAATAGTACCACAGCCAATATTTACGTTTTCACCAACTGTCGCATCTCCAATGTAGCTTAAGTGCGCAGCTTTACTTCCTTTACCAAAAGTGGCTTTTTTCATTTCCACAAAGTTACCCATGTGGACATTTTCTAAGATATGACAATGATTTCTAAGTCTTGCGTATGGTCCAATATCAACACCATTTTCAATGATAGAATCAGCAATAACAGAGAATTTAATTTCTACATTATCTTTGATTTCTACATTATCAAATTCACAATAAGGTCCAATATGACATCCATTACCAATCACTGTTTTACCTTTAATAATACATCCTGGTTCAATTGTTGTATCATGACCAATAATAACATCTCTACCAATATAAGTATTCGTCATATCTACAATATTTACACCATCTAATAAATGTTTTTTATTAATACGGTATTGTAATTGTTTTGTTGCTTCTTGCAATTCAAACTTATCATTAATTCCACCGACTTCTGATAAGTCATCAATTTTATAGCCACCAACATTTAAGTTTTGATGATTCATAATTTCAATTACATCTGTAATGTAGTATTCATTTTGCGCATTGTTATTTGTGACAGATTCTAATGCTTTAAATAAAGCAGCATTATCAAAGCAATATTCTCCAACGTTCATTTCAGAAATATTTCTTTGTTCATCTGTACAGTCTTTATATTCAACAATTCCTTTTACTTGATCGTTTTCACGAATGATACGACCAAATTTCTTATCAAGGTCACAATCACATGTCATAACTGTTCCTTTCATTTGATGTTCATTATGATATTGAATAAGACCTTGTAATGTTTCTTTAGTGATTAATGGTGCATCACCATTTAAAACAATGGTAGTTCCTTCTTTATCACCTAAAACATCTTTTGCTTGCATTAAAGCATGTCCAGTTCCTAATTGTTCTTTTTGCATTACGAACTCAACACCATCAACAAGTTTCATAACTTCTTCAGCTTTATGTCCTACAATAACATAAATACCATCTACACCTAAACCTTTTAATTCATCAACAATATGACAAACCATTGGTTTATATAGTACTTCATGTACAACTTTAGGCTTGTCGGATTTCATTCTTGTACCTTTTCCGGCAGCCATTACTACTGCGTAAGTTTTCATTGTCACACCCCTCTACGACGACATTCTAACAAAATATAGCTCATAATTAAAGATGAATAAGACAATTTATTACAAATTCCTTCATCTTTTCAACAAAAAAGAAAATCATATCACAGATTTTCCTCTTTATTTAATATTTTTGATTTTCTAACAAAAAAATAACGTTTTCTAAAGAATTCATATCCTTTATTTAAGATTTCTTGATTTCTTGTAATTCCAAAGACACAAGAACCACTTCCTGACATTAAAGCACCATCAAATCCTAACTTCTTCATTTCTTTTTTAATTTCTTTAATTTGTGGCACCATTTTAATAGATGGTAGTTCTAAAGTATTTTGCAGATTATCAATAACTGTTTGATAATCTTTTTCTTCAATTCCCTTTTTCATTGCTCGACAATCTTGATGAATAACTTTAGATAAATCTAAAGTTGTAAATGCCTTTTTAGTAGAAACACCTTTTTTAGGTTTAACTAACAGTAAATAGGCGTCAAAAGGTTCCTCAATAAAATGAAGTTTTTCCCCAACACCTTCCACAAAAGCTGTTTTTTCATAAATACAAAAAGGAATATCAGCACCTACTTCTTTTCCTAAAGTTGCCATTTCTTCATAAGATAAATTCAAACGAAAAAGTTTATTCATCGCTTTGATGATTGCAGCTCCATCAGCACTTCCCCCTGCAAGTCCTGCTTGCGTTGGAATATGTTTATAAACAAAGATCTTAACTCCTTTTTTGAGACCATATCTTTCTTGCATCAACTTTGCAACTTTATACATGATATTTCTTTGATCTGTTGGAACGATCTTACTATTGGATTCAATTTCAATTCCTTCATCAATCACATTAATATAGATAAGATCATGTAAAGTAATTGGTGCCATGATCATCTCTAAATCATGATACCCATCTTCTCTTTTTCTAACAACATCTAACGCTAAATTTACTTTTGCATATGCTCTTATTTTCATTTGAATCACCTCGGATATAAATTTCTTGCAACCCCTCTGGTATCAATACCACCAACACCCAATTGTTTATAAGAGGTTTTTTCTATAACTTTTTCTAAATCAACGTATTCTTTTATATTTGTACTTGCAATTTGACTTGTAATAATGACCGGATCAAGGGCATGAATATTTTTTCTTGATGGACTTGAAGCAAAATTTGCGCCACTTGCAACTAAGAGTTCATAGTAGGATTGACACGCTCCTGCAAAGATGACCAAAGCATCTTTATCTGGTTGAACAAGACGTGCTTGTTTGATAGCCTCGACAAAATCTAAACTATGCAAGTAATCTTGACTATTTCTTTTTTGTCCATTTTTTTTCAAAGCATCGTGCCCCGTAATAACAAGTAAATGTGGATGATGCTTTTTTAACAGTTCTTGTATATGACTCGCAAATTCTTCTTCTTTAAAATAATATCCATAAGCATGGATACCATACTCTTGATACTTTTTCATACACATTTTTAAATAAGCAGGATCCCCATCTAAATGAAGGACTGTTCCTTTTAAACATTTTTCTTGGGGTAAAGCAACATCTTCTACTTTTCTTATTTCGTGGACAAGTTCTAAATCTTCTTTTTCACTATCCGCTATTAAACGATATTCTATTCCTCTTAAATAATAAATATTATCTTTAATATCAATAATTTCAAAAGAAATATCTTGATGATATTTTTTTCGACAAACAATATCACCGATTTTCATTTTATCACCACTATATCGTATGTTTATAAAATGATTTTGTGAGTGCTTTATAATCTTCTAAAGTAAGCTGTTCACATCTTAGTTTTTGATCGATTTGATTTTCATTTAAAACATCTAAAACATCTTGATAATCATTCTTTAAATTATTATAAATTGTTTTTCTTTTTTGTTTAAACGCACTATTTAATACTTTATATAAATTTAAATCTGCTGGTCGATCAATTGTAATCTTTAAAATAGCACTATCAACATGTGGTGCAGGAATAAAGACATTTTGACTTACAGTAAACATATACTCTATTTTACCCATATCTTGAATCATAAAAGTAAGTGGACTTTTATAATCACTGGTATATTTTAAAGCGACTTCCTTTTGAACCATCACAACAATTTCATCAATGATTTTACATTCGGTTAAAACTTTTTCAATGATTTGAGTTGTAATATAATAAGGTAAATTAGCCACTAAAATAACTTTTTTATATTTTTCTTTTAAAGATTCTAAAGTTGTTAAATCAATTTTCAAGAAATCATCAAAAACAACATCAATATGATCTTCATTTAAAAATTCTTCATAAACACCTTTAAAACGTGTATCAATTTCATAACTTCTAACATAACCTGCATAACGTGCAAGGACTTGAGTTAAAGCCCCAATTCCTGGTCCTACTTCAATAACGGCACATTCTTTATCCACACTTGATGAACAAACAATCTTTTCAACAATATGAGGATCAATTAAAAAGTTTTGTCCATATTTCTTTTTAGGATAAAGATCATATTTTTCTAATATATAGTTTGTTGTACTTTTAGTCGCTATATCCTTCACTTTCTAATTTCTCCTCTATCATTTTCTTTGTAATACCTACCATATTTAATCTTTTAAATAAGGTTTTTGCATTACCATAGCCTAAATGAAATAAACCATAAACTTTCATTCTTCTTTTTTTATCTCCAATAATATCTAATGAGATAAACTCTTGCCAGGTAATACTTTCTGTTTGTTTTGAAAATGTCACAACATTTTCAATAGCTTTTTTAACAGCTTCTTTATTAGCTTCCGCGATTCCTAACTTCTTTTTACCGATTGCATCCTTTTTATCAACAAAAGCATGCTTACAGTTATCAACTACTTGATCCACTTGATTTCTTATTTTAAGACCAGGATAATCTGGATCCGTTAATACAATAACGCCTCTTGTAAGGCTTGCTTCTTTAATAAGTTCTAGCGTTTTATCATCTAAAGCTAAACCATGTGTTTCAATTGTATCCACATCATAAAGCGCTTTTAATAGTTGTGTATCTGTTTTTCCTTCTACAATTACAATTTCTTTAATTCTTTTCATATTATTACCATCTCAAATAAATTGTATGAAACCTTTCATCATCTATATATTTTATTTCTTTATCATTACTTACATCAATTATTTTATACACATCTCCTTGACTTACAAGTCTATTTTTTGCATATTCATAAATTTCACTTGAAAATTGAAAATGACATTCATTTTGTGAAAGATTAATTTTTTGTTTCAAGTCATCAATGCGATAATGATCAAAATAATAACCCTCTTTTTTATAATACGTATTATTATCATTTGTTGTATCTTCATAAGGATCTTGAATTTGATAATTCTTATTCATTTCTTCACTAGAAAACATCAAATAATCATAATTAACTGTTTCAAAATCACTATTAACCAAATCACCCCATGTTGCATCAATATAATAATAGTCATTATCATATTTAACCATATTCCAAGCATGATAATCATTATTACCGCTAGAAACATCAGACATACCTGTAAGATAAGTTGCCTCAATTCCTACTTCATGAAGTAAATATTGTAAAGCTTTCGCATAGCCACTACATACAGTTTTATGATAAATAAGTGCGCTGATCACTTCTTGATTATATTGTGCATCTTCAAGATATTCACATTGTTGAATGAGATATTCATAAATGTATTTAATTTTTTCATAATCATCGAGATCTTTGGTTGTTTCTTTGATTTGTTGAACAAGTGTATCTAGTTGTTTTTGATATTTTTTTATTTCTTTTTTTGTAAAAGTATATTTAAAATTAAATATTCCTTTATTGGTAAGTGTCCATTCTTCTACATAGAAAAATTCAGGATGATCTTTTAAAACCTTTTCTATAATTGGTGTTACTTTATCCATATCAGTTTGTCCTATTTGTATATCTTTTTCTTGATTATAAGCAATATTATAAATCTTTTGATAAAGTTGTTGTTGTTTTGTTAGATGTTGATAATGATAGTTGTAACATGTATCGTTTTTAAAATTATTTTCTATCGTTTTAGGTGTTGCGGGTAAACAGCCACAGAGTAGAAATAAAGAAAGACAAGTAATGGCCTTTTTCATTTTAAAAAAAAATCTAGCAATGCTAGATTAATCTTCTCTCAATTTATATTCAAAATAACTTTTACCAACATAAACAACACTACCCGCTAAAAGCATCATTAATAATCCTAAGCACATAATAAACATCCCCTCTTTTATCTATATCATACCCTATTTTAATTGATTATGCAAATCATAAGAAAACTCCTTTTTTCTACAAATAATGTATACGATTCAGTATAAAATATTATTAAAGAAATAAATATTTTTAAACTTGTTCAATGATTCAAAAGAAGGTAAAATTATTATATAGTAGGTGATGTCAAATGAATGCAGATCGATTATTTATGCTAGTTGATACATGCGCTAATTTTGATGAAGTTAAACATGAGTTTCCTGATTTAGATTTTTTAACTTATTTTTATGCTTTATTAGGATATTATCGTATTCCAACAATTCAACTTTATAACAAAACAACAATTGATGAAAATGACTTGAGTAAAATTCTAAATGGAAGTACAACACCTCAAAGAGATGATATTATTCAATTTGGTCTCGCTTTAAATATTGATTTAAAGAAAACAAACTTTATGTTATCTCTTGCTGAGTGTGAAACTCTTTCTTATAAAGAAGGTAGAGATAGTCTTATTATATGTGCTATTAAAAATCATTATTCTATTAATAAAACAAATACGATGTTGTCAACTTGTAATTTAATCAAAATATAAGCAGTGGTTTCACGTGGAACCACTGCTTATTTTATTCTTTATCTAGGTTTTTAAAAGCTGTTGAAAGCATTAATTTAATACGATTTAATTGGTTAACTTCACTCGCACCTGGATCATAATCTACCGCTACGATATTACTTTGAGGATATTTCTTTCTTAAAGCTTTAATAGCCCCTTTACCTGTAACATGATTTGGTAAACATCCAAATGGTTGCATACATACAATATTTGGTGCTCCACTTTCAATAAGTTCAATCATTTCCCCTGTTAAGAACCAACCTTCACCTGTTTGGTTACCGATTGAAACAACTTCTTTCGCTTTATCAGCAAGATGTTCAATAGAAGCTGGTGGATCAAAACGTTTTGATTTTTCTAAAGCTTTGATCATATCTTTTCTTAAGAAATCAACGGCTTTAATAGCAAATTCACATAACTTCGCTGCTTTGGCAGTCGCATTGAAATGTTTTCTTTCAAATGTTGTTGAATAGAAACAATATTGGAAGAAATCAATTAAATCTGGCATAACCGCTTCTCCACCTTCTCTTTCAATAATATCAACAATTTGATTATTAGCAGTTGGATGGAATTTAACAAGGATTTCTCCTACTAAACCAACTCTTGGTTTCTTGATATCCAATAAAGGTAATTCATCAAAATCTTTTACGATTTTATAAACATTTTTCTTAAATTCTTTCATGCTACCTGTTTCAATATTCTTCATACATTTTTCTACCCATGATTGGTAAAGTCTATTGGCACTTCCTTTTTCTTTTTCATAAGGTCTTACACGATAAAGGACTCTCATGAATAAATCTCCATACATTGCACCGATAATAACTTTCTTTGCAAGTGAGTAGGTAATTTTAAATCCTGGGTTTGATTCGATACCTTGTAAATTGGCACTAATTACTGGTACTTGTTCTAAACCAGCATCTTTTAAGGCTTTACGGATAAATCCAATATAGTTTGTGGCACGACACCCACCACCTGTTTGTGAGATGATCAAGGCTGTTTTATTAACATCATATTCACCACTTGTTAAAGCTTCCATCATTTGTCCAGCGACAAGGATACTTGGGTAACATGCATCATTATTAACATATTTTAATCCTGCTTCTGTAGCTCCTTTATCTACTGATGGTAAAACTTTTAAGTTATAACCACTTTCTTGCATTGCCTTTTCAACAAATTGGAAATGGATTGGTGACATTTGTGGACATAGAATTGTCCAACGCTCATCTTTCATTTCTTTAGTGAATGGTACTTTCACTGGTTTATATTTTTTAGATAAATCAATTTCTTTATTTTCTTGTTTATCAATTGTTGCTTTTAAGGAACGGATACGGATACGAATAGCACCTAAGTTACTTCCTTCATCAATTTTAATAAGTGTATAAATCTTGTTTCTCGCATTTAAAATTTCTGCAACTTGATCTGCTGTAACAGCATCTAATCCACAACCAAATGATGTTAATTGAATTAATTGTAAATTTGGTTGAGATGAAACAAAGGATGCTGCATGGTACATTCTTGAGTGATATGTCCATTGATCCACAACACGTAATTCTTCTAATTCTTTATCTAAATGACAAACACTGTCTTCTGTTAAAACAGCCATGCCTTCACCAGTAATTAAATCTGCTAATCCATGGTTGATTTCTGGATCGACATGATATGGCCTACCTGATAAAACAACCCCTGTCATATTATTTTCTTTTAAGTAAGAAAGGACTTTTTCTCCTTCTCCTTGGATATCTAATCGACATTGTTGTAATTCTTCATAAGCATGTTCAATTGCTGCTTTTAATTCTTTATCACTAATTCCAAATGATTTAAATTCATCTTTTAGGTTTGTAAACATTGTTTTTCGATTACTTAAATCTATGAATGGATTTCTAAAAATGATTTCATTTGTTTCTAAGTTATCTACATTATTTCTAATAACTTCCGGATAAGAAGTTACTACTGGACAGTTGTAATGATTTCCTTGAGTAATATTTTCTTTTCTTTCATAAGCAACTGATGGATAGAAAATATATTTAATTCCTTTTTCAATTAAGCTTTCAATATGTCCATGTGATAATTTAGCTGGATAACATACACTTTCTGATGGAATCGATTCAATTCCTTTTTCATAGATTTTTTTACTTGAACGTGGTGATAAGACTACTCTAAATTTTAAATCAGTAAATAATGTATGCCAGAAAGGATAATTTTCATACATATTCAAGACACGAGGAATACCTATTGTTCCACGTTTTGCTTCTTTCGCAGTTAGTGAACGATAATTGAAAACTCTACGATATTTATAATCATATAAGTTTGGTAATTGTTTTGATTTAGGAGGTAAGTTAGCTCCTCTTTCACATCTGTTTCCACTAATATGTTCACTACCATCATTAAATGAAGAAACGGTTAACATACAATGGTTCGTACACTTTTGACAATAACGAATTGTACTTTCATAACTAAAAGCCTCTATTTGTTCCTTATTAAGTAATGTTGTTCCTTGTCCTTGATATCTTTCTCTTGCAATTAAAGCAATACCAAAAGCACCCATTAATCCAGCAATATCTGGACGAATAGCTTTGATTCCTGTTTCTTGTTCGAATGCTCTTAAAACAGATTCATTATAGAATGTTCCACCTTGTACTAATACAGATTTACCTATACTTTCAGGTGAACGTAATTTAATAACTTTATATAAAGCATTTTTAATAACAGAATAAGCTAAACCTGCAGAAATATCTTCAATCTTAGCCCCTTCTTTTTGTGCTTGTTTTACCTTAGAGTTCATAAATACTGTACAACGTGAACCTAAATCAATTGGTGCTGTTGATTGTAAAGCAAGATTAGCGAAATCAGCAACATTGTATCCTAATGATTTTGCAAATGTTTCAATAAATGAGCCACACCCTGATGAACAAGCTTCATTTAATAAAATATCTTGAATAATACCATCTTCGATCTTGATAGCTTTCATATCTTGTCCACCGATGTCTAAGATAAATGAAACATCATCTTTAAAATATTTAGCGGCTGTAAAGTGAGAAATTGTTTCTACTTCACTGACATCCATTTTAAATGCAGATTTAATTAAAGCTTCACCATATCCAGTTGACCCTGCATGAACAAGTTCTACTCCTTTAGGTAAAATTTCATAGATTTCTTTTAAAATCTTACGAACAACTTCAATTGGATTTCCTTCATTAGATGAATAGAATGTATATAATACAGAACCATCTTCATCAACTAATACAGCTTTAGATGTTGTCGAACCAACATCTACACCTAAGAAAGCTTTTCCTTGATATGTATTTAAATCTCTTTTCTTTACTTTTGTACGGTAGTGTCTATTTCTAAATTCAATACGATCTTCTTCAGATTCAAATAATGGTTTCAAAGTATCTGTTTCATCAGAAATACCATCTTTTAATGATTCTAAAATAGTAACAAGTTGATCAATTGATGTTTGATTCACTTTATCTTCTCTAGCAAGTAAACAAGCTCCCATAGCTACGAATAATTGTGAGTTTTGAGGAAAGATAACATCTTCATCTTTTAAGTTTAATGAATCAATAAAACGGGCACGTAATTGATCTAAGAAATAAAGAGGTCCACCTAGAAAAGCAACTTTACCACGAATAGGTTTACCACAAGCAAGACCACTAATTGTTTGATTAACAACTGCTTGGAAAATAGAAATAGCGATATCTTCTCTAGCTGCCCCTTCATTGATTAATGGTTGGATATCTGTTTTTGCGAAAACACCACAACGAGAAGCAATTGGATAAATTGTTTCATAGTTTTTAGCAAGTTCATTTAATCCAGCAGCATCTGTTTGTAATAAGGAAGCCATTTGGTCAATAAACGCTCCTGTACCACCTGCACAAGTTCCGTTCATTCTTTGTTCAAGAGTTGATTCAAAATAAGTGATTTTTGCATCTTCTCCACCTAATTCGATTGCAACATCGCATTCAGGAATATATGTTTCTACTGTCTTTGTACAAGCAATCACTTCTTGAACGAATTCTACATTTAAGTGTTTTGATAAAGAGAGCCCACCAGATCCTGTCATAACTACTTTAACTGGTAAGTTTCCATAGTGTTCTTGAACTTCTTTAATTAAACTTTCTATTGCTGGTTTAACATCAGAATAGTGTCTTTGATATTTTGAATAGATACATTGATGTTCTTGATCTTCCACATATAATTTTACTGTTGTTGATCCAACATCAATTCCCATGTAATATAATTTATCCATTTTTTGACTCCTTTACTAAATTAAGTGTCATTTTAGAAATCGTATTTCTAAATTGTTTCACTTCTTTTTCATCAATTCCATCTAACATAATTTTTTCTAATTGAATAACATGATTATCAATCTTTTCTACTGTACTATACGCATGTTCAGTTGCTTTGATTTTTTTCATACGTTTATCATTTTCAACAGGTTCTTTTGTGATATACCCGTTCTTTTCTAAAGAATTTAAAAGACCTGTTGCAGTTGATCTTCTAATATTAAAATATTTTTCTATGTCTTTTTGATAAATTTCTTCATCATTTTCACATAAATAAATAAGAATTAACCCCTGCGGTCCTGATAACATACAATCAATACCATGAATATCATCTAAATAACGTCCCATATATTTAGACAAAACACGTATTTCCATTCCTATTCGATGTTTCATAAATGTCTCCTTTTTTGTTCGGCTGCTAACATTATACGCTTTTGTCACACTATGTCAAACTATTTGAAATTAATTACTAAAACAAAAAAATAGATATTTTCATATCTATTTAAATAATGCACTTCCTATACGAATCATTGTAGAACCATGATTTAAAGCCTCATGATAATCATTAGACATTCCCATGGATAATTGATCTAATTGATACATTGGGTATTCTTTTTGAAGTCTTTGTAAGAGTTCTTGTGTCATCTTAAAATACTTTTCAGTTTCACTACTTTCAATATGTGGTGCCATCATCATAAGTCCTCTTACTTTCACATGAGGATAATCTTTAAGATTACTAAACACTTCATCAATTTCTTCCACTTCAAAACCATGTTTACTTTCTTCTTTTGCAATATTTACTTGAATTAAAACAGGCATTTCTAAATCTCTTTTAGCGGCTTGTTTTTCAATTTCTTTTAATAAAGAATAACGATCTACTGCATGAATTAAAGTCACTTTATCAATAATATATTTTACTTTATTTGGTTGAAGTGTTCCAATAAATTGAAACTCACCATTACCATGATAATTTTCATACTTTTCTAGAAAAGCTTGTACTCTATTTTCTCCAAAACATGTAACTCCTAATTTTTCTAGTTTTTCAATTTCTTTTACATCTACATATTTTGTAGCGGCTACTAATTTTGCAGGCTTTACTTCTTCTAATATTTTCTTTACTGCTTCTTCATTTACAATCATAAAATCTTCCTTTCATGATAAATTTCTTATTTCATTATACTCTATTTTATTGAATAAAAAAGAAAAAACAAGAACTTAATCTTGTTTTAATTTCATTCTTTCAGATTCTTTTTTAAATACCTTAATAAGAATAGGTGCACATATCAAATAAAAACAAAAATTACCTACAGCATGGAATGTATCGAATAACAATCCGGCTGTATAATATACAATAAAAAGTGATGGTCCACCTAGCATAAGCTGATCTAATGATACAACTATACCAAAGACATATCCCATAAAAAAGGAAAAAATAGCCATTGGAAATAACTTAGGTTCTTTGCCTATTTTCTTTAAGAAATCCATTAAAAATTGAGTAATTAAACAAATAACAACCCAAGCAAGTATTTGAAAAAACGTCCACGTTCCCATTCCTAAAAACAAATTAGAAACAACCGTTGTGACAACACTTAACTTCACACCAAAAGCTAAACCAAATAACATAACAGAAATAATAATAATCGATGTTACAGGTTTAATGTTAGGTAGAGCCTGTAAATAAATACGTGATGCGATATTAACTGCAGCTAATATTCCTATTAAACTTATCTCTTTAACTTTGTTTGACTTCATATTTAAATATTACTCATACATTGACATTGCATAATACCATACCAATGTATCTCCTTCATTTAAATTGTAATTTGAACAAGCAGCACTTGGACATGAGCCATTAACCTTGTATTTCCATCCCGATGTACCTCCGTAATCTTTTTCATAAAGATCACCTATTCCTTCTACATATACACCACCATAAGCGCTATTCTTTACATGTATTTCACTTCCGCTTCCTTGACAAGCAATTTTTAATGCATCATAAGCTGTTAATGAGTTATCATAAGAAATTTGTTTACTTACCCATGTAGAATCCACACCTTTAACTTGTACATATACATACTTCTTTTGTTTATTAGAATCATTTGTTGCTATATCTGTTTTACTTTGGGTAGTATTTGTTCCATTACTTGTTTGAGTATTATTTGTAGTATTACTGCTTTCTGAACTTTTATTATTTTTAGATGCAACACTATTTTTTTCTATTTCGGTTTTACCAGTAGTTCCTGTATTGTCTTTTTGTACATCTGTTATCGTATTTGATTTTGAACTATCTTCTTGATTTGTATCAAGTTCTATGTTTTGTTCTGATTCATCGCTCTCTTTATTTAGATTATCGCTTAGTGTACTTTTATCTATCTGTTTTGTAAATTTATATGTTGATTGTACAACTTCATTTACAACAAAACTTGTTGTTTTTTTTGAATCACCCTTATTTGAATTAAAAGAGTTATAACACCCTATACTAAAAATACCAATAAATGAAATAAGAACAAAAAGAATTACATATCTTTTTGTTCTATCTAACTTTTTAAAATAATTAATCAATTTCATTTTTTTGTTTTGCAATATAAACACAACCCATCATTGATGCAAATAATAAAATCAAATATACATTATTATTTGTATCACCTGTTTTTACTGACTTTGTATTTTCTTTTTTCTTATTTGTTGTTGAAATTACTTCATTTGTAGTTGCATTGGTATTGTTACTATTATCTTCTACATTACCATTTGGTTTGTTCTTATTATCTTCTACTGGTTTATTTTCGTTATCTTTTACTTCAAAAGTAGTAGCAACAATTCCTGTTGTTGATATTATTTGAATACTATGTTTACCTGAAGATAATTGTTTTAAATAATCTTTATTTAAAGTAATAATAGTACTTCCTTCTTTTAATTCATAATTACTAGAATCTACTTCTTTGTTATCAATTAATACTTTTTCGAAGTCTGAAATATTAGCATCTGATTTAAATGTTAATGTTTTGCCTTCTTTAATATTAAATGATTGGTTGTCACCACTTACTAATTTAGGTTTTTGTGTTCCATCATAATAAGCGTCTAACATTTCATATACAGAAGTTTTATTTTTATAATCCCCTAAACATTGAATAGATGGATATTTTGCATAAGCATTTTCTGATGTTGAGGTACTACCCCATGTAAAGTATTCACCTTGCTTATTATATGAAGCTGATAAAAATTGTTTCATTTGTTTATCAGTAGCATAATGTGTTGATAAAAATGGTGCCATTGAACTAGAATCATTTATTTGATATAAATCATCCCATTGGCTATTAATATAATCTACTGTTTTATTAGTAACATTTTCATCTATATTCATTATTTCACTTAATGATATTACCCATGAACTTATCCCACAATCACTGTATTGACCATAACCAAATCCATTATCACTATTTTGACATGAATATAAATAGTTAAGTGCTTTTTCTTTATCATAATTAGCATCTACAATTTCTAATGCAATCAAACACCAAACTTGTTCATTTGCGTATGCTTTTATTTTTTGATTTTTTCTATTTAATGATGAAAAACTTCCATCGTTTTCCATTGAATCTAATAATAATTCAACAATTGTTTTATTATTATATACTCTATTATTAATACTGTAATTATTATTAGCCATTGCAATTAATACCTTAGCTAATTTTTGTGGGGTTTTAACTAATGTTGCATAATCAAGATTATTAAAATCAATATCGATTGATGATACTTTTCCATTCATAGCCCCTTTAGCTAACATATTCCAAAAAACATTGATATCATCATTAGCACTATTAATTAATGATTCATTATTGATTTTTTTATTCATTGCTGAATATGCATCTAAGAAATCAATGTCACTCTTTGAATATTCTGGTTTTTTAGTATCAATACCAGCATTACTTGGTTTTTCTTTTGTTACATTTACTGTTGCTTCTGGCGCAATAAAACAATGATTTCCTTCATTCCATGAAGCTGTCATTGTATATGTTCCAACTGTTAAATTAGAAAAAGTAACTTTTCCATCTTTACTTGTTTGGCTTGCTACTTCAACACCTTCATCGTTTGAAATAGTAACATTAGCATTATTTAAATATTCTTCTTGATAAGAATTATATTTTGTTCTATCAATCCCAAAAATATCAACTGTTAAATCTTGATTCGTTTGTATATTGTATACAATTTTATCAAAATAACCACCATATGTATTTGTATAGTCAGAGTAATAAAAGCAGATATCTGAGTCATTGCTTAAATAAGTTTCATCCATGACCCCTGTTGTTTGCGTTCCATCTGTATATCCCCAATAATTATTTCCTTCATTATTTGTACCAAATATACCTTTAAGCCATGTCCCATTTAAATCAATACATTCTTTTATTGAATCTCTTTCATTTTCAAAATTTTCGATATTTCCATCTGATTGAAATAATGAATAATATACAACTTCTACTAATGCGTCCATGATTGTTGGATTACTATTGTAATTTGTCCCAAATACAGTATCTGCAGCATCTTTATTTACCTCTAATTGTACTCTTGGTTGCACAATCATATCAGATGTTGCAATTCTTACATAACAAGAGACTGCATCATTAGTTGCAGAAACTGGTATTATCATTGACAAAATCATCATCAATGATAATGAAAAACTTAATATTTTCTTTTTCATTTCCTTTTCCCCTTTCAAATTAAATAACTCCTAAATAAAAACTAGGCATAGTTATCCCAGTTCATCTAGAAGAACTACTTTATACTCCGTAAAGTGTATCCTTAGATATAGGCAAGTATTCCGACTCTGTTTCTTTGTTTAAGCGCCTTCCCAGTTTCCCAGTGACTTTATGCTTATCCTCCACATTACGGCGGCGGGACCGTTCAGGTTTTACACCTGATTCCTTTTTAATTTAAATATAAAATATTCAAAACCTATAAATATTATTCAATTTTACTTTGTACTTGGTTATTATATTATAGATGTTAAAAAAAATATAGATAAAACATGAAAAAATCGCATGAAATCATGCGATTTTAGATTATCTGATTGTTGTACCTACTGGTAATTCTCCTGCATCTACAACACCTAATACTTTTTTATCTCCACCAGCAAGAACCATACCTTGAGATTCTACACCTCTTAATTTAGCTGGTTTTAAGTTTGTTACAACAATTACTTTTTTACCAACAAATTCTTCTGGTTTATAAACATCAGCAATACCACTAACAATTTGTCTTGGTGTTTCTTCACCTACATCAATTTGACTTACTAATAACTTATTAGCATTTGGATGTTTTTCACATTTAATAACTTCTCCAACTTTTAATTCAATTTTAGAGAAATCATCAATTGTAATTTCTTGTTTAGCTTCTGTTTCTTGTTTTTCTTTAACTGCCTTAATTGATGCTTTTTGTTTTGCTTCAATAACTTCTACTTTTTTAGCAATTTCTTTTGGATCTAATCTAGCAAATAACATTTCTGGTTTTTCAACAACTTTTGTACCACTTGCATATTTACCAAATTCTTTTAAACTTTCAAAATCACGTTGATCTGTATTGATTTGATCTAATATTTTTGTAGCTGTTGAAGGCATATATGGATATAACATAACAGCAGAGAAACGAATTGATTCAATTAAGTTATATAATACTGTAGCTAAACGATCTTTTTTAGTTTCATCTTTAGCTAATACCCATGGCATTGTTTCATCAATATATTTATTTGTTCTTCTTAATAAGTTAAAGATTTCATCTAAAGCATTTGATGCTTTCAATTCATCCATTTTAGCGATAGCTTTACCTGGCATTGCAAGAGCTAAATCTTTTAATTCTTGATCTACATCTTCACATACATTTTTGTTTTCTACAATACCACCAAAGTATTTATTAGACATTGCAATTGTTCTATTAACTAAGTTTCCTAAAACATTGGCAAGATCACTATTAATTCTTTCTACTAATAAATCCCATGTGATACTTCCATCATTATCATAAGGAATTTCATGTAATACGAAATATCTTACTGCATCTACACCAAAGATATCTACTAAATCATCTGCGTAAATAACATTTCCTTTTGATTTAGACATTTTGCTTTCACCTTGTAATAACCAAGGATGTCCAAATACTTGTTTTGGTAATGGAATATCTAAAGCCATTAACATAATTGGCCAATAGATCGTATGGAATCTAACGATATCTTTTCCAATTAAATGTAAATCAGCTGGCCAGAATTTTTTATATAACTCACCATGATTTCCATCTGCATCATATCCTAAACCTGTAATATAGTTTGTTAAAGCATCAATCCATACATAAACAACATGTTTAGGATCAAAATCAACTGGGATAGACCATTTAAATGATGTTCTAGATACACATAAATCTTGTAATCCTGGTTTTAAGAAGTTATTCATCATTTCATTTTTTCTTGAAACTGGTTGAATAAATTCAGGATGATCTTCGATATGTTTAATTAAACGATCTTGATATTTAGATAATTTAAAGAAGTATGCTTCTTCTTTAGCATCATGAACTTCTCCCCCACAATCAGGACATTTACCATCTACTAATTGTGATTCAGTAAAGAATGATTCACATGCTGTACAATATTTCCCTTCATAATGACCTAAGTAAATATCACCTTTGTCATATAATTTTTTAAAGATTTTTTGTACTTGTTTTTCATGGTATTCATCTGTCGTTCTCATGAATCGATCATAAGATGTATCCATCATATCCCAAATATTTTTTACAACGCCAGCAACTTGATCAACGTATTGTTTTGGTTCAATTCCAGCTTCTTTTGCTTTAATTTCAATTTTTTGACCATGTTCATCTGTTCCTGTTTGGAAACGTACATTATAACCTTCTTGTCTTTTAAATCTTGCAATTGCATCAGCTAAAATAATTTCATAAGTATTACCAATATGAGGTTTACCTGATGTATAAGTAATTGCAGTTGTAAGATAATAATCTTTTTCGTTTTTCATCTTTTAATCTCCTTTACAAAATAAAAAAACGCCCTATAAAAGGACGAATAATCGCGGTACCACCTTTTTTACACATTACTGTGTCACTCAAAACTTTAACGCAGTTAACGATTATTTCTAACTATTCGAAATAACTACTCCTGGACCATCCCTTAAAGTTCAATATACTGATTTTCACCATCCATCAGCTCTCTAAATATCTTCCTTTAACATCTTCCAATCTTCGTATTTTTGTATCCTTAATAACTTTATCAAACCCTTAATCTATTGTCAATGTGTTTCAAGAAAAAGAAAATGTTTCACGTGAAACAAAAATAGTATAGCCGAAACTATACTATCTATATTCACTATGACCTTTATATTTTATTAAATCAGATACAGTCACAAATTGATAACCTTCTTTACTTAATTGATCCAGAGCCATTTCCAAACCAGCTATCGAGTTTTCGTGAATATCATGAATTAAAATAATATTACCATCACCACTTTTTGCTTTTGCATCAGCAATAATGTTATTACATACTGTTTGTGCACCATCTGGTTTCTTACTATATCTCCAGTCTTCAGTATCTCCATCCCATAATATCATGTTCAAGCCATAAGAATGAAAAGCATTTTTTACATTATCATTTTTAGCTCCATAAGGAGGTCTTATCAATGTTGGTTCAGTTCCTGAAGCTTTAAAACATGCTTCTTGCGTTCTACTAATTTCAGCATCAAGTGTTACAGGATCCAATTTTGTAAGTTGTGCATGACTGTATGTATGACTTGCAAGTTCATGTCCTCTTTCATAAACTTCTTTTACAATATTTGGATAAATTTCCATATTTCTTCCTAATTCAAAGAATGTTGCTCTTCCATTATACTTTTCAAAAGCAGCCATTGCTCTTTCTGTTAAGGTTTTATGTGGTCCGTCATCTAATGTAATTGCCACCATTTTCTTTTTAGGATCCACTTTCATTAGTTTTGGTGCTTTTATATCTAATGGTGCATTTGAAGGAATATTTTTATTTGCTAATTTAATATAGTCTTTATTTTGTTCATAATTAACAACAATTTTATTTTTCAATTTTTGATCACTGTAATAAGTAAATGATTTTTTTCCAACTTCTATTGATGTAGAATCTTTGTTAAATTCACCTATTCCCATAGAATTTAATAAATCACCATATTTGCCATGCAAACAATCTTTTAAGGTAAGCAACTTATTTGTTTTACAATCATATGTCATTATGTATTTTAATTGATCTGTTTTCTTTTTATTTTCGCTTACCCTTTTATAATCTAATTTGACTATAATATATTGTTTATAAATTTTCTTACAAGAATAATCTAAATATAGTATATCTTTTTGATCTTTTTTCTTTCTTTGTGATTTTAAATAATTATTATTTGATTCTTTTATAATTTTATTTAAGTTCTTTTCTTTTACCTTTGGATAATAAAATGATACATAAAAGTGATCATTTTCTTTTTCATAATGTTCTACGGTACCGTATTGTTTAGTGCTCTCATCATAAGAATTATATTCCTTATATTTTCTTTCACCATTAAACAATAACACAAATAAACCTAGTATAATTACAATTACAACCGCACCTGCAATAAAGATAGGTACTTTTGATTCTCTTTCATGATAATTTCTTCTTCTATTCATATTCCTGCCCTCCACTATCCTTACTATATCATATTTTAATATTTATTAATATGTTTACGTGAAACAAAAAATACCATTATTTTGAATGGTATTCTTGATAAACACTATTTTTATTTAACCCTCTTTGTTTTGCTACTTCCTTAATAGCATCTTTTGTAGACATTCCTTTTTCAATATACATATCTACATCTTCTTTGATTGTTGTTGTAAATACAATCTCTTCTTGTATTTCATTAGAGCCCTCTACAACAACAACCATTTCCCCTTTAAGTTCATCTACAATAGAAAGAACTTCAGAAATTTGTCCTCTAATGATTTCTTCATGCTTTTTTGTGATTTCTCTACATAAAGCAATGTTTCTATCACCTAAGATATCTAACATCAAAGAAAGCGTTTTTTTAATTCGATGTGGTGATTCATAAAAAACGACTGTTTCTTTATATTTTTTTAAATCTTGTAGTTCCTTTTTCTTTTTCTTATCTAAGTGATCTAAAAAACCATAAAATAAGAATGGCTGTGGAGCTATTCCAGAAACAACTAATGCATCTAAACATGCATTACATCCAGAAATAGGTACAACATTAATATCTTTTGAAATTGCTTCTTTTACAAGTTCATATCCAGGATCAGAGATTGCTGGATAACCAGCATCGCTTACTAAAGCAATATCATTTCCTTCTTCTAATAAACTTATTAATTTAGGGATAGATTGTTTTATATTATGTTCATGATGTGAAATTAGTTTTGTTGAAATATTAAAATGATTAAGTAATTTAACTGTATTACGTGTATCTTCGGCAGCAATATAGTTTACTTCATTCAATATATTAATAGAACGATATGTCATTTCAACTAAATTTCCAATTGGTGTTGCTACTAAATATAAAGTTGGCTGATTATTTTCAAAACTCTTTTGTCTATTCATCTATTTTCTCTCCAAACATCTTTCTTACTTCATTACTATAACTTCCATCATCATTATGAGCATATAGAGGTGATTCAATTTTAATACCTTTTTTCCCTTTATACATACCTTCTACTAATAAAACATGTGACTCTCTATTCATTTTAGGATATACAAAGCGTATACGTTTTGGTTCAATATCATATTTTTGCATTAAATTTAAAATATCAATCATACGATCAGGGCGATGAACGATTGCAAATCGTCCTTTATTGTCTAATAGATATGCCGCAGAAGAAATAATTCCTTCTAAATCTATTTTTACTTCATGACGAGCAATTGTTAAATATTCATTTTCATTAAGATTACTATCCTCTCCTACTTTAAAGAACGGAGGATTACAAATAATCAATTGTGCTTTTGGAAGAGTTTTAACAACTTCTTTAATATCACCATGAATTATTTCTATTTGTTCCTCTAAATCATTCATTTGAACGTTTCTTTTTGCAAGTTCAACTGCCTCTTCTTGAATTTCAATACCTGTAATTTTTTTAGGTGTTCGTTTAGAAAGAAGTAAAGGAATTGCAGCATTATTTGTACCAAAATCTACTATGTTTCTTACATCTTTATTAATTGTACAAAATTGAGATAATAAAACAGTATCCAAAGAAAAGTTAAACATATCTTTTCTTTGGATAATCTTTAAATCATTATGTGCTAATAAATAATTAACGACTTCTTTGTTTTCCATTTTTCTTACCTGCATGATTAGATTTATCGAATTTTATTTCATCTAATCTTACAAATACAATTCCATTTTTATTCTCAATTTTTACTAAATCATTAATGACATTTAATCCTGTAACTTTTGCATCTGCCCCTTGATAGATAACATGTGATCCTATTTTAGGAAATCTTTCTTTTTCAATTGAATAAACTTCATCTTCATATTTTAAGCAACAAAGTAATCTTCCACAAGCACCTGAAATTTTATCAATATTAATGGCAAGCATTTGATTTTTAGCCATATTAATTGAAACACCATTAAATTCTCCTAATAAAGTAGAACAACATAATGGAAGTCCACATGTCCCTATTCCACCAATAACTTTTGCTTTATCTCTTGGTCCGATTTGCCTTAATTCTATTCTGCATTTAAATACAACAGCAAGTTCTTTTAACAACTCTCTAAAATCAACACGATCATCAGAAGTATACATGAAAATAATTTTTGCTTTATCTAGAGTGTATTCACAATTTGTAAGTTGCATATTTACATCATAGCGCGAAACGATTTCTTTACATGTTACCAATGCTTGTTTAGCATCATAAAGATTTTTTTTATAATTTTCTAAATCTTTTTTAGATGCTTTTCTTAAAATTTTTTTTAATTCTGTATCTAAATTAAATTCTTCTATACTTTTTAACTCTTGTGAAATTTCACCAAGTTCTAATCCTCTTGCTGTTTCTACTACAACAAAATCTCCTTTTTCTAAGTGATGATTTGTAGAGAAATAATATACTTTCCCAGCACTCTTAAATTTAACACTCGCTAGTTTTAATTCTTCCATATTAATCCCTTCCTGTTATTCTATACATCATACTATCCATCAGTAATGGAATATTAACATTTGTATCAAGTAAATACAATGTTTCTAGTAATATTTCAATTTTCTTTATTATATCATCATTATTATAGTGTAATGAGTTAAAAAAATCCACATGCTCACAATAGACAGGCGTTTCATTATGTTTCACGTGAAACATATCTTTGAGCCCAAGAATAATTAAATTAATAAACAAACGTATATCTTGTTTATCTTTATAATCCTTTAACATATGAATTTGTGTGTTTATAATAAGATTTTCTTTATATAAAAATAAATCTTCAATAAAATTAACTGCTTGTAAAGTTATATTATCAAACTTATCTAAATCCATTTCTTTTAATTCTTCATCAGTTTTTATAAATTGAGATAACAACGATGCCTTTTCTTTTTCATAACCCTTTTCAATAAGAGAATTCTTTATTGTTTCTTTATTATCTGGTTTTAATTCTAAAACTTGGCATCTTGAAATGATTGTAGGTAAAATCTTATTAATATTTTTTGAAGTAAATATTGCATATATTCCTTCTTCTGGTTCTTCTAAAATTTTAAGCAATGAATTGATTGCTTCTTTTGAAGAATTTTCAATATTTCTTATAATATATATTTTTGCTTTACCTTCTAATGAAGACTTCTTAAATGTTTCTTGAATGTGTTCAATGTGTTTTTTCTTGATACTTTCCTCTTGTCCATTGTATTCAATAATATCTGCATATTGATGATTCATAATCTTTTGACAATCAATACATTTTTCACAGGCAGTTGTTTCATCACAAATAAGTGACATTGTCAGATAGTTTAATGGCTGTTCAACATGTTGCCCTACTAATAAAAAAGCATGCGGGATTTTATTGGATTGAAATTCATTTTCAATGATGCGTAAAAATAACGGTTGATTTTTTTCTAAGTATTCTTTGATCATAATAGTTTTTCTATTTCCTTCATCGCATCACTTACCACGTGATCAACATCTTGATCTGCATTGATTTTAACGATTCTATCTTTGTATTGTTCACAAATTTCCATATAACCTTCATAAACATTTTTATGAAAATCATTTTTTTCTAAATCTAATCGATTCGTTTCTCTTTGATTAACTTTAATTCTTTCTAAACCTTTTTGATAATCAATATCAAAGAATAATGTTTTATCAGGCATAACATCATTGATTGCGAATAAATTCATTTCATAAACTTCTTTAATTCCTAAATGACGAGCAACGCCTTGATAAGCAAGTGAACTATCAACAAAACGATCACAAATCACAATCATTCCTTTTTCTAAAGCTGGAATAACTTTTTCAACAAGATGTTGCCTTCTTGCTGCAGCATAGAGTAAAGCTTCAGTTTTAGCATCCATACTTGTATTCTTTTTATCTAAAATGACATTTCTTATTTGTTCAGCAATTTCAACGCCACCAGGTTCCCTTGTAAGTAACACTTGATATCCTTTTTCTTCTAACATTTTAACAATTCTATTTGAAACAGTAGTTTTTCCACTGCCTTCTGGTCCTTCTAATGTAATAAATTTACCTTTCAATTTACTTCCCCTCTTTCTTTCCTATTATATCTTATTTTTTAGAAAAAGACCTTATAAATAAGGTCTAAATTTTCTTTCTTCCTTCTAATGATTTTAATAAGGTTAATTCATCAGCATAATCTATATTACTTCCAATAGGTAATCCATTAGCAATACGTGATGTTTCAATATTTCTTTTTGCTAAAAGCTTGGCAAGAAATAAAGCAGTTGTTTCTCCTTCTCTAGTAGGATTAGTTGCAAGAATAACTTCTTTGACACCATCTAATCTTTCAAATAAAGAAGAAATATTTAAATCATCAACTGTCGTTCCGTCAATCATTGAAATTGTTCCATGTAAAACATGATACAATCCATGATATTCTCTTACCTTTTCCATCGCAAAAACATCTTTTGGTGATTCAACAACGCAAATTACCGATTGATCTCTGGTTTCATCTTGACATATTTCACAATAATCACCTTCACAAATATGTCCACACTTTTTACAATAATGAATATTATCTTGAAAATTCATTAAAGTATGTGCGAATTCTTGAACATATTCTTTATCCATTGATAATACATAATATGCTAATCTTTCTGCTGACTTACCACCAATACCTGGTAGTCTTTTAAAGCATTCAACTAAATCTAAAAATGATTTTGGATAATTCATACAGCTCTCCTATTCTTCAAACTCAACAATATCACCAAACATATCAATCGCATATTGTTGGGCATCTGTTAATTCTACAACCGGTTCTTTGTATTCTGCAATATGATGTAATTGAATTGGTTGTGGTTTCGGTAACTTCTTTTCTCTATTCAATTGAATAAATTGATTTCTCATTTCAGGCCATTTTGATTCTAATACAGCAATAAAATCATATTCAGAACCTAATACTTCTTTTAAGAAGTTTTTTAATGGATAATAATTTTCTGTTAAATTGATATTATTTACTTCTGGTTGATATTTCAACGTTACAATGAATGCCTTTTCCCCTGCCGCAACAGGTTTTGCTTCAAATAACATATTGGCATATTTAGCCGTATTTAAATTATAACAGTATCTTTTAATTACTGGCCATTTATCTTGAATATCAGTAAGTACTGTTCTTTTGGCTTGAACAAGAATATTTAAAATATCATTGAAATCTACTTCAATATTAGTCGCTATATGTTGTTGTACTGGTTCTTCATGAACTTCTTCTGTTGGTTCTTGATATTGTTCTTCTTGTACTGTTTCAATCGGTTCTTCTTTTATTGTTTCAACAGGTTGTTTTACTTCTTCTTCAACAGTTTTTTCCTCTTTAACTTCTTCAATAATTGGTGGTTGAAATGATAAAACAGGTTCTTCTTTAATAATTTCTTGTACCGATTCAACGTTTTTTTCTTGAACTTGTGGTTTAACTGTTTCTACAACGACTTCTTTTTTATTTTCTTCTTTTACTTGATTACATATTTTTAATAAAGCAAGTTCAAAGTATGTTGAAGAATCAACCGATTGACCATAATGACTACTTGCATCCATGAAGATATCAATCATTTCAAAAGCTTCTTCTACTAAAATATATGGAATGATTTGTTGGATATCTGATTTATGTAAAACAAATAATAAAGATAAATCTTCTGTATTTTTATATATAACAATATCTTTTAAAACATCTATTAAATCTTGTGTGAGTTTCTTTAAATCAATACTTGTACTTAACATATGATCTAATGTTTTTAAAACACCTTTCATATCTTTGGTAAGTAATAATTTAATTAAACGAATTTTTTCATCATTTGATAACAAACCATAAACTTTATTAATATTTTCTACTGTTAAATGACGATCATAAGCAAGACATTGCTCTAAAATACTTAAAGCATCACGCATTCCCCCATCTGCCAGTTTTGAAATAATTGCTAGAGCTTCTTCTTCATAGTCAACTTTTTCCTCTTCTAAAACATATTTCAAACGTGTAATAATATCATTTTCATCCACTCTTTGGAAATCAAAGCGTTGACAACGAGAAATAATCGTAGGAAGTATTTTATGAGGTTCTGTTGTTGCAAGAATAAAAACAATATGTGCTGGTGGTTCTTCTAATGTTTTTAATAAAGCATTAAATGCTTCTGGTGTCATCATATGAACTTCATCAATAATATAAACTTTATATTTTGCATTAATTGGAGCATATTTAACTTTATCTATTAATTCTCTAACTTCATTAACTCCATTATTACTTGCTGCATCGATTTCAATAACATCTGGATGATCTCCTAAAGTAATTTCTTTACAGTTAGAACATTCATTGCATGGTGGATTTTCCCCCGTACAGTTAATCGCTTTTGCAAAGATTTTGGCAATCGTTGTTTTTCCTGTTCCACGAGGTCCTGCAAATAAATAGGCATGGGCAATTCTATTTTCTTTAATTGCATTTTGTAAGGTTATTGTAACATGACTTTGTCCGGCAACATCTTCAAATGTTTGGGGACGATATGTACGATACAAGGCTTTATAAGACATAATATCAACTCCTATCTCCTACATTATACACGAAAAAAAGATATGAGTAATCATATCTTGCTACGTTTCTTTTTAAAATAATCTTTTATTAATTTTGAACATTTATCTTTTAAGATATCTGATTGAATAACAGGTATATAATTAAGCATTGGATTAGGTAAATGAATTAATTTATCTAAAGACATCCATCTTGTATCACTTGCACCATAGACAACTCTTTGAATATGGCTTTGAATAATAGCTCCTGAACACATTAAACAAGGTTCTAAAGTTGTATAAAGCGTACACTCGTCTAAACGCCATCTTCCAATTTTTTGACAAGCTTTTTCTATTGCTAACATTTCTGCATGTCCATATGTTTGATTTAAGTGCTCTCTTTGATTATAAGCTTTCGCAATAATTTCATCATCTTTAACAATAACACATCCAATAGGAACATCGTCATATTCTAATGCTTTTAAAGCTTCTTGATAAGCTATTTCCATGTATTCTTCATCATTCATCTTTTTTTCCTCTAAAAATAAAGACCATCACACATAGACGGTACTTCTTAATGCTGCTACCTTCCGGTCCTGACATGGTTCGAAGCCGCCTATTGTAATGGCAAATATGATTATAACGTATTTTATATTTTTAATCAATATATAAATTCATTAAAAGCGCATCATAATATTTTTGATTGACATAAAACATTTGAGGATATCTACCAATTTCTTTAAAATTAAACTTCTTATAAAGATTAATAGCCGATAAATTATCTTCTTTTACTTCTAAATCAAGGATTTTTAAAGAAGTTTCTTTAATCATTTCTAAAGCTTCTTCCATCATCATCGAAGCAATCCCCATATTCCAATATTCCTTTTTAACAGTAATCGCAAAATGTCCTATATGTTTTAATCTCTCTTTTTGTTCGCCTTGAATTGATAATAAAGAAACAAGTTCATCATCAATAAATCCACATAATAGTAAACTGTTTTCTTGATCAATAAAATCTTGAATAACTTCCATTTCTTCAAATTCATTTAAATAACATTCATTTAAACCATAGGTTAAGTTATTACTTTCTCCCCCTACTTGATTTAAATAATCAATAATCATTGAAGCATCTTCAATTTCTGCTTCACTTATAAATAATTCCATTAAACTCTAACCTTTCTATAAAAAAGAGTCACCAAAGTGACTATTTTTTAGGAATAATAATATCTTTTCCACCCATATAAGGACGTAATGCTTCAGGAATATTAATAGATCCATCTTCATTATAGTTATTTTCAATAAAAGCAATAACCGCTCTTGTTGAAGCTAAAACTGTATTATTTAAAGTAGAAACATAATAATTTCCATTTTCACCTTTAGCACGAATACCTAAACGTCTTGCTTGAGCATCTCCTAAAGTTGAACAAGAACCAACTTCAAAATATTTTTGTTGTCTTGGTGACCAAGCTTCAACATCACATGATTTAACTTTTAAATCAGCTAAATCACCTGAACAACATTCAAGAGTTCTTACTGGGATATCTAAGCTTCTAAATAATTCAACTGTATATGACCACATTTTGTCATACCATTCCATAGCTTCTTCAGGTTTACACAAGACAACCATTTCTTGTTTTTCAAATTGATGAACACGATAAATACCACGTTCTTCAATACCATGAGCTCCTACTTCCTTTCTAAAGCATGGTGAATAAGATGTCATGGTAATTGGTAAATCTTCTTCTTTAACGATTTGATCTTTAAATTTACCAATCATACTATGTTCAGAAGTTCCAATTAAATATAAATCTTCACCTTCAATTTTATACATCATCGCATCCATTTCATCGAATGACATAACTCCTGTTACAACATCACTACGAATCATGAATGGTGGAATACAATAAGTAAATCCTTTATCAATCATGAAATCTCTCGCATATGAAAGCATTGCTGATGATAAACGAGCGATATCACCCATTAAATAATAGAAACCATTTCCACTTGTTCTACCTGATGCCTCTTTATCTAACCCGTCAAAACGAGCAATAATATCTGCATGATATGGAATTTCATAATCAGGTACAACTGGATCACCATATTTTTGAATTTCTACGTTTTCAGAATCATCTTTTCCAATAGGTACAGAATCATGAATGATATTTGGAATTTTCATCATGATTTCTTTTAATTCTTTTCCATAATCCTCTTCTTTTACTTCTAAATCTTTTAATTCATCTGCCATAGAAGTTACTTTTGCTTTAATTTCTTCAGCTAAATCTCTTTTACCTTCTCTCATTAAAGCACCAATTTCTTTAGAATACTTATTTCTTAAACTTCTAATTTCACTAGCTCTTGTTAATACTTCACGATAATCTTTATCTAATTTATAAGCTTCATCTACTAATCCCACTTTGGTTTCTTGGAATTTCTTCTTCATATTTTCTTTGACTAAAGTAGGATTTTCTCTAATTAAATTAATATCAATCATTTTCTTTCCCCTTATATATATTTCTAACTGCCTTGATTATACATCAAGCCTATTTCCTTTGCAATTCTCTTTTAATCCAAGTCATAATCACTTGAACAATCATCTCTTGTTGAATGTCATCTAACTGAGTATGTGGTTTTATATGATACCATTTATATAAACATCCTCGACAACATGTAGCTGTAGCATGTTGTGCAATAAATATTGGATGATTTTTCATCGGTGTCTGCTTTCCATCATTTAAAATAACGGCTGGGGCAATTCTTTTAGAAATAAAATCTCGTGCATGTTGTTCAATGACATCCAATCCTTTTTCATTACAATACTCTTTATATTTTTTAGTAAGATGAAAAGAACTTCTAAATTTTGAATGATCTAAACGCTCAAATAATCTTTTTAACTCTTCATTATTCATGGGTAAAAGAGTCAGATTACTCTGACTCTTCTTCACCTTCTTCATCGTCTTCTTCATTTTTAGCAACAACTTCTACAGAAGAAACCTTGCTATCATGAACTTTAATAAGTCTTACACCTTGAGTTGCACGTCCTGCGGTTTTAACTTGTTCCATAGGTAAACGAATCACAATACCATCATCTGTAATAATTAATAAGTCTTCATTACCTTCTACCGCTCTAATCGCCACAATTTGTCCATTACGTTCAGTAACATTAATTGTCTTAACACCTTTACCACCACGGTTAGAAACACGATATTCATCAATTGGTGACATCTTACCATAACCTTTTTCCGTAACAACCATAATTAATTGTCCTTCACGGTTTGTTGTCATACCAATAACTTTAGAACCATCAACATTAATACCTCTAACACCACTTGCAGTTCTTCCCATCGGTCTTACATGACCTTCAGAGAATCTTACAAGTTTACCATTACTTGCTGCAATTAAGATTTCATCATCTCCTTTAGTTAATTTAACACCCACTAAAGCATCATCTTCTTTTAACTTGATTGCAATCTTACCAGTTTGTCTAATATTTTCAAATTCTGAAATATCGACACGTTTTACTAAACCTTGTTCAGTTGCAAAGAATAAATACCAATGTTTATCCTCTTCAATCATCTTCTTATTAATATTAATTAATGATTTAACACTTTCATCTTTATCAAGATTTAATATATTTACAATTGGTAATCCTTTAGCTGTTCTACCAAATTCAGGAATATTATATCCTTTCAAACGATAAACTTTTCCTTTATTTGTAAAGATCAATAAATCATCATGTGTTGACATATGAATAAGTGAACTAATGACATCATCTTGTGTTGTTGCCATACCTTTGACACCACGTCCACCTCTATTTTGAGATTTATAAGTATCTACTGGCATACGTTTTACATAACCATTATTAGTAAGTGAAATGATAACATCTTCTACTGGAATTAAATCCTCATCTTCAATATCAAATGTACCTTGGATGATTTCAGTACGACGTTTATCTCCATATTTTTCTTTCATTTCTAATAATTCATTTCTAATGATTTCTAAGATACGTTCTTCATTTGCTAGAATATCTTTTAAATCAGCAATTGTAATTAATAAATTATTTAATTCTTCTTCAATCTTTTCTCTTTCCAAACCAGCAAGACGTTGTAATTGCATTTCTCTTACAGCTTTGGCTTGTTTATCAGACATACCAAATTCATCCATCAATCTTTGTTGAATGATTTCTGTTGTTCTACTTGTACGAATTAATTGGATGATTTCATCAATATGATCTAAAGCTTTCTTTAAACCTTCTAAAATATGCGCTCTTGCTTCTGCTTTATTTAATTCAAATTGTGTTCTACGACGAATAACTTCTTCTTGATGAGATAAATAATATTGAATTAATTCTTTTAAAGTTAAAGTCTTAGGTTCATTATTAACTAAAGCAATATTATTAACACCAAATGTTGTTTGTAAAGAAGTTAATTTATATAACTGATTTAAAACAACTTCAGCTTGAACATCTCTCTTTAATTCAATAACAATACGAATACCTTCACGGTTTGATTCATCACGAACATCACTAATACCTTCAACGACTTTATCACGTGCTAAATGCGCAATCTTTTCTACTAATCTTGCTTTATTGACTTGATAAGGAATTTCATAAGCAACAATTCTTTGTCTTCCCTTATGTTCTTCAATTTCTGTTTTTGCACGCATAACGATTAAACCATTACCTGTTTCATAGGCTTTTTTAATCGCACTCTTTCCTAAAATATATCCTCCTGTAGGAAAATCAGGTCCTTGAATATAATTTTCCATCAATTCTATAACAGAAATATCAGGATTTTTACTTACCGCAATAACGGCATCAATCACTTCACCAATATTATGAGGTGGCATATTGGTTGCCATACCAACCGCAATTCCTGTTGTCCCATTAACTAATAAGTTAGGAATACGACAAGGTAATACCGATGGTTCTCTTTCTTCACCATCATAGTTTGGAATAAAATCAATGGTATCTTTATTGATATCTCTCATTAATTCCATTGAAATTTTAGACATTCTTGCTTCGGTATAACGCATAGCGGCAGCTCCGTCACCGTCAATTGAACCAAAGTTTCCATGTCCATCAACAAGCATATAACGATATGAGAAATCTTGTGCCATTCTGACTAACGCTTCATAAATAGAAGAATCTCCATGAGGATGATATTTCCCCATAACTTCCCCAACGATACGCGCTGATTTCTTATACGCTTTATCACTATAACATCCAAGTTCATTCATACCATAAACGATACGTCTTTGAACTGGTTTCATTCCATCTCTTACATCAGGTAATGCACGTGCTACAATAACTGACATGGCATAATTCATGAAAGAAGTTTTCATTTCTGATGTTAATTGAATTTTTCTTATTCCTTTTTCTTGATTATCCATTTTCTACTCCTTCTAAATATCTAAATCAGTTACATATTTCGCATTTTCTTGAATAAATTCTCTACGAGGTTCAACTTTTTCACCCATTAAAACATCAAAAATCATATCTGCTTCCATTGCTTCATCTAACTCAATACGATTTAAAATACGATGTTCAGGATCCATTGTTGTTTCCCATAATTGATCCGCATTCATTTCTCCTAAACCTTTATAACGTTGAATTGAATACTTCGCACCTTCACCAAGTTTTGTTCTTAAATCATCAAGTTCTTCGTCACTATATAAGTAATGTTCTTCTTTTCCATGTTTTAATAAATAAAGTGGAGGTTGAGCTGCGTAAACAAAACCACCTTCAATTAAAGGTTTTAAATAGCGGTATAAGAACGTTAACATTAAGATACGGATATGACCACCATCGACATCGGCATCGGTCATGATAACAATTTTATGATAACGTAATTTATTAATATCAAAATCTTCACCAATACCTGTACCAAAAGCAGTAATCATACTACGGATCGTATCACTTGATAAAACACGATCTAAACGTGCTTTTTCAACGTTTAAGATTTTACCACGAAGTGGTAAAATGGCTTGAATACGACGATCACGTCCCATCTTTGCACTACCTCCGGCAGAATCCCCTTCGACAATGAAGATTTCACATTCACTCGCATCTCTTGATGAACAGTCCGCTAATTTCCCAGGCAATGATGTAATTTCCATTCCTGTTTTTCTTCTTGTCATTTCACGTGCTTTTTTCGCAGCTAAACGTGCATGAGAAGCAACAATTGCTTTTTCTACAATAATTTTGGCAGTATCTGGATTTTCTAACAAGAATTGATCTAATGATTTAGAAATAATACTTGAAGCAATTTTTCTTACTTCCGCATTTCCTAATTTTGTTTTTGTTTGTCCTTCATATTGTGGATCAGGGTGTTTAACTGAAATAATGGCTGTTAAACCTTCTCGACAGTCTTCTCCTGATAAAGCATCATCTTTTTCTTTTAAGAAGTTTCCCTTTCTTGCGTAATTATTGATGACACGTGTAAGGGCTAAACGGAACCCTTCTTCATGAGTCCCACCTTCATGAGTATTGATGTTATTACAGAAAGAATAGATGTTTTCTTGGTAACCATCATTATATTGCATAGATACTTCAATCTTAATATCATTTTGCATATCTTCTACATAAATGATTTCATCATGGATCGGTGTTTTATTTTTGTTGATATAAGCAACGTATTCCTTAATACCACCTTCATACATATAATCATGTTCACGATTTTGACCATCTCTTAAATCTGTTAAACTAATTCTTAATCCTTTATTTAAGAAAGCAAGCTCTCTAATTCTTTGTCTCAACACTTCATAATCATAAGTTGTTGTTTCTTTAAAGATTTCAGCATCTGCTTTAAAAGTAACTTTTGTTCCTTGTTTATCTGTTGGACCTACTTCTTTTAATGGTGCAACAGGTGTTCCCCCATTTTCAAATCTTTGATAATATTCTTTTCCTTCACGATAAACATTAACTTCTAACCATGAAGATAAGGCATTAACAACAGAAGCCCCAACACCATGTAGACCACCGGAAACTTTGTAGCCACCGCCACCAAATTTTCCACCAGCATGCAATACCGTAAAAATTGTTTCTACTGTTGATTTACCAGTTTTGGCGTGTTTTCCTGTTGGCATCCCACGTCCATCATCGATAACTTCAACGACATCATCATCTTTTAAAATAACTTTAATATGACTTGCATATCCCGCTAAAGCTTCATCAATCGAGTTATCTACGATTTCCCATACAAGGTGATGTAACCCACGAGATGATGTTGTCCCTATATACATACCTGGTCTTTTTCTTACGGCTTCAAGTCCTTCTAAGACCTGAATGTCAGATTCATCATAGCTATGTTGTACTTTATTTTCTTCTGCCATTATTGTTCCTCCTTGCGATTTATATTAATCTTCTTTGCTTCTTTGATGACATGATGTTCTATTCCATCAATAGAAGTTGTTGTAATAAAAGTTTGAATACGATTATTCAAAATATCTAACAATTTCGTTTTTCTTTGGTCATCAAGTTCTGATAAAACATCATCTAATAAAAGAATTGGGTATTCCCCTATTTCTTCTTTTATCAATTCAAGTAAAGCAATCTTGATACTTAAAACAATTGTTCTTTGTTGTCCTTGAGAAGCATATTGATGTGCACTTTTTCGATCAATCATTATTTTCATATCTTCTTTATGAATTCCATGAGTCGTACTTAAATACTTTAAATCCCTTGAAAATTCTTTTTTATATAACTTTAATAATTCCTCATTATCTTTCTTTTTAATAAAACAAAGATAATGTAAATCAACATATTCCTCATTATCAGCAATAGATTTATAAATATCTTTTACATTTTTAGAAAGACGTTCAATAAAATTTTCTCTTTTTTCTATAACCTTTAATTGAACATCTACCATTTGTTCATCTATTGTTTCTAGATAATCATCATATTTTCCGTTTTTCTTACTTAATAATTTAAGATACTGATTTCTCTCTTTTAATAAACGATTATACTTAGCAAGATAAAAAGCATAAATAGGTGATATTTTAGATAATTCTAAATCAATAAATTTTCTTCTAGTACTCGGTGATCCTTTTACTAAAGAAAGATCATCTGGTACAAATACCACCACATTTAAATAACCGACATATTCAGATATCTTTAAAATATCTTTTCCATCAATCTTGGCTTTTTTATTTTCTTTAGATAAAACAAGCTCTGCTTGATGATTTCTTTGATTAGAATAAATATTTCCCTTTACCTTTGCAAAATTATAATCAAATTGAATCATTTGATCATTGATATGAGTTCTAAAAGATCTACAAACAGATAAAAGATAAATAGCTTCTATAATATTTGTTTTTCCTTGTGCATTACCACCAATTAAAATGTTAATACCTTTATCAAATTCAATAAAAAAATGATCATAATTTCTAAAATGAGAAAGTTCTAAATTATTGATGAGCATTTATAATATAATGTTCTCCATTTACTTCCACTTCATCTTGATCATGAAGTTTCTTTCCTCTTCGTAATTCAACTTCACCATTTACTTTTACTTGACCATCTTTAATTACTATTTTTGCTTCAATGCCACTTGATACCACATTAACAAATTTTAAAAATTGGTCTAGCTTAATATATTCATCTCTTATTGGTATTTCTTTCATAATAACCCTTCTTTTCTATATAATTGTACTCAATAAGTATATCATAAAAATGATAAAAATTCAAAATTTTGCGTTATATTCATTATTTTTATTTTCTAATACCAAAAATCATTTTCTATAAAAAAGCTCTTAAAATAAAAATTAGTACCACTAAAAACAAAGAGACCCTAAAAAAACTAAAAAAAGAAGCTTTCGCTTCTTAATATGTTCTTACTGGTAAAACAAGTTGTAATAATTCATCAGAATCAAAATCTTTGATGATGAATGGTTTCATTTCTCCAGTAAATGAGATCTTAACTTTTTCTCCACTAAATGATTTAATCGCATCATTTGCATATTTACTACTAAATGAAATCGTAAGTGGTTCACCTTTATAGAAAGATGTAGATAAGTTTTCTTCTACAGATCCAATTTCTTGTTGATAAGAAGATAAAATAACTTGTTCATTAGACATATCTAATTTAACAATATTATTTTGTTCATTTAATAATAAAGAAACACGATCAATCGCATTTAATAAATCAGAACGATTAATATCTAATTCATAATCAAATTCTAAAGGAATTAAACGTGTTGTATCAGGATAAGATCCATCAATCAAACGTGTTTGAATAATATTTTTACCTAAAACAAATAATACTTTACGATCAGAAACATAAAGTTCAATAGATTCATCAGCTTCAATAATCTTACTAATTTCATCTAAACTTAATTTAGGAATGGTAATATTAAAAGTAATATCTTCATCAATAGAAATAATTTTCTTAGCTAAACGATAACTATCTGTAGCAACACATTCTAAAACATGATCATGAGCTTTAAAGTTAATACCAGTTAAGATAGGTCTTGTTTCTTTATCACTTGCTGCAAATTTTGTTTCACCAATAATATTTTTTAAAACAAGTGAACTCATAATAAAATGTGTTCCTGTTTTGCTTAAATCAATTCTAGGATATTCCACCGCATCTGTTCCATTTAAGCTATATTCAATTTGACTTCCTTTAATACGTGTAAGTAATCCATCAATAATTTCAATTTCAATATCATCACTATTGATTTTTCTAACGATATCAAAAATATAACGGCTATTTAAAACAACAGCACCTTCTTTAATAATTTCTAAATCATCATCTTGATCAATAATTGTTTGAATTGTAATATCGCTATCACTCCCTGTAAGAATTAATTGATCAGATTTTAAATCAAATTTAATTCCTGTAAGTACAGGTAAAGGACTACGAACAGAAACGGCTCTGGTTGCTTTAGATAAAGCGTTTAATAATTTTAATCTTTTAATTTTAAAATGCATACTGACCTCCTATATTTATATAATTAAAAAATAAGTTATTATTACTATTAGCATGTGAACAATGTGAACAAATACAAATTATCTTGTATTTATCAATGTTTTTTATATGAATAGTAATGTGCATTTCATGTTGATATTGTGCACTAGAGTGTGCCTAACTTTTGTTTGATCTTATCAACAGCAAGCTTATAATCTGGATCTTTCTTGATTTTAGTTTCTACTCTTTTACAAGCTTTCATAATGGTCGAGTGATCTCTGTTAGAGAAAGTCATACCGATTTCACTAAATGTGACATCAAGTAATTCTCTCATTAAATACATACATATTTCACGAGGAGTTACTAAGTTACGGGTTCTATTTTTAGAAATAATTTGACTAATTGTAAGATAGTAGAACTCGGCTGTTGTTTTTAAGATAAATTCTTTTGTAAGTGGTTCTTGTGCTTTTTTTATAGTTTTTTGATCTTTAAAGACTTCAGAAGCAAAATTCATGTCTATGTAATTTGTTTGTTCCATGATACTACAGAAGAATAAACGTTTTAATTGACCTTCTAAAGAACGAATATCATTACAATAATTCATAACCATGAAGTCTAAAACATCATCTGTAATAATTAAATCTGTATTACCTAGATTTTCAATTTTCTTCTCTAAGATTGCTTTTGCAGTTTCAAATTCTGGTGGATCTATCCCAAAGGATAAACCAGATTTAAAACGACTAATTAAACGTTCTTCAATACCTTGTAATTCATCAGGCATTTTATCGCTCGTAATAACGATTTGATGATTACTATTAATAATTTCATTAAAGATATGAAAGAACATTTCACTACTTTTTTCTTTACCAAATAAAAATTGAATATCATCAATTAATAAAATATCAATATTACGATAATAACTATAAATATCATCAGTTGTATTTGTTTTAATTGAATTAATGATTTCATCAACAAAATCTTTAGAAGTAATATAACGAACAACTAAATCAGGATTTGTTTCTTTCGCACGATTTCCAATAGCGTTCAATAAATGGGTTTTTCCTAGTCCAGGATGACTATATAAAAATAATGGATTGAAGTTCTTTCCAGGATTTGTGGAAACAAGTAAAGCCGCATTTTGTGCCATACGGTTTGAATTACCCACAATAAAGTTAGAAAAAGTCATATCAGGATGAAGATGACTATCAATTTTAGGAACTTTCTTTTGTTTTAACTTCTTTTTATTATATTCTTCTTTTGAAAGAACATTAATTGTGATCGGTTTAGAGAAAGAATTAGAAAGAATCGATTCAATTTCTGATTGCTTTTCTAAAATAGGATCAATATTCCATTGTAAATCTGTTGTTATTGTGACTTTATTATCTTCAATTGCTTCTAGAGTTGCTGGTCTAAATAGTGAATCTAACATAATCTTATCTTCAACTATGTTCTGTTTTTCTAAAGTGTCTACACAAGATGTCCAAATTTTGTTTAAATCTTGCACTTTTTTCAACTCCTTTTCGCCTCAATTATATATAAGAAAGAACAACTTTGAAAGCAAAAAAACCTGTCCACAGTCCGTGCACAAGTTTATTCACAAAAAAAGTGACCTATAACAACAATTTAGAGTACTTATTCACATTATTCACAAAATAAAAAAATCATATGAATATTGTTATTTGTGAAATTTGTGCATGTTGTATGGAATAAAAAACAATGTGCACAGGGAAGTTCACAAAGAAAAAGTGCTTGATATCATCATAATTTTCACTCATTCACATGTATGAATAACTTCATTCACCCTGTGAATTAAAGCGTGAATAAATAAGAAGAATGTCGAATTGTTAAGAAATCGTAAGTTCACAATGTGAATTTTATAAAAAAACGCTTATTGTAGGCAAAAAAAGCACTTTTCTTAATACCAGTAAAGTAAACATTTTTAGATAAAGTCACAATTAAATGTGCACATTGTTGTGTCTCTAAGAAAGAATTGTGAATTTATAATGGAAATCAAGCTTTTTTAAGGGCTTTTTTTGTAAAGTTTTAAATTTAGTACAATTTTGATATGTGAATTTAAGAAAATTTGTTAAGAAAAGATCAATTCACAATGTGAATATTTAAAAAAAGTGTGTCTTTTTTGGTTATTCACACTAAAAATAAGTATGTGATTATGAAAATGAAGTTAAATTATACAAAGTTCACATTTAGAAAGTGAATTTCTTTAGATAAAGAGAGTTCACCAATAATTGTGAACATCCTTACAAGGATGAAAATAAAGTAAGGAAGCAATGTAACGATAAAAAAAGTAGAATAATCGGTTAGAAATATAGAATTTAGAATTGACTTGTCACAATAATTCATATAAAATATGAGGGCATATGTTATTTGTATAAAAAGAAAATGAATTTTGGAGGTGTAAAATATGAAAAGAACATATCAACCAAATAAAAGAAAAAGAGCAAAAACTCATGGTTTTAGAGCTAGAATGGCAACTGTTGGTGGAAGAAAAGTAATCGCACGTCGCCGTAAAAGAGGAAGAAAAGTATTAACTGCTTAATTTAAAATCCACTTTACGGTGGATTTTTTTCTAAAATTTTATGAAAAAAGAATTTAGAGTAAAAAGAAATGAAGATTTTAGCAAGATCATTGCTAGAAAAAAGAGTTTTGCGAATTCTTGTTTTATTATTTATAAAGATGAAAATCAAATGGGCCACGGACGCGTTGGTATTTCTGTAAGCAAGAAATTAGGAAATGCTGTTACTAGAAATAAAATCAAAAGACAGTTACGCATGATGATTCAAGAATGTTTTCATTTTGATGAAGAAGTTGACTATATAGTAATTGTAAGAAAAAGATTCTTAGATAATACATATATAGAAAATAAAAAAGAATTAGAGTATTTGTACAAAAAAGTAAAGAGAAAGGAGATCAGCAAATGATCTTAGATAACAAAACTAAAAAATATTTAAAAATTATTTGTTTAGTTTTATTTGTTGTAGCCCTAACTGGATGTACAGCAAATCTTGATTCAAGTGGTAAACTGATTGCTAAAAGAGCAATTAATTTAAACACACCATGGTCTATGAAGTCAGGAATTTTTGATTTCTTATTAGTTATTCCTATTTCTAAAAGTATTATTTATTTAGGAGATGTTTTATTAAATAATATCGCCTTAGGTGTTATTTTAATTACTATTTTAATTAATATTATCATTTTACCAATTATGATTAAATCGACAGTATCTCAACAAAAGATGCAATTGATTCAACCAGAAATGGAAAGAATTCAAAATAAATATAAAGGTAGAAAAGATCAAACTTCTCAAATGAGAATGTCTGCAGAAATTCAAGCTTTATATAAGAAAAATGATGTCAGTATGTTAGCTTCATTTACAACATTCTTAACATTACCAATTATGTTTGCAATGTGGCAAGCAGTTCAACGTATTGAAATCTTATATCAAACAAATATGTTTGGTATTAACTTAGGTGCTAAACCAATCGATCATGTATTTAAATTCGAGATCGCCTATATTGTATTACTTGCCATTGTTGCTTTAACTCAATATTTTGCGATGAAAATCAACACAATCATGTCAAAAAGAAATCCAAAATATAGAGAAACATCACAAATGCAATCAATGAATATGATGAATAATTTCATGACATTATTTATCATTTACTTTGCAGCAATTATGCCTGCAGCAATGTCACTTTATTGGATGACAACAAACATTATTACAATTGTTAGAACATGGTATATTTATATTTACCATGTTGAAAAAGCACAAAAAGAAGTTGATCAAGCAAATACAAATTATTTAACAAAAAGACAAAATAAAAAATAAATAGAGGTATTTATATGAAAACTTATACTGGAAAAACAGTAGATGATGCTGTAAGTAAAGCATGCCTTGATTTAGGTGTAACAATTGATCAATTAAATTATGAAGTTACTTTAGAAACTAAAGGTTTATTTAGTAAAAAAGCTGAAATTGCTTGTTGGACAGTAGAAATGGTTCAAGAATATATTGAAAATCTTATAAGAAAAATCTTAACAGATATGCAATTTGAAGTAGAAACTGTTTCTTATGTTCAAGATGGTAGAATTTATTGCAATATTAATACAAGTAATAACTCTATTTTAATTGGTAAAGCTGGTGTTATTTTAAGAGCAATTAACTTAATTATCAAAAATGCTGTAAGTACAACATTTAAAAAACGTTTAGAAGTAAGTGTTGATATCAATGGTTATAAAGAAGAACGTTATAAAAAAGTTGCAAGTATGGCAAGAAAATTTGGTAAAACAGTTTTAAGAACAAAAGCTGATTTAAAATTGGATCCTATGCCTGCAGATGAAAGAAAAGTGATGCATCAAGAAATTGCGAAGATGGATCATTTAAAGACTGAATCTAAAGGTGAAGGAAAAAATAGATATATGACAATCTCATATGTAGATTAAGCCGCAAATGCGGTTTTTTCTTTAGGGAGGAAATAATGGAAAATTTAATTTTTAGTTTAAATGCGACCGTGCCTGTTTTTGCGATGATTGTATTAGGAATGTTTTTTAAGAAGATAGATATTATTGATGACGTTTTTGCTTCTAGAATGAATAAGTTTGTTTTTTTAATTCCCCTACCTGTCTTATTATTTAAAGATCTAGCAACTTTAGATTTTAAGACAATTTGGGATACGAAGTTTGTTTTATTTTGTTTTTTTATTACAATTTTTAGTATTTTAATTGTTACTTTACTTTCTTTTTTATTAAAGAATAAAAAAAATCAAGGGGAATTTATTCAAGCAAGTTATCGTAGTTCGGCAGCTTTACTCGGTATTGCCTTGATTCAAAACGTCTATGGAAAAGCAACCATGGCGCCTTTAATGATTATTGGTAGTGTCCCTTTATATAATATTATGGCCGTTGTCGTCCTTTCTTTCTTTTCACCTGAAAGAAAAGGATTAAGTAAAGAAGTTTGGCTTAAGACAATCAAAGGTATTTTGACAAACCCAATACTTATTGGAATTGTAGTTGGTATTCTATGGTCTTTACTTCATTTACCAATGCCAACGATGTTAGATAAGACCGTGACTTCGATTGGAAATGTAGCTACTCCATTAGGTTTAATGGCGATGGGAGCAACTTTTAATTATAAAGAAGCCCTTGGTGATTTAAAACCAGCATTATGTGCTGCATTCATTAAGTTATTTGGCTTCTGTGCAATGTTTCTACCCTTAGCCATCTATTTAGGGTTTCAAGGAGAACAGCTCATAGCTATCCTTGTTATGCTTGGTTCAGCAACGACTGTTTCATGCTTTGTTATGGCTAAAAATATGGGACATACAGGAATACTTACTAGTACAGTAGTCATGTTAACAACCATCTTTAGTGGATTTTCTATAACAATGTGGTTATATATTTTAAAAGCTTTACAACTATTATAAAAGGAAGTGATTCGCATTCACTTCCTCTTTTTTATTCTGTTGTGGTATTTTCAACTGGTTGAGTTTCCGGTGTTGTTTCTGGCGTTGTTGTATCAGGTGATGAAGGTTCTGTAGTCTCAGGTGTTGTTGGCTCTGTTGGTGTTTCCACTTTCATTGTACCAACAGCAATTAAAGCATCATGACCTTTATAATAACTATTTGCTTCTTTAGTTTTAGAAATCAGATTTCCATTTTTATCATAAACAAGACGATAAGAGACAGCTCTTCCCCCGTTTGAACCAGCTGTTCTTGTTACTTGTTGACCTTCTGGAATGGTATCATCATTTTCATATTTGGTATTAAAACCAACATCTCCAGTTTTTTCACTGGTAAATTTTACGTAACTTCCATCGACATCCGTTCCAATAATTTTACAAGTTAATTTATTTTTTGCATAACTTACTTCAATTTTAATTGGATAATCACGATTATTTTTAAATTTAAAATCAGGACCACCCCATGATACAGTAGCATCTCTACCAATTGGAACATAACTTGAAATATATGTGTGATTTGATCTATCTGTTACTTTTAAATTAGCAAGAACAACAGCGTTATATAAAGTTGAAGAAGTTTGACAAACCCCTCCTCCTACTTCTTGGACTGTTTCTCCATTTAAATAAGCACCTGCTTCACCAAAACCATTTTCTTTTGTTCTTTTTCCAACAGTTTGGTTATAAGAGAATTCTTCTCCTGGAAGTAAAATAACATTACATTTTTCTCCTGCTAAACGTACATTATTTTTTCTTATAGAAGAACCACTTACATTTGTTGTATATTCTCCTAAAACATCTTTAAATAAATTCTTTTCTAAATCTTCTTTTGTAATAGAAGGAACAATTGCTTTACAAGCTATTGTAAATTCTTCTCCTTCTTTTGCTTTATTAAAAGCTTTAATAGAATCATCTAGATTATATTTAGCGCCATATTGTTCAGCTACAATTTTATAATCATTATCTTTATCTAAAGTCGCATTCTTTCCTTCTTTAGATAAAGATTTATAAATTGTTTTCATAACACTTTCATCTTCAGTTACAGATGAAGGTTTAATTGTAAATGTCTTTTTAAAATCATAATTATTTAATGCTGTTTCAATAACATCATAAACATCTTTTTGTTGAACAGCTTTTCCACTTTTACCTTTAGTAAAAATGACTTTTGTTTTTTCTACTTTATAAGATGTAGGAACTAAAGTAGAATCTTCTAATATTTTAGAATCTTTGATAGCTTGATTAAGTGTTTTTTTATCTTTTATATTAATAGAAATATTTTCATTATGATTTAACAAATAATGATAACCTTTCGTAAAGAAGTTATTATATTTCTTTTGAATAGCAGATACTTCTTTATCAATATCGATTGTGACATTATTTGTCATATCAATTTGATATTTCTTACCATCAGCTTTTAAATTAAATAAAAGATATTCTTGATCTTTTTTATATTGTTTTTCAAGAAAACTAACGACTTCATCTTTAGACATATTATTCACTTTAATGCCATTGATAGTCATATTTTTGATAAAACCATTGCCAGATGCTAGAAAACATAAAATGATATAAATAATCAATATCACTCCTATAACAGCACCTCCGATTATAGGAACTTTTTTATTCAGCTTTTTCATTTTTTCACCCCTATTTGTACATAATAATATATGATTAAAATATAGAAATCAATCGAAAAAAATCATATATCAAAAATAAAAAATATTTGTTATAATGAGGGAGTTATTTATTGATAAAATCAACAAATTAAGATAGTATCAAGAAGAAAGGTGGTATGAAAATGAATGATGATATTATTGTTGCAGTAGCAACATCAAGACTAGAAGCAGCAATTTCAATTATCCGTTTATCAGGAAAAGATGTGATTGCATTTGTTCAACAGTTTTTTACAGGAAAAATTATAAATAAAGAGAGTCATACCATTACATACGGTTATATAAAAGATAATGGTGAAAAAATAGATGAAGTATTAGTAAATATCTATCGTGGAAAAAGAACTTTTACTGGAGAAGAAATGGTTGAAATCAATTGCCATGGTGGTATTTATATTACAAATAAAGTAGTTGATCTTTGTTTACATCATGGAGCAAGACTGGCAGAACGTGGTGAATTCAGTAAACGTGCTTTTTTAAATGGACGTATTGATTTATCACAAGCAGAAGCTATTAGTGATATTATTACGGCAAAAAATAGTTATGCTTCTTCTCTTGCTTTAAAAGGAATTCAAGGAAGTATTAGTCATTTTATTAAAGATTTAAAAGAAGATTTAATTCAAATCATTACGCAAATTGAAGTCAATATCGATTATCCTGAATATGAAGATGTAGAAGAATTAACAGCAGATAAGCTTTTACCAATGTCTACTTCTTTAATTGAAAAGATGAATAAAATCATTGAAGATTCTAAAAATATTAAATTATTAAAAGAGGGAATTCAAACAGCTATCATTGGTAAACCCAATGTTGGTAAATCTAGTTTATTAAATGCGATGTTAAAAGAAGAAAAAGCGATTGTCACAAATATTGCTGGAACAACAAGAGATGTGGTTGAAGGTTCAGTGACAGTAGATGGTATTTTATTAAATATGATCGATACGGCAGGAATTAGAGAAACAGATAATATTGTAGAAAGTCTTGGGGTTGAAAAATCAAAAGAAATGATTAAAAAAGCAGATCTTGTTTTATTAGTTATTGATGGAAGTAAAGAACTTGATCAAGAAGATCAAAAGTTACTTGAACTTACAGAAGATACAAATCGTATTATTATTATTAATAAAGCAGATTTAGGTAAGAAAGTTGATTTAGAAGGGATTGAAATATCGGCTAAAGAACAAGATATTTTAGCGCTTACTAAAGAAATTAAAAAGAAATTTAATTTAGGACTTATGAGTAATCAAGAAGATTATTATCTTACTAATGCTAGACAAACACAATTATTAGAAAAAGCAGCTTCTTCTTTACAAACAGCAATCGATGCGATGAAGATGTCTATTCCTTCTGATTTAATTGTAGAAGATTTATATGATAGTTGGTCTTGTTTAAAAGAAATATTAGGAGAACAAGCAAAAGAAGATTTATTAGATGAATTATTTAAACGCTTTTGCATAGGTAAATAAGATGAATACAAATGGAATATTAGCACAAAGATTTTATCGTTTTTTTAAGTATACAAGGAATGTAGCATTAATTGCGTTTATTGTTTTCTTTATATTAAATGCAATTAATACAGGAAATAGTATTCTTTATTGGATTTGTTATGGATGTTTAATGATTTCTATTGTAGGAGCAATGCAATCAGTTTTGTTGTATGTTCTTTCAAAGTATTATAAAAAGAGGTAATTTGAATGGAAAAAATATTTGAACAAATTGATAATTTGTTTGTAAATGGGGTTATTAATGGCATTATTTCAATTGTTATTGCAGGGATTGTTTTAATTGCAATCAATAAATTATTAAATAAGTTTATTAAAAAGAAATGGCCTGATAATTATGTTTTACAAAAAAGAATTAAAAAGATTATTCTCATTACAATCTTTTTAGCAATTGTATGTAGTGAAGTGAAGTTTTTAAAATCATTTGCGACTGCCCTACTTGCATCTGGAGGAATCGTTGCCGTAGTTATTGGGCTTGCCAGTCAAGAAGCTGCAGGTAATCTTATTAATGGTGCCATGATTATGGCTTATAAGCCTTATAAGATTGGTGATTTTATTGTTGTTACAGGACATAATGTTAGAGGAACTGTTATTGATATTTCACTTAGACATAGTGTTATTGAAACATTAGAAAAAACGCAAATGATTGTTCCTAATGATATTATGAATAAAGCAATTATTGAAAATATTTCACAAATTGAACATGTTAAAGCAAATTATCTTTATATCGATATTTCTTATGAAAGTGATATAGATCAAGCAATCAAAGTGATTCAAGATCTTGTTGTAAAACATCCTTTATTCATTGATGGAAGAAAAGATAAAAAAGATCCTTTAGTACCAGTTATTGTATCTGATTTAAAAGATAGTTCTATCCAACTAAGAGCAACAATCACTAGTGAAGATAATGTACAAGGTTTTCAAATGCTGGCAGATATTCGTAAAGATTTAGTCACTGAATTTAAAAAGGAAGGTATTGAAATACCTTACCCTCATATGCATATTGTAAAATAGTGTAAAAAGGAGAAAACATTGATATTATCAATGTTATTCTCCTTTTCTTTTTATAAGAACTGTTAAAGTATTTATAATATACAGAAAAATGGTATAGAATAAAATATAAATATATTAAAATTTCAAGAAGATATTTTATTTTAAATACTTTTCTATGTACTTTCTGTAGCCGTCTTCTAGAATTTTAAAATCACAACTGTTATCAGTTAAAATTTGTTTATGATTGTTTATAACCATTTCGTATATTTTATGTGCTTTTTTTTGAATTCGTTTTGCGTTATCTATACAAAATCTATACTCTTT
>ERZ773210.400-NODE-400-length-51391-cov-24.900518_pt1 | contig 51391 bp, 45 predicted proteins | sample MGYA00580528_ERZ773210 | MGnify/ENA primary metagenome ERZ773210 (study PRJEB29015, sample SAMEA2737769) | human gut metagenome | biome: human gut; feature: human-associated habitat; material: faeces | place: China | collected 2012 ...
TGGCAGAAACAGTACGGTGTACTGTTTCGTAGCAAGTGAGAATAAAACAGCTCCCGCTCGCAAAATACAAAATTTATCTCACTTCCTCAAAGTCTACCAGCGTGTAGAAATTTATAATTCAGCTTTTTCTACACGCTGAAAGAACCGCACACCGTGCGGTTCTTTTTAAAATTGTGTTTTTATTTAACTGTTATATTCTTTGCTGCGATAAATGTGCCTTTGCCGCCGTCGGTTGTGATTTCTACCGTATCACCCTTATTAACAAGCATTACTTCCATGCAGTCGCCTACATTGATGTAGTAATACTTACCGTCAACTTTGATATAGTAAACCGAATTACCGTCGTTAACGCTTGTTTTAATATCATCAACCGTACCTGTAATTGTGCCTGAAGCGGTAGTTTCGTTTGCACTTGGCTTTTGCTCACTTTCAGTTGAGCTGTTGCTATCAGTGTTATTTGTAACATCATTTTGATTTGAGCCTGAAATTTCGCTTTCATCTACAATGATATTTGATTTATCCACATTTTCGGCAATACCCTTTTCTTTAAGAGCGTCAATATAACTTTCAATTGCATTGTTAAGCGCTCTTGCGTCACTCTTTGCGGTGTCGAGAAGCCCTGTACCTACTACTGTTTTATCCTTAAGGCTTACAAATGCATAGCCTTTAACGGTGTTGCTGTCACCGTAAAGCGACATAAAGTATGTTGGGTTACCGTCAATTCCGAGCAAGATAGGGAATGTTGCCTGGTATCCGTAGTTCTGTACTGCGTCGGTAGCAGATTGCTGTGCGGAAATTTCCGTAGCACCTGCGCTCTTGTAATATCTTGCTTCTTTTGTACGCTGATTGACAAGAATGAAGCCGAAGTTTGAAGAATCGCTTTCAGCAGAGGTTACACCTGTGAATACCCAAACATCATCATCCATAGCAATGTTACCGCTTCCGGTTGAAGCAATGTTTACATCATTTTGGAAAATGAGTGAGTTCCAGAAACCGTTTTGAAGTTTACCGTGGTAGTTATACTGCTCAAGTACAAGTGATTCACTGTAAACTACATCTATCCAGTTAAGGCTATTGTCATTCTTAACTGTTTCAATGTCGTAGTATTTGCTTTTGCCTGTAAGTGCGTCGGTAATAATTGCGCCCTTTACATCAGTACCGCCGTAAAGGCCGATAGTTTTATCAAGTACTGCTGTAATCCAATATGGGCGCATATTATCATCAATCTCGAAATTAGGAGTATCAAGAAGTGCGGTTGGATACTGAAAACGAAGGTGGCGGATAAGCTTTTCATTAAAGAGCTCGGCAGGGGAATACTTAATGCCCTCACCGAATTTGTCAACGCAGTTAACTGCTGTTACTTTTTGGCTTACAAGGTCAATAAGCATATATGCCGGTGTACCGTTTTTAGTATTATTCATCCATTTGAAGAAATCGGCATATTGAAGATATGCAACCCTGCAAGGAGTATTTTTGTAGTTGATTTGTGTTGAATTATCGCTTACAACATACTGGCTCTTGTACTGCTCAAGAGAACCTAACTGCTGGTCGGCAAGTGCGTGTGCACGGTAGGCGTCAAGCCTCGGCACTTTGTCATAGCTGATGTCTTTAAAATCTTTTTCAAAGTTTCCGTCACTTACCGTGAGAAGCTCACTGTAAGATTTAGCACGGAAAAGTGTTACGCCGGTAACATAACCTATTGCCATAATAACTACAAGCACGCCTGCAATTATAACTGGAACTAATGATTTTTTCTTGACATATTCTTTTCTTTCAATTTTCTTGTTAGCTCTGCACACAAGGGCAAATGCCGCCATAAATACAACAACAAGAAGAAGTAAAAACAGATACATTTGTGTGTCTTTAATATTGAAAGCAGGAAGCATCATATAGTATGCCACACCGCCGGCTATTGCTGTGATAATAAGTGAAATAAATACACGAAGCGGCATTTTAGACGGCTTTACTACGGCTGTTACTTCATCGCTTTTCGGCCATTTGATTTTTTCTTTGAATTCATTGATAACCTCGTCGGCATCATAATCCATATTTGGAATTTTGTTATCCATAATTTATCTCCAATCTAAGATAGTTTAATTATTATACTATATATCAAAAATATAATCAATATATATTATTTTGTATAAAATGTAAATTTTCGCCATATTATTAGTGGTGGTTAAAATGAAAATCAAAAGTGTCACACTATCGGCTTTTCAAACAGTGATATTGATGCTTTTTTCGTTGATATTTATTCTTTTTTCTAAAAATGCACGCATCGGTGCGTATGCCGGGTTAAAGCTTGCATTAAATACTGTTACCCCGTCGCTTTTGCCGCTTCTTATTATTTTTTTAACTTTTATGAAATCAAGTGCAAACAGCGTGTTTATTAAAATATTCGGTTTTCTTTCAAGGGTTTTGTTTAACCTGCCTGAAAGTTCGCTTTCTGCTCTGCTTTTCGGACTTGTGGGCGGTTATCCTACCGGTGCATTGCTGTGTGATGAACTTTTTGAAGCCGGTGAAATAGACTCAAATCAAGCTAAAAGGATGATGTGCTTTAATTTTTGCGGCGGATGTGGGTTTATAATCACCGCTGTCGGCAGTGCCTCTTTCGGCAACACCAAAATAGGTGTAATGCTGTTTTTATCAAATGTTATTTCATCGCTTATAATCGGCTTTGCACTTTCGTTTAAAGAAAAAAGGATAGAAAAAAGTACATATTCACTTACCGAATATGTACCTTTGGGTGATGCACTTACACTTGCCGCGCCGAAAGCTTCGCAAAGTGTGATTGTGATAACCGCATATATTGTTTTGTTTTCTGCATTAAGCAATATTTTTAAAATGCCCGAGCCGGTTTTGCCGCTTCTTGAAATTACAAACGGTGTGTGCGGCGGTGATTTTTCCCTGCCGCTTACCGCCGCTTTTCTTTCCTTTGGCGGAATATGTATCCATTTGCAAATATCGCAAAGTTTAAGAAAAATAAAAATGAGCTATTTTGAATTTTTGCTTTTTCGCCTTATTTCAAGCGTGCTTTCATATTTCGTTATGAAAATAATGCTGCGCATTTTTCCGCTTGAAGTGCCTGTTTTTGCAAACAGCACAACACCCGTAAAGCTCACAAGCGTAAATATCACCCTGTCGGTTCTGCTTATAATCGGATGTTTTGTAAGCGTGCTTGATTTGAATTCAAGAAAAAAAGCTGTTTAATTCTTAATATTTTCAAACATTTTGTTCATTTGATTTTTAAGGGCAGGGTGGTTTGAAAGTGAAAAATCATTTCTCAAGATGCTTTTTGCACATTCTTGTGCATTTTGCAAGGTGTCCATATCTTCAACCATATCTGCAATTTTGAGTTCGGGCAAACCGTGCTGGCGTGAGCCGAAAAAGTCACCGGGTCCGCGAAGTTTAAGGTCTGTATCTGCAATTTTGAAACCGTCGCTGTATTTTTTCATAGTCATAAGCCTTTCGCGTGCGGTTTCGCCCTTTGCGTCGGATACAAGCACGCAGTAACTTTTTTTATTGCCTCTGCCCACTCTGCCACGCAGTTGGTGCAGGGTTGAAAGGCCGAAACGCTCTGCATTTTCAATAACCATAATTGTTGCGTTTGGCACATCCACACCGACTTCTACTACCGTTGTGGCAACAAGTAAGCTCACTTTGCCGCTTGCAAAGGATTTCATAATTGCTTCTTTATCCTTAGGTTTCATTTTGCCGTGGAGTATTCCGAGATTATAGCCTTTAAATTCACCGTTTGCAAGTTCATCTGCAAGTTCTTCGGCACTTTTAATATTTGTTTCGTTTTCTTCAACAGCCGGGCAAACTATATAGCACTGCTCACCGCGTGCAATAGCGTCTTTGATAAATTTATAAAGCCTTTTGTGATAGCGTGAATCCACCACATCCGTGCGTATTTCCTGCCTGCCGGGCGGAAGTTCATCAAGAATGCTTATATCAAGGTCGCCGTATAAAATCAAACCGAGTGTTCGTGGAATAGGGGTGGCACTCATAACAATTGTGTGTACATCTTCACCCTTTTCGGCAAGCTGTGCCCTTTGCTTAACACCGAAGCGGTGCTGTTCATCTGTAATAACAAGGGCAAGATTTTTGAATGCAACATCATTTTGTATCAATGCGTGTGTGCCGATAATTAAATCAATCTCACCGTCAAACAAAGCTTTTTTTATTTCTTTTTTCTCTTTTGCCGGTGTTGAACCTGTTAAAAGGCGAATATTTATACCTGCCGGGGTAAGAATTTTTAATAGGCTTTCATAATGCTGGGTGGCAAGTATTTCTGTGGGTGCCATCATAGTTGCCTGGTATCCGTTTTTAATAACGGAATATATCAAGCTTGCTGCAACTGCGGTTTTGCCGGAGCCTACATCACCCTGTACAAGCCTGTTGCAAGGATATTTGCTTTTCATATCCTGCAAACATTCACAAATTGTCCTTTTTTGTGCATTGGTTAAATTAAAAGGTAAAAGCTTTTCAAATTCACTGCTGTAATCATCTTTTATCACTAACGCAGTTTCGCTTTTTTTATTGCTTTTCAGTTTCAGTAAACCGAGTTGAAGTGTTAAAAGTTCTTCAAAAATCAATCTTTTTCTTGCCGGCAAATAATCGTCTGCACTGTTTGGAAAATGAATGTTTCTGATAGCTTTATCAAGAGAGATAAGGCTATATTTTTGCATTATCTCATCATCTAATGTTTCCTCAATCTCGCCGAGTTCGTCAAGTGCGGTTTTCATTATTTTAGAGATTGAACGGGAAGTGAGCTTCTCTTTCGCCTGGTAAACCGGTTGAATGGCAAGTATATTTTCTGCCTTTTCGATTTTAGGTGAATTCATAGAAAAATTAAGCAGACTTTTTTCTATTTTACCGTATAAGTAATAATCCTCGTAAATGCGCAAAGATTTTGCAAGGTATTTATTGTTAAAAATTGTGACGCTGATCACATTTTCACCGTCTGAAAACTTGCACTTGAAAAGAGTTAAGCCACGCCTTATCATCGCTTCTTTAACCGGTGTGATAAGCGTTGCTTTTATACTGACTGTTTCTCCGCTTTTAACTGCTTCAAGGCTTTTGCTTGCCGACCAATCTTCATATTTTCGTGGATAAAAATGAATAAGGCTGTCAACGCAAAAGATGCCAAGACTGTTAAACAGCTTGGCTCTTTTTTCGCCGACACCCTTAATAAATTGAATATTGCTATCTAAATTCAGCATAGCTTACTCCACTGAAATGATAAAATAATATATAGGCTGATTACCGTTTACAATGCTGATTTCAACATCGTTTCCAAATTTCTTTGAAAGTGCTTCTTCAACTATTGCCGCATCTTCTTCACTTGCGCCCTCACCGAAAATGATTGTGATAAGTGAATGTTCGCCCTTTTTGAAAAGCTTTTGTGTGGATTTAATCGCAATATCGGTAACGCTTTCGCCTATGAATTTGATTTTTCCATTGCAAAGGCCCATAATTTCGCCTTTTTTTATAGGCTTTCCGTCAACTTCGCTGTCCCTTGCGGCAAAGGTAACCTGAGCCGTTTCCACATTTTCAAATGCAGAAATCATATTCATCTGGTTTTCGTCTGCACTTGCAGTTTCATCAAATGAAAGCATAGCGGAAATGCCCTGCGGTATAGTCTTTGTAGGCAGTACCCTTACATCTCTGTCTTTCGCCATCGGGCCTGCTTGCTCAGCTGCCATTATAATGTTTTTGTTATTAGGTAATACATATACAACTTTTGCCGGAGTTTTTTCGATTGCACTTAAAATATCATCTGTTGACGGGTTCATAGTTTGTCCGCCGCTTACTATTGTATCTGCGCCGATGTCACTGAAAAGTTCTTCAATTCCGCTGCCTGCACATACGGCAACAAATCCGTATTCGTTTTCAGGTTCGCATACTTCGGGTTCAACCGGCTTTTCACCATCCTTCACACCTACATCTGCGTTTGCGTGCTGGTATCTCATATTATCAATTTTAATGTTAATAAGCTGACCGTATTTAAGCCCTGCCTGAATAACATTACCCGGTTCGTTTGAATGAACATGTACTTTGATAATACTGCTGTCGTCAACAACTACTACGCAGTCACCGATTGATTCAAGATAAGCCCTGAGTTTAAGCGGATCTTTTTCTTTTGCACTGTCATTTTTTTCTATCAAAAATTCAGAACAGTAGCCGAATTCAATATCGTCGCTTGCATTTGCAACAGTTGATTTTGAAGGCATTGAAACAGGTGTAACACCCAAACCGTCAAGTGGCTGAACTATAACACCGTTTCGCCAAACACTTTCCATTCCTTCAAAAACAAGTACAAGACCTTGTCCGCCTGCATCTACTACACCGGCTTTTTTAAGAACAGGCAAAAGCTCCGGTGTTTTGGCAAGTGCTTCTTTTGCCGCAGTCAATGCCGCAAAGCCGACTTCAAGCGGGTCGTCCTGAATTTTTGCCATTTCCTGTGCAGCTTCACTTGCAAGGCGAACTACTGTTAAAATAGTTCCTTCGGTAGGTTTCATTACAGCTTTGTACGCCGCGTCAACACCCTCTTTAAGTGCATTTGCAAGATCTTTTGCACCTGCTGACTCCAAACCCCTGAAGCCTTTTGAAAAACCTCTGAAAATAAGTGAAAGAATAACACCTGAATTACCCCTTGCACCTCTTAAAAGGGCAGACGCGCATTTTGATGATGCTTCTTCAATTGTGCAATCATCGGCAAGCGTTGCCATTTCTTTAGCGGCGGCAGTAATAGTCATACTCATATTTGTGCCTGTATCACCGTCAGGAACAGGGAATACATTGAGCGCATCAACAGCCTGCCTGCTGTTTGAAATATTATTTGCAGCAGAGATAATAGAATCTCTAAACAGTAAACCTGTAATCATATTTATTAAAATCTCCTATTAACTTAGTTGAGTGCGTCAATGTGCACATTGACTTTTGATACTTTTAAATCAGTTGCTTCTTCAACTGTGTAGCGCACTTTATTTACTATGCTTTCAACAATTGCGCTGATATTAACACCGTATGAAACAGAAATATGAAGTTCAATAATTAAATCTTCATTTATGCTTTTTACTGTTACACCCTGGTCTAAATTTTCTTTTGCACTTTTATTTTTCAATACGGATTTTATGCTTTGGTACGCATTTGAATTAACCATTCCTGTTACGCCGAAACAGCTTTGCGCAGCTCTGCCCACAAGATTGGCAAAATAATTGTTAGTTACTTCAATAAATCCGTTTGGATTTTCAAGCTTTATCATAAGTATTACCTCCGTTATAATTATTCAAAACGCCAAGTGTCGATATTTGAGAAAAAGTTACCCCAATAACCTTGCATATCGCCGCTCATGGCTTTAGTATAGCATATCATTCCTTTTTTGTATACAAGAGGAATATACGGCATTTCCTCGTTAAAAGCAAGTATAAACTTGCCAAGGTCACATTCACCTGCAAGATAGGCAGAATAAAGGTCGTCGCAAGTCAAATTTTCATTGTCAATCCCATATCTTACTCCGCCTGATTTATCATCAAAAAACGGATATAAGCACATATCGTCAGAAAGCTTTACTTCACCGATATAAAGGTTGAATTCCGTATTTTTAACTCGCCTTGTGTATTCCTTTGTGCCCTCTTCATCAATTGTTACCGTAAATCCGATTGCTTCAAGCTGATTTTTGAGCAGGGTTGCGCACGCAATGCGGTTGTTATTTTTATTAACCAAAATGTTGACTTTTAATTCTTTTGAATCAATCATACTTTGGTTTAATGCCTGCTTTGCAGTTATTGAATCAGCTTCGCTTGAGAAAATTTTAACATTTTGTGCGATTGAAGCCTGCGGATTAAACGGTGATGTTGCCGCAGTGGCATATCCGTTATATGCACTTTGTGCAAATACTGTTCTGTCACACGCAAGTGAAATTGCTTTTCTGATTTGTGCATTTGCGGTTATTCCCGATAATGAGTTAATTCCGATATAAACAAGATTATTCATATTTACAAGCTTTTTGGTGCAGGTAATTCGCTTGTTTACACTTGAACTTAAATCACGAAAAGCGTATGAAATATTGCCGATGTTAACCGCATTGTCAATTGAATCTGCCGATGCAATGTTAACAAGATTTATTGTTGTAATATATGGGTTGAAGTTTTCACTTACAATTGCTTTTAAATAAGTTTTGCTGTCTTTTTTTACATATTTGTATCTTCCGCTTCCGATTGGATAACCGTTTTCATCATCATTTGTGCTTGCAATCGGAAATGTTAAAAGATTAACTGCATTCGGATTTGGCTTTTTAAGGTAAAAAACCACGCAGTCTTCTGCATTTCTTGACGCATAGTCAAAATATTTTAAGCTGTTACCGTAAGCCGGTGATTTTTTAGCCGCATTAAAAGAATAAATTATATCTTCAACTTCAAGCGGCGAACCGTTTGAAAATGCAATGTTTGTATTAAATTTAACTTTTATGGTTTTGCTATCGGTAAATTCGTAGGATGAAGCGATATTCAAAATCGGTTCATAGCTTTCATCAAGGTCAAAAAGCGATTCAAACACAAGTGAAGCAAGCACTTGGTTATTTTGTGTTTTGGCTTTGAATGGGTCAAGGCTGTCAGATTGAGTATAGCTTAATTTAAAGTTAGAATTATCGGTAACTTTTTTAGTTGCCAAAACAGTGTCGCTTGCTTTGTTTTCACTGCTTTGCGGTGAACAGCCGGTGAAAGCACAGCAAATCAAAACTGCCGCCATAATTAAAGCGAATATTTTTTTCGCCATAGTTACCTCCTGATAAGTTTAGTATTAACGGTTTTTCCGCTTTTTTCGTCAATATCAAATAAACATCCTTCAAGCACGCAAACTCCGTCTTCGTTAACAAAGCGGGTAGGAAGCCCCGTTTTAAGTTTTTCGATTGCGCAACTCGGTGCTACGCCTAAAACACTGTAATACGGGCCGGTCATTCCAATATCCGTTATATATCCCGTGCCGTTAGGCAAAATTTGGTTATCACTTGTTTGTGTGTGGGTATGTGTGCCGAAAATTGCCGAAACTTTACCGTCAACATAAAATCCCATTGCTCTTTTTTCAGCAGTTGCTTCAGCGTGAAAATCAATTATAATTATGCTTGCACCTTGGTCTTTTGCACTTTCAGTCAATTTATCAATTACGGAAAACGGATTTTCAATAGGGTCAAGGTAAACTGCACCTTGAAGATTGATTACCGCTATTTTGCAAAAACCTTTGTCTATTATCTCCATTCCTCTGCCCGGTGCGCTTGAATGGTAGTTTGCCGGCCTGATTATAGGAGCGGAAGAATCAAGGTAATCGTATATTTCGCGCCTTTTTAAGCTGTGATTGCCCAGTGTGATTAAATCAACGCCGCAGTCAAGTATAAATTCTGCACTTTGCGGTAAAATTCCGTTGCCGACTGCCGAGTTTTCACCGTTTGCAATTACAATATCTGCCCCAAGCTCACGCTTAAGAGAGGGGAGAGTGCTTCTTAAATATTCACATCCCTGTTTTGAAACAATATCGCCAATAGTAAGTATTTTCATTTCGCACCGTTTCTATATCAATATCAATATTTAAACTTATTATACTATATATAATAATTAAAAACAAGAAATAAATCAATAATTAAAAAACAGTAAACAAAAAGGCTGTTACGCAATGAATGCGAAACAGCCTGAATATTTTACCGATTAGTCATTTGGAATAAATGCCTTGTGAACAGCAGATACTGCTCTGTCAGCATTTTCAGCGTCGATAATTACAGAAATTTTGATTTCTGATGTTGAAATCATTTGAATGTTGATGTTTGATTCATAAAGAGCTTCAAACATTTTTGATGCTGTACCCGGATGTGTTTCCATACCTGCACCTACGATTGAAACCTTTGCAACTTCGGTGTTGCAAACGATTTTGCAGTTATCAAGGAAGCTTTCAAGAATTTCAACAGCAACAGGACCGTTATCTTTGCTTACGGTGAATACAATATCCTTTGTTCCGTCTCTGCCGAAAGATTGAAGAATAATATCAACATTTATTTCTTTAGCAGAAAGCTTTGAAAAGATTTTGAAAGCAATGCCCGGTGTATCCTGCAAGCCGAGAATTGATACGAGTGCTACATCCTTATCCTTTGTTACGCCCCTAATAAGCATTTTTTCCATTTTTGTTACCTCCTTAACGATTGTACCCGGTATCGGGTTTAATGATGATAAAACTTCAAGTTCAACGCCGTATTTTTTAGCCATTTCTACTGAACGGTTATTAAGTACCTGTGCGCCGAGTGTTGCAAGTTCAAGCATTTCGTCATATGTGATTTCTTTAAGCTTCTTTGCATTTTCAACTTTTCTCGGGTCAGCGGTGTAAACACCTTCAACATCTGTAAAGATTTGGCATTTATCGGCTTTAAGTGCTGCTGCAATTGCAACTGCCGATGTGTCTGAACCGCCTCTGCCCAATGTGGTGAGGTCGTCATATCTGTTAATACCCTGGAAACCTGCAACTACAACTATGTTGCGCTTTGCAATTTCAGCCTGAAGTCTGTTAGGCTTAATGTTTTTAATTCTTGCCGAGGTGTAGATTGAATTTGTGTTAAATCCTGCCTGCCATCCTAAAAGGCTGATTACAGGAAAACCGAGCTTTTCAATTGCCATAGCAAGAAGTGAAATAGAAATTTGCTCACCTGCGGTTAAAAGCTGGTCCATCTCTCTTTTAGCTGCTTTTGGGTTGATTTCGTTTGCCTTTTCAATAAGGTCGTCAGTTGTATCACCTTGTGCCGATACAACAACAATAACATCATTGCCTTGCTTGTATGTTTCGGTAACAATGCGAGCAACATTCATTACTCTTTCGGCGTTTGCTACTGAAGAACCACCGAATTTCTGAACAATAAGTCCCATAGATTTGTAATCCTCCGAAAATTATATTGATTAGTAGTTTGTAACTTTAATTGTGTTGATAACATTCATACCGTCAAGCTTTTTGTTAAGCTCGTTTTCTGTCATATAATCTGTGATAAATGCAACTTCGTCACTTGGCTGGCCTTTTCTTGAAAGGAACTTAACATCCGCAAATTTTGAATTCACTTCATTTGGAGTTGCCTTTGCACGAACATAAAACGGCATTTCAATCTTTTCTTTGTAGTCAACTACATAGTTTTCCGAGCCTTCACCCCAGCCGAAAATCTTCTTTCTGTCACTGTGCTTTGCACAGTCAATAATATCGGCTACAACAGCGGAAGCGGTAGGAAGCTTGCCGGCACCCGGGCCGTAGAAGCATACATCGCCGACTGCATCACCTCTTACAAGGATTGCATTGAAAACATCTTTAACGCTTGCAAGCTGTGAACCGTTATATACAACAGCCGGGCTTACAAATGCGGCGATTTCATTATCGTTAATATATTTGATTTGGCCGAGAAGTTTGATTACACCGCCTGCATTTTCGATGTATGATACATCTTCAAGCGAAATGTTTGTAATACCCTCGGTTTCAACCTGATTTGGATATACATGCTTGCCAAATGCAAGGGAAGCGAGAATGCAAACTTTTCTGCATGCATCGTGGCCTTCAACATCGGCGGTAGGGTCTTTTTCCGCATATCCTTTTTCCTGCGCTATTTTAAGCGCTTCTTCAAATGACATTCCCTCTTCAATCATCATAGTAAGAATGAAGTTTGTAGTACCGTTTAAGATACCTGCAATGCCCTCAATATAGTTAGCGGCAAGGCACTGGCAAAGCGGGCGAATAATAGGAATTCCGCCGCCTACACTTGCTTCAAACAAATAGTTTGCTCCGCTTTCTTCCGCAGCCTGTAAAAGCTCAAGTCCTCTTTGTGCAACAAGCTCTTTGTTAGATGTTACAACGCTTTTACCTGCTTTAAGAAGCTTCATTGTGAAATCAAATGCCGGGTTAACCCCGCCCATTGTTTCGGCAACAATTTTGGTTTCATCGTCATTTAAAATATCGTTGAAATCCTTGGTAAATAAATCTTTATGTGGGTCATTTGGAAAATCACGCAAATCAAGAATGTGTGAAATTTCAAGTGTTTTGCCACCTGTTCTTTTTGGAATAATATCACTGTGATGTTCAATTACCTCAACTACACCTGAACCTACTGTTCCGTAGCCCATTACAGCAACTTTCATATTTTCTACCTCCTATGATAAAACAACGGAATTTACACCGTCGATTTTTTCTATTGAATTAAGTAACTCCTCTTTTGCAATTGCCATTTCGGCAATTCGTACAGTTACGGAAACATCTGCTACCGAATGAATAGGTACACTCTGGTTAACAGATAATACATTAGCCCCGGCTTTATAAAGCTCCGCCATAAGTGATGACAGCACGCCGGCATTATCCATAAGTTTTGCGTTGATTGTGGCTGTGTCATTGCTGTCGTCGCCGTGATATTCAAAAATCGCATCTTTATATTTATAGTATGCGCTTCGTGATATATCTGCCATTTTTGCCGCTTGTGACGCACTTTTTGCTTCACCGCTTGCAAGCAGGCTTTTGGCTTTTATTACTTTTTTATATATGTCAGGCACTATGCTTGCATTTATTAAATAGAAATTTATCTTTTCCATAATAAAATGTGTCCTCCGTGTGCGCACAGTTGTGTTACTGTGAAAAACACTTTCTATATATTAACAAAAAAGTTGATAAGTATCAAGTATAAATTTAAAAAAATCTTAATTTCTATCAAAATTACTTGATTAACCGCCTGTTTTACATTAAAATAATGTATATATTTAACAAAAGGAAGTATTGTATATGAATCCAAAAGTAACAAAAAGGAGAGATTTTTTAATTGACCTTGTTTATGTTATGGCAATTATAGGTCTTGTTTATGTGTTTTTTAAATATTGTTTCGTTATTGCTGCACCGTTTTTGCTTTCGTTTTTCTTTGCAGTGATTTTGCAAAGGCCGCTTGGCTGGCTTGATAAAAAGACTAAAAATAAAATGCATTCTTTTTGGTCAATCGTTCTTGTGCTTTTGTGCGTTGCAATTATTTTAGGTCCTGTTATTTCAATTATTGCGACTTTGTTTAGAGAAATAGGTAATTTCATTTCTTTTTTAGGCGAGCAGCTTAATGATTTGCCGACTTTTCTTGTTACTCTGCAAAATGAAATTTTAAAAGCCATTAAATTTTTGCCTGACAGTATTTATACAAGTGTTTCGGAAAATATAACACAGTTTTTCGGCAATCTTATAAATGATTTTGATGTATCAAAACTCGGAATAAATATGAGTTCAATTACTTCCGGCCTGTCAAACGGAATCAGCGGCGTGTACAGCGTTGTTAAAAATATTCCGTCAATTTTAATCGGCGTTGTAATCGGAATTATTGCGTGGATACTTTTTACAAAGGATTATAAAAAGGTAGTTAAATTTATTAAACTTCAACTTCCTGATAAGCATAAAAATCTTTTAAGTGAAACCAAAAAAATCTTTTCATCAACTATTCTTAAAATGTGCAGGGCTTACGGGCTTATTATGTTTATCACATTTTGCGAAAACTTCCTTGGTTTAACTATCCTTAATTTAATCGGCGTTATGAAAAACAGCTATGTTTTCGTTATCGCAATCTGTATTGCGGTGTTTGATATTCTTCCTGTTGCAGGTTCGGGCGGTATTCTTATTCCGTGGTCGCTTATCGCACTTGTTTCGGGCAATGTTGGGCAGTGCGTAGGCTTGCTTATTTTGTACGCTGTTATTACGGTAATTCGCCAGTATATTGAGCCTAAAATCGTGGGCGATTCACTCGGTGTTAATCCGCTTGTTACCCTTGCGGGCCTTTACTTTGGATTAAAGCTTTTCGGTTTTATGGGTATGTTTATCGTTCCTATTTGCGTTATGACTTTAAAAGCCTTTAATGATGCGGGCAGAATTCACCTTTACACTCCACCTGAAAGAAACTGAATATTATAAAATGAGCGGCTTGAACTTTAAGTTCAAGCCGCCAGCGTGTAGAAAAAGCAAAATTATAAATTTCTACACGCTGATAGACTTTGAGAAAGTGAGATAAATTTCGTATTTTGCGAGTGGGAGCTGTACGATGGTACTGCCCCCGAGCAAAAGACGGAAAGCGCCAAAAATGGCTTGGACTCGATGTCCAAGCCATTTTTCAATCCCTCCGAGTGCAACAAGTTGCACCCACCGTCTCACCTGTCAGTTCGGTCGGTGCTTCTGCACTTTGTGCAGAGGTCTCCACCGGAGACCCGCACCCTTTACAAGGGAGGCAAAAAGGTTTATTTATTTTATTCGGCGCGCTTTAGCCACTTTATCGACAGTCTAGCGGTTTGAATTATTTAACTTTAACGCTTTTAGCTTTTGACCAAGCCGAGTAAACTTTCTTACCGTTTACTATTTTATATGTGCGCATGCGTACATAGTATTTTTTCTTGCTCTTAAGCTTCTTAATTGTTGCAGAAGTTGATTTTGTGCTTTTAACGGTAATTGTTTTATTACCCTTTTTAAACTTCTTGTTTGTTGAATACTGAATTTGGTATCCTTTTATACCCTTAACCTTTTTCCAAGTTACTTTTACTGATTTCTTGCCTGCCTTTGCAGAAGCAACTTTTACCTTTTTATTATTTTTAGGTGCTGCCGGCTGTGCTGTGGTTTGCGCTGCCGGAGCTGAAGTTGAAGTGCTTGGAGCAGGAACCGGCTGTGCAGGTGCAGGCGACGGTGCAGGTGTTGGGTTTGGAGTTGGATTTGGCACAGGTGTTGATGGAATAACTGTTACAGGTATAGTGGTTATAACACTGTGGCACATAATATATATCAAGTTATTTCCGCCGGCTGTCCATGGTGTTTTATATTGATAATCATAATGATCATCTATATCAAGCCAATCTTCAGAGTCATTGACATTTATAAAATGATAATATGTATCCTTCTCGTCTTCATCATAAATTCCCTGGCAGATATAAGTATCCGATGTACCGTTTTTGTAATAAATTACGATTTTTGCACCCGGCTGATAAATTGTATAATCATAATAGTAATCGCCGTCGTCATATGTATGTTTATCTTTATCGCTTACAGTGATGTGCCGATGTATTCGATTGAAGCAACCGGGTTTTCAACAATATCAACTGTGAAAGGAACATCTATATTGTATACTCTGAAAGAACATTGAACATCATTGTCTGGTTTAAGATGATTTTTGCTTTGCGAAGTAGAAAAATCCAGATCATAATCAAAATGATTTCCGTCACTGTCAACAAAAGTATAGTAATTATTATCATAAGTGTATACTGTCTTTGTACCGCCAGTTTTGGATACAGTAAGTGTGTTGCCTTCAGAATATATTACATTCCAAAAATTGTAATGGTCATATGCTTCACCATTATCATCAATATCAATGTAGCTGTCATAACCTTGGGTTAAAGTGTGCTTTTGGGCAAGGGTGAATGTAATGCCGGATATATCGAAATCTTTAATGTCGATTGTGAAAGGAACATCTATATTATAATCATCACTACGAACAGTAAAGTAACACTGAACATTATCTCCCGTTTTAAGATGATTTCTGCATTGCGCTGAATCGCAGTCAATCCGGTAAGGGAATAAGTTTCCGTCACCGTCAACGAAGCTGAAATCGTCTTCGTCATCTTCGTTTGCTTTGGTGTTTTTGCAGGTGTATGTAACTTTTGTTCCGTCTTCTTTAGTTTCGGTAATGGTGTTGCCTTCGCTGGAAATTACATTGTCTAAATAATAGTGATCATATTCATCACCGTTATCATCAGTATATATACTGCTGTCATAACCTTGGGTTAAAGTGTGCTTTTGGGCAAGGGTGAATGAAAAGTTGATTTTTGTTTTATCAACTTCATCATCTTTGTAATCAAATTCACTTGCTTTTACTGTGTTTTTGCCCAATTTAATTGAGCCGCTTTCAATATCTTTCGCAAATGCTGAAAAATTGACACAAAGCACAGATGTCAAAATCATCATAGCAGAAAGAAATAAACTAATAACTTTTTTCATAAATACACTCCTTTTCAATTTATTATCTGTTATTAGATGTTTTGATTATACCATATTTTAACAAATAAACAAATATTTTATTTTTATATTTTTTGTGTAGATTTTATTTATCTATTGTGATAATATATTTCTATTGTTAAAAAGAGGTATAGAATATGGCTTTAAAAGCGAAGTCGAAAAAGACCGGAAAAATAAATAAAAAAAGTAAAATTATTGCAGGTGTTTGTGTCTTGCTTGCCGTGGTGCTTGGGGTAACGGGCATTTTGCTTTCGTTTTACGGAAATGAAACTGCTTGCTATGATTTCGGCAAGGACAGGGCAAGGGGATATGATTTATCCGAGCATAACGGAAAGATTGATTGGCAGGCATTAAAAGACGAGGTTGATTTTGTATTTATCCGTGTTGGGTATCGGGGATACGGAACAGGTAAAATATGCACCGATAAATGCGCTAAAGATAATTTAAAAAATGCGCAAAAAGCCGGAATACCGTTCGGCGTATATTTTTATTCGCAGGCAGTTGATGAAAAAGAGGCAGAGGAAGAGGCAAGATTTGTTATTAAAACAGTTGCAATGTACAAGCCTAATTTGCCTGTTGTGATAGATTATGAATACCCGATTGATGAAAACGGGGATAACACCGGCAGAATGTGGGAAGCGTCACTTTCAAAAGCCGAATGTACAAAAACTATAAAAGCATTTTGCGAAAAGATTGAAAAGTTCGGTTACATTCCGGGTGTTTATGCATCATCATATCTTTATGATAATGATATAAACACCAAGAAGCTGCCTAAAAGCACTGTTGTTTGGGTGGCAGATTATAACGAAAGTGTTTCAACTTCAAGTCCGTATCATATTTGGCAGTATTCAAGAACGGGTAAAAGCGACAGTATTGAAAGCAAATATGTTGATTTAAACTATTGGTACAGTAAAAAACAAAAGGGATAATAAAAGGAGAGAAAAATGAAAAAGATTAGCAAAATAATTTCGGTAATGCTTGTGTTTGCTATGTTGTTTCAGGCACCGTGTGCATTTGCAAGTGTTAAAACCAAAAGCAAGTACACAGGTATTACATATACCCACGCATCAAGATTTGAAGATAAAGATTTGATTTACGGTATGGATATTTCACACCATAACGGAAAAATCAATTTTAAAAAGGTGAAAAAAGACGGAATAAAATATGTTTTTGTTCGTGTGGGATACACAGGATATACAAAGTCGGGCTTTTCGCTTAATTATGATAAGAAATACAAAACATATATCAAAAACGCAAAAAAAGCAGGGCTTATGGTAGGTGTTTACTGGTATTCGCAGGCTAAAACCGTAAAAGAAGCGAAGAAAGAAGCAAACGCACTTTTAAAAGCCATAAAAGGATATGAATTGACTATGCCCGTTGTTTTCGACTATGAATTTGCAGATACAAGAGCGGGCAGGCTTGACAGCGCAAAGCTTTCAAAAACCAAAATGACAGCTAATGCGCTCGCATTTTTAAACACCGTATCAAATGCGGGATATGACGCTTGCATTTATGCGAGCGAAAATTTCTTTTTAGAGCATTTATATCCTAATGATATTTCGCAAAGCTATAAAATTTGGCTTGCAAATTACAGCAAAAAGACGAATTACAAGGGCAATTATGAATTTTGGCAGCATACCTCAAGAGGAAGAGTTAAAGGTATGAAAGGCAATGTTGATATTAACTTTTGGTACAAGGGTGAGGATACAACATTTATCGGCACAAGGGTATATACCGGCCAGCCTATTCAATGTGATGTTGCACCTGTCGTGGTAAACGGAAATGAACTTGTAAAAGATGTGGATTACACATTGACTTACAGCAATAATGTGAATATCGGCAAAGCACGCATTACTTTAAAAGGTATCGGAAAGTATAAAGACTTAAAGCAAATATATACATTTAATATTGTGCCTGACAGGGTTAGCGGCGTTAAGTATGTTTCAAGTACGGATAATTCGTTAAGCTTAACCTGGAATGAGGTTTTGGGTGCGCAGTCTTATGTTATCACTGCAGAAAGTTTAAATAATGACGCAACCTTTAAGCAGACTGTTTACGGTAAAAGCGGTACTATTGACGGGCTGATTGCAGGTAATCAGTATATAATCACCGTTTGTGCGCAGGGTGTTGATTCATCAAACAAAGCATTTTTGGGCGAAGTATCAAATTATGTATCGGGCAAAACTACGGGAACTAAAATCAGCGGCATAAAAGCAAGTGAAAGGGAAAATACATCACTTACTTTATCATGGTATTTGATAGACGGATGCGAAAGCTATAATATTTTTAAATATGACGCACAGGCAAATGAATATCAATTCATAGGTCAAACATTTAATAATCAAAATACATTTAAGGTAACCGGCCTTAAAGATGCAAGCGAGTATAAGTTTAAAGTTCGTGCAAATAAGGCGAATGTAGCTTGCGAAGAAAGCGATGTTTTCAGCACGGTAACAACGCCAAAGAGGGTTTCAAACAAATCAGTTAAAAGCCGAAGCAGATGCAAAATCACATATTCATTCAAAAAAGTGAATGCCACCGGTTATGAATACCAGTGGTCTACTTATAGAAATTTCAAATATAATTTTAAAACAAAAACCACCAAATCAACTCGTGTAACTATCAAAACAGCGCAAAGCAGGAAGAGATATTATGTTCGTGTTCGTGCTTACAAGCTTGATGAAAATAAAAACAAAGTTTACGGAAGTTGGTCAAAAGTTAAAAGAGTTAAAGTAAGATAGTTTTGGGTGAAGATATGAGCAGAGAATGGATAAAAAATTTAAGAAATATCGAACCTTATATTCCGGGGGAGCAAAGTAAGGATAAAAATATAGTTAAAATAAATGCAAATGAAAATCCATATCCTCCGTCACCAAAAGCAATGGCTGTGCTTAAAAGCTTTGATGCAAATAATTTGCGTTTTTATCCAAATGCAAATTCAACAAAGCTTAAAGAGGCTATTGCAAAGTTTTACGGGGTTGGGGTTGAAAATGTATTTGTCGGCAACGGCTCTGATGATGTGCTTGCGGTTGCTTTTCAGTCGTTTTTTAACAGCGATAAGCCGATTGTGTATCCCGATTTAACATACAGTTTTTATCCCGTTTGGTGTTCTCTTTTCGGCATTAAGTATAAAACTTACCCGGTGGATGATAATTTCAGGATAAATCCCGAAGATTACAAAGAGCAAAACGGCGGTGTGGTTATTCCTAATCCCAATGCACCTACTTCGCTTGGCGAGGGGCTTGATTTTGTAGAAAAAATACTTGATTATAATAATGACAGCGTTGTTATTATTGACGAAGCATATGTTGATTTCGGCGGCACATCAAGTGTTTCGCTTATTGAGAAATATGAAAATCTGCTTGTAACCGGTACATTTTCAAAATCGCGCTCACTTGCAGGGCTTCGTATAGGCTTTGCAATCGGCAGTAAAACCCTTATTGATGTTATGGAAGCGGTTAAGAATTCATATAATTCATATACGGTGGATTCTCTTTCAATTGAAATGGGAACAGCCAGCATTGAAGATAAAGAATATTTTGAAGAAACCTGTAAAAAAGTAATTAAAACAAGAACGAGGGTTACAGATGAACTCAGACTTCTCGGCTTTGATGTGCTTGATTCGCAAACAAATTTTGTTTTTGCAACTCATAATGAGCATAATATGAAATCACTTTTTGAATATCTTAAAACTCAAAAAGTTTTTATCCGCTATTTTTCTTTGCCGAGAATTGAAAATTATGTAAGAATTACAATAGGCACAGACAGGGAAATGGATATTTTCCTTGAAAAAACGAAGGAGTTTATTTTAAATGACAGCAAGTAAAAAAGGCGCAATTATTTTACTTTGGATTTTGAATATAATCAATATCCTTGCAGGCGCAGTATCGCAATTTAAAATTTTGTTTAAAAAAGATATTGATTCGATTATTCCGATAAATGCCCCGCTTTCAGTCAATCAAATTTTAATGGTGAATTTTTTAGTGCTGATTATTATATGCGTGCTTATCTCCGTGATTTTGACTTATCTTGTAACGGATATTGCATATTCACCGATTGAAATATTGCAAAATTTTTCACCTTTGTTTTTAATTCCGAGTGCGGTTGTTTCACTTGTAGGAATTTTTAATGCTCTCAGGGCAGAAATTCTTTCTGATAAAATTTGGCTTATTGCAGGGGTAATAGTATATTTGGCAGTAAGCATTATTGAAATTTCGTGCTTAATAACGGTTAAGGAAGACGCAGAAGATTAAAGCAGAAGATTAAAAACAAGCAAAACAAAACCCGTCAGGTCAAACCTGACGGGTTAATTTTATATTCAAATTAAAGATGGAATACAATATCGTCACTCTTTTTATTAAAAATCCAAACGCCGATTGCAAGTGTAAGAAATGAAACAACGGTTGCATAAAGAAGCAATTTATAACTAATCATATAACCGTAAAGTACACATTGCCTGAACATTTCAATCATTGAATAAAGAGGGTTGATTTTGATAATAAGTCTTGTCCAATGGCCTGTAATTCTTGTGAAAGGATATACAATAGGAACCATGTAGAAAAGAAGCTGAGTTAAAACATCCCAAATATATTCAACATCCCTGAAATATACGCCGATAACCGAAAGGATAAGGCCAACGCCCGTACAAAATACAAGTAACAAAAACATCGGCACAACGCAAACAAATACATAAGGTGTAATGTGAAGATTCGAACCGCCGCTTATACCTGTAAGTTTGAAGAATATCCATACGCATATAAGGCAAAGGATTGATATTGCGAATGTTACAAAGTTGGAAAAAATTGAAGAAAGCGGATACATATATTTAGGAACATATACTTTCTTAATAATTCCGGCATTTCGCCTAAACGAAGTCATAGCCTGCTTTGTGGAAGAGGTGAAGAAGCTGAAAAGAAGTCGGCCTGTGAAAAGATACACAGGGAAACAGATAACATGCTTGTTCGACCTGCCGAAAATTCCGCCGAATACAACGGAAAGAACTATCATCTGCAAAAGCGGCTGAATAAAGCTCCAAAGAATACCGAGCCATGAATTTCTGTATTTTAACTTGACATTTTTTGCTGTAAGTTCCTTTAACAAATTTTTGTATTTCTTAAAGGTCTTAAGATTACGGTCAAGCTCTTGATTACTTGTACTCATAAAAGCACCTCATTACTATATTGTCTTAACGATTTTGCATTATAACACAATATGTATCATTTTTCAACAAAAATAATGTTAATTAACTTTGTTTGAACATTTGTGCAATGTCGAGCGCTGTCTTTCTGGCAGACATATTGCCGTCTATAACAATATCTGCACACGCAAGATATTTTGCTTTTCTTTCATCATAAAGTGCCTTTGCTTTTTCTTTATCTTGGAAAAGGGGACGGTTGGTATTATTGCCTATTCTTTTGCAAATTACATCAAAATCTGCGTCGAGGAATACGATTTTGCCTGAATTTTTAACTGCATCAACATTGCGCTGAAAAGTCATTGCACCGCCGCCGGTTGAAATAACAGCATCTTTCATTTGTGCAACTTCCTTGCACACTTCCCATTCAAGGTCGCGAAAATATTCTTCACCTCTTGTGGCGAAAATTGCTTTAATCGCAACACCTTGCTTTTTTTCAACCATTTCGTCCGTATCAACAAATTTTCTGCCTGTTATTTTGGCAAGCTCTGTGCCTACAACGGTTTTTCCGCTTCCCATAAAGCCACATAAAATTATATTCATATCTTTTCCATTTCCTCTTGTGTTATTTTCAAAACTTTTTTAATTTCATCCATTGAAAATTCAATGTCAAACCAAATTTCCTGTGCTACTGCGGCTTGCCATACAAGCATTGGAAGTCCGTTTGAATATTTTATGCCGGAATCTTTTGCATATTTTAAAATGAGCGTTTCCTGCGGATTGTATACTGCGTCAAAAACAGCCTTGCATTTTTCAACCTTTTCTTTCGGCAACACGCTTGCGTCAACTTTCGGGTACATTCCCACCGGTGTTCCGTTAATAAGCAAGTCGAATTCGCCCTCAACTTCATCAAGTGTGATAACTTCAGCATTTTTTTGAAGTTTTTCGCTTATTTCTTTTTTAATAAGATTTGCGGCAGGAATATCATCTGCCCTTACTGCAATAGTTAAATTTGCGCCTGCAAGTATGCTTTCAAATGCAAACATTCTTGCAACACCGCCGCTTCCGCAAAGAAGAACATTGCCCCCAAGCTTAATATCCGCCATTTCAAGTGCGCGCAAAAAGCCGAAGCAATCGGTGTTATGCCCTGTTGCTTTTCCATTTTCGATTTTAACCGTGTTTACGGCACCGAAAAGCTCTGCCCTTTGTGATAAAGTATCAAGCATAGGTATGATTTTGGTTTTGTGCGGAATGGTAACATTAAATCCGTCAAGCTTTTTAAGTTCACTGTATTTTTCTTTCAAGTTTTCAGGTGCAATTTCATTTAAGCTGTAATTTGCGTTAATTCCTTTTAATTTGAAAAGTTCATTATGAATAACAGGTGACATTGAATGACCTAAAGGATAGCCTATTAAACAAAAATTATTCATAAATATTCGCCTCTTTAAAAATAGTTTAAATTAGTTATTGACAAGTCAAAAATTATTTTATAATATGATAATAACATAATGAACTAATTTAAACAACATTTTTTTGAGGTGAGCATTATTATGGTATTTGAAAAATTAAAGGAAATCTTGGCAGAACAGCTTGATGTTGATGCAAATTCAATCACAAGGGAAAGCTTGCTTATTGAAGATTTGGGAGCAGACAGCCTTGACGCGATTGATATTGTAATGTCTGTTGAAGATGAATTTAAACTTGAAGTGCCAGATGAAATTATTGAAAAAATTGAAACAGTAGGCGATATGCTTAATTTTATTGAAAACAATATTTAACAGCAGATATGCGTTTAAAGCCACAGTCCTTTTAATAGACGGACTGTGGCTGTTTTTTCTATTAGCTCCAATTATTAAACAATATTTTACAAAAGTATAAAATATATTGGTATAATTTTTATATATATTGACAATAAGTTTTAAAAGTTATAAAATGAGCATAGGCGTAATTTTGGCAAATTTTGAGAGGGGTAGCTTATATGTCAAAAGAAAAATATATTATGGCTCTTGACCAAGGAACGACCTCATCAAGAGCAATTATTTTCAATAAAAAGGGCGAAATTGTAGCTAAAGCACAAAATGAATTCGCCCAGCATTATCCGCAAAACGGTTGGGTTGAGCATGACCCTATGGAAATTTTGTTTTCACAAACAAGTGCAATGCTCACCTGTTTAAGACTTGAAAAAGTTGACCCGAAAGATATAGTGGGAATAGGAATAACAAACCAGCGTGAAACCACAATTGTGTGGGAAAAGGAAACGGGGAAGCCGGTTTACAACGCTATTGTTTGGCAGTGCAGGCGTACCGCCCCTATATGTGAGGAACTTAAAGCCGAAGGATTATCAGATTATATTAAAGATACCACAGGGTTGCTGATTGACGCATATTTCAGCGGCACTAAAATAAAATGGATTTTAGATAATGTTGACGGCGCAAGGGAAAAGGCAGAAAACGGCGAACTTCTTTTCGGCACGGTTGATACTTGGCTTATTTGGAATTTGACGGGCGGCAAAGTGCATGTTACGGATTATTCAAACGCGTGCAGAACAATGCTGTTTGATATAAATAAGCTTTGCTGGGATGAATATTTATGTGAAAAGCTTGGAATACCTATGAGTATGCTGCCTGAAGTTAAACCTTCAAGTTGTATTTACGGTAAGCTTGCACATATTACAGGTATTGAAGATATTGCCGAAGTGCCGATTGCCGGTGCAATTGGTGACCAGCCGGGCGCATTGTTCGGCCAGGGCTGTTTTAAGCCGGGGCAGGCTAAAAATACATATGGCACAGGCTGCTTCCTTTTGATGAACACAGGCAAGAAAAAGGTCGATTCAAAATCAAATCTTCTGTCAGGTATTGCCTGGGGCGTAGGTGATGAAATTACATATTCGCTTGAAGGTTCGGCTTTTAATGCCGGCTCTGTAATAAAGTGGCTTCGTGATGAAGTTGAACTTATTAAAACTGCGCGCGAATGTGACATTTATGCCGAGCAGGTTGAGGATTCAAACGGGCTTTATTTTGTTCCCGCTTTCACCGGTTTGGGTGCTCCGTATTGGGATATGTATGCAAGGGGAATTATGGTAGGTTTAACACGAGGTGTTAATAAAAAGCATATTTGCCGTGCGGTGCTTGAAAGCATTACATATCAAATGACGGATTTGCTTGAAGCTATGATGAAAGATTCAGGCATTGTGCTTAAAGATTTAAGGGTTGACGGCGGAGCTTCTGTTTCTGATATTATGATGCAAATTCAGGCTGATATGACAGGCGTCAATGTTAACAGGCCTAAAAATGTAGAAACCACCGCTTTGGGTGCTGCATATTGTGCCGGCCTTGCAACAGGTGTTTGGGACAGCCTTGAAGAAATTGAAGCAAATCGTGCTGTTGATAAAATATTTGTTCCTTCAATGGAAATAACAAAAAGAAACGAAAAATATTCCGATTGGAAGCGTGCTGTTGAACGCTCGCGCAATTGGGAAAGATAATATTAAATAAAGGAGAGATTTTATTATGGGTAAAGTTGTTTGTCCTTGGGATACTTTAATCAATTTTGTTACAGATGCATTTGTGGGTTACGGTATACCGAGAGAAGATGCTGAAATTTGCACCGATATTTTGCTTGAATCAGACAGGCGCGGAATTGAAAGCCACGGTTGTAATCGTTTCAAGCCGATTTATCTTGACAGAATTAAAGCAGGTATTCAAAAACCTGTTACAGAATTTGAAATTGTGAAAGAAACACCGTGCACTGCGGTTGTTGACGGTCATGACGGAATGGGCCAGGTTATCGGCTATAAATCAATGCAAATGGCTATTGATAAGGCTAAAAAATACGGTATGGGTATGGTAGCGGTTCGCAATTCCTGCCATTACGGTATTGCCGGTTATTATGCAACTATGGCTACAAAGCAGGGCTGTATCGGCATTACCGGTACTAATGCCCGCCCGTCAGTTGCACCGACTTTCGGTGTTGAGGGTATGTTTGGTACAAATCCGCTTACAATCGGTATTCCGACTGATGAAGATTTTGATTTTGTTATCGACTGCGCAACTTCAATTACTCAAAACGGTAAGATTGAGTATTATGAAAGAATAGGCGAAGATGTACACCCGGGTACTATTATCGGCAAAGACGGTAAGGAAATCAGCGGTGACGCAGGCGAAGCACTTAAAAAGATTCGTTCAGGCGACGCGGCACTTACAACACTCGGCGGCATAGGCGAAGCTTTAGGCGGATATAAAGGCTATGGCTATGCTATGGTAATTGAGCTTCTTTCTGCTGTTTTGCAAGACGGTAATTACGGCAAAGCACTCAACGGTAAGGATGAAAACGGAAATCTTGTTCCTTATCATCTCGGTCATTTCTTTATTGCTATTGATACGGGCCATTTTATCGGTGAGGATGAAACAAGGAAGAAAGCAGGCGAAATTATCCGCTCGGTTCGTAACTCGCAAAAAGCACCGGGATGCGACAGAATTTACACAGCCGGTGAAAAGGAATGGGATATTTGGCAGCAGCGTAAGAACAGCGGTGTTCCGATTAACGAATCTGTTCAAAAAGAGATGACTGAAGTTCGCGATGAACTCGGCCTTACACAGTATAAGTTCCCTTGGGAATAATATATAAAGCTTAAATATGAGGTGACACAAACTATGGATTATCGTAAGGAATCATTAAAACTCCACGGCCAGTGGAAAGGTAAAATAGAGGTAAATGCAAGGGCAAAGGTTAATGATAAGGACTCGCTTTCATTGGCATACACACCGGGTGTAGCAGAACCGTGCCTTGCTATTAAAGATGATTATAACAAGAGCTGGGAGCTTACAAGGCGCTGGAATATGGTGGCAGTAATTACAGACGGTACTGCTGTTTTGGGCCTTGGTGATATTGGCCCTGAGGCAGGTATGCCGGTTATGGAAGGCAAATGTGTGCTTTTTAAAGAATTCGGTGATGTTGATGCATTTCCGCTTTGTGTGCGCACAAAAAATGTGGATGAATTTGTTGAAACCGTTTATAATATCAGCGGTTCATTCGGCGGAATAAATCTTGAAGATATTTCGGCTCCTCGTTGTTTTGAAATTGAGGAAAAGCTTAAAGCAAAGTGCGATATTCCTATTTTCCATGATGACCAGCACGGTACGGCAGTTGTTGTTTCAGCGGCTCTTATCAATGCAACAAAGCTTACAGGCAAAAAACTCGGTGAATGTAAAGCTGTAATCAACGGTTCGGGTGCGGCAGGCATTGCAATTGCAAAGCTTCTTATGACTTTGGGTCTTCGCGATGTTATTCTTTGTGACAGAACAGGTGCTATTTATGAAGGCAGGGATAATCTTAACCCTTCAAAGCAAGCTATTGCGCAGGTTACAAATAGAGAAATGACAAAAGGTACACTTGCACAAGCAGTTAAGGGTTCGGATATTTTCATCGGTGTTTCAGCACCGGGTGTTCTTACACAAGATATGATTAAAACTATGAATACCGACCCTGTTGTACTTGCTATGGCAAATCCTACACCTGAAATTATGCCTGATGAAGCTAAAGCGGCAGGTGCTAAAATTGTAGGAACGGGTCGCTCTGATTTTCCAAATCAGATTAACAATGTTGTTGCATTTCCGGGAATTTTCCGCGGCGCACTCGATGTAAGAGCAAGCCAAATCACAGAAAATATGAAAATTGCCGCAGCGTATGCCATTGCATCTCTTGTCGATGATGATAAGCTCAGCGTTGATTATATTCTTCCTTATGCATTTGATGAAAGAATTAAAGATACGGTAGCAAAAGCAGTTGCAGACGCAGCAATTAAAGACGGAGTTGCACGCGTATAAATTTATAATTTTTAAAACACGAGGATATAATTATCCTCGTGTTTTTTTAATAAAAATAACTTTATATAATAAATTGACTTTTTTAGCATATATGATAAAATAGTGCGTATAAAATTCAGGCGGTGTAAAAATGGCTTATAAAATTAAAAAAGACCCTATCTCAAAAATACCAAAAGCTCAATTTGTTTTTTGGATAATAGTTCGCATTGCAATGATTATTTGTGCAATTTATTCGTTTGCTCACGGAGATATGGTAATGGGCTTTGAAAGCGTGTTCTGCTTTATATTTACTCATCTTTGGGATATGTTTCAAGTTTTCGGTAACGGCAGTTTTATTGAGGAAGTGCCGCCGCTCAGCCAAACGATGCTTAATATTATAATTTTTATCGGAATAGTAATAGGTTCATACTTCGGATTTTTTGATAAAATTTCGTGGTTTGATAATTTTATGCACATTGTTTCAGGCTTGGTATGCGCTGTTTTCGGGTATGATTTTGCCTGTGTTATTCAGCGTAAAAAAGGGCAGTGTGCGGCAACATTGGCGGCAATTTTTTCATTGATGTTTGCACTTTCAATAGCAGTTGGCTGGGAATTTTATGAATTTTTAATGGATTATTTTCACGGTACAAATCTTCAGCTTGCAAAAGCCGGGGCCGAAACCGCAATGTTTGATTTATCAAAATATCATAATGAATATGGCTATCTCGGCCTTGTTGATACTATGACTGATATGATGATGAATGCAATCGGCGGTATTGCAGGAATGATATTTATGATAGTTTTAAGAAACAGAAAAAAGGATAAAAAGAAATAGTTTATGGCAAAGACCAAGGATTTAACACAGGGCAATGTTGCAAAACTTCTTTTGTTTTTCGCTTTTCCCACACTTTTGAGCAATGTTTTTCAACAATTTTATAATCTTGCCGATACAGCAATTGCGGGGCATATTTTGGGTGATAATGCGCTTGTTGCAATCGGCGCAAGCTCAACAGTAAACAGTCTTGTTTTAAGTTTTGCCTGGGGACTTAACGGCGGATTTGGAATTATAATCGCACAGTGCTTTGGTGCAAAAGATTTTAAAAAGCTTAAAAAGAGCGTTGCAATTTCACTTTCAATAAATGTATTGCTTTCGCTGATAGTTTGCATATTCAGCATTTTTATGAGCCGGCCTATGCTTCAGGCTTTAAATACACCGGCGGCAAGGCTTAATGAAGCAAACAGTTACATTTCTGTTATTTTGGTATTTATTATTGTACCTATGCTTTATAATCTTGAGGCTGTTATTTTGCGTTCACTCGGGGATAGTAAAACACCGCTTTATTTTTTGATTTTTTCAAGCGTGCTTAATATTATTCTTGATTATGTGCTGATTAAATTTACGCAAATGGGTGTTAAGGGCGCGGCTGTTGCAACTGTTTTGGCACAGCTTTTATCTGTTATTTTATGTTTTGTTGTTATACTGAAAAATTTTAAAATAATCAGACTTAAAAAGAATGATTTTCATTTTTCAGCTTCCTTGTTTAAAAATATGATGTCTGCCGGAATGGCAATGGCTGTGATGAATTCTATTTTTTCTATCGGTTCAATCATAATGCAAGGCTCAATTAACGCATTGGGCGAAGATATTATTGCTGCACATTTGGGTTCAAGAAAAGTGGCAGAGATGTTTATGCAGCCTCTTGTTACTATCGGAACAGCGTGTTCAACTTTCGTCGGTCAAAATTACGGTGCGCTTAAAATAGGAAGAATTAAGGCTTCAATAAAATACAGCACAATATATTCGCTTATTTGGTCAGTTTTCACCTTTTTTATTTTATGGTTTTTCGGCGGTCAAATTGCAAGGCTTGTTACCGGCAGTGCGTCACAGGTTGTATTTGATAACACGCAGATGTATTTAAGAATAAATGCACCTTTTTATTTTGTTTTGGGGCTTCTTTTTACACTTCGATTTTCAATTCAATCTGTTGACAGAAAAATGCCGCCTATTATATCAAGCTCAATGGAACTTGCCTCCAAAATTGCTGCCGCTTATCTTTTTATTCCGCTTTGGGGATATTTAGGCGCTTGCATTGCCGAACCTTTAAGTTGGACACTCGGTGCAATTTATTTGCTGTTTGTATTTAAAAATGAATTTAAAAGGCTTGACGGGCTTGCCGAAAAGCAAAAGCAGAAAGAAAATATAATGGGCTTGAAATTGTAAGATGCGCAGACTTAACTTAATAAGCGCATAAGTAAAAGCGTTGGAGAAATCAAATCTCCAACGCTTTAGACTGTCGATAAAGTGGCTAAAGCGCGCCGTATAAAACAAATAAACCTTTTTGCCTCCCTTGTAAAGGGAGGTGGGTGCAACTTGTTGCACTCGGAGGGATTGAAAAATAGCTTGGACATCGAGTCCAAGCTATTTTTGGCGCTTTTCGTCTTTTGCTCGGGGGCAGTACCATCGTACAGCTCCCACTCGCAAAATACGAAATTTATCTCACTTTCTCAAAATCTACCAGCGTGTAGAAATTTATAATTTGGTTTTTTCTACACGCTGAAGCGTTGGAGAAATCAAATCTCCAACGCTTTTGGTTTCATTTATATTATTTTACAAGTGAGCTTTCTCGTTTTTTAATTCCTTTATTAACAAATGCGTACATTATAACACTCATAATCACACAGCAGAAGTCTGCTATTGCCTGCGCCCAAATTACGCCTTCAAGCCCGATGAATTTGTTCATAATAAACAGCATCGGCACATAAATAAGACCTTGCCTGCCGAGTGACAGCACCATACTTTGCACACCTTTTCCCATTCCCTGAAATGAGAAGTTGAGTACAAACATAATTCCGACAACAGGGCCGGGAGCCATAAGTGCAAGAAGCATTTTAACACCGAGATTGATAACATCGGCATCGTTAATAAATATTTCAATAACATTTTGCCTAAACAAAAGGTAAAAGCCTGTCATAACCGAACCTATAATTACATTGCAAATAACGCTGAAACGCAGGCATTTTCTCATTCTCTTGTAATTTTCTGCACCGTAGCAGTAGCCTATAAGCGGCTGTACACCCTGGCCAAGACCTATTTGAAGCATTACTACAAGCATATTTGCTTTCATTGCAATTCCCATTGAAGCAACAGCGTTGTCACCGTATTTTATAAGAACAACATTTACAATAATATTGCTTATACTCATTAAAAGATTGTTAATTGCGGCAGGAAGCCCAACAGAAACAACACCTTTTGTTATTCCGTTTTTCATAGAAAAGCGTGCCGGTGTAATGCTTAATATACTTTTACCTTTAAGGAAATAAATAAGGAAGTAAAGCACTGTTACGATATTGCCGATAACAGTTGCAATTGCTGCGCCTGCTACACCCATATCAAGCCCAAAAGGCATTGTAATACCGAAAAGTTTATCCCCGGTGTGAAGAATGAAAATCGGGTCAAGTATAATATTGGTGATTTGGCCGATAACCGAACCTATCATTGATTCCTTTGCCGCACCCTCACCTCTTACAAGGTTTGATGAAGCGATTGCAAGTACGATTGACGGAGCACCGATTGCCACCCACTTGAGATAATCTGCCGCTAAACCAACCGTATTTTCACTTGCACCTACAAGCATAAGAATTTGATTTTTAAATATAAGAAATATTGCGCCGATTAAAACGCCGACGCCGATTGCGGAATAAATGCAAAACGCGCTTATGGTTTTAACCCTGTCTTTTTTACCCTCACCGAGTGAACGGCTTATAAATGCACATCCGCCGACACCGAAAAGGTTGCCCATAGCGATAAACAGTAAAAACAGCGGCATTGAAACGGAAACCGCGGCTACTTGGTTACTGTCACCGGTTTGGCCTACAAAAAATGTATCTGCAAGGTTATATACTATATTTATAAGCATACTCAGCATACTCGGCAATGCCATTGTGCATACTGCTTTCGGTACACTGTAATCTTCAAAAACTTTTGTGTTATCTTTCATATATGGCTTTTATCCTTTCATATTTTTTCCGATAGTTCAATCAAATTTTCCATAGTCAGCTTTTCGGGCCTGATGTTAATATCCAACCCTAATTCTTCAAAAATTTCAGTAAGCTTTGCTTTAGGCACACCCATTGTGTTTGAAATGCTGTTTAATGCAGTCTTTCTTCTTTGTGCAAATGCACATTTAACAACAGAAAAGAATTTCTTTTTATTTTCAATTTCATATTTACATTCGTTGCCTATTTTTAACCTGATAACCACACTGTCAACCTTTGGGCTTGGCATAAAGCTTTCCCTCGGCACATCAAAAAGAATTTCTCCGTCTGCATAAAAATTAACTGCAACGCTGACTGCACCTGCCTGCCTTGTACCTACCTTTGCACAAAGCCTTTCGCCTGCTTCTTTTTGCACCATTACAACTATTTCGTCAATATTAAGTTCGCTTTCAAGAAGCATCATTATTATCGGTGAAGTTATATAATAAGGCAAATTTGCACATACTTTTATATTGCTGCAACCTTCAAACTTTTCTTCTATCAAAGCTTTTAAATCAAGCTCCATTACATCGCCGTTTACTATTTCAATATTATCATAATCACCTAGCGTTTCTTCAAGCACAGGTAAAAGCCTTTTATCAAGCTCAATAGAAACGACTTTTTTTGCAACTTTTCCAAGCTCTTTTGTAAGCACACCTATGCCCGGGCCAATTTCAAGTACGCCTGTTTTATCATCCGCATTAAGCGATTCAGCCATTTTTGGACATACATCGGGGTCAATCAAAAAGTTTTGCCCAAGTGCCTTTGAAAATGTAAATCCGTATTTGGATAATATTCTTTTTATTGTGTTAATATCATATAAATTATAATCCATATTTCACCTATACATATTTATATAACGATAGTTTGTGCTTGTTCGATTTGGTATTCTATCACATTCACATATCGTTTACAATATTATTCTTGACTTTTTGTTAAATTGTGCTAAAATATCGTTTAGTCGGCTAATATTAGTTGACTAACATTATTAAAAAATAGTAATTGAAATAGAAATTTAGGCAGAAAGAGTGGTGAAATAATGAATTATAAGCGCAAGCAGGCACCGCCGGAAAACCTTGTAGGGCCGAGAGTTAGTTTTTTGTCACGCTTAATTCGTTGCAGGTTTAACGAAGTTATTGCACAAGAGGGGCTTTATTCGGGCCAACAGGATATTATCTTTGCGTTGATTGAAAATGAGGGTATTACTTCAAGTAAACTTGCAAGTTCGTGCGGCGTTTCACTGCCGACTATGAGCGTATCAATTAAAAGAATGGAAAAAGCAGGCTTTATTTTGAAAAAGCCGGATGAAAAAGATGCAAGAATAATGCATCTTTACCCTACAAATAAGGCGAAGGCTGTACCGAAAAACATAAGAGCCAAAATGGATGAGCTTGAGGCTGTGATTACAAAAGGAATGGATAAGGATGCTGCCCTCGAGTTTGCACATTTTTTGCAAACAGCAATTGATAATTTATTAGAAGAATGCGGCGATTGCCGCGAAAAAGGAGATGAAAGTGAATGTTAAAAAAATTAGGAAAATATCTTAAAGGGCTTGGCTTTCTTGCATTTCTCAGTGCGCTTGGTATGATTGTTGAATCCGTATGTGAGCTTGCACTTCCGTCACTTGCAAATAATATTTATGAAACGGTTAATGTTGCAACTACACCTGAAGATGCAAAAGCTTATGTTTTAAAAATGGGTTTTGGTATGCTTGGGCTTGCGTGTATCGGTCTTTGCGGCGGTATAGGCACAATGAAAGCTTCTGCAATAGTAAGCCAGCGCTTTGCATACAGGCTCAGAAATGATGTGTATAAAAAAATAAGCAATTTTTCATTTAGAAATATTGATAAATTCTCAACCGCTTCACTTACAACAAGACTTACAAATGATATTACAATGCTTCAAAATGTTGTTATGATGTCACTTCGTATTCTTGTAAGAGGACCTGCACTTTTGGTTGTGGCGGCAGTTATGGCAGTAAGGATTAACCCTAAAATGTCGGCAACACTTCTTATTATGCTGCCGATTATCATAGTAATTGTTGCTCTTATTATGAAATTCGGTTTTCCTATGTTTCAAAAAATGCAGAAAAAGGTTGATAATGTTAACCGTGTTGTACAGGAAAACCTTATCGGTATGCGTGTGGTTAAAGCCTTTGTTCGTGAGGAGCATGAAAAGGATAAATTCCATAATTCTTCGGATGAACTTGCAAAGCAAGGTGCTATGGCATCAGGCCTTATTGTAACAGTAATGCCTGTCATGATGCTCCTTTTTAACGCTGTAATCGTGTTCACATATTATAAGGGCGCACTTTCAGCCAATGAGGGTGTTATGCAGGTAGGTCAAATATCAGTATTTGCATCTTATGTTGTTCAAATTCTTATGAACCTCGTAATGATTTCAATGATGCTTCTTCAGCTTGCAAGAGGTAAAGCTTGCGGTGAGCGTGTGGTTGAAGTTCTTGATACCGAAATTGATATCGTTAACCCTGAAAATCCTTTTGTTCCTACCGAACCTAAGGGCGAAGTTGAATTCAGAAATGTAAACTTTAAATATGACCCTGAATCAAAGGGCGATAATATTCTTGAAAATGTTTCGTTTAAAGCAAAAGCAGGCCAAATTATCGGTATTGTGGGCGGTACAGGCTGCGGTAAATCAAGCCTTGTAAACCTTATTCCGCGCCTTTATGATGTTACAGGCGGCAGTGTGCTTATTGACGGTGTTGATGTAAGGAAGTATGACCTTAAAGCACTTCGTGAAATGATAGGTGTCGTACTTCAAAAAAATGTACTTTTCAGCGGTACAATTGAAGAAAATATACGCTGGGGTAAAAAAGACGCAACACACGAAGAAATTGTTGCAGCGTGCAAGGCATCGCAGGCAGATGCGTTTGTTAACGAACAGCCTGACGGATATAACACATATCTTTCACAGGGCGGTCTTAATCTTTCGGGCGGTCAGAAGCAAAGGCTTTGTATTGCCCGTGCAATGATTAAAAAACCTAAAATTCTCATTCTTGATGATTCAACAAGTGCGGTTGATACTGCAACGGAAGCAAAAATTCGTGAAAGCTTTTACAGCGACCTTAAGGATACAACTGTATTTATTATCGCACAGCGAATTTCTTCTGTTAAAGATGCAGATGAAATTCTTGTAGTAGATGACGGTGAAATTAAGGGCATAGGCAACCACGAAGAACTTATGAAAACCAATGAAATTTATCAGGAAATTTATAATACACAGCAGAAAGGAGTGCTTGAATAATGCCGCCAATGGGACCTCCGGGCAGAAGAAATGATTTCAAAAAGCCCAAAAATGCCAAAAAGACATTTACAAGAATTCTTAAATATATGGGCAAAAACAAGCTCTTCTTAATTCTTGTATTTTTAATGCTTATATTAAGTACGGTGTGCAACCTTTTGGCGTCTTACTGCTTAAAGCCGATTCTTAATGATATTGCAGCGTCTATAAAAGCAGGTACTTTTATGAATGAGGGTATTAAAACACTTGTTAAAAATCTTGTTGTTTTAACCTTGTTTTATGTAGGTGCGTCGATTTTTTCATTTGCACAAAGTAAAATAATGGTAAATATTGCATATAAAACCACAAATATTATTCGTAAAGACCTTTTTGACCATATGCAGACTTTACCGCTTAAATATTTTGATTCGCAAACTCACGGCGAAATTATGAGCCGATTTACAAATGATGTTGATAATGTTCAAATGATGCTTGAACAGTCAATGGTTCAGCTTGTTTCTTCGGTATTCACATTCGTCGGCATAGTTGCGATGATGATAATTTTAAGCCCGACTCTTTTTGCTTTTGCTCTTGTTTTTCTTATCATTATGCTTGTCATTGTTTCAAGAATCGGCAAGCAGTCAAGAAAATATTTTAGGCAGCAACAGAAAAACCTCGGTGTTATGAACGGTAATATTGAAGAAACTGTTGAGGGAATGAAAGTAATTAAAGTTTTCAATCACGAGCAGCAGGCTGTTGATGAATTTGAAGAAACTAATGAAGACTTCAGAAAAGCTGCTACAAACGCTAACTTTTATTCAGGCATAATGGGACCTTGCTCAACCGGTGTTAACAATGCAAGCTATGCAACAATCGCGCTTGTCGGCGGTTTATTGGCATTAACCGGCAGTCTTGATATAGGCACATACTTTACTTTCCTCAGTTATTCAAAGCAATTTACCCAGCCGATTAACCAAATTGCAAACCAAATGAATACAGTGTTTTCTGCCCTTGCAGGTGCCGAGCGTGTGTTTGAAATTATGGATATGGATTCGGAAGTTGATGAGGGAACAGTAACTTTAAGTGAAGAAAAAACACAAGACGGTAAAAAATGGTTTTGGGTTGACGGGGATAAGAAAATTCCTGTTGAGGGCAAAGTTGTTTTCACAGATGTTGATTTCAGCTATGTTCCCGAAAAGCAGGTGTTAAAGGATATTAACCTTTATGCAAAGCCGGGGCAAAAAATCGCATTTGTAGGTTCAACCGGTGCAGGCAAAACTACTATTACAAATCTTATCAATCGCTTTTATGATATTCAAGATGGCTCAATCACTTATGATTCAATCGACATTAAGCGTATTAAAAAAGATGATTTGAGAAAGAGCCTTGCAATAGTATTGCAGGATACTCATATGTTCACAGGCACTATTATGGATAATATCCGCTACGGCAGGCTTGACGCAACGGATGAAGAATGTATCGAAGCTTCTAAACTCGCATCTGCCCACTCGTTTATTCGCAGGCTTCCTGACGGATATAACACGGTTATCACCGGTGACGGCGGAAATCTCAGCCAGGGCCAAAGGCAACTTCTTGCAATTGCCCGTGCGGCTGTTGCCGACCCGCCTGTAATGATTCTTGATGAAGCCACATCTTCAATTGATACCCGCACAGAGCTTCATATTGAGCATGGTATGGATAGGCTTATGATTGGCAGAACCGTATTTGTTATTGCCCACAGGCTTTCAACTGTTCGCAATTCAAATGCAATTATGGTTTTGGAACACGGTGAAATTATTGAACGCGGTGACCATAATGCACTTATGGCATTGAAAGGGCGCTACTACGAACTTTGCACCGGAAAAGCAAAGTTAAGTTAAAAAGTGGCTTGAACATTATGTTCAAGCCACTTTTGGCGCTTTCCGTTTATTGCAAACGGGCAGTACCTATGTACAGCTCCGTTTACAAGAAAACGGAATTTATCTCACTTTTTTCAGAGTCTTACAGCGTGTAGAAATTTGAAATTTAACTTTTCTACACGCTGTAAATGCGTTAGGCTTATTGAGCCTAACGCATTTTTTATATTTCGTTTTTCTTTTTTATGTTTGCCAAAAAAGCAAGTGATATTATAAAAGTAATAGCTTCGGTAATCGGGAATGCAAGCCAAACACCCGTCATATTGAAAAGATATGCAAGCAAAAATACACTCGCTAAAATAACAACAAATCCTCGCATAATTGATATAACAAAGGCGGGTATTGCTTTGCTCATTGAACTGAATGCAAGGGAGAGGAAAATATTAAGCCCGGCAAATATAAAGCCTACAAAATAAATGCGAAGCCCTTTAACAGCGTAGGCGGTAAGTTCTTCTATATGCTCACTATTGAAAACATTTGCAATCGGGGCTGCAAAAATATTTATTACTGCAATAATTATTCCGGCAAGGCAAAGGCAGGTGACGGTGCCGAGTGTGATGATTTTTTCAAGGTCTTTTTTATCCCCTTTTGCATAGTATTTGCTGATAAGTGGCTGTGAACCCTGTGCAACACCGTTAAATACCGATACTGCCACAAGCGAAATATTTGCTACCACACCGTATGATGCAACACCTATGTTGCCCACAAGTTTTAATATAACCATATTAAAAGCGACTGTAATTACACCTGATGAAAATTCGCCGACGAAAGCCGAAACACCAAGCTTTGCACAGTTAAAAAGCTTTATAATTGATGGAACGCATGGTTTGAAACAAATTGTATTTTTCTTTGAAGCAAAGTAGAAACAGCAAATTGCACAGCCTACAACCGGGGAAAGCGCAGTTGCCAGTGCCGCACCTTGCATACCCATTTTCAGCGGAAACATAAGCACCCAGTCCATAACGATATTAAACAGGCTGCTTAATACAGTTGCAGTCATTGCAATTGACGGTGAACCGTCATTTCTAACAAAAGCATTGCATACATAATTCCACATAAACAGCGGCGCAAATGCCATAAAAATTTTTGTGTACGGTGCGCCCACAGCTACAATTTCACGGCTTCCGCCCAAAAGTTCAACAAGCTTTTCAGGTGCAAATATGCCTATTGCCATAAAAATCATACCGAAAACCGTTGTAAAAAACATAGCGTTAAAAAAGTAGTGTTTATTACTTTCTTTCTGATTTTTTGCAATGGCAAATTTGATTGCAGAGCCTACACCTATCATTGAGCCTATGGCGAATATCAAATTATAAAGCGGCAATACAAGATTTAAGGCTGTAATACCGTTTGCACCGACTGCCTTTGATATAAAAAAGGTATCTGCCAAAATGTAACATGACATTCCTATCATCGCAAATACATTTTGCGATACATATTTTGCAAATTCGCCAGACGCGCCTTTTGATTTCATAAATTATCTCCCGAAATATATTTTACGATGATTTTAACACAAAAAAGAGTAAAGGTAAATAGAAAAATAAGTATCTTGTTTTCATTTAATTAACATAATTTTTAAATATGTTCATAATTGCTTAATACGCAGTATATTTATGAACAGTATATTAGTATCAGCAAAGGGAAAGGTGCTATTTCCCGATGCAGATAAAATATTTTTCATCCTTACCTCCTCTTTTTTATATTGATAAAAAGAATAGAAACACCGAGATGTAAATCTCGGTGTTTTTATTTATCTAAAATTCAATTTTTGTTTCGTTATAATCTTTATCATGTGAGGTGAGCACTGCAACACAATTTGGATTTTGATACATTTTATTAAGCCAGCGAAGTGAAATTTTCATATTTTGGATATTATGTATCGGGCCGGAAAGTATAAGCTCGCTCCAAGATTTTTCGTTTGTTCCGTTATCACCGGCAATAACTGCCATTTTTCCGTTATCTTTTACTACTACACAGCAAGAGCCGGCTGAATGCCCCGGTGTGTAAACAATTCTAACACTTCCGTCGCCAAACAAATCGCAGGATTTGCCGAAAGGAGCGTGTGAATCGTAATTCATTTGCACTCCCTCAATTTCAACACCCTCCCACAAGCTTTTACGGTATCTCGGGTTTGGGAGCTGAGCAATATCAAGCTCCTCTTTAGTTGCATAAAAATGTTTTGCGCCTTTTAAATCTTTAATTGCACTTGCATGGTCGCAGTCAAGATGAGTGAGTATTACAGCGTCAAGCTTTTCAGGTGTGAGGTCAAAATTTTTAAGCTGCCTTATAACAGAATCGTTTAATGTGAGAGTCGGCTGGCTTGAAAAATAAAGTGCAATGCCGAGATGACGCCTTGCGTTTATGGCACATTGTTCGCTCCAGCCTGTATCCACAAGCACATTTTTACCGTTTATTTTAATTAAAAATGCCTTGACAGTCACTTCACTTCTACCTTTTTTACCTTGAAGAATGCCTGTATATGCAAGCTTGCCTTTTTTACTGTCCCTATCGTGAACAGCGGTTGATACAAGCATTTTGCCTGTTTGAAGTACATAAATTTCAGCCATAAGTATACTCCCCTTAAAATAATATACTGTAAAGAATATAATAGCATAATACATATATTCATTCAATAGAGTTTATACTATTTTGCGCTTTTGTAAAAAAGTTATGACAGGTGTGACAAATCACTTGTATTTTGATATAATATTATAAAGAAACCGGAGATGAAATGATATGAATAATATGCTTGATTATATTGAAGAATACGGCGATTTTTCGTTTAAAGAAAAAGCTTTTAATGAAGTGGATAACCTTATATTTTCGCAGCTTGCTTATACAGATTTTAAAGATATTGCGGATAAGCAGAGCGTGTCGCTTTTAAAAGGAGCAAAGCTCTTTTTCGCTATGTATACTCAGGAAGAAATTGAAAATCTTATTGCAATAAGTGTCAAAAGTGCAGACTTATTAAAAAAATGCAGTATGACAAAGCGATTTTCAAATGTAATTATGTGTGATTACATAAATAATGTTAATGATGATATTGATAAGCAGTTTTCGGCAATTCATTTTTTGCTTGATGACGGAAGTGATGTTGTTGCTTTTCGCGGAACCGATGTAACGGTTACGGGTGTTAAGGAGTCGGCAATGCTTTCGTATATGTTTCCCGTTCCGGCGCAGATTGAAGCGTTATATTATTTTCAGGAAACATCTATGCTTCATTCGGGCGATATTATTCTTTGCGGCCATTCAAAAGGCGGTAACCTTGCAGTATTTGCCGCTGTAAACTGCTCAAATTCACTTAAAAAGCGGATTAAAGCCGTGTATGAAGATGATGCACCCGGCTTTCCTAAATATTTTTTTGACAGATACGATTATTGCCAAATTAAAGATAAAATTCATCTTATAACCCCGCAGACTTCAATCATCGGCAGAATGCTTTATCACGATGCCGCACCTTTAATTGTGCATAGTGAAAATGCAGGACTTAAACAGCATCAGGCATCATCTTGGCAGGTTGAAGGCGACCGCTTTAAAACAGAAGAAAAGTATGACAGAACGAGTGATTTTATAAGCGATTATATAAATGAACTTATTGATTATATTTCTGATGAAGAGCTTGAACTTTTCTTTGACACGCTTGAATATGTTGCCGAAAATATGGGAATAGTCGATTTTTACGACACTAAAGAAATAGATATTAAAAAAGCACTCGGCTTAATTGACTCCGTAACAACTTTGGATGATGAACAGAAGTCTAAATTTAAGCAAATATTGAAAAAAGTGATTGCTGATTTTACCAAAGAATATTTAAGCCAAAAAACGCAGGCATATAAGAGCGTTTTGGAAAACTTGCCGTTTAAAAAGCGTGAAAGTATCGAGGGCGGGGAAATAATAACAGACGCTGTTGATAAAAACTGACGCCCGATGTAATTTTTTGACCTGTTAGTATTGAAAAATGAATTTAAAGTGCTATAATATTTTTGTAAAAACAATTGCATAGGAGATGTTAAAAAATGCAAAAGAAAGATATAGATTGGTCAAAACTCGGCTTTGGCTATGTAAAAACAGATAAGCGTTTTGTAGCTCATTACAAAGACGGTAAGTGGGACGAAGGTCATCTTACCGATGATGATACAGTCACCCTTAATGAATGTGCAGGCGTACTTCAATATGCACAAACTTGCTTTGAAGGGCTTAAGGCATATACCACAAAAGACGGAAGAACAGTTTGCTTCCGCCCTGATCTTAACGCAAGCCGTATTGCAGATTCTTGCCGCGGACTTCAAATTCCGCCTATCCCTGAAGAATTATTTTTAAGAGCAGTTAAAGAAGTTGTAAAAGCTAACGAAGCTTGGGTTCCGCCTTTCGGCAGCGGTGCAACTCTTTATATTCGCCCATATGTTTTCGGTACAAACCCTGTTATCGGTGTAAAGCCGGCTGATGAATATGAGTTCAGAATGTTCTGTACTCCTGTCGGCCCGTATTTCAAGGGTGGCGCAAAGCCTATCACAATTCGTGTATCTGATGTTGACCGTGCCGCTCCTCACGGAACAGGTAATATCAAAGCTGGTCTTAACTATGCAATGTCACTTCATAACATTGTTGACGCACACGAAAAAGGCTTTGATGAAAATATGTATCTTGACCCTGCTACAAGAACAAAGGTTGAAGAAACCGGCGGTGCAAATTTCCTTTTCGTAACCAAGGATGGCACTGTTGTAACACCTAAGTCAGATTCAATTTTACCGTCAATTACCCGCCGTTCACTTATGATTGTTGCCGAAAAGTATCTCGGTCTTAAAGTTGAGCAAAGAGAAGTTTATTTTGATGAAGTTAAGGACTTTGCCGAATGCGGACTTTGCGGCACAGCGGCAGTTATTTCTCCTGTCGGCAAGATTGTTAACCACGGTGAAGAAATTTGCTTCCCGTCAGGTATGGATGAAATGGGCCCTGTAACCAAGAAGCTTTATGAAACTCTTACAGGCATTCAAATGGGTGAAATCGAAGCTCCTGAAGGCTGGATTTGTGAAATCAAATAATTAAGATAAATTATAAGAGGTTAAATATTCGCACTGCGAGTATTTAACCTCTTTATTATTTTTCTATATCCGTAACGGTTAATATTCTGTTTGATACTTTAAACTTTATATTCATATTTGCAAATGATATTCCGTAAATTCTGCTTTCGTCATTTTGATATGCAGGGCGCGGGTCACATTCCAAAATTCCGATTAGCGCACTAAGCTTGTTATTTGGAATTTGCACTTTTAATTCATCATTTATTTTAACTGTGAGTTTATCGTTTTTGTGAATATCGGCAAAGCTTGATTTTGCATCAGGTTTGCAGTCGGCATAAGCTATATATGGCTTAATATCATAAATCGGCGTACCGTTTTTCATATCAATTCCGCTGACGGTTAAAACCGTACCGTATTCTTTTGTGTGCGTAACATTTTCAAGCTTAACACACGATAAGCCTATATTATTCGGCCTGAAAGGTGAGCGCGTCGCAAATACACCTTTTCGCTTTTCACCGCCGAGCTTCGGCGGCCTCACGGTTGGTGAAAAATCACTTTTTATGCATTCGCTAAATTGCCAAAGTATCCATAAATATGAATATTCTTCAATTCCGTCAAACGCTTCTTTAACATTATACGGTGGGTCTAAAATTATTCTTCCTTCAAGCTGCTTTACAAGTCCGCTTTGCCGCGGTATTCCGAATTTTTCGGGAAAATCGGTATATATTTTTCCAATTGCTTTCATATTATTTTACCTTTATTTTTGACAGCACTTCACCGACTTTATCGTGAATAACAAGGTCTGCGTTTTTATCCATTGCGGTTTCGTCACGGTTAATAAGTACCAAATATTTTCCCCTGAAATATCTTACAAAGCTTGCGGCGGGATATACGGTAAGGCTCGTGCCGGCGATAATTAAGCAATCGGCATTGCTTATTGCGTTTAATGCACCGTTTACGGTATCGTTATCAAGCCCCTCTTCGTAAAGAACAACATCGGGTTTTACCAAACCGTCACATTCATCGCAGTAGGGAATGGGCGTATTGTTTTCAATATAATCTATATCAAAGCTTTTGCCGCATTTTGTGCAGTAATTTCTAAGGGTTGAACCGTGCAGTTCAAATACATTTTTACTGCCTGCTTTTTGGTGCAATCCGTCAATATTTTGTGTAACAACGGCACTTAATTTGCCGGCTCTTTCAAGTTCGGCAAGTTTTAAATGTGCCGGGTTCGGCTTTGCATTTTTGCAAATCAGCTTATCGCGGTAAAATTTATAAAACTCGCCTGTATTGTTATAAAAAAATGTGTGCGAAAGTATTTCTTCAGGTGGGTAGTCGTATTTTTGATTATATAATCCGTCAACACTTCTGAAATCGGGAATTCCGCTTTCGGTTGATACACCTGCACCGCCGAAAAATACTATGCTTTCACATTCGTCAATAATTTCCTGTAATGTCATTTAATCTGCAATATCCTCCAAATCAAAGCGAATAACTTTTTTTAGTGAATTTAAAGATGTTTCAACCTGATAGCCGATTTTTCCTGCGCTGAACATTATTGTGTCATAATTTTCTGCGGTTGAATGAATTGTGGTTTTAAAAAACTTTTTCATTCCGATAGGGGAGCAACCGCCGTGAATATATCCAGTAAGCGGCAAAAGTTCCTTTGATTTAATCATTTCAATCTTTTTTTCATTCACTGCTTTGGCAGCTTTTTTTAGGTTTAATTCTTTGTTAACAGGCACTAAAAATACATAGTGATTCCCTGTTTTGCCCACTGTTACAAGCGTTTTGAAAACTCTGTTTGCGTCTTCACCCAAAGCTTCGGCAACTTCCTGACCGCCTATTGCCCCGGTGTTTAAATATGTGTGTTCCTTGTACTCAATCTTCTTTTGGTCAAGTATTCTCATTACATTGGTTTTATCTTCCATAATCAAGCCTCATAATTATTTGATATTATAATTTTATCACAGTAAATTTGCCTTTTCAAGATATAGCATTGTTTTAATAACAAAAGTATAGTATAATATCTTTATTATTTTTTCAAGGTGATAATATGTACAGTGCAAACGAAAAAAGATATGACAAAATGACATATAATAAATGCGGTGAAAGCGGACTTTTTCTTCCGAAAATTTCACTCGGCTTATGGCAAAATTTCGGCGATAGTGCAGATTATGATGAAATGAAAGATATTGTGCTTACTGCGTTTGATATGGGTATTACTCATTTCGATTTGGCTAATAATTACGGACCTAAAGCTGGAAGTGCCGAGGTGAATTTCGGCAAAATTGTAAGGGAAAACCTTATGCCGTATCGTGATGAACTTGTAATCAGCACAAAAGCCGGATACAGAATGTGGAGCGGCCCTTATGGTATAGGCGGAAGCCGAAAATATTTGACTTCATCTCTTGACCAAAGCTTAAAGCGAATGGGGCTTGATTATGTGGATGTTTTTTATCATCACTGTATGACGCCCGATACCCCGCTTGAAGAAACTGCGCTTGCACTTGCAGATATTACTCGCCGCGGCAAAGCACTTTATGTGGGAATAAGCAATTACAACGGTAAAAAAATGCATAAAATGCACCACAGATGTGAAGATTTTGATGTGCCTTTTATCATAAATCAAAACAGGTATTCGATTTTGGACAGAACAGTTGAAAAAAATGGTTTGAAAAAGGAAGCAAAGTCAAAAAAGAAAGGTTTGATTGCATTTTCTCCGCTTGCGCAGGGGCAGCTTACGGATAAATGTGCAAACGGTATTCCTGAAAATTCACGCCTTTATGAAAATAGGGTGCTTTGGGAAAAAGTAGGCTATAACGAGGCAAGGCAGTCACAGATTACCCAGCTTTATAACATTGCAAAAAAGCGTGAGCAAACACTTTCACAGCTTGCTGTTCAGTGGCTTTTGCAATACGGTGAGGTTACAAGTGTGCTTATCGGTGTTCATTCAAAGGCACAGCTTGTTGAAAATTTAAAGGCACTTGAATGTGAACCGCTTACAAAGGCTGAAATTTTACAAATAAACGCAATTGCAGGAAAATAGAAAATTCTTGACAGTAGTAATATAATAATATATAATATAGTGATTAAAATTCTGAAAAGGAGACATTTTTATGGCAGCAAAAACTTTTAAGATGACATCGGAAGGTAAGGCTGAACTTGAAAAAGAACTTGATTACCTTAAAACCGAAGGCAGAATTGATATAGCAGAAAAACTTAAGGTTGCTCGTTCTTACGGTGACCTTTCAGAAAACAGTGAATATGATGAAGCAAAGAGTGAACAGGCTAAAATTGAAGCTCGTATCAGCGAACTTGAATATCAGCTTGATAATGTTGAAATTGTAGACAGTGTTGATAAAGATGCAGTAAGTATGGGTTCAAAAGTTACTGTTAAAAGACTTTCAGACGGTGTGGAATCCACATATGAAATAGTTGGTTTTGCACAGTCAAATCCGGCACAGAGCAAAATTTCTGATGAAAGCCCGGTAGGTATGGCTCTTATGGGCAAAAAGCAGGGCGAAAAAGTATTGGTTGAAGCACCTATCGGCAATCTTGAATTTGAAATTTTGTCAATCGACTAATTTAGTGAAACAAGAGGTATAAATATGGCAGGAAAGTTTGAAATCACCAAGGCAGGCGATACTTTCTCATTTGAATTATTTATTGATGATAAGGCAGTAGGCAAAAGCCCTGTGTTTGATAAAGAGGACGCTTGCAAGAGGGGTGTTAAAGCTGTAAAGAAAAACAGCAGAATGAAAGTTCAAAACACACTTGCAAATGACGAGGAAAAGACTAACCCTAAGTATCTTGTTGAAGCTGACGGCGAAAAGGTAAAATATACTTTATTCCTTCAAACAGGGGCGGTAGCTCTTGAAGGCAGTGCCGACAGCGAGGCGGAAGTTCTTGATATTATTGAAAAAATCGGAAATAATGCAAATGCTGCACCAATGGCAATGGCAGAGGTTGTTCTTTCCGAAAATGAGCAAAAGCAAATCAGAGTTGATAAGCTTTTGGCACTTCAAAAAGCAGGTAAAGACCCGTTTGAAATTACACTTGCAAGCCAAACCCACCATTCAGACGAAATCAAAGCAAGTTTTGATGAACTTGAAGGAAAAGATGTTATCATTGCCGGCAGAATTATGACTTGGCGTGATATGGGCAAAGCTAACTTTATTGATATTCAAGACAGAAACGGCAGAATTCAGGCATATGTCAGAATGAACGATGTGGGCGAAGAAGTTTTTAAGGAGTTCAAAACTTGGGACCTTGGTGATATTGTTGAAATCAAAGGCTTTGTTTTCAAAACAAAGACAGGCGAAATTTCAGTTCACGCAAAGGAAATCAGGCTTCTTTCAAAGTCACTTCTTCCGCTTCCTGAAAAATTTCACGGTTTAACTGATACAGATACCCGTTACAGAAGGCGTTATCTTGATATGATTATGAACCCTGATGTTAAGGAAACTTTCATCAAGCGTTCAAAGATTATCACTTCAATCAGAAATTATCTTGATAATCTCGGCTTTATTGAAGTTGAAACACCTATTTTAAATACTATTCCGGGCGGTGCTGCGGCAAGACCGTTCATCACTCACCATAACACACTTGATATGGATATGTATCTTCGTATCGCAACAGAGCTTTACTTAAAGCGTCTTATCGTAGGCGGTATGGAGCGTGTATATGAAATTGGCAGAAACTTCAGAAACGAAGGAATGGATGTTCGCCATAACCCTGAATTTACCTGTATTGAACTTTACCAAGCATTTACAGATTACCACGGTATGATGGATATTGCCGAAGCTCTTATTCGCAATGCCGCAAATGAAGTGTGTGACAGCCTGCACATCACCTTTAACGGTACTGAAATTGACCTTGAAACTCCGTTTAGGCGCCTCACAATGATTGATGCTGTTAAGGAATACAGCGGTGTTGATTTTGCTTCCTTTATGAGTGATAACGAAAAGGCAATTGCAATTGCAAAGGAAAAGGATATTGAAATCGCACCGGGTAAAGCAACTTGGGGTGATATTCTCAATTCATTCTTTGAAGAATTTGTTGAAGAAAACCTTACCCAGCCTACATTTATTATGGATTATCCGGTTGAAGTCAGCCCGCTTACAAAGAGAAAGCCTGACTGCCCTGTTCTTACAGAGCGTTTTGAGCTCTTTATTATGGGCGGTGAATACGGTAATGCTTATTCAGAGCTTAATGACCCTATTGACCAAATGTCACGCTTTGAAGCACAGATGAAGCTTCGTGAAGCAGGTGATGATGAGGCTAATATGATTGACCATGATTTTGTTACTGCTCTTGAATACGGTATGCCACCTACGGGCGGACTCGGTATCGGTATTGACAGACTTGTAATGCTTCTTACAGACAGCTATTCAATCCGCGATGTATTGTTATTCCCGACAATGAAGCCGATTAACGAATAATAAATATTAAATTAAAGGGCAATTCCAATCGGAGTTGCCCATTTTTAAAATAAACAGAAATGCAAATCGAAATTTGTAGGAGGTTACGGATGAAAATAATTAAATATGAGGAAATCTATCGTGATGATATGATTTTCATGGTTTTACAGGCAAAAGATGCCTTGGGTAGAAAACCTACCATAAATCCGGACCTCCTTGATATTCAGGTGAACTATCTTGATTGCGATGATATGTTTTGGCTTGCAATAGATGAAAATGACAGAGTGGTTGGCTGCGTTGGATATTCGACAATTGCTGATACAGAGGAAGCATTTTTGCATAGGCTTTATATAAAACCATCATTAAAACGAAAGGGGATTGGTTCAAAGCTACTTGATACGGCGGAGTGCTGGATGCGTAAAAACGGCATTGTAGTTTCCAAAGTGCATTTAGGTTCACCAAAAGAACAATGGTTTGAATCTTATGCTTTTTACCCGAAACATGGATATATAGAATACGAACCAAGATATATGATGAAGGTTCTATAAATTCCGATTTGTATTTCTGTTTGTTTTAAAAATGGACAATCCAAATGAGCTGTCCGCTTTAGTTTAATTATTTGTTAAGCTTAAAGGTCATATATACGGGGTTGTGATCAGAATACTTAAACTGAAGGTCATAAACATCGCTGTTTGTAACTGTAACATTGTCAGAAACTATAAATCCGTCAACCGTAAGTACAAACTGCTTGTCGTGATACGGACCGTCGGCATTTCTGCATGAGGGAATCGGATTTTTCTCATTGTAAGGAGCAACAATTTTGAGATTTGTTCCATCAAACAATTTTGAATCAACAGGTTGCGCCCAGGTATAATTTGTGCCGTCAATTCCGAAAATCTTGCCCGAATCGCCAAGCAAGTCCTTGTTGAAATCGCCGCCTGCGATACAGTAATTTCCCTTTTCATATTCCGCCTGCATATCACTTATAAGCATTTTAAGCTGATCGGTTGCGATTGTTCCGTCAGAGGTATATGCCGAGAGATGAAGCGTATAAAGCACAAGTTCTTTGCCGTTTTCAACAGTAATTCTCGAAACAGAATAGCAACGGTCAAGGTCAACGAATTTCATAAAGCCGTTTTCAATCGGCAAGCTGCGTCTTAAACCGCTTTCAACATTGAATTTTGACAAGGTCATCATACCGGCATAGGATTTGCCGTGAGGCTTGGTAATAGGATAGAACAAATACGGACTGTCAAAGTTTACCGTGAACATTGAATCATATCCGTCAAGCTTACCTCTGAGCGCTTCCTCTTGGTCATAGTGATAACTGCGTGTTGCTTTCTTATCAACTTCCTCGATAAGAATAATATCGGGATTTTCGGATTTAAGGAAATCTCCTATTCCGTCAATTACGCTCTTAACCGACTCCTCGGAATTAGCACGGCTCTTTGTACCGCCGTCCATAAAGAAGCCGAAGTCGGGAGTATAAGCCGCAAAACCGATATTGTACGAAATGGCCTTATACTCTTGGTCAACAAGAGCAGACTCGCTCGTAACATCGTTTATCTGCAAAGCTTGATTGTCCTCAATTCTGTGGTAGTCAATCATGACATAAGCGACATATCCGCCTACAATCAAAACCGCCACAAGAAGAATAATCAAAATGATTTTTAGTACCTTTTTTGCCTTTACTGACACGCAACCACCCTTTTTCGTTATTTTATAAAAAAATCATCGATGATATGGTTAAAATTATAGCACTATTTCATATATTTTACAAGGCAAAAACAAAACTGCAAATAAATTCTCTTACTCTACTTATTTAATTCAATTCAGAATACAAACTTCAACTTTATTCTGCTTAAAGTATATGAGGCTTTACAAAAGAAAAAATAGATATTCAAAAAGAAAAAATCGGACAACTTTTTGTTCATATGCTAGAGAAATATCTTAAAGAATAGTAAAAAAAGAAATGGAACTGATTTATTCCAGATCCATTTCTTTTCTTGTTAAAAATATCCCAAATCTAATACACTATCTTCAATCAAATCCTCATTCTGCATTTGAGAAATAATATGATTTATAAACCTTGTAAATACATCTACAGAATACGGATTATTCAGCAAATAATTTGTATAATAATCTCTATTATTTTTTCTACCTTCAAAAGAAGCAAAATTTTTTCTAATATTCGAACTTAATCTTTTTGCTTTTCTTAACACCAGTATTTCATCAATATCTGTTGTCGAGGTACTTATAGGAGTCATATCCAAAAATTCACACAATAGATAATATTTTGCTCCTGTTACAGCGAGTTTTACATCATGCGCTGTAGCAGATGCTTCTTGAAACATTGTCTTGTCCAAATTTGTTTTCAATTCAGACAATACATACCCTAAATGCGTTGTTACTCTTGCAGTTTCTGATTCTTTAAAGTCTGGAGAATATGACGATTGAATATACAAAGTTCTGCTCATTGAAAAATCTTGGTCTTTTGTTTTTATCTGTATTCCACCACCTATTCCAGGACTACTCAAACTTGTTTGGAAATACACAGACGAAAATATAGGAGTCTGAGAACTTATTGTTAATTCACAGGTTCCGAACTTTTTTTCTAAGCATTTACGAACAAAAACAGGTAAAAACTCTTCTATTACTGTATTGTCCAATTTCAATTGTCCTTTTTGGCGATACAGAAAATCATCAGGACTATCATATATCAAATCAACATCAATATAATATTTATAATCATTCAATAACTGAACCAATCCAGCAACCAATTCCTCCATTGAATCAGCTGTATATTCTGTTAATTTTTTCACCCATTCATCATATTTTGTTAATGCACTATTCAATCTTGGTATATCATTTGCAGGCATTTTTTCACTTGAGATTGCTGCAACAATTTTCTCTCCATGTACTCCTCTAGGCATTTCGCACCTCCGATTTATTTATCTTATCCGATTTCAAAATTGCATCTTCTAGCAAATCACTATTTTTGTTATCCATTCCCCTTTTTGATTTCAACATTTCAATAGCTATTCCACGAGCTTGACTAATAATTTCTTCATCAGATATATCATGATTCTCATTATTCACAAAATGAAGGATATCTTCATATATCATTTGTCCATATCGATTTTTAAACACTCTTTCTTGTCTAATATCAAAGTCAAAACCAAATATCTGAGTTCCTAGATTATAAACTAATTCACTGTTGCAAAAAGTATACCCTAATACTGTAGACTCTCTACCTACCACATATATCATTCTTGCATTATTCTTACATACCCTATTAGCTTCTTTCAGTGACAACGCTATATCAATACAATACTGAATAACTGTATATAATCTATTTCCACGATGTTTTCTATTTGCACCTATTTCGCTTTTTGCAATATCCAAAACATCATAACCAAGTTTTTCAACAGAAGCTCTATATTTTTGATGGTAATTAAATACATTAATATAAGGTGGAGAAGTTAATATCAAATCTACGCAATTGTCATGTAATGGTATTCTTCTAGAATCTCCATTTTCTGCACTTATCAATTGAGTAGTCTCTGGTAATTCTATGATAATATTCTTCAACGAATTCCATTTTGAACTTAATAATTCTATCGATACATCCTTGTTGTATATATCCATAATAACAATCAACGCAGATAATATCTCTCTTACCCTCTGATTATTATTATTAATAGAGTGATTTACAATAATATCCAAATAATCTTCATTATCATAGGCATCGCGAAAAATCTGTTCCACTTCATCAATTATCTGATTCCGTTCCAAGACTCCCAAGCATGATAATTCATAAATTTTTGCCATGCAATACGCTGAAACATTTAATTCAATTCCATATGCTGAAATACCTTTTCTTGCACATTCGTATAGTACAGTCCCTGACCCAAGGTAAGGGTCAAGTACCAAATCTCCGTTTTTTGCGTACCTTGTCAATTCTGCCTCAACAAATTGTGGAGAAAACTGACCGTTCCATGCAAATAAGTTCGTCCTAGTTCGAACATCTATATTTAATTCACTCTGTGGTATTTCAGCGTAATTTATCTCAATATCACTAAAACTCATTAGCTTACCTTTCGAAAAAAGGACTATTCTACTTCAAGAATAGTCCCTGATGCATGTTCTCTTTATTATTAATTGTTAATTGGTCGCAATTTAGTCGCAATCTCCATACCGAACATCTCAAAATCCTTGTAAATACTTTTATTTACTTGTCTAATGGCTTCATTGTCGGGACGAAATCGTCCACTCACGACTTAAAACCATTTTATAAATTTTATCGCCTATAAATGGGCTTGTATTCAACCTCTTTACACCATTCCCATCTGTTTCGTGAAGGTAAAAATGAGGTTTGGTGTAAAAATTGGTGTAAATGGTGTATAGCCATATTTAGTTTTGGGTTTGATAGCATTGCTATCAGTCCTGTGCTTCATTCTACCACTTTTTCGTCATAAAGTAAAGAAAGCACACACCGTATGCAATCTGTCTTTTTGTCATACACAAAAAATGATTTGAACTCATCATACACCTGCTTTCTACGCATTAGTGCACCTAAAAAATACAGCATTTCTTAACTGAACAGTATTTTCAATGCATAACCGCATATGATATACTGTTTTCATCATAAAAAAACTTATCTAGGGACCGTAATAATTCTATTCAAATTTTCTTCCTGATTCACTTCACTCTGCATGTACGGTCACCTCACTTTCCTTTTTTTTAGACATAAACCAATAAAATATAACACAAAATGCTAAAGCAAACACAA
>ERZ773210.411-NODE-411-length-50608-cov-3.772635_pt1 | contig 50608 bp, 61 predicted proteins | sample MGYA00580528_ERZ773210 | MGnify/ENA primary metagenome ERZ773210 (study PRJEB29015, sample SAMEA2737769) | human gut metagenome | biome: human gut; feature: human-associated habitat; material: faeces | place: China | collected 2012 ...
CAAATGGCTGTTCAATCTCTTCGCTACCGTCACCAAGGGGAAGGAGAAGCTGGTCCCCGGCATGTACGAGCTCAACACCGAGATGGACTATCGGGCCATCATCGCCGTGGCGACGCTGGACACGCTGAACGGCTGGACCTATGAGAAGGCGGCGGCGGAGCTTGGCTCCCAGTGGGGGCTGGGCGGCAATGATATGCTGCTGCTGTTGGTGAAGGACAGTGACTACTACGTGGCGCTGGGCGACAACGTGCTGGACGCCATGACGGACACCTATCAGGCGGGCCTGCAGGGCGCTGTGGAGGCTCCCTACTATCAGGGGGACTACGACGCAGCGGCGCTGGCCTTCTTCCGGCAGGCGGATGTGTTCTATGCCCAGACGCTGGGCCGTCAGCAGAGCGGCGGCAGCTATTCCGATTATGAGGATAACGGTGCGTGGCAGGGCAATGACTCCGGCTCTGTGGCGGCTGTGGTGCTGCTGGTGGTGATGCGCAGATCAGCCCGTACCTGGTGCTTAACCGCCGCTTGTGCGCCCACGACACCTACGCGGTGCCGCTTTGCCAACAGTGCCAGACGGAAATAGCGCGTGACCGCAATGGGTGGGAAAACGAACACGGGAAGCTGGCTATTCTCCAGCGTATATTTTTCGATTACGCGCAGGGAATTGGCGCTATCACAGGTCATACGTCAAATATTAAATAATATTGCTCTAATAGATTGCTATTTCTAAAAAGTCGGTTATTATGTGCGCATTGGTTGGGCGGGCACGACTCAACCAATAAGTGACAGGATGTTGCTTAACTGGCAGGGACGCCAAAACATGAGCCGAAATCGAAACACACGCATTACATCGTATGAGATTGCGGAGTACATGATCCGCACCAAAGCATTGCTATCCGCCAAAGAGCTGGCGGTCATTCTGGCAAGCAAATACCCCGACCTTGATATTGACACTCGCGACGTATACCTGCGTCTCAAGTCTATCTCCGTATCCCGGCATTCGTCTGTGCATGTGGACGAAACCTGCCGCCCGCGCAAGTTCCGCATCTACTCTCTCGACCCGGAGTTTTTCCGCCGCAGTCGCGCCCCGCGCCGCTATGGCAACGAGATCTCCGACGAACTCCGTATGACGTACGACGAGAAAGAACAGCGGGAACATAAACCATGGGTGATGGGCCGCGAGCTGCTGAATAACATCTCCCGCCAACATCGGGCACAGCAGCTTTCCTATTCCCGTTAACCACTTCGCTTTCGTAACTGGCGTGGGCCAGGGCTTCGGTCCCGGCCCTTTTTAACGTGTGACTTGCGTTACCCTCGCCGCAAAGACAGATCCAACTGCAAGGGAAGCATGAGTGACTTGGGACGAACACAAAGAGAATTTTGCCCGGCTGGCGCGTGACGGTGGCTATACCATCGCGCAATACGCCGCAGAGTTTAATCTTAACCCCAATACCGCCCGGCGGTATCTGCGCGCATTTAAGGACAGCGGTACTGGTGCCGACGGCATCAAACCGAATAAGCCGGTGCGATCACCTGCCCGGAAAGCTCCAAATGATCAAAAGCGTGATCAAAAGAAACGTGATCAGGCTTTTGGTAAAAGCGCGGCAAAACAAAAAGATACGAGCGTTATCACTGGCGCGCTGACGCAAGCCACTACCCAAAAGCGTCAACTGGATGATCGAATGGGTGATCATGAGGTGATCACTCGCGCTAAGCGATCACTCAAAGCTCGCCTGGAGCGTGATCGCATTGACGATGACGGCGAACGGTTTGAGTTTGAGCCAGCCGATTACAAGATTGATAACCATGAGGCCCGGCGTGAAGCCCGCGCTATGCTCCGCCGTTCTGGCGCTGACGCTCTCGAAACAGCCCTACTGGAAAAGACCCTCTCACACCTCCTCATGCTGGAAAACGCGCGTGATGTTTGTATCGAGCTGGTGCAGGAACTGCGCACCGAGAAAGACGATGACGACGACACGCCGGTTGAATACCGCATAGCCAGTATGTTGAACAGCTGCACCGCGCAGATCAGTAGCCTGGTTAACACCATATTCAGCATCCGCAATAACTACCGGAAAGAGAACCGGGAAGCTGAGAAGCACGCGCAAGCTATGGGCCATACCGGCATTGTGCAGCTGGCCTATCAGCGGCGCCGCGAGCTGGGATGGAGCGCACAGGAAACCGCAGAATTTATCGAAGCCCAGGGCGGGAAGGTGCCGCCTCTGCTGATGGAGACGATCCGCGCCGAGCTGCGCACGCCCAAACCGGATAAGCCTGACCCTACCGAGCAAACTGCCGCCGGTGCGCCATCTCTTGAAGATCTCGACCGTGAAGCCCGTGAGCGGGCCGCCAGCCGCCGCGTTGACTCCGCCCTATGGATTGAACAGCGCAGGGACGAAATTGCCGACATCGTGGATACAGGCGGTTATGGCGATACTGACACGGAAGGCGTCTCTAACGCCGTCTGGCTGGCGCAGGATCTGGATGAGGACGAGGAAGAAGACGAAGAAGTTACCCGCAAGCTGTACGGAGAGGATGACTGATGGCCCGCAGCTGCGTGACAGACCCGCGCTGGCGTGAGCTGGTGGCGCGATACCGCTACGACTGGATAAGCGCCGCTGATGTGCTGTTTGGCAAAACGCCAACATGGCAGCAGGACCAGATCATCGAGTCGGTGCAGCAGTCGGGCAGCAAGACAACCGTATCGTCTGGCCACGGTACCGGCAAATCGGATATGACATCCATCATGATCATGCTTTACATCATCATGTTCCCCGGTGCCCGTGCGATTATCGTTGCGAACAAGATCCAGCAGGTAATGACCGGTATCTTTAAATACATCAAGATGAACTGGTCCACAGCCACCAGCCGCTTCCCGTGGCTTGCTGATTACTTTGTGCTGACGGAAACCGCCTTTTTCGAGATCACTGGTAAAGGCGTCTGGACGGTGGTTCCGAAGGGCTTCCGCCTGGGGAACGAGGAAGCGCTCGCCGGCGAACACGCTGATCACCTGCTTTACATCATTGATGAGGCCTCCGGCGTCAGCGATAAGGCATTCAGCATCATGACCGGTGCGCTTACCGGCCGGGATAACCGTATCCTGCTGCTGTCACAGCCCACACGCCCGAGCGGCTATTTCTACGACACTCACCACAAGCTGGCTAAGCGTCCAGGCAACCCGAACGGCATCTACACATCGATCATCCTGAATAGTGAAGAGTCACCCCTTGTTACCGCCGAGTTTATCAAGATGAAGCTGGCGGAATACGGCGGCCGTGATAACCCGATGTACCTGATTAAGGTTCGCGGGCTCTTCCCGAAAACGCAGGACGGCTTCCTGCTGGGCCGTGATGAGGTTGAGCGCGCCACGCGGCGTAAGGTGAAGATAGCGAAGGGCTGGGGCTGGGTGGCATGCGTGGACGTTGCTGGTGGCACAGGCCGCGATAAATCGGTGATTAACATCATGATGGTATCAGGTGAGCGCAATAAGCGCCGGATCATCGGCTATCGCATGCTGGCGTATACGGACGTTACCGAGACGCAGCTGGCCGCGAAAATCTTCGCAGAATGTAACCCGGAGCGCTTCCCGAATATCTCTATCGTGATCGATGGCGATGGCCTGGGTAAATCCACTGCCGACCTGCTGTATGACAATTACGGAATCACCGCGCAACGCATCCGCTGGGGTAAGAAGATGCACAGCCGCGAAGACCGTAGCCTGTACTTTGATCAGCGCGCGTACGCTAATGTGATGGCAGCAGAAGCTGTGAAGTCTGGCCGCATGCGCCTTGATAAGGGCGACGCGACCGTAGACGAGGCATCAAAGATACCGGTTGGCATTAATGCGTCCGGGCAGTGGAAGGTGATGACCAAAGAGGACATGAAGAAAAAACTCAACCTGCACTCCCCCGACCATTGGGATACCTACTGTTTCGGCATCCTGGCAAACTATGTTCCTCAGAACGAGGTGCTAAGCGTAGAGGATGAGCAGCAGGTTGATGACGCGCTGGCGTGGCTTAATGAATAATATTTAACGCGCCACCAGCAAGGAGTTATTTAGCACTTTCGGGATTTTCATTAACTGAATTTCCCGATTTTGTTTTACGGGTGCGAGTTGTGGAAGCCGCTGATTGCGCTTTCTTATTTTCTCTGAGTTGTGCAAGTTTACCTTTAACATCTTCGATATCTTTCATTCGGTAAATTTTAGCTTGTGGCCATCGGTCACAAATAATAGGTTCAAGCGAGTCGTATAAGCTAAACTTCTCTTTTTCAAACTCTGGCCCAATTGACAATCCATCCCGTAAGGTTTCATCGCAGATGAATACTCCACACAAAGGAACATGGTAAGGCACTGACTTTCCGCCATTAAAGTTAGGGCTGGTGGAGATGTAATGGACTCTCAGCATTGTTTCGCTGAAACCATGGATCCTCATTCTGAACTTTTCATCATCAGGGAACTGTTCAAATAGTTTTTTTGTTTTCTCAAGATTGCTTATGTATTTCTTTCCCCAATCACTCGTATCAGATGTCGTTTGAATACGAATATCTTTATCCAACAGATGAATAATGCGTTTAGCGGTCATATTGACACTGTTAATAGCTTCTGTTTGATAAGTTGTAGCCTTCCTTACTCCACGTAGAATATTTGGAATAGGGTAAAGGATAGTCTTGGGTACGTTAAGATCGGGATACTGTTCCAGCTCGTTGGCCATCGCGGTCCATTTATCAATTTCAGCCTGGATGCGATCTGTTTCTTTGAAAGGCAAAACAACAACCGGACGAACCGCCCGCCCATCGCTTGCTGTGTCTACATGCTGCGCGCGCTCAACAGCATTGGCAAGAAATTGCTCCCTAAACTTAACGAATTCCCTGTATAGCTTCTCGCCATAGACATAGTTGACCATATAGTTCCTCCAAAAATGATACGAGTCACATCCCCCGATCCCTAGCGACGGGGAATGTTCTCAACATTATAAAAGGATCTATTAAAAAAAATAGATTTATTAGAGCATTCAAGAGGATTCTGTGAGGATGGTGTAGATCTGGTACTCAATGGAGTCTTCCAGGTCGCTCCGGTCGTCGTCCGAGACGCGGTATTCCTGGTTTGAGAGCTTGAGGTGATACTCGGTAAGAATACGAGCAGCGTCGGGAGAAGTGAGGTCTAAAGACAAATCGTTAGAATAATTTCTAACATCATCAGTGGTAGGAGTTGTAAAAGCCATCGTGAGTTCCCTACATAGAAAATCGCATCACAGAGCCCCTTCAGGGCAGCCCAATGTTCCTGTAATTGGCCCGTTACGTGGGCTAAGCGGCAATATCTCAGTCCGACCATTCAAGCCTCGTTTGCCTTCTTGCCCCTATTCACAAAACGGCGCGTACGGCATTCGGGATCGTGCGGCTCAGGTGTTGGAGGATTCCCGCTTACTGCTATTGCTGCCGGTGTTACTCGCCACCTCCGGCTGGGCGCTGCCTTCAAGATCAAGCTGTGGGGCCGGGACTCGAACCCGGATAACGTCTGGCCAGCCGTATGAGATACCCTGGGTTATGAGCCTTGGGCAGCGCTCAACTCCTCCTTCAGGAGGCGCTCTACCAATTGAGCTACATCCACAACGATTAGAGCACTGCCGCGCCAGGGAAATGTGCCTGGTCTCACCGGGATGTCGTCACATACTCAATGCTCTAACCGTTGTGTGCCGGCGCTGCTTTGAACGCTAGCTATCAGTGGCCATTGTGCCGAGGCTTAGCAAGCGAAATGGCCCCCGGCACAAGGCGTGCAAAATTTAAATTTTATTAGAGCAATTGTCAAACAAGCGCAACTAGATATGCCATCTTTTCTGACCAAGGGCACGTTATGATGTGATTTTTATATTGCTCTAATAAATTATATTGCCACGCACACCCAAACGTGTTTAGATTCTCCCTGTGCGTTAACTTCGTATAGCATACATTATACGAAGTTATTATTTACCCTGATCGCGTGATCAAATATACTGTATATCCATACAGTCACAATCGCAAGCCCTTGTTTTACATGTGCTTGATTGTGTGATCATTGATCAGATGCAGCTACGTGAATTTTCGGGAAGAAATACCCGCGAAAAATATCAGAATTCACGTAGCGCACGCTTACTTAGCCAATCAATCAAAATAGAGGTGTTACATGGCACAGATTAAAAGAAATGGTGATATCCGCCTGGGCGATGCCTGCCTGTATATATGGGAAAACCCGGAGCGCGTGGACGATGCCTATGAACGCGGATTCAAGCGTGACGTCTTCCGCCGCGTCATTCAGACGTTAAATCGCCTGGGTTGGCTGGTGGTGGTCCCGCGGGAGGATATTGACCGGTACGGCGTTAATTTTGCCCGCCAGTTCCGCTACTGCACCAAAGGCGATCTAAAAGCTGATCTGAAGCTTCACGGCCGCAGCATTGAGCTGGAGTTTTTCCAGAACGTGAACGCTCCGGACCGCCCGGATTACGAGGGCCGCTATCAGTCCGATAAAGAAAAACACATGCCATACCTGATGCGCATGGAAATGTTGCGGACCCGCAACCGGATAGTCACCTACCTGACCAACGTCTTCGACGGCTACCGCCTGATGGAAAAGGATCCGGGCTGGAGCGACATTGGTCCCGGCAAATTAACCAATATGGACATCATCAAGGCTGATTACCGGTCTAGCTGGAACAATAACGGCGATTGGGCCGAGTACCTGAAAAAGAACCCATATACCTACAACTACAAATCTGCTGAAGGCCAGCAACTGGCACCGGGGATTCGCGTCTGGTGGTTCGACCATAAAGGCCGGATCATGACCGGCACTGCTTGGTACAACATCAACAATATGTGGTACGTCGCTTGGGGCCGCTATGGGATCGGCAACAAGGCCAGTTTTGACCTTTATGTACAGCGCCCGGAAAATCCGCGCCAGAAACGTAACGGTAACGCGCGCCGCCGCAAGTTGGAAAGGCTGCTGAGCGATGCCGTGGCCAGCATGGACTACCTGCGCGCGCACCAACTGAAGCAGATCCTTTTCCCTGACAACGAGCCGCTTTACCGTCTTTTCCATACTGGCCACCAGCTCTACCATTGTCCAGAGTTCAACGGCTATACGAAGGATCCGAACTATGCCGGTAAATTTCGACGCAGTGAAGTAGATGGCTTCAACCCCCATGAAAACCGCATGGAGCTGGTGGGCAATACTGAAGAGGTGACGGCATGAGGGCGGGCGACGTAGCAGCACATCTGGAGCTGGAGAAAAATCGCGGATACTGGCGCGCTAAAGGGTACGAGCGTAAAGCCACCGACCTGACGCTGACGCGAGGCGAAGACGTGATCCGGAAGGAGCGCGGCCGCTGGTGTCTGTATGAAGCGCAGCGCGGGCGAGTAAAAGCCGAATCCATGCTGTACACTCTTCTGAAAACAACAATTTGACTAACTTATGACCGATACGTTGACCGTTCACCACAATTTACCCGCTTTACCTGTCGAATCCACCAGCGACGACGTGCGGAATAACCTTCACGCGATGTTCCGTGACAAAGCGGCCTTTTCCGAACACACATGGAAAATGCTGATGTCCGTCTGCCGCGCGTGGGCTGGCTGGTGCATGGAAAAGGGCTACACCTGGTTTCCGGCCGACCCGGAGAACGTCCGCGATTATCTGCTGAGTTTGCAGGAGCGCGGGTGCAAGGTGAAGACGATCCAGATGCACCTCGGCCAGCTCAATATGCTGCACAAGCGCGCCGGGCTGCCGCGTCCGAGCGACAGTAACGCCGTTTCTCTGGTGATGCGTCGGATCCGGAAGGAAAACGTGGACGCTGGCGAACGAGCAACGCAGGCGCTGGCCTTCGAACGTCGGGACTTCCTCCAGGTGCGCGCGCTGCTCGGCGGCAGTGACCGGGTGAAGGATATCCGTAACCTGGCGTTTTTGGGGCTGGCCTATAACACGCTACTGCGCGTCGCGGAGATCGCCCGTATCCGTGTTAAGGATATTACCCGTACAGAGGGCGGCCGCATGCTGGTGCGTATCGGTCGCACAAAGACGTTGGTTAGCACCGCTGGTGTGGAAAAGGCGCTGAGCCTGAACGTCACGCAGCTGGTGGAGCGCTGGATAGCCGTTTCTGGTGTAGGCGAAGACCCGAACAATTACCTGTTCTGCCGCGTGCTGAAGAATGACGCGGCCGGGCCATCATCCACCAGCAAGCTGACTACCCGCGCGCTGGAAAACATCTTCGAGTCTGTTCACCGCACCCTTTACGGCGCGAAAAGTGACAATGCCACGCGCTATCTTGCCTGGTCCGGTCACAGTGCCCGTGTGGGCGCTGCCCGCGACATGGCGCGCGCGGGTGTAGGCATTATGGAGATCATGCAGGCTGGCGGCTGGACCAACACCAACATTGTGATGAGCTACATCCGTAACCTGGATAGCGAAACCGGCGCAATGGTGCGCCTGCTGGAAGAGGATTAAAAATACCAGATTATTGATGACAACCAGAGAAGCCCCCTTTATTATTGCTCTAATAATTTAATTATTTTGAATGCAGAGCTATGACCAAACAGGCCTTCAATATCGACGGGAAAACCGTATACCTGGCAGCTGGCCGGGCAAACGGCCGCCCCGTAGTTATTGTGGGCCTTCGTCTTTCCGAAGACATGCCAGAGCTGGCCAGTATTGCGGTTGAGTTCCCCATGAAGAGTGACCAGAGCGCGCAGGCGTTCGTGAGCAATGCGACCGATGAAACCGCCCGCCGTGGGCTGGATAAGCTGGTGGCGGAGTACGGGGAGCTGATCAGCATGGTCAACGACTGCCTGAGCCGCAGCGCGGCACAATCACAGCTGATGGCGAAGCGAGGAAACACACGATGAGAAGGATTGGTATGGTGCTGGTTGGTCTGGTGATCGGCTGGCACATCTGGAAGGTTTTTCAGGACTACAACGCAGATAAAGCGGGCGTATTTGTTCTAATGGTTATCGCTTTATCGGTGCTGGTGGCGCTCTATCGCACCAGGAGCGAGGACTGAAAAGAAAGAAGCCCAGCTTTCGCCGGGCTGCACACATGGCTGTAGTTTCGCTACGAGCCAATCAATCGCGAATGAGTATATCACAACGTTCGCTTGCTATAGGAAAAAGAGATGAGCAACACCAACGACGTCGCAGAGATGCAGTCTTTACGCAACGCCTTTCAAAACTACGCTGACATGCTCGGCGTCCCCAAAGAGCAGTTTTTTGATGAGCTGAAAAAGGTTAAAGAAAAGGCCGATGAGATGGACCGCTTCTTTTCCCTGATGGAACACGCTGGCCACCAGCTCAAAACCGGCGAGCCGGTAAATCTGGAATGCTTCTTTGCCAACCGGACTATTTCCGGCATGGCGGCGCTGATGTTCGCGGCTGAGTTCGTACGCGGCGGCGGCAGGAACTTCTTCACCTTTGATTACAACGTGCCGGAATTTGGCCGGATCAATGTCACCATCCAGAAGCCTGACCAGAAAACGCCTGCGCAGCGCATCGCCGAACTGGAGGACGAGATCAGCGCCCTGAAGAGTGAAAGCGCCCCTCTCCTTTCCCGTGCCGCCCGTGAATTAAGCGTCTCCTGGATGTTCGCTAAAGCCAGTCTTTGCATGCAGGCCGCGCAGCTGTGCATTAAGCAGGGCGACATCTATGAAGCCAGCAAATGGCTCTCCTACATCACTGACGAAGCGCAGGCAGATATGCCGGACGATATGACCGTTTCAGGGCTGGAGGGCTGGTACGACTCCAACATGGTAGCCAATGACGGTAAAACCACGTTCGTGACCCATAGCCAGGCGCTGGCCACTATTAAAGCGGCCTTCCCGGCCACCAGCAAAGCCATTACCGAAGTGACCGACCAATTCCGCGCAGGGGCTGCAAAATGAGCAACCTCATCAAGCTTCCGTCCGTAGACATCACAAACGCTATCGACTATCGCATGGAGTGTCTGAAAGGCAAGGTGGCGAGCGCGATAGAAAAGCTGCCCGAAAAAGGGGAAGAGCTTCAGGCTTTGGTTGCTGAAATGATTGAGGCCGGGAAAGCCCGGCGAGCTATTAAACGGCATGCCACGTATTTAGTGATTGAAGAAGTCGCCGAGGCGCAACACACAGGAGCCGCGAAATGAAAAAGGAAGAGATCGTGATGTACGATTCCCCTGAAGCCGCCAGCATCCAGACGGTAACGGGATGGATGGACCGCCACGGCCGGTTTTGGGGCAACGATGAGCATATGGCGCGCTTTGCTGGCAGTACCCACCAGCAATGTGACAAGAACCCTGATCACCCGATCCGCGCAAATAACAGCTACTGCGAAGCCTGCTATGAAGAACGCCAGCAGGCTCTCTTCCTGGCTATGGAGCGTCAGCCCTGGGACTGTGAAACCATGCTGGCCATTCATAACAGCGATACCTATTTTCAGGAGCAGGACGATCTCCGCGATTACTGCCTGGAAAACAACGTGCTTCCGGAGGAGTTACAGCTGGTGGTGTGCAACCCCATTTACCCGCGCGAAATTGACGGCTGCGACCATTTCTGTGATGACCTGCCGGACGGCGGCGATCTGCCGCAGGCGCTGCAAGATGCCTTTGACCGCCTGAACGAGGTGATCCGCGTGAGTGAGCCGCTTTCATGGTTCCCCGGCGACATAGCCGCTATTCCACCTGAAGATGTTCTCTCGCCAGAAGAACGCGCAGAGATTGAAACTGCCAGACGGGAGGACGCCGGTGCTAATGACTAAAGTCAACGCCGCGCAGCTGACCGGCCCCGCCCTTGATTGGGCGGTGGCCAAAGCGCTGGGGTACACGATCTTAAATACCAACCATGATAGCGGAGAGTACCGCTGGCCGGGTAATGGACACGTTGCTGCGCTGACGTCACAACATACCGTGGTTGTCGTGGGCACGACTGGCTACATCAGCATCGAGGGGCCGGACAAAGTGGAGGCCTGGCAGCCTACCAAGAAATGGTGTCAGTGTGGGCAGCTAATTACCCGCTACTTCGTAGAGCTCACACACGAGCTGGCGGGGGAAGATACCAGCATCTGGTATGGGCATAACGAGCTGCTGGGGGAATGGTACAGCGCCGCCACTCCTACCGAGGCCATTTGTATCGTCGCGGTAATCTCGGTGCTGGGAGATCACATCGAAGTGCCAACTGAATTACTGAAAGGAGTTAAATAATGCCTACGCGTTTTATGGCCTTTATGCTGGTGGCCAACGTCATTGTTTCTGCCATTAATGATCCGGCGCTGTCAATCTGGTGGCTGATGTTCGTCGCGTGCTGGTTCATCATTCTGATCTCTGTTCTCCGTCGCCGGTATTCGCCAGATGCGCGGGCGCACAAGGAGTACATCACGGAAGTGAAAACAGAGCTGCTGAAAGGGCTGTATCGTAAGCGTTTCAAAAATATCCTGACGCGTCACGGCTGGGCTGAAGAAGGTACAGAGGGTGTAGCGGCGATCTCGCTGTCGAACGCATATCTGGACGAATGGGCATACTTCGAAAAACTATGATTGCTCTAATAACTATGTATAATTAGAGGTGCGAAAGACAACTGTCATAACAAAAAGCCTTTATTCACCTCCCTGACGGTCTTCGGACCGTCTTTTTTTGGGCCAATCAATCATGGAACTGACAGAGCAGCAGATCGCCCGGCGTCGCCAGCGCGCCAGCGAAGCCCGGCAAAGGGCAATAGCCAAACAGCGCGCCAAACTCTCTGATCCCGCCTGGCGTGAAGAGCAATACCGGAAACGACGGGAATCAGAAGCAAAGCGCCGCGCGCGTAAACTCGCCTCCCCTACTCCACCACCAGCCAAACTCCGCAAGCCGATTAAGTCACGCGGCCTGAAAGGCAGAACACCAACGGCAGAAGAAAGGCGTGTTGCTGATGCACTCGGCGCATTGCCATGTATCGCCTGCTACATGCACGGCGTCATCAATACAGAGATCTCCCTTCACCACATCGAGGGACGGACCGCGCCGGATTGTCACAAAAAGCAGCTTCCTCTTTGCAAATGGCATCACCAGTACGCGGCTCCGCCGGAGATCCGTAAGATTCACCCCTGGCTGGTACCGGTACATGCTGACGGCGCTGTAGGCGGCAAAGCGGCGTTTTCAGCCCTGAATAAGCCGGAGGCGGCACTGCTGGTTGATGCGTATACAATGGCAGATATATTATTCTAATATTTATATTATTTTGAGGGTGAAAAGTGGAACTGACGAAACAGCAATTGCAGGTACTGCGCCGCATGGCGAACGGTGATCAGGTATTCCAAGGCGAAAGCGGCGTATATCGCTGGAGCGGCGACGCCGGCGGGCAGATTTGCACGGCGCCGGTGAAGAAGCTGGTGGATTTGAAGCTGGTGCGCGTCGCGAGGGTTAAGGGTGGATCTGTTCTCCGCTGCGCCGTTACCCCTGCGGGTAGCGAATATCTGAGAAATCATTAATGACGCACGCCGAGCTTAATGACATAGCCCGCCGTTGGCTTCTGCGCGCCGAATCTGCGCGGGGTCCTGGGTGCAAGATAGCGTTGAACGAAGTCGGGGCTGTGGGCGATTCAGAGCGTGCTGACGCGTGGGGCTACCGTTGGGGCTGGCGCGGCGGCAGTGTGCTGGTGGAAGTGAAAGTGTCACGCTCCGACTTCCTGCGCGATAAGCACAAGCCTCACCGGCAGCGCGGCGGGCTGGGCGATTACCGCTACTACATGTGCCCTGAAGGGATGATTAATATCAGCGATCTCCCTGACCGCTGGGGGCTGCTGTGGGTGAATAAGCGCGGGCACGTCAAACTGATGGCCGGGCATATCTGCTGTCTTGTGGGTAACAGCTGGGGCGGTAATCGCGATCTGATTTATGCCTGGCAGCACGAAACGGATATGGACGTAGAGCGCGGGCTGCTGGCGTACATGCTGCATCGCGTCGGCGATCCGGATGCCCTCCTTCAGGAACAGCGTGCTTACCTGCGCCTTAACACGCAGCAGGCCACCAAAATTAACGAGCTGGAGAAGCTGCGGCGCGAAGACTCGATGACGATCTACCGGCTGCGCAACCTGCTATCCAAACACGGTATTGAAGACCCCACCAGCAAGCGCCCCCGCGACGAGTCCAGTTTCCTGTTTGACCTGTAAAACACGCCCGCTGCGGCGGGCTTAATCTCTCCCCACCAGCCAGTTTCCCCTATTGCTCACGCGGTTAATGTGCGCTATAGTGTTTACATAATGTGAACGCTTGAAGGGAATCTCTCAATGCACGTCATTTCCAAAGAGCCATTTGAACAAGCGGCACGGCTCTTTCCAAACGATGCCACAGCTATAAAGGCGCTGTATCGCCTGGTACGCGAAACAGATTTTAAATCGCCTGATGAACTTCGCGCCGCCGTGCCAAGTCTCGATAATTTTAAGTACCGTAACAAATGGTGGGTTTTAGATGTTGGTGGCAACAACCTGCGAGTGATCGCCTACATCAACTTTGTGAATAAGCGCTTCTACGTGAAACACATCGCCACCCACGCTGAATACGATAAGCTGAATCGCTACTATCGGGAGAATAAAGAATGATCGCCGACACCACTAAAGCTATCGAAGCAACGAAACAACTGGTAGCCGCTGTTCCCCTGCTGGGGGGCAGCGCCTCAGAGAAAGACTACCGTGACGCGCTGGCGCTGGTGGACTATCTGATTGAAAATGACGATGAAAACCCGCTGATTGATTTCCTGGCGGCAAAAATCGCCGATTACGAAGACAACAGCGAGCGCTTTGCAGAGTTCAACAAAGAAGTCGAAGAAATGCCGGTTGGCGTCGCTCTGCTGCGAACACTGATTGACCAGCATAAGCTGGCCTACTCCGACCTGAAAGAAGAGATTGGCTCTAAATCTCTGGTTAGCCAGATCCTCTCCGGCCAGCGCTCCTTGACGATCTCACACATCAAGGCGCTTTCGGACCGGTTCGGCGTGAAGCCACAATGGTTCCTTTAATCGCTGGCTGATGGTTTAAACCCAACAGGGCCACCAAGCATATAATTAAGCCACTCGATTGAGTGGCTTTTTTGATGTCTAATCGTCTATCTCGCACAATGAATACAGCGTCGCCATTGTTGTAAAGCACCTTCGCATGGCTTTAGCCTCAACCACCTCTAATTTTGGCGGCTCCGTATGAAAGCACGTAGCCAACTATCAGTGCCCCAATACATCCAGCAACCTTCATCCATGTGCTTTCAAACCAGAAGAACGACCCCATCGCAAAAATCACAGCCAGAAAGGTGATGGTTCCCTCAATGGCGTGGGACATTAACGATTTTACAAATTTCATTCTGTATTCCTTTGCAATCAATAGGGTGTCCTTCAATGAACACGAGGTAAGGCTCTAACTGTTGTTCAACGAGGAAGTAGACCATATCCAGATTCTCTTTGGACACCCTAGCGTACATCGAGGGATATTTGGATCTCATCCTTCTTGATGCTCTGGCTGATTCTTCAATGATTCCCTGAAACATTACGACGTTTAGAGCGGCTGAAGCACTGAAACGGACAAAATGTTTATACGCCTGATCAATCGCCAGGCGATTCAACATTAGGCTTGCGGTTGTCTGTGCCAGTGCAATTTGTCCGACTGTTCGCCCGCCAACGCTTCCAGCTCCGTAACCCAACTTATTGTTTACGGCCTCTTTACCTTCATCATTGAGTTTCTGATAGAACGACGTGAATATAATAGTAATTAGTCTGCGTAAAGGAGATTCAGCATTACCCAGGCTTTTGAGCATATAGAAAAAACGCTCAGTCTCAGCTTGGTTTCTTTGTTTGACACTATTCCCGGCAAGCCCGCTCCCCTCCCAGCTTCTTACAACACCCAGATAAGCTGTATTTGGTATGGAGGAGATCCCATCGAGAATCCCTAATGCAACCTGTTTAGCATCCATATCTCATCCGTATTGATCTGACCCGAACAAAGAATAACCAAAGCTCACGAGTGCTTCCAGACTAAATTATTCAGCTCCTCAAAAATCCCTAATGTCCCACGGTTGCGCGCCTGCGTAACAGATAGCATTTTATTCCCTACACAAAAAGGTTGACGCGCGACAAGTGACTTTCTGCACAATCCCCACATAGCCCGGTGCTGATGGGACTCTTTTCAAACTTCCACGGACGGCACAAGCCAGCGCACCGGGCTGCTACCATAGAAATAGTTCCTGTATAACAAGCCGCCCACCAGCGGCTTTTTTCTTTTCAGAGGTTCCGATGGATAAGAAGATCTGTGCCGTATGCCTGACAGTGGGCAAGCCCGCCATGATTACCGCCGCCTGGGTTAACGACGAGCTCATTATGGCCGAACGTAAGAACTACCCGGAGCGTCGCCGCGCGATGGAGCTGGAGCTGCTGCGCGATCTGCGCGAGAAAGAGGAGAAAGGCTTTGTCGTGCTGGTGGATGAGGAAAACAGCTTTATTACCGGACGCGTGGGCCAGCGCATTCGGCTGCGCGACGAACACACTACCGGGCGGCCCGTGCTGGTGGAGGCAATGCGCATTTACAGCGAACTGGACCGCCAAAAGGCGATCAAGCGCCCGCGCGCGGAGTCTGGCAAATACATCCTGCACCAGAGCATTTTCGATACCGACCGCGATAAAAAAGGTGAGGAATTCTATAACATCAACTGGCAGGAGCTGACCACCGAACACGTCCTTACCCTGCTTTGCTGCTACGCCACGGAGTACAACAACATCGCCAGCGCCGACTTCATTAAAGCGATGACAGGCGAGCTGTACCGCCAGCAAGAGAAATCCCTGATTGACCCCATGCTGAATATCGTACGCGGCGTACAACGCATGGCCGAAAAGCGCGTGCCCCAAGGAAAACTTACCGGCAAAGGGAATATCCTTTAAGCGCCCTTAAAAGCTTCCAACCCTTCTTTTGTGTCGAAGGTTCCCACTATGACCGGCTCCTGATCCGGGCGCTGCGGCATCCGGATCAGCTCATAAGGCGGATTGAGTGAGAACGACATCACTGGTTCCATTCGCCGCTTTACCCACTCCGTCTGTTTTTCCTCAGCCAGTACGCAGGCCTCTTCATAACTGGTGGCTTTGCCCAGCACCGTAGAGCGATCCCACGCTCCGCCATTCAGGCATCGCACCAGAATTGAGCCGTCTGGCTGGGTGATTCCATATGGGTGATCCCACCAGGTATCCAGCTGCGCTTTGCTGCGGGCGTCGTTTGGTGTGTTGTCGAAATTGGCTGGCAACTTTGGATCTAACGGTATCTGGTTTGGCATGTTGTTTTCCCTGCATTCGTTTCGCTCAGGTTACGCCCCCGCCCGGCTTCCAACAAGTGACTCAGCATACAATTCCCGCAGGTTTATTACGCAGGATCACTATGGCCACCTCAACCACCAGCACGAACAGCATTGAACAATACCCGCTCTCGCGTTACGACGATCGCAACGTCGCCGACCCTGTTTTGCGCGCCGAACTGCGTAAAGAGGTTATGGCCATGTGCGAATCCAATGACCAAAACCTGACGGTTTATTACGTGCTGCCGGATGAGCGGTACCGCCCCGATCTGATCTCGTTCCGGGCGTGGGGCGTACCGGAGTTGCGCTGGGTAGTGACTCTGGCGGCCGGGCTTGAGGATGAGTCTCAGGGGATGACCGTTGGCAAAAAGCTGAAGCTACCGCCGGCGGCGTGGATTCGCGAAATGATTCGCCACTTCCAGTATGACGGCCAGGTGATTGGCACGTTGTCGATCGCGTAAGGAGCTGCGCCATGCCCGCCGACTATACCCGCAATGACCAAGGGCGCTATCAGACTGATGGGCTCGGGGCTAAAGACTTTCACCGCGTCTTTGAGCTGATCCAGAAGCAACAGCGTAAAAATCGCCGTAAAGCACGCCGCACGCTCACCCCACGCACGCTGGGTAAGCGAAATCGCGAGCTGGACGCCTTCCTGAACCTCGGAAAGAAGAAAGACGGCACTTACTTCACCCCTGATGATATTCGCCGCTTTGATGCCGCCAGGCAGGCCCATAAGAAGGGCTTCCGCAACACGGTACCGGGCATCACGTACGCGCAGCTGGTGGCACAATCCACCAGCATAGACATTAAGCGCGCCAATAACCGCGTTTCCGACGGTACCGGCATCAAGGCGGCAACGTTCCTGGGTATTAAGCACAACCTGGCGGTGATCTCCGTTAAGGCCTCTGAGGAGTCGGTCCACCAGCACCACCGCGTGCGCATCCGCTTTGAGGAGTGGGATCAGGCTGTGGAGGACATTGGCGAGGACGACGCGAAGAAGGCGCGGATCGCCGCTGACCTATGCAAAGGGCGCGTGTCGTTCGACTGTGACTGCGGCCGCCATCAATACTGGTACCGCTATATGGCCACCGCCGGTAACTATGCCGTCGCGCCGCCGAAAGAATACGCCTTCCCGAAAATCCGTAACCCGGAATTAACCGGCGTCGCCTGTAAACACATCCTGCATACCATGACCCGTTTTCAGTCTTCCACCTGGCACCGGGCAATCATCAACGCGCTGGAGAAAGCCGCTAAACAGGTTGCCTTCGGCGACGACAAGCGCAAAACCACGACGTTCTTTAAAGGCGAGCTAGCTAAGGCGCTGGCGCGCAACCGCACCACTACCACTGACCAGACAAAGGCGAAACGCGAGTTTGAGCGCTACCAGCAGGCGCAGGAAACGCTCGGCAAGAAACTCAAATCGGCAGACACGACAACGGATAACGTCCGTCGCCTGCTGAAGAAGGCCCGCACCACCGTTAACAAAAAGGCGGCAGAGCTGCGCGCGGCCAAAGCGAGAGAAGAACAGGCCCGGATAGAAGCCGCTGCGCTGAAAAAGGCGCTCCAGGCGCAGGCCGACAACCTAATCAAATTCTTCATGAGCCAGGGTATGGATAAGACAGCTGCCACTGCCCAGGCCAAAACCATTATGCAAACGCAGATCAACGAAGCACGGAAGCGGAAAGGATAACCAATGGCTGGTTTTTTCGACGATATGTTTGAAGAGGGCGAGACGTCGCCACAAATGACCGGTGATACGCTCCCGGCCACCAATACGGATGACACGCAGGAGGATTCACCAGAGCTGGTGGATCTCAATGCAAAAGACTTTGAAGAAGAGGAAGAGAGCAATGCTGAAATCGAAAGCGATGGTGCTGACGTTGGCAATTATGTTGATCCTGTGGCGGACCCTGACATTCCCAATCTGGATCACGGCCTGCTTAGTGATTCTGGTGTGCGCCACCGTTATGAAGGTCATGCAGTATTTAATAACCTTGTGCGGATGGACTGGCTCAAAGCCATTAAACTAGATCCTGACTCGTTCGATGCCGTGCTGTACCGGGCTGTGCCCCACCAGCGCGCCGGCACGCCGGAAATGGCATCGGAAGTTATCGAGCCCAATCAACAGATTTATGACTATCAGGCGCCAGAGCTGATTACCGCGCTGGACTGCCCTGACGAAATGGATTCGTTCCGGTCGCTTTACGACGATAGCGAAAACACCGGTATCAGCGATGTGGCGCTTATCCTGCGCCTGGCCGCCGTCAACGTGCCGGTAGGCTCAATGCTGGAATGGCTGGAGGAGCTGTCTGACGGCTCCACGGTGCGCCGGTTCTGGTACATCCACCGCATTTTTAACTACGGTACCGCAAAAGTGGGCAGCCTGTTCTACTGCGTACCGTCACGCGCATTTGAGGGGAACTTTGATGGCAACGCTTGTTGATCAGGATTGGCTGCTGGCCATCTTCCGCAAGAAGATGCTCACGCCTACGGGCAAACAGGAATTTCTCCCGCTGGACTGTATCGACAGCGCCCTTGCCGCCGCGCTGAATGACGCGTTTACGCCGCTGGTGGTTTCAGTACCCGACCGCACCAACAAGTCGTTTTGCGAGTTCCTGAAGCGATCGCCGCGTGACCGCATAACGCTGGGCACCTTCAACGACGTAAACGCGTGGCTGGCATCGTTTGAGGCCTCCCGCGCCGGGCGCAAAGACAGCACCTGTCCGCCGGGGAAAGTTAACAAGCTGGCCATGCCGCTGATTAACCTGTCACGCTCGCCAGCGTTCTCTGTCTATGAGGGCGAGCTAAGCCGTGATGTGTTCGACGATGGCCAAATAACCGATGAGAACGGCGTTACTACCGCGCTGGTGGCTACAATGCCGGTATCGCTGGATTACACGCTTTGGATAGCCAGTGATGAAAAAGAATCCCTGAATATGGTCGCAGCGGCTCTCGCCTTCTGGTTACGTTTCTACGCCAGTCGTGGGCAGGCTTCATTTATGGCCACCAGCGAAATGGCAGGCGCTGAGATGTGTATGGAGTGCGTGATTAACGGGCAAAAATCGATCGCATTTCAGGATCTTACAACCGGCACCGAAGAAAGCCGGTTGTTTGCCGTGGGGCTGGAACTAAGTGTAGTTGCCGATCTTCCGTTGCTTTCCTACGTGGAGCAGGTGGACGCCAGAATAACGGTTAAAGCGAAGGTAGAGAGGGTGGATGCTCCCGCATAGAGCGAGCGATACGGATATATATCAGGGACTGGCGTTTAAGAGAGCGGAGGAATAGCCTGGGACAGTGGTTTGCGCGATCGGGATGAGTAATCAGTATATGACGCGATAAAGCGGATACTGCTATTGCTGTGTGGGGCAAATGTAGCTCCCGGCAGGCAGCGGAAAACTCCTCCGGACTGATGGTAGGAAAGTGCATTGTTTCTCCAATGAAAAAGAGCAGCGCCTGGTGGCGGACCGAACGAGGGTGAGAAACCGATCAAGCTCGGCCCAGCTATAGCTGGCCTCGTCCGGTTCGCCATTGAACAGACAGCCGATTGCTCAGCAGCTGCTGAGCATCTTGAGACTGGTTCTCACACCAGTACCCCTTATTAATTAGGGTGAGAAAATTCTTAAAGATTGTGGTTACAAGGTCAACACAGGAAGTTGCGAATGGTTACAAAAACTACGACAGCACCCGCATCTGGATCAAAAAGAACGCAACTTTTTTTGCAGAGCGTAAAAATTGGTGTCAATGAAATTCCTCGCGAAATGATTGTAGGTTGCGTTTACGTGGAGCAGGGACAATTAACCGCGCCGCAACTGATGCTTACGGTGCGAGACAGCACCGCTTTCGTGGTTAATAAGCTCGGCGTGAAGTTCGGAACGGTGCTAACGGTATCCCTCGGCGATCCGGAAGGGATCGGCGGCCTACTTTTCTCTGAAGAGTTTTTTGTGCTGAAAGCCCCGCGTCAGGCTGACACCGTTATGATTTTCGCCTTTAGCAACCCCGTTCGCCTGCTGAAGGAACCCGCCACCAGCCCTCAATACTTCGTTGATAAGCAGCCATCGGCCATTGTGGGCGCGCTGGCTCCTTCCCTGAAGGTTAACGCGGACTCATTCAAGAAAACGGGCACCTATCACCTGAACGTTGGCGAGAAGCCCACACAGGTGCTTCAGGATATGGGGCGGGATACCGGCTCGATGTGTTGGGTATCGCGTGGAGCAATCAATTTTCGCAGCCTGGAGCGGCTGGCAAAGGCAGACGCTACGCTGACCTATGAATCAGGCAACCCAAACACCAAAGGGCTCACGATAAGCCAGTTCAATATTCTGAATGCCGACTATGAATATCAGCGCCGGCACAACTTCCGGATGGCCAGCTACGACATGACGAAAGGCGTGGTGTATTCCGGCAGTAAAGACGCGCCGATTAAATTCACCAGCAACCCGGATCCGATGGCGCTGGCCAATTTCAACAAATTCATCATGCCCCGCTTCGATATGCTGGTGGAGGGCAATTGCGCGCTGACGCCCGGCGCCGTATTAAAAGTGCTGGTGAATAACGTCGGCGGTGACGGCGGTGCGGATGAGTCGGTACCGGCAAAAATGGTCGTCACATCTGCAACACATTTTGAGGAGCGATTCCGCTACGTTACGCGGGCACAGCTGGGAGTAATCGATGGGTAGTTTCACAGGGAAGTACCGCGCTGAGGTTGTCAGCGTTGAGGATCCACAAAATTTAATGCGCACGCAGATCCGCGTATTGGGGCACATGGATGGCCTGCCGGCGGCATCGCTACCCTGGGCAGAAACCATTCTACAGAATGCGAATACCTTTTCCCCGTTCCTGCCGGGCGATAAGGTGTGGGTGGAGTTCCCCTATAACGGCGATTCACGCTGGCCACTTATCATAGGCTTCGCGCAGGATGCTTCCGCCGGTGCGCCTAACGTCCCTCCCGAGGCTTCCGGGCAAGGGTCGGGATACACGCCGCCTGATGTTGATGGCGCGCCAGCTATGCCGTCCACCAACGCCACCAAAGATTACGTTTACTCGCGCAACGGGCTGATGGAGATCCGCAACGCGGGCGGCGGCTGGTCGGTCACACACCTGGGCAGCGGCACGACGATCGGGTTTAACGAGGCGGGCGAGCTGTTTGCTATCTCGCAGGGTGGTGCGTTTATTTCGGCTGCTGGCGATATGGCTATCAAGGCTGGTGGCAATATGGGGATTGAGGCTGGCGGGACGCTGGCCATTAAGGCGGCACAGGTTACAGTGGATAAGGGTTAACGGCCCCGCGCCAGGCGGGGCAATCGTATCAGCGGCGGCTGTAGGTTTTTCGGGAATAGGTCCGGGTGTAGCTCGGCCGGGTATAACGCATCGGACGCGACGTAACGGTTGAGCGACGCGCGAACGAGCTGGAGCCATAATAGCGTTTGGTCGCTGGTGGCATTGCCGCGCGGCGTGGGGCCGGATGGTAGTTCTTGATGATGGTCGTGTGATGCGTGGTGTTGATATTGCTGCTGTGTCCATAGCCACTGCCACCACCGCTCATAAGATGCCCCATCAGCAGGCCGTTGATAAAGCCGCCGTTATCATGGTCGTGCACAACTACAGGCGCGGACGCAGCAGCTACAGCGGCAGGCGGCGCACTATACACTATAGCAGGCGCAGAAGGCTGATTGACAATTACCGGGGCCGGGCCGTCACGGTCGCACGAGCTGAGCGCAACCAGGGCGAACAGCACGCCACCAGCAATCAATAAATGTTTCTTTTTCATCCCTAAATTTCCTTCATTTTGGTTTTTATAATCCCGCAAAGCGAACAATCGCTCGTTCTGCTTCAGCGCGGGTAACGAATGGGGTGGCCAAAGCTGCGCCTGAACGCGCCTTGTGCGCGGGCAGGCCTGTAAGCGTCAGATCTACCCACTCTTTACGGAAAAGGCCCACCAGCCCCTGCACCATGTAAACTGGCTGGCCACATGGGCCAGCGATTTCTTTAATGCGATACTTCACTGCGAGGCCCGTCAATCTCGGGGTAGTAGCGGCGTTTATAGGGTGAGCTGCCAACCAAATCCGTTACCGGCACCCATTCATGACACTGCCTGCCTCCGGTTTTGTCCCAGGCGAGGTAATAGCACCCCTCCCCTTTCTCTTCGTCCCATCCCCGCATGAGAATGCGTGTACTGATACGCTCATGCAGCACGCCTTTAATCATCTTCTGATCGCCGTTCTGCGGTTTACGGCGCGCCGGGGCGGCCCTTACGTGGATGCGCATGATCAGGCCTCCATAAAGCCCTTTTCGCCGTTGGCCCAGCCATCGTCATAATCAACCTCTCCGGGGCGAATCATGGTTGCGTGCGGCAGGACGTCGGACCAATTCATGTTGTTCGCTGCCCAATCTTCGATCTCATCCGGGTACTGTTCAAAAAGCGGCTGCGTGCATTGCTCCAGGCTCTCTTCCAGTGTGATGTCGTGTTCTTTGGCGTAATACGCGGCGCGGTGGCGGGCGATAACGTCAGTCGGGATCTTCCATACGCTGTTATCCGGCATGGTGACGGTCATAAACTTAGGCATTGCGCATTTCCTCCAGTTTTTCAGCGGTAACAAGGATGTGTTTGCAGATCAGCCCACGAGAGCTGACGCAGGGAACGATGAAGCTGTCCGACAAGCCCCACGGTTCCGCCTGGTTCAAGTCAGGCTCGGCACCAAAGCGGCGCTCATGCCGGATCATCATGCGTACCTCAGCGCGGTACCGGCCCATATGCGCGGCATCCTTCGGGAAAAGGAAATTGCGGCGGGCGTAGCGAAGCACGTCGGTGATAATCATCTTGTTGCGAGCAATCAGTTTGCGTTTCATCAGTCGTCCTCTTTCCAGTCGGAGCCAGCGTAGTTATCAAAACGGGAATACTGGCCGTTAAAAGTGAGGCGCACGGTGCCAATCGGCCCGTTACGCTGTTTGCCGATAATTACCTCCGCGATCCCCTTCATATCCGTGTTCTCGTGGTAAACCTCGTCCCGATATAGGAACATGATCAGGTCGGCGTCCTGTTCGATAGCACCGGATTCGCGGAGGTCGGAGTTAACCGGCCGCTTATCGGAGCGTTGCTCCAGCGAACGGTTGAGCTGCGAAAGCGCCACCACGGGGATCTGTAGTTCTTTGGCGAGCGCCTTCAGGGAACGGGATATTTCTGCTATTTCCAGCGTGCGGTTTTCTTTAAATTCGGGCACGCGCATCAGCTGGAGGTAATCAATCATGATCATGCTCAGGCCGCCGTTCTCGCGATAAACGCGGCGCGCGCGGGAGCGTAATTCTGTCGGGGTCAGGCCGCTGGAATCGTCGATAAAGATGTTTTTATTTTCCAGTAGGATGCCCATGGTGCCGGAAATGCGAGCCCAATCCTCATCATCCAGCTGGCCGGTGCGGATCCGGGTCTGATCCACGCGGGACAGTGACGCCAAAGAACGCATCATCAGCTGGTCGGTGGGCATTTCGAGGCTGAATACCAGCACGGGCTTGTCGCTCTTGAAAGCAGCGTTTTCTACCAGGTTCATCGCGAAGGTGGTTTTACCCATGGATGGACGCGCGGCGACAATAATCAGGTCGGATGGCTGAAGGCCTGCCGTCTTTTTGTTGAGGTCAGTAAAGCCTGTGTCGAGGCCGGTTACGCCGTCATGCGGGCGCTGGAATAGCTCCTCGATGCGCGCTACCGTCGAGTCAAGAATGGTGGCGATGTCTTTGGGGCCTGTATCAGCTTTCTGACGCTTCTCGGCGATGCCGAATACCAGACGTTCGGCCATATCCAGCAGCTCTTCACTGCTGCGTCCCTGTGGAGAATATCCAGCCTCGGCGATCTCATTCGATACGCTGATAACCTCGCGCACTACAGCGCGTTCGCGGACAATCTCGGCATAAGCTCGGATATTGGCGGCGCTGGGAGTATTCTTTGAAAGCTCAGCGAGATATGCAAAGCCGCCACATATATCTAGTGTCCCCTCCGCCTCCAACTTCTCAGCCAAGGTAATGAGGTCCATTGGGTTCCCGGTTTCACTCAAAGATGCTAGCGCTGACCAGATAACCCGATGTTGCCGGGTATAAAAATCATGCGGAGTGATAACATCAGCTACCTCTTCCCAGCGCTGGTTATCGAGCATTAGGCCGCCCAATACAGCCTGTTCTGCCTCGATAGAGTGCGGAGGTGCTTTAATGTCTTTCACGGTAAGAACTCCCTAAAGAAAAGGGCGTTGCCGCCCTTTAGTAACTGCAAAATCAAAATGCTTCGCTCGCCAATAAAAGTAATTTATTAGAGCAATTTAATAAACATTAATTTATTAGACTAATTTGACGCACATCAACACAATTACGCCTCTACTTTGAAGTCACGCAGCTTGGCCATCGCCTTGTCCAGCTCCGCCATACCATCCATCATCGCCTCAAAACCCTTCGTAACTTGCGTATGAGCCAGCAGCACTTCACGGCGCAGCGGATCCAGCTGCTTCTTGAACACATCCTTAGCCGTCATGCAGCGCTCAGCCTCTTCAGCCTGACGCAGCAGCGCTTCAGCTTGTTTACGCAGTTCGTTCGGGTTGAGAGCGGTTTTCGGTGCCATTGCTTCATTTTCCTTCTGTTCAATGTTTGACGATAACGTTTCGGTTTCTTTAACTTCCAGCGCAGCTGCGCGGGCGTCGCAGGCAGTGCAGCGGTGAATATCACCAGTAAACTCACTGGCGGGCTTATCGTTGAGGCAGTCGCAGCAAACGTATGTCGGATCGGCCGGTTCTACTGCGGCAATCTCTACGAGCTCAGCTGGCGCGGTTGTGGTGTGCAGCTTATGGCGCAACCAGGTAACAGCCTTTGCACCTTTGCCGGTGTGTGTCACTTCCAGCTGGTCGTAACGCTCAATAATGTCCAGCAGCTGCTGACGGTCTTTTGACTTCAGGCGGGAAAAAGCTTCGACCTTCAGCAGGTCTTTCGCGTCTACGCCGCTCGGGTGGCGCATCACATAGCCTTTGACGCGTGACAGCGCCATCTCCAAGTGCGGAGGGGTTATTCTGGCCATCAGGCTAATACTCCTATGATGTCGGTGACGGTTTCTCGCGTATCGCCAGCACAGGAGATCGAGCGACGCGCGCGCAGCGGCATCACGTTGAATCCCAGGCTGGTATACAGCTCTTGAAGAGACGGCGCGCCGCTGTTGGTTATCACCACGCTGGCCCCGCGCTGGTGGGCGGCTTTAAGTGACTGTGCGAGCCGGGCCTGATCGTCAAAGCGGAAGCTCTGGCCACTGTAATTGGTGAACCCGGATTTGCCCGGCATTGGCTCATACGGCGGGTCACAGAAAATCACATCCCCCTCGCCCGCCAGCGCCACGGTGTCATTGCAATCAGCTACGCTGAAAGTAAAGCGGCATGCCACAGCGGCAAAAGCCTCCATCTCAGCGCGCGGGAAATATGGCTGGCGGTACTTGCCATACCCCACGTTAAACTCACCCAGGCGGTTGTAACGCATCAAACCGTTGTAGCAGTGGCGATTGAGATAGATAAACGCGGCGGCGCGCTCCAGCTGCGTCATTTCGCGCTTGTTAAAGCGGGCTTTCACCTTGTCGAAGTAATCAGGGTTGTTGCCCTCCTGAAACATCGCGTAGGCCTTATCGGTGAGCGCCAGCGGTTCACGCTGCATAACCTGGTACGTCAGAATCAGATCTTCACAGGCGTCGTTTGCGATCACCTCATCGAATCCGGCGTTCAGGAAGATGGAACCGCCACCAGCGAAGGGCTCAATCAGGCGACGTCCACGCGGCAGCTGTGCCAGCACGTCATCAATCACGCTGAATTTGCCACCAGCCCACTTCAGGAAAGGTTTTGTGCGCGCAGCCGGCGCGACGGTTTTTGAAAGCTCTTTGAGGATGCGTTTGCCTATCCAGCGCATGACCGGCACAGCCATAGAATTTCCTATGGCCTTATAACGCGGGCCATCGGCGGCCAGGCGGTGAGCCTCTTCTTCCGGCATGTCAGGGAAATAGGCGCGCAGGTACGCCAGCTCGTCGGCGATCAGCTTGTTTCGTTTGTTTACCGGGATCAGCGTGTGGAAATCAGGGAATCCCTGAAGGCGCTCACATTCCAGCGGCGTGAGGCGGCGCACCGCCATTTCGTTAACCATCGCAGGGTAGCCCTGCCCCGGCTTACCGCCACCAGCTGAAAGCGGCCCGGATAGTTGCCCGTCACCCGCCTGAAGCCGGACCTCTCCACGGTTATTTTCAGCGAACGCCAGCGCCACGCAGGGCGCAGCGTCACCCCTTCCGGTTTCGCCAGCCTGAGCATTCAGTGCAAGGCACACATCACCCATATTGCCCCGACCGTTACGTGCGATTCGCGGCTGGAAACCATAAGCGATCGCCGTGGGGTTGCGAGCCATCAGCGACGGGGAAACGTCTTCGGCAGCAGCGCACTGCGTACCGCTCATGTGCGCCGGGAATGCCAGTGTGCCGTGAATTGCCAGCGTTTCATGGTCAGCGCCAGGCTTCGCACGTAGAGCATTGATGCCTGGCGCGAACGATGCATGACCGTTACTGCTGAATACGATCGGTGCTTCGTGGTTACAGGTCAGCGTAGGAGCTGAATCATCAGTTTTAATCTCCGCGCCGCCCTGGCCGTGCGCCATGCACGCTACCGGTACAAAAAGCCCGGCGGCGGCTCCCTCTGGACGACCACCAGCGCCACCAGTAAATGAATGTGCGGCAATCGCGCCAACAACTACCTGGAGGTGTCCGGCTTGAGCGTCTCGCGGATCTGCGCCACTTGCGCCAACGCCGTTTGCAGTAATGGGGGCAACGACCGTCCGCGCTTCTCGGCTCGGCGGAGTATCCCGGCGCACGCCATCGAACTCAAATAGTACCGCTTCGGGATCAACCCCTTCTCCAGCACTTCCGACAACGAAGACGCGGTGGCGTCGTTGTGGAACGCCGAAGTATTCGGCATCGAGGGTTCGCCAGGCCAGTTTGCGCTGTCGTCCAACAACACAACCAGACTGCGGCCACTTTGGAACGTGCTGACTGGTTTTTTTGTCCCAGCGCCAGAAGGTGCTCGTTTTTCCGCGCTCAGGTCGAGGACCAGGCTCGAACGGTTCATTTTCTCCAGCCAGACCGGCAAGGAAGCAGCCAAACGCGTTGTCTTTGCTGGTGAGGACGCCGGGCACGTTTTCCCAGCAGAATATGATTGGTGTGAGGCCTTGCTCGGCGCGGCGAGTGTCGATTGCATTAACTAATTCCACGTATGCGAGAGTCAACTGACCGCGCTCATCAGCAAGGCCTTCTCTCAGCCCTGCGACGGAAAATGCCTGGCAGGGAGTCCCTCCCACCAGCATATCAGGCGCGGCTACTGTATTCGCGGCAACGGCGGCCGCGATTTTGGTCATATCGCCCAGGTTGGGCACATCCGGCCAGCGGGTGGCCAGAACGGCGCAGGGAAACGGCTCAATCTCAGAGAACCACGCCGGACGCATGCCCAGCGGTTCCCATGCGACGCTTGCCGCTTCAATTCCGCTGCAAACGGATCCGTAGGTCAGCGTCATTTCTGCCCCTTCTTCGCTTTCAGGGCCATTTTGTCCGGGCTTTTAGAGAGGCCCACCGCGTATACAGTCCCTTCAGGGTAAACGCCGTGTTTAGGCAGCCCGCAATAGCTCGTCGGTAACGGCGCAACCAGTCCCGGCATTTCGGTAGTCACAATGTGGAACGCCAGTTCGTCAGTGACTTCGTTTTCGCGGGCGTATTCAGCCCAGCGCGCCACCAGCGCCAGTGATTCAGGTGTGCGTCGGAAGGACAGACAGGACACTTGCCAGTTACGTGGCAGCCCCTGGTGCGGCACAGCCATAACCGGCTCAGCAGCCGCATGATCCAGAGCGAGAGTCGGACGCGCCATAAATACCCCGTCGCAGTCGCTCCAGATGATGTGTTCGTACTGCTGGAGGAGACGGTGAATGAACGTTGCTTTCAGTGCCGTGTTGCGCAGCCAGTTGCCTGTGCTTTCCATCGGGCGGAAATCATGACGAAGGCCCATTTCTTCACACTGTTTCGCCAGCGCCAGCGCGCGGCTGCGATATTCCCACTCAGGGGTATAGAAGCTGACGACAACCGGCCCAATCATCGTTTGGCCTCCCCACCCAGCGCTTTAATGAGATCGTCAGTCAGGCATGACAGCTCGGCGCTAAGCAGGATGAAATCGGCGTCCATACGCTGCGCGAAGTCCTCACGGTCGATGTCGTCGTTTTGTTCCACCAGCGCATCGGCAAACTTCATGCCGGTCAGCATAAAGCCGTCATCCATGGTCAGCGTTACGCGGTCCTGCCAGTTCAGCGCCAGCTTAGTAACCAGTTTTCCGGCTTCCAGATGCGTCGCGATCTCATCGCATACCAGATCCTGTTTTTTCAGGCGCGCAATGCCGCCGTCTTCCAGGATAGCTTTCAACTCTGCGGAGTCGCCCATCGTGAAGCCCTGCGGCGCGCTGCCGTTGCGGACCCATTCGGTCATCGTCAGCTCAATCGGGTTTTCCATCGTCAGCGGCACAACCGGGAGCGAACCGAGCGACTTACGAATCAGCGCCAGAAAATCCTCGGCCTGGCGCGGACCGGCGTTGATGTAAATCCGGCTGGTGGATCCGTCGTAGATAGCCTGAATGGTGGAGAACTTGGAGAACGCGCGCGGCAGCAGAGTGTGCAGCACTTCGTCTTTCAGTGAGTCTTTCTCGGTTTTCTTCAGCTTGCGGCCCTGATCCTGTTCCAGCTTCGCGATCTTCTTATCCAGTTCAGCTTTGATGACCGGTGCAGGGAGGATTTTGGTTTCGCGTTTCGCTTCGATCAGGATGAAGCCGTTGCCACGGAGGTACATCACTTCAGAGGCTTCACCGAACGGCGATACAAAGCCGAAGCTGGCCATTGACTGGCTGCTACAAGGGGTGAACTTAAACGCCTTGCACTTATCCTCGATCTCGGTGAAATCAATGTCACGGGACAGGCTGTAAACGGATACTTTTTTCCAGTTTTTAAACACGGATTAATCCCCCGGAGAGAATGGTATTAACAGAGAGTTTTTCGCGGTAGAAGACGACCAGACGGGTGCAGCCTCGGGTTTTTGCGTAGATGCTCGGCCCCAGCTCGTTTTTCCAGAGGTACGGCTTTTTGTCGGTACGCTGAAGCATGAATGACTCATCAGAGCCTGCCTTACCTGCCACCAGGCAGATCCCTTCACTAACTTCAATCGCCTGAAGCGTATCGAGTTCGCCACTCGTTACCCGGCGGTCGAATTCTTTTCGATTGATTAGCTCCACAACCTTTCCTATGCGTCGTTGAACGGTGGCGAGATGTTAGCGCAGCGTGATTTAAAAAAACAGAAATTTATTAGAATAATAATTTATGATTCTTTGACGGGAATCGACGAATAACAAGGGGTAGCATTTTCCACATTAGACAAATTCAGTGGGGTGCTATGTCAGCTATTGCAACCAAAAACAGTGTAGGAACGGGGCACGGCGGCTTTCCTGCGCGACCGCCGATTGAGGGTGAACCGTTGCTTAAAATTAACGGGATCGATGTGCTGGTGGACGGCAACCAGTATGCGCAGCACAGCGACGGGAACAGTACGCACGGCGGGCAGGCGATCACTACCCGCCCATGGTTTACGGTGAACGGGAAAGGGGTGGTCTGCGTGGGCGACCCTATCTCGTGTGGATCTACCGTCGCCGCCGGTGACGCATTAGTACAAATCAGTTAGGAGAACACCATGCTGGAAAAGGATTACCAGTTAGCCGCATACAAAAATCTGGCGGCCGCCGGCGGGATGAATACGCCGGAAGCGATCACCATCTCCACCAGCTGCGCGACGGCGGCGAAAACGCTGGCTGACCAGCTGGCGGGGCTGATTATGGCCACCGTCGTTTACCCGGACACGATCACCAGCTCTGTCACCACGATCACCACCTCTGCTGAAACGTTAACCGCGATCAGCCAGCTGGCGGATGGGCACGCAAACCTGCTGAAGGCTAACGCGGATCTGTCGGTGCTGTTACAGCTCAATATCGGTTGGGACGTCTACTGTCGCGCAAACGCGCTGGAGGCATCAGAGCTGCCTATCTCTCAGGCTATCGGCGACAACGCGACGCCTGCGGCGCTGCTGGCCGCCGTGAACGCCCTCGATGCCACCGCTGTAGTGGCAGCTATGTCTGACGTTAACCAGGTGCTGAATACGGGCACAGGAGGCAACACAGGAAGCGGAACGGGACAACCGGCCCCTACCCTGACGCAAGACCAGATCGACGCACTGAAGGCCGCCTGTGACGGTCTGACAGCTTCCGTGGCTAATCTTGCCGCCCCGCGTGATGCACTAAGCGCTCTGTTCAACAAAGCGAGCCAGAGCGCCAGCGTCGGCATGCAGGCGTACAACGACGCCGTGGGCACCGCCCTGGCAGAGGCCTCCGCGAACAATTTCAGCACGGCAAGCGCCGTCGCGGCGCTGGTGCCGGAGAGTGTTCTGGATGAGCTGAAGAAAGGCGCGTCCTGACAAATGACCTGGCGGAAAATGGCCGCTCAGGAGGGGATATGTCGATATTTTCCACGCTCAAAGGGGCGCTGTCGTTGAAAGAAAAGCTGCTGGTGGGCGCTGGGATTGCGCTTGCGATCGGCATTGTTGCCGCTGGCGTGGCATGGGAACACCACCAGCTGATGCAGGCCACTGAGAATATTGGCCGTCTGGAACAAGCTGTTCGGGAGCGTGACGCCACGATCACTATCCAGAACGCAGCAATGACCGCGCTAAACGACGCACAGAAGGCTTTTCACACTCAGGAGGTGAAAGACGATGCAGACCAGGCGAAATACGCTGACAAGCAGGAACAGCGCAAATCTGAAGTTCGTGAGCAGATGGAGGCTGCGGGCATTCCTCGCCAGCGCTTGCCTGCTGACACTCAGCGCATGCTCAGGCAGTCAATCAGCGAATTTAACGCCGACGCCGGTAGAGGTTAAACGCCCGGCGCTCAAAGAGGCGTTTATGTGTCGCATGCCGGAGTTTCGCAGCGAGTATTTTGATGATCTGCCAGCCTATATCCTGGATACGCAGACGATGCTGGCAGGCATTAATCGTAAAAATCGTAATATCAACACTTATAACTTAACTTTGGCAGGACGCCACTAAGGACAAGCAACATGTTTGCGGTGAAGCAAGAAATAAACAACGCCACCTCTCTTTTCAAAATTGAGAGCATTACTATCGGGTATCCTGGAACCGAGGTTTTTGATCAAGCGTTTGAAATGGCTGATGAGTTAGGCATCAAAACGCCTGATGCGATTGAGCATATACCTGTCGCGTACGAAGATGAGGAGATGACAAAGCCGATCGGGGAAGAGCATACTTTGAGTACAGAGCGTAAGAATGTGCAACAGGAAGATTGTATCGCTGTGCTTTGCTCCGGGATAGCTTCTGAAATTTTCCCTGATCTCCCTGTCATGGGAGGTGTAGGTTATCAGTTCCTCTACAAAGGGGATAAAGTAAGAATCTTCAATGATGCACTTTGTATTGTCGAAGTTGAATAATTCCCCTTTCTAAATAAACCGGTCCTCAGTGGCCGGTTTTTCACTTATCCACATTATCCACTGGATAGATCCAATAATTAGATCCTAAGTAGATCTAAGTAGTACCAAACAGATCCCGGTACGCTGTAGCCCGCCCCCCGTCTGGCTTAAAGGCATAATTACATGTGTGCTGGAGGGTAAACGATGTGCGCTGACGGGAAAATAATGTGCGCTGGAGGGTTGAAAGTGTGTGCTGGAGGGATATAGGATGTGTGCTGACGGGAAAGAGCGGTAAGTTGTCCAACGCTGATAACCTTATCCACAAAAATACGGTAAGCCACTGATGAACCAGCCATTTATCTCGGATGTTCTCTTTGCGGACATCGAAAGTAAAGCCAAAGAGTTAACAGTTAATTCAAACAACACTGTTCAGCCTGTGGCGTTGATGCGGTTGGGGGTATTCGTACCGAAGCCAACCAAGAGCCAGGCTGAAAATAATGAGATCGATGCGTCCCGTGTGTTCTCCCAATTGGAGATCGCCCAGGCTGAAGGTTACGACAATATCAAAATAACCGGACCGCGCCTCGATATGGATACCGATTTTAAGGTCTGGATCGGCGTAATTTACTCGTTCAGCAAATACGGGCTGGAATCCAACACTATCCAGTTATCATTCCAGGAGTTCGCGAAAGCATGTGGTTTCCCGTCAAAGCGCCTGGACGGGAAGCTGCGTAACACCATTCATGAATCGCTCGGACGGCTGCGTAACAAAGGTATCTCCTTTAAGCGGGGCAAAAGCGCCAAAGGCAGCTACAACACTGGCCTGCTGAAGACTGGCTATTTCGACGCAGACCGTGACATTGTGGAGCTGGAAGCAGATTCTAAGCTGTGGGAGATCTTCCAGCTGGATTATCGCGTTCTGTTGCAGCAACACGCGCTGCGGGCTCTTCCGAAGAAAGAAGCTGCCCAGGCCATTTACACGTTTATCGAAAGCCTCCCTGCTCGCCCCATCCCGATCTCCTTCGAGCGTATTCGCGAGCGCCTGGCCCTTATGTCGTCTGTTAGCGAGCAGAACCGGACCATCAAAAAGGCCATTGAGCAGCTGAAAACGATCGGCTATCTCGACTGCACCATTGAGAAAAAAGGCCGGGAAAATTACATCATCGTCCACTCCCGGAACCCCAAGCTGAAGTTGCCCGAATAAGTGTGCGCTGGTGGGCAGTCGCATTTTTAAAATGTGCGCTGCCGGGAAGACCAGCCTGATTATCATCTTTTCGTGTGCGCTGACGGGATACCTGCTGGTGGTTAGCGTGTTTTTCCCTCCAGCGCACATTTTAAACCTGACTTATTCCCTCCAGCGCACATCTTTGCTCGCCCTTCTCCCTCCAGCGCACACCTTACTCCTTGCTTACCCTCTGTCGCACATCCTGTACCTTTACCATCCCTCCAGCACACATGTTTGGCTTTGGAAGCTAACGAAATCATGCAGATTTATCACAGCCCATCATTAACTTCTGACGGATCTTCTAAAAGATAGGAAAAAGCATTGCTTAAATAAATATGTGTGTATTATCATTTTATGCAGCATTTGCATTTAAATTCAATAATGCAGCATACAAGGAGTAGTGACGTGATTGATGCAAGCCAACTTCAGAAGGTTGCTCAAAGAGCAAACAAAATGCTTCATTTACTGACGGAGCAGGTCCAGCAACAAAAAGATGAATATCATACGAATGAATTTCATCAGGTGTATGCAAAGGCTGCGCTGTCAAAATTACCGAAACTGACTCGTGCTAACGTTGATTACGCAGTGAGTGAAATGGAAGAGCAAGGCTACGTTTTTGATAAACGTCCGGCGGGCAGTTCCTTGAAGTATGCGATGTCTATTCAGAATATTATCGATATCTATAAGCATCGTGGGGTGCCGAAGTACAGAGATCGCTATGACAGCGCTTACGTCATTTTTGTCGCTAACCTTAAAGGTGGTGTGTCAAAAACTGTATCAACGGTTTCCCTTGCGCATGCCATGCGAGCGCATCCGCATCTGTTGTTTGAAGATTTGCGAATTTTAGTCATTGACCTTGATCCACAATCCTCAGCAACGATGTTCCTGAACCATAAGAGCGCTGTAGGGATCGTCAATACCACTTCTGCCCAGGCTATGCTGCAAAACGTCACTCGTGAAGAGTTACTGGAAGAGTTTATCGTCCCGTCCATAGTGCCTGGCGTAGATGTTATGCCAGCGTCAATTGACGACGCCTTTATTGCCTCCGACTGGAAAGAGCTATGTGGTACTCACCTGTCGGGGCAAAACGTTCATGCAGTGTTACGTGAAAACGTAATTGATAAGCTGCGTGGGGATTATGATTTCATCCTTGTTGATAGTGGCCCACACCTTGACGCATTCCTGAAAAACGCACTGGCATCGGCGGATATCTTATTTACCCCACTGCCCCCGGCTACAGTCGATTTCCATTCCTCGCTAAAGTATGTGGCGCGTTTGCCTGAGCTGGTTCGGCTTATTTCCTCCGAGGGATGTGACTGCAAGCTCTCGACCAATATTGGGTTTATGTCGAAGTTGAGTAATAAGCCAGACCACAAATATTGCCATAGTCTGGCAAAAGAAGTTTTTGGCGGGGATATGCTGGATGTTGTTCTCCCTCGACTTGATGGTTTTGAGCGCTGCGGGGAATCGTTTGATACGGTTGTTTCAGCAAACCCTACAACGTATGTGGGGAGTGCTGACGCGCTGAAGAATGCACGCATAGCAGCAGAGGACTTTGCTAAAGCTGTCTTTGACCGCATTGAATTTATCAGATCGAATTAAGGATTAAGAAGAAATGAGCAATAAAAAATTACGACCAGTCGTTGGCCGAGTATTGGGACAAGCGATGCTGTCTGAAAATGATCCTTCATCCGCTGATAGTGCTCAACAAATGCAGGTTTTTACTTTGTCCACTGGGCGACAAGCCACGTTCGCAGAGATTACTATCCCACCGGGCAGTGTTGAGAGCGACACATTTGTTGTGCAGGAAAACAACGGGCGTGATCAGTCGGCATTGACGCCGGAATCGCTGAAAAATATTACCCGTACGATGAAATTTCAGCAGTTCTACCCTACGATTGGCGTTCGTAGAGAAGGAAAAATTGAGATCCTCGATGGCTCCCGTCGTCGTGCATCGGCCATTTTGTGTAAGGTTGGTCTTCGTATACTGGTTACGGATCAGGATATTTCTGTTACTGAGGCACAAAGGCTGGCCAAAGATTTACAGACATCCGTAGAGCACAATATCCGTGAGATTGGCTTGCGCTTGATGAACCTTAAAAATAACGGGATGAACCAAAAAGAAATCGCTGTCAGCGAAGGAATGTCACAGGCAAAGGTCACGCGCGCCCTTCAGGCGGCCAGTGCACCAGAAGACTTGATCACCCTTTTCCCTGTGCAGTCAGAGCTTACTTATTCGGACTATAAGCAACTATGTGTTGTTGCTGATGAGATGGGTAATAAAGACCTGACCCTTGATGAGTTGGTAAGCAACATTTCTAATGAAGTCGATAAGGTCCAGGCCGACGAGGAATTAGCTGAAGATGAGGTTAAAAACCAAATCATGAAGCTGATCGCCAAAGAGGCGCAAATACTCACTGTCAAAGGGCCGAAAGATAAAGCGGTTGTGTCCGAATTATGGAAATTTGATGAAAGACACCGCTATGCGCGTAAGCGGGTTAAAGACCGGGTAGTATCGTATGAATTCAGTCGAATCCCCCGCGAGTTACAAGATGAGCTGGATCGAATGATAAATCATTTACTCAAAAAGAACCTTTCTACACCTGAAAACTAAGAAAGTGTACCACCCAAATTTCATTTGTAAGCTGCTAAAATAAAAGAGTTTTCATTGAGAATTTCACGGTGAAATCCCCACGATTTCACCAATCTCCTTCTTATCCCCTACCCTCATTTTCGCATAAAGAATTATTTTGCAAATCTGTTTGTCAACAAGTGACTTTCAATAATATTCGTCCTGAAAAGAGTTCCACTGCGGTGCCCTGTTTGAAAGGACAAAGTTTTGAACAATCTGCATGAATATCAGGCACGTCTGGCCGACATTGCAAAACGCTCCAAAGCTGTTTTGGGTTGGGCGAGTGCCGCACAGTTTAAAGACGGCGTTTTCATCGCTGATGATAATGCCCGCGCCGCCAGCATTTTCGAAGCTGCGGCAAAAGACCCGATTTTCGAAGGTGTCCACGAAAGCGTAACCGGTCAGATCGCTACCGCATGGGCTGGCGCGCTGGCGGACTTCTCCGCTAAGCACAAAACCCTTCCGCGTCCGGAAGTGCTGGCCTCCTGCCACCAGACCTTGGAAAACTGCCTGCTGGAATCCAGCCGCAAAGATATGGGTAAAACCACCCAGGCAATGCTGGAGTCTGTCTCCAAAGACATGATGAGCGTTTCCGATGGTGTTATGCGTTTGCCGCTGTTCCTGGCGATGATTCTGCCGGCGCAGCTGGGCGCAGCCACCTCTGACGCGTGTACCTTCATTCCGGTAACTCGCGACCAGTCTGACATCTACGAGATCATCAACGTAGCCGGTTCCTCTTTTGGTTCCTATGCAGCTGGCGATACTCTGGATATGCAGTCTGTAGGCGTATACAGCCAGCTGCGTCGTCGTTACGTGCTGGTGGCCAGCGCTGATGGCTCTGCAAAAACCTTCAGCTTCAAAATGGCTGACTTCGAAGGCCAGGCGGTACCAATTCGTAAAGGCCGCTCCAATATCTACGTGAACCGCATCAAGTCCACCGTGGATAACGGCTCTGGTACCCTACTGCATACCTTCGTTAATGCGGCTGGTAAACAGATCACTGTTACTGGTTCTCTGAACTACAACACCGGTGTAATTGATCTGTCCTTCTCTGAAGCGCCGGATCAGGGTACCGAAATCTCCATTGAAGCTGAGATTAATATCGAAGCGGCGCCGGAGCTGATCCCGCTCATTAACCATGAGATGGCGAAATACACTCTGTTCCCGAGCCAGTATGTCATCGCCGCTGAACATACCGTTCAGGCCGCGTATGAAGCGCAGCGCGAATTTGGTATCGACCTCGGCTCGCTGCAATTCCGCACCCTGAAAGATTACCTGGCGCACGAACAGGACATGCTGCGTCTCCGCATCATGGTATGGCGCACCCTGCATAGTGATTCGTTCGACATCGCACTGCCGGGCAACCAGGACTTTAATGTGTGGGCGACCATCATTAAGGGCAAATTCCAGACCGTTTACCGCGACATCATCGAGCGCGTTAAATCCTCTGGCGCGCAGGGCATGTTTGCTGGTGCTGACGCAGCTTCTTTCTTCAAGCAGCTGCCTCAATCGTTCTTCCAGCCTGCGGAAGATTACACGCAGACCCCGTATGTTCATTACATCGGTACTCTGTGGAACAACGTGAAGGTGTTCGAAGTGCCGGTAGGCGTCTGCGAAAACCTGTCCGCTGAAGGCATGGACTTCACCAGCATGGACGTTCTTTGCTACGTACGTGACGAGAATCCGGGTAAAGCTGGCTTCGTTACCGGCGACGCGGTACCGGCCGTGCCGTTCCAGCACCCGACCACCGCTGGGCTGGTGAACCGCACCACGCTTTGGGGTTCTGCTGTTAACGACATGCACCCGCGCAATGGTGCTGACTACTTCACCAAAGTCACCCTGACCATGGCGAAGGATGGCGGCATTAACTTCCTGACCGGCGACACCATCTCTTCTGGCAAATCTGAGTAATCACTCGGTCGTTTAACTGAGCGCCCCTTCGGGGGCGCATAACAGGGAAAGTTATGTCTCAATACTCAATTCAACAGTCGCTTGGCAATGCTTCTGCGGTTGCGGTGAGTCCGATTAATGCGGATGCGACGCTCTCTGCTGGCATTACCCTTAATGCGAGCCTGTGGGCTGGCGTAGGCGTATTCGGGCGCGGGAAGCCTTTCACCGTGCTGTCTATCACCAAATCTAATTTCTTGGATGTGCTGGGCGAACCTCTTAAGCCGTCCGCTGGTGGCCAGTTCGAACCGATGCGCCACGTTTATGAAGCAGTGGAGCAGACGTCTGGCTATGTGGTGCGCGTTGTTGCGGATGATGCTAAATTCCCGCTCATCTCCTTCAATGAGGCGTGTGAGCCCGCGTATGACGCTCTGCCGTATGGTTCAGAAGTAGAGCTGGATAGTGGTGAAGCCTTCGCAATTTATGTTGATGATGGCGATCCGTGTACTTCTCCGACTCGCCAGTTGTCGCTGGAAATCACCGATCCGGATGGGGCTGGAAATGCACGCTTCATTCTGAAGCTGACGCAGACCAGTTCGCTGGGCGTTGTGAACACGCTGGAATCGCATACCGTTTCACTGGTTGAAGACGCGAAGGATGACATGGGCCGTCTGTGCTATCTTCCGACCGCACTGGAAGCGCGCTCGCGTTACCTGCGCGCGGTTGTGAGCAACGACCTGAGCGACTCCGTTACGCTGAAAGAACAGAAAGACCTTAGCTTTGCCGGCGGCACTAACGGCGACCAGGCGAACATTTCTACCGAAGCTTATTTGCGCGCCGTTAAAGCGCTGGATAACGCGCCGGTGATGTACACCGCTGTGCTGGGCCTGGGTTGCTACGATGACGCGGCGATCACCGCGCTGGGCGACATCTGTTCTGACCGCCTGATCGATGGCTTCTTTGATGTTAAGCCAACCCTGACTTACGCGGAAGCGCTGGAAGAGGTGGAGGCTACCGGCCTGCTGGGTGCTGATCACGTCAGCTGCTGTGTCTATCACTTCCCGTTCACCTGTAAGGACAAATGGACGCAATCTCGCGTTGCCTTTGGCTTGTCCGGGGCTGCTTACGCGGCTAAAGCTCGTGGCGTGAAGAAAAACGCCGATGTAGGCGGCTGGCATTACTCTCCGGCAGGTGAAGAGCGTGGGGTTATCTCTCGTGCATCTATCCAGCCTCTGTATCCGGAAGACGCACCGGATGAAGAAGCAATGGTAACTGGCCGCCTCAATAAGGTTGCCGTCAGTACCACTGGCCTGATGATTATCGACGACGCGCTGACCTGCTGCACGCAGAACAACTACCTGCGCTTCCAGCACGTTCCGTCTTTGATGAACACCATTAGTCGCTTCTTCGTGCAGCTGGCGCGCCAGTTGAAGCATAACCCGGACGGTATCACGGAAGCAGGCCTGAAAAAGGGCATGACGAAGTTGCTGGATCGCTTTGTTGCTGCTGGTGCGCTGGTAACGCCGCGCGACTCGGATTCAGATGGCACCGAACCGTACGTGCTGAAAGTCACTCAGGCTGATTTTGATGAGTGGGAAGTGGTGTGGGCTTGCTGCCCGACTGGTGTGGCTCGCCGTATTCAGGGTGTGCCGGTACTGATTAAGTAAGGGATTATGAATGAAAAAGAACTTCTTTGAATCTGGCGCGTTCCTGGGTAATGGTCTGACCCGTTTCGCGATGAGTCAGGATCCGATTCAGCTGATGGAGTCCGCACGCACCCCGGCGACCCCGACGCCTGAGCCGACCCCGGAACCGACCCCCGCGCCGGCACCGGCACCGACTCCAGCACCGACTCCGGCGCCGGAACCGACCGATCCGCTGCTGGAAAGCCGTGGCGGGAAGCTGAGCATTGAGCAGGTCCACCAGCTGATCCTCGAAGCAGCCAATCGCAGCGCGGCGCAGAATGATCTGAGTAATGCCGCCGACGCGGTGTTTGCGTGGGCCGATGGCGGCGTGCTGACCTATGATGAACTCGACGGTTACGCGCAGGCTATCGCCGGTATTTCTGATGAAGACGACGAAGTTACCGATGAGCAGGAAGATGCCTACAACGTGGCATGGGCGAATATCGCCAACTTCCTGGCGGCCTGTGGCGTAGACGATGAGCTGATCGAGGCGCTGGCAGACGATGAAGATGACGATGCCGCGTCTGAAGTCGGCGCTGCGCTGGCTGGCCTCGATGCAGAAGACCGCGACGAGCTTGAAGCCGCGTTCGTTGTTGCCGGTTCCTCTGATGACATGCTGACCGAAGCTTTCAAAAAAGTGGTCCGTAACGGTGAAGTGAAGCTCATCAAAAAACGCCTGCGTAAAAAACGCCTGACCGCAGCGCAGAAATCCGCGCTGAAGAAAGCGCGTCGCAAAGCGAACACCGGCGCGGCCAAACTGGCTCGCAAAAAATCCATGAAGCTGCGCCGCAAGCGCCTCGGCTAACAGGAGAGGCCGGAGCGATCCGGCCTTGAATTATCATGGAATTTTACGGCGCGATTTACCCGCAAGACGGTGTATCTGACTATCTAAAAGTCACGCTGACAACCAGCAAATACTCCGTCACCGGTTATATCACCCAGGGCGCAGCGATGAATATCGCGCAGAGCTGGGAAGCGCCATTTACCGGTATGACGATGGGCTCAGTTGCTGGTGCGATGAGCAGCTTTGCCCAGGCGGGAACGGAGATGACCTCCGTAGCGCGCTGGAATACGCTGATGGTGTGGGAAGGTGGTACGCCGCCAACAATCACACTACCAATGACATTCCTCGCGCAGTACAACCCGTTCGTTGAAGTATCCGGCGCGATAGCGGCGCTATCGGCAATGATCAGCCCTGAGCTGAAAGACGCGAACGTTGGTGGCCGTATACCTGAGCGCGTAATTTTGAATATCGGGCGCCGCATCAATATTACGGACGTCATCATTCAGGATTTGAGCTTTGATCTCGACGCTCCGCGTGACAGTACAGGCCTGTTTCTTCGGAACACGGTTAACCTCCAGTTAAGCGGTTCTCGTGTCTACAACGGCTCTGAAATTTTAGGCGTATTCCAATAGAGGGATCTTTATGGGACACAGTAACACCAAGGGGAATAAGCAGTTCCTCAAAAACCGCTACACCGCTAACGTAGCAAAAGGGGAGAAACTGGTTTCTTCCGAATTCCAGCTCACTTTCGCAGGGTTCGAAGGCCTTAGCGTGCTGGTGCGTACCGCGCAGATCCCTGAGATGACGCGCGAGGATGTGGAAGACTACGGCCCGAACGGCCTCAAATTCAACCAGCATGGTCCGATCCGTAACTCCGGCGAATTGCAGGTGCAGTGTGTTGAAACCATTGAGGGTGAAATTCTTCAGTTCATCAAAGCGCGTATCGCGGCGAAGGATTATGTAGACATCACCATGGCGGCAACGCCGGAATCAAAAGCAAACAGCACCGCCGTTGCGACTAACCCGGCAACCACCATCGAAATGCTGGATTGTAAGATCTACAGCGATGCCGTAGATATGAGTACCGAAGACGTGACGGCAGTCGTACGGCCGCCGCTGCGTATCGTGTACAACTGGATCGATTGGGACTAATTTACAGCCCATCGCGAAATGCCCCGGCCACTGCTGGGGTGTTTTTTTATTAGAGCAATGTATATTTGTCCACTATTTTCATCAGGTTTTTCAGGCTATTATCTTTGAAAAGAAACAATAGCGAGCGAAAACCATGAAAAAGTTAGTCTTAGCCGTGTGCTTTGTTGCGGGTGCGGCAAATGCCTCTTCCAGCCTTAACCAGATTTGCACCGACTACACCAAATACCTCGGACACGTTTACGGTTTCGCCGTGAGTGAAGACGAATCCATGCGCCAGCTGCTGGTATCCGATATGAAGCGCCTGAAGCTGTCAGAAGCGATGGTGCAGGAGGAGCTGTACAAAGTATCCACCAACGAGAACGCGAAGCAGCAATACTCCCGCCTACTTAATCCGGACGCAAACTCTGTAAACCGCAGTTCCTTCGACTACATGGTAAAGGCCTGTGAAACCGCGCCTGACTTCGCGATCCCCAGCTGGGGCGTGCTGGTGGCCAGCAACGCAATTCGCAAAGAAGACGCGGGCAAAAACGGCATTGAAGCCATTAAAAACGCGCCGGGCATGCGCCAACAGCCATCCGCAAACAGTGCTGATTTCAAAGGCTGTGTGGCTGCCGAATTGCAGAAGCAAAAGAGCGAACATCCCGGCCTGGCGACTGGCGTATTGCAGAGTGCTGCCGAAGCTGTTTGTTACAAGAGGGGCTAAGCGATGAAATTTGCAAAAATTGCGATCGTTCTGGCGTTTTTATCCCCCCTAAGTGCCGCTGCTAACGTCAGCAAATGGAATGTGAATGAAGAGAAGGGGCTGCGTGAAGTCATTGTTTCCAGCAAAGACGGCTACCAGCTTAATTTCACCTGCGACATGGGCTATAAAAATGGCGATGAGGACAATGCAGGTGATCGTTACCTGTTCCTGACTGGCCCGGCTGGAAGCGACGTTGATTACAGCACCGCCGAAAAATACATCACGCTGAAAGTGGGTGATGACGAGTACGAAATAGGGGAGATTGGCTCTGTGATGGGCGATCGCGTCTGGTACGGTTTCTGGAGCGATACGCCGGACGCGCTTTCGAAAACGGTTGATGCCTACGTTGACGGCAAAAAAATTTCCACCTTCACCATGCGCAAAGCCGCTGAGCTCTACAAATCCGCCCCGGAAGACGGCTGCCTGAAGCGCAGTAAGTAACCTCCCCAACACATGACAACTCGTAAAATCGGCTGAAGATCCGATTTTACGAGGTTGGCATGACTCCACGACAATTACTTGAACACGTAAAACTCCGCTTCGTGCCGCTGCTGGCCGATGAGCCTTTACTGCTGGAAACGTTATTGCAGCAGGCGCTTGGCACTTATCAGGACCGCGCCGGGCACATGAAACGGGTGCGTATCACCGACACCAGCGTAACCACCATCGAACCGCCAGCTGATTTTCTTGCGCTCGTGTCCGTAACGGACCATACCGGTGATCTGGTGTACTCCGACGTCTACGACGGCGTGATCGAGCTGGAAGGGCTCTGCAACGCGGTTTATCCGTTGACCATGACCTATCTGGTCAACCTGCGAGATATGGATCTGGAAAGTGGTGAGGTGCCTGCTGACATCTTCGGGCTGGTGGCTGACTATCTCGAAGCGCTGATCGCCATCCCCAACACCGACCGCCTGCGCCGCGTATCTATTGCGGGCAAGCTCGACATGAACAATCTTGCCGACGAAAACACGTTACATCAGCGCAAGCTGGATCTGGAAGCGCAGATGAGCGCAACGCGGGCGATCATCCCCGGTTTTGTGCTGTATTCGTCATGGATGAAGTGAGGCGCACATGGTAGCGAGCGTTTCCTCTTACCTGTCATCCGCTGTCGCTACATCGATTTTTGGCGCGGGTATGACAGAGCGGAAGGTGGGCAAACTCACCTCTGTAATCATGAACAAAATGTTGTTCGCGCAAGGTTGGCAATTCTCGGTGGAGGTTGACGGCCTGGCGGGCGCCGACTTTTTCGCGAAAGACATCACTTACCATGATTTCAGCGTGGAGTACGAGCCAACCAAAATTGGTGGCGGCACAATCCAGCAGCCGGTAGCCCGTGAACCGGGGCAGATAACAATGATGGTCCGCGATACCGCAGATGGGATCGTGATGGACTGGTTCAAAGCGGCGAAAAACAGGGTGGTGAATAGCGACGGAACCGGCAACCTGCCAGGCAACTATCTGCTTAACATCCGTATTTATCGGATCCTCGCCGCTGGCATAACGTCGCTGGAAAACGAAATGACGGTTTTCCCTGTAACCGTGGGCGACGTGACATACGCGCGTGATCAGGTGACGGAGTTTAAATCCTTCCCGATGACCTTTGCCCTTCACAGCACATTTAACCAGGCGAGCAGCTCTCTGGCCTCGCTTCTTGGCTTCAGCATATCTCTTTAAAGAAAGGTGGCATGGATGCTCTTACCAGACTTCCCTTTACCGTCCCGTCCGTCGGAAATTATCCAGTTCCGGCAGCCCAATATCGCCGATGCGATGCGCTTTAGCAAAATCTCCCGTGATGAGGAGGAGCAAAAGACTACGGCGTACCTCAATGCACTTCTGGCCACGCCAGGTAAGCACGACTCCCGGAACTGGACCGCGCAGGACCGCCGCACCGCGCTGTGGTGGATTTATACCGGATCCCATGACTCCCCGGTTGAGACGTTCACCTATACGTGCCGGCACTGTGAGAAGGAACATTACTACGACTGCGACATGAACCAGCTGGCGGGCGATATTCAGGTACTCGATGTGCCGCCGTTTATCGACAATGTGGAGATCAGCGTTGAGGGCGTCCCACACCAGTGGCGTATTGTTCCCCTGGATGGTTGGGCTATGGAGATGCTGGAGCTGCGCCGCGCCGCGTTACCTCCGGAAGACGCGCCGGAATACAACGACGAGATGATTGATCTCCGCCTGTGGGAGTTCGTCTATCAGTGCGAAATCTATCACGACGTCAGCGGCACGCGTGAAGAGCAGGCTGATCGCCGGTTCGACATCATCAAACGAATGGCTATAGATACCGAATTTATGAAGCTGGCAGCGCAGATCCGCCTGGCGCAACAGACGTTAGATCATGGTCTGCCATGCCATATCGACAAAGGGGAGGCACTGCTGCATTTGCCGCCTCATTTCTGTCCCAACGATGAGAATAAGGAGCCCACAGGGGGATTTTCTACCCGCCTGTGGGTCCAGTTTCGGCCTGTCTACTTCCTTCCACAAGTGGGGATTGACCGATTATCAGACCTTAGTATCCAGCCTGGTTTTGTATGGGGGTATGCCGGTACAGGACGCCGTGCAGCTGACTGAACCGTTTGCGTTTTTCCTGATGGAAAAACTGAAAGAAAAACTGAAACCAAAGCGGTAAATCATGGAAAGAGAAAACGCAGGGATTGGCGAAGTAATTAATGCGGTGGAGTCCGCAAGTGCAGCAGAACTAAAAGAACTCGCGCTGATCCGTAAAACAGTCGAAAGCCTGAAAGATAATCCCCGTGTGCCGCGCAGCGTAGCCGCGAGTGCGCGCGAGATCGAGCAGGCAAAAAACGAAGATGCTCCAGCGACTGCTGACGAGATCGCCGCTGCAATGAAGCAGCTTAATCTCGGGCAAGCGCCAGCTATCCGCACGCCGTCAGAAAAGGCGTCAGTCATCCCTACACCTGCTGCCCCACAATCCCCGCCCGCACCGAAACCATCCACGCAGGCGGAACCTGCACAACGGCGCGCGTCTGACGCCAGTAAGGAATCCATCACGCCAGCAAAACGGATCGAAGCAGCGACACAGGCGCGTCAAATCTTTAACCACGCAGCAGGTGGACAAGCGCAGCCAAAAACTGGCGCACGGGACGCGCGCGGGCGTTTTATTGGTGGGGCTGGCAGTAAAGCGGCCAGCGATGAGGCGAAAGCTGAGCGAAGAGAGAAAGCCCGTCATCAAGACGAGATGGACGAGCAGGCAGAGCGCGACTCCTTCCTGAAAAAGCTGGTGAAGGCCGCCGGTGAAATCGACAACCCTTCCGAAACTCGCGCAGCTGATGCAGTTGGCTACGCCGTCGGCGGCCCGTTGTGGGCGATCGGCAAAGAGCTGGGCGGCATCACCAAAGAGGTGGGTGGGACCGTCAATAATGCTCGTAAATCCATGGCTGAGGTGTTCAAAAGTAAGAGCGACGACAATCCGCGTCGGGGCTGGTTTGGGCGCCGCTCAAAAAATAGTGCCGACGTCGTGCAGCTGAATACCCAAAAACGCACCGTGGAGGAGCTGTCCGAACAGACTGATGCTATTCGTGAAGGCGACCAGAAGATTATCGATCGCCTGGACAAAATCGCCGGTAATACCGGTAAGAAGGGCGGGGGAGTAATCTCTAAGCTCTTTAACCTCTTGGGTAAGGGTGGCGGCGGACTTGTAAAAATTCTCGGCGGCCTGCTTGGTGGTGGGCTACTGAAGAAAGTCTTCGGGCGCGGCTTGCTAAGGGCTGGTGGCCGGGGGATTGGTAAGCTCGGAACGATGGCGCTGGGCGGCTTCGGCCTGAATAAAATTACACGCTCGCTGTTTGGCGGCGGAGCGCGTGCAGCAGCTGGCGCAGCCACGGAAGCGGCAGGTGGTGCGATCGCTACGCGGGGGCTATCCCGCCTGGGCCTGAAAGCGCTGGGGAAAGGTGCATTACGCGCTATCCCGATTGTTGGTACGCTCGCCGGTGCGCTATATGACTCTGTAACGGGCTGGAATGATACCGACGCGCAGCGCAAGGCATTCGGGCTAAAAGAAGGGCAGGGTCCATCATTTCAGCAAAAATCTGCTTATACCGCTGCTAACGTAATGGATATGGGTGGCCTGGTGTCTGGCATTTCCAGCGCGCTCGGCTCGGTGCTGGAGAATATGGGCTTCACTGACATCGGCAAGATGTTGCAGTTCTCTACTGACGACATGGCCCGCATGATCGACAGCTACTGGACCGGCCTGGAAAATTCCTTTTCCGATCTTGGCAAAACTATCTCCAATACATTCACCGAGTACACGGACAAAATTGGCCTCACTGTCTCGGGCTGGTTCAGTGGCATTAAAGATGACCTGATCAAAAAACTCAATGATATTGTCAAATTCTTCACCTTGGACAATATCGGTAAGATCTTCAAGGATGCCATCGGCGAAACGCTGGAGTTTTTAAAGCACCCTGTAGAAAGCATTAAGAAAAAAGCCGATCAGGTTGTTGATACGACCAAAGAAAAGGCAAAAGAGGCCTGGGCCTCAGTCAAAAACGGCGCGAAAGGGGCGTATCACTGGCTGGCGGGTGATGACAAAAAGCCGGGGGCGGTAGAAAAAGGAGTTGAGAAAGCCAAAGACGTTGCCAAAAGCGCAGGGAAAGAAGTGGCCAAAGCAACCGATGCGATTCTTAACTCCAAAGCTGGCGAGATGGCGAAGCAGGGCGCTCAGAAACTTCATGATTCCATCGGGCAGACCGCCAGCAGCGTTACCAATACGGCGCGTGCCTCCAGCACTTCTGACAGCGCGTATGAGATCGACAAGCAGCGCTTCAACGGCGGTAAAGATGCGAAAATTCCGGCATTAAACAGCGCTGGCAAAAAATTCCTGTCCGACCACAGTGATTATTTTGCACAGCTTGAGCGTCAATATGGGCTGGAGAATGGAACTTTATCTGCTGTATCCGCAGCGGAATCGGGAGGTGGCCAGCGATTAACGAATAACGAAAGCTCGGCGCTGGGTCCGTTCCAAATCCTCAAAGGGACGCGTGGTGATTTAGGCCTGACTGATGCCGATGCCATGGATCCTGTTAAATCTGCTGAAGCCGCAGCGCGTTATCTTAACCAGCTCATGAAGCGTTATAACGGCGACCAGGGTAAAGCGATTGCTGCATACCACGCAGGCATGGGTAATATCGACAAAGGCAAGCTGGCAGCCGATACCGGCGAATACGTCACGCGCGTACGTGGCTATCAGGAGCAAATCATTAAAGGGGCGATATTTGGCTCAAAAGTTGATGATTCCGGCCCACAATTAAGCCCCAGCAGTCCCTCTACGCCCAATGCCTCGGTTGATAAGGATACCGGCCTGACATTTGCACCGGCAGATAGTCCGTTCAAGGTTGGCGGCCTAGTCGATAAGATCGGCAAAAAGGCGGGTATTGAGGATCTCGTAAGCAAATTCATGAACTCGCGCGGCATGCGTCACGAAGTGGTGCAGGGCACGCTCGCTGATCGCGCCTATGGCATGGGCACGACAACCACCATGGGGAATGTGCGTCCCGAAGCTGTCCCGCTGCCAACGCCAGTACAGCAACCGACGGCCCGTATCCAGCTTGATGGGCGGACAATAAGCGATCTCGGTGGTTCGGGCGCTAAGCCCACAATGCAGTTGGCTGATAATACCGTTTCACTGGATAAAGAGACAAAACGGATTTTCAAGCGCATGACCGACCTTCTGGACAGCATCGAGGGACACACCAAAGAAGCGGCGAAGCAAAAAGGCACGACTGTTAAGGTCAGCACGCCGCAACCCGGCGTGATGAGTTCCGTCCCGCTGTCTATCAACGATCCGCTGATGAATGATTATGCGAGGGTGGATTGATGGCCAGCTATAACGAAATCGATCCGCTGTTGGCGCTGGAGCTTTCCGGCGTCAAAACCTATGGCTCGCAGGATGAAGCATGGGCCGCGCGCCTTTACGAATGGTTTAACACGTTCCAGGGAGATATTTACGGCGATCCGGCGTGGGGGAATATTCTTCCGCAGTTCAAACATGAACCCACCAACCTCTCACACATCCAGATCGCGATTGAGGCGCGACTGCTGGCGAAGCTGGTCGTTGACTTGCCGGATGTGCCGATCAGTGGTCTGTCAGTTCGGGAAGGGGATGCGATGGATAAGCTGGTAGTCACTATCCAGATTCAGGGCACCGTAATTACACAGGAAGTGAGAATTTAAAATGAGCAATCAAACCCCTACCAAAGCCAGTGTACAGGCTGAATTTGAGGCGCTTGTAGAAAACGATTCGTTCTGGTCCCGCTTTGTGGGCTCGCAGTTCGTGTCCATGTTGGCGCTGTTTATCACGCAGATTATCTATCGCTGCTACCAATATGCAGATGCAGCGCTGGCGGAGGGCTTCATTTCGACCGCGACGCGGCGCTCCTCCATTCTGGCCGCCGCCGAAACGAATGGTTATGTTGGCTCAAAACCCTCGCCGTCTACCGGGCCGGTGGAAATCACCGCGTCGTCTCCCGGCGCGCCGGGGAGCATTCCGCAATACACCACGTTTATCTCTGATGATCAGTATCCGTATATGACGATGAGCGAATGTAAATTCACCGAAGACGGCAAAGCAACGGTTGAGGTGGCGCAGCTGGAGATCCAGGAGTTGACGTATACCGTTACCGCCGCGAAGCCATTTCTGGAAGTGGTTATTTCGAAAGAGCTGACGGCCGTATGCCACAAAATGGAGGTGTTCGTTAAAATCGACGGCACCAACACATTGTGGCAGCCCAGCACCATGTTCCGCCTCGCAAACAATAACAGCGAGATCTACGTGGAGTTTTATAAGCCATCGGAGCAGCTCGGCGTGCGCTTCGGTGATGGCCAGATCGGTAAAATCCCTCCGGAAGGGGCTACTATCACCCTGCGCATTTGGTGTACTAACGGTGATATAACGCTCGTGGCCGGGCAAACCCTGACACCTGTAGATGACGCCGCCGAACTGGCTAACTACATTTCTGTGAAGACAATGGCTCCGATTACCAACGGTACCGACGCAGAAACTACAGAGGTCACGCGTAACCGCGCACAGTATTACCTGGCATATGATAATCAGGTGGTGTGGGGAGGCGACTATACCTACTTTCTGATCCGCAATATCCCAGGAATGACGTGGGTGACTGCATGGGGGGAGAGGGAGCAGGAAAAGCTGGAAGGTGCGCTGAACGTCAAAAACATCAACAACATTTTTATCTCTGGTTGGCACCCGCAGAAGACGCAGGAAGAGCTTGAGGCGCTGGTAATGGATGCGTTCAGCACGGTACCGAATCAGCTCAACAAGGTATTCACGTACACATCAGTCAATAAGCTGCCGTTCCGGGTTGAGTTGACCGGCGTTATTTCACCGAGCCTGACCACTGCTACGGTACTTAGCGAGCTTCGCGCTGCGCTGGAAGGCCGCTTCGGGCGAGACTCTACCTCTTTTGATCCGAAGAGCGTCGGCGAGTATATCCTGATTAAGAAAAAAGACCTGTGGGCCTATATTGAAGGCCTCGGCTACTTCCATGACTTCAGCCTTGAGTTTGCCGACTGGCACGAGTCGAATGGACTCTTCGATTTTGTTTATCTCGATGTTGAAAACTCCATTTTCGACATTGATTACGAGGGTGCGGACGCATAATGGAAAAGTCATGGTTTAAGAACCGTCTGACCTCGGCGAAACAGGAGTCCGTGCTGTACTCCTCGCTGGCTGATGTCGTCCAGTCGCTGGTGGGCTCCTTTGTGGAGCCCTGGCTTAGCCGCATAACCAACCGGAAATCAATATTTTCGATGGACGCAGCTGATCTGGCCACGCGCACGGACGAACTCGGCCAATTCTTTACCATCCGCACGGAAAACTCGTCGTCAGTGCCGATGTTGCTTCAGCAACGCCTCGATGAGATCCATTTTAAAGGCACTGACCGACCAATCAACCAGACGATTTATCGCGAATTTGACGGGATCAGAGTTAACTGGGAGCCGCTATATGCCCCGGTTGACCTTGAAAAATACCCCTACGGTACGGTACTGATCACAAAAAGTACGCTGGAAAGCACCGGCGGCATCTATGGCGATATGTTTCTGACGTCACGCGGTATGATCAGCGTTTCTATCAACGATCTCACTGAGTCAGTGGCAGGGGAGGGGGAAGTAGATTCTCCGGGCATGGACCAGTCGGCTATCACTGAAGCGGTGCTGACCAAATTTAACCAGTTTGTGCGCCCGTTGTTGCCGCTTCATATCGTGTTTGATGGCCTCTCACTTTATATCTCTGTTTATGCTGATGAAGCAGCTGAGACATTTACGCTGATCAGCGTATCCGATACGGATAAAGCCTTCGCGTGGAGTGAGCATGAAGATGCTGTTACCAGCTTCGCCGTTATCACTGCAATATCATCTATCACGGCAGAGCCGGGAGGGGTGAAAGACTTCACCTCTATCACCTTCGACCGCGAAAAAGCCGATGGGGGTATTCTGGACTACATCGAAAAAGGACTTTTTGATGACCGGATCGATGTATGGGGAAGTCACGCAGAAGGTGGTGAATCAGCAACGCTTTGGAATGTTGCCACCGGCGGGCTCTATATCCCATTCACGGAAACGGCGGAGACGTACGAAAGCTGGCAATGCGTACAGTTCATCGTTACGCCTGCTGGCGGCGTGA